>VOFH01000513.1_pt1 | contig 62000 bp, 98 predicted proteins | sample 5384091 | NCBI WGS metagenome assembly VOFH01 (sample SAMN12384727, study PRJNA508395) | human gut metagenome | isolation source: healthy gut G | host: Homo sapiens | reverse complement strand
CCGAGACGTAAGCGCCGGAGTTGATGCCAAGCGTCAGAATGCCGATCATGGTATAGTTGCGGCTGCTTGCAAAGACCACGAGGCTCATGATCAGCAGCTGCACCATCATCGGCGTGCCGCGGATAACGGTCGTATAGATCTTGCAGATGGCGTTGAACACGCCGAGGATCACGTTCTTATGTCCGGCGCGCTGCTGATCGTGCGCCGTGCGGACAACGGCTACGATCATGCCGAGCGCAACGCCCAGCAGCAGTGCCAGGACCGTCGCCTCAAGCGTGGTGAGCAGACCGTCGAGATACAGTTTCCAACGGCCGGCGGCGAAAAAGCTCTGGTAAAAGCCGACGAAGGCGTTGTCCCAGAAGCTCAGGGGCTGACCGGCTTGTGCCTGTGCCGTCAGATCCGCATAGAGCTGTGCCCAATTACCCATAGAGGAACCTCTTTCTTTCTACGCACGCAAAGGGCGGCTGACTGCCGCCCTTACGCGCTTTGCGTTATGATGCGATTACTTCGCGGGGATGTACTTGTCGATGATGGACTGGATCGTGCCGTCGGCCTTGAGCTCGGCCAGCGCCTTGTTCAGAGCTTCCTGCAGCGCGGTGTTGTCCTTGGCGATGCCGATGGCGTAGTCCTCATTGGCGTACTCCGTGTCGAGAATGGTCAGACCGGGGTTTGCCTTCACATACTCCTGCGCGGGGACGTTATCAATGACGACGCAGTCGATCTTGCCGGCCTTGAGGTTCTGCACGGCGGTCGCGCCGTCGTCGAAGCCGATGACGTTGTCATCACCGAAGTCATCACTGCAGTAGGTGAAACCGGTGGTGCCGCGCTGGGTGCCGATCTTCTTGCCCTGGAGATCGTCGATGCTCTTGATGTCGGAGCCTTCCTTCACGATGACGACCTGCACGCCGTTGGCGTAGCTGTCGGTGAAGCTCATGGCGTTGAGACGGTCGGGCGTCTACCATGAGCCGGAACAGGCCCACGGCTTGGCCTTTTCCGTGCGCCCCGGCGTTCCGCTGCCCCGCAGCCTGCGCAATATCTATAAAGAGCGTGAAGCCGATCTCGGCCTTCCTCCTGCGCAGACAGGCTGCCTGATCCCCTGGGCGCGCGCCGGTGTGCTGCTGATCAACACGGTACTCACCGTGGATGCCGGCCAGGCCAACAGCCATGCAAAATTCGGCTGGCAGACCTTCACCGACGCGGTGTTCCATCCTCTGGCAGCTGCCCCAGCCGGTGGCCTTCGTGCTGTGGGGCAAGCAGGCCCAGATCAAACTGGAGCGGGCCATCGACGCCCCCGCTCGGCGGGCCGCGGCTGGTCCATACTTCGCCCATCCCTCGCCGCTGTCCGCCAAGCGCGGCTTTTTCGGCAGCCGGCCTTTCAGCCAGGTGGACGCTTTTCTGCGGGAGAACGGCGCAGTTCCCATCGGTTGGGCGCTTTGAAGCGCAACTGCACGCCATATTTATGTGACATTTTCCCGCAACTGTGCTATAATACATTCAACATGCTTTGTACAGCGATGACAAAGTGAACCGCAGGCAGCGCAACGGCGTGCCGTGCCTGCTCCGCCTTTGCCCTGTCAGCACCAAGGCCGTCTATGATCTACCGCGTCGATCTTCATGTGCATACCCTCCGGGGCAGCGCCGATCCGGCCCTGTGCCTGTCGGAACTGGTACGCGCCGCCCGGCAGGCCGGACTGGATGCCATTGCCATCACCGATACCGATTACTGCACTCCCGTACCCATCGAGCTGCGCGGCGTGGTGCTGATCCCCGGCTGCGAAGTGAGTACCCTGGGCGGTTCGATTTTGGGCGTCTTCCTGAGCGTCCTCTGACTTTGTCCGGCTGCGGCAGCACGGCCTGCCCACAGCAGATGAAACCGTACTGAGATCCATCGCTGCGGCGGACTGGCCATTCTTGCCCACCCTTTTGCCCAAACAGACGCCAACCCGCCCTGTTTCCCATTCGTCCCGATGCCGTGGAGACTGCGTGCGCCAGCGTTGTGCCCCAAACAGCGCCGCTGGGCAGCGCGCTCTTCTGTGGGCCGCGGAGCACCAGCGCCCCCGCGTGGGCGGCAGCAACGCCCGCTCCCCCCGAGAGCTGGGTACGGTTTACACGGGAGATCTCCTGCCCCCGCCTGTCCCGCGCTTTTCTGAAAGAAGCCCTGGACTTGGGCCGCTGCCGTCCCGTCTGCGTCCGCCCCGAAACCACGCCACAAAACCGCCGGCCTTCTCCTGCCCGTGCCGGTAAAACGGCAGCCTCCGTTGTTAAGAGCGTCGCCGTGTTGGGTCTGTGCCGCCTGGGAGGATGGCTTCCTTTGCCCAGGCAGCCTAAAAAGCACCCAGGAAAAAAGCCCCAAAAATAAAACATGCCCGGATGCCATTGGCATCCGGCATGTTTTTTCATCTCAGCAGCGGCCGGTCGAGCCGAAGCCGCCGCGGTCGGCGCCCTCCAAATGCTCCACTGTTTCAAAAAGAATCCGCGGCTGGTTTTCCACAATGCGAAACTGGCAGATCCGGTCCCCCTTCTCCACTACCGTATTTCGCGTAGCATACACTGGCATACGCCATTCGTCGTTGTCGCCGCAGTAACTTCCGTCGATCACACCCATAGAATTCGTCTGCAGAAGCCCCAGGTCTTGAATGTACTGGAGCGCGGCACCACATGCGCCTCATACCCTGCGGGCAGCTCCATGGCAATTCCCAATCGGATCAGGCGGAACTCGCCCGCCTTCAATTCCACACGCTCAGCGGCGCGCAGGTCGATCCAGTCGGACTTTCCGTCAATGTAGCGCAGCCGTTCAATATCTTCTGAAAAATAACGGATTTTAATGATTGCCTGCCCCATGGGTTTTATGTCTCCTCCCACAGCACCGCGCTTCCGGCGCGCAGTGTTGTCTTCATATCAATAATACGCTGGTTTTCGCTGCCCCGGAAACGCAGGGACACGTTACGCTGCTCGGCCACGAAGGGGCCGTCCACCAGAACATCAATCTGCCGCAGCAGATCATCGGTCACCGCACAGCGGCCGCAGCCGCCCTCGGCCAAAATGTCTTCTTCAAGCACATTTCCTGTGAAGCACCAGATCGTCTTATGCGGATAGGCGGCGCGCACTTTTTTCAGCAGGGCAAGCACCGCCGGCTGGTTCTCCGGCTCAAAGGGTTCCCCTCCCAGCACCGTCAACCCATGGATATAGCCCGGCGCGAGCAGGCGCAGAATTTCCTGCTCCGTTTGTGCGGTAAACGGCTCTCCGAAGCTGAAATCCCAGGTTTCGGCGTTGAAACAGTCCTTACAGTGCCGGCGGCAGCCGGATACAAACAACGACACCCGCGTACCGGGACCGTTGGCGATGTCCACTTTTTGATCTCGCCGTAATACATGGCGCAGCCCTCCTTTCGCTTGTTTTTATTGTATCATAAACGGCCGGTGGTGACAAGCCGCGCCTTTGGCGAGGTTTTGCCTTGCCGAAAACAATAAATAGCCCCGCCCCGGCTATGCAAAGCAAAGAATGGCCTGCTTCTCCAAATACAAAAAAAGAGAGGGCCATAGCCCTCTCTTCCCCTCTTTTCCGTTACAGATGCATTACGCGGTCTTTGATTTCCTGCGTTCGGCCCTGATTCCAGAACTGGGTGCCGATGTAGCCGCAGGTCCGGCGGGCCACATTCATCTTGTTCTGATCGTGGTTTTTGCATTGGGGACACTCCCAAATCAGCTTGCCGTGCTCATCGGTGACAATCTGATCTCGCCCTCATAGCCGCACACCTGGCAATAATCGCTCTTGGTGTTCAGCTCGGCATACATAATATGGTCGTAAATAAATTTCATCACGTCCAGCACCGCTTCGAGGTTATTCTGCATGTTTGGCACTTCCACATAGCTGATTGCTCCGCCGGGGAAAGCTTCTGGAACTGCGCCTCAAATTCCAGCTTGGAATAGGCATCAATCTGCTCAGTCAACATGGATATGATAGCTGTTGGTGATATAATTCTTTGTCCGTAACGCCGGGGATCACACCGAAACGCTTTTGCAGACACTTGGCAAATTTATAGGTAGTGGATTCCAGCGGCGTACCGTAAAGGCTGAAATCAATATGCTCTTTGGCCTTCCATGCAGCAGGGCCTCGTTGAGGTGCTTCATCACCTCCAGGGCAAAGGGTGTGGCGGACGGGTCTCCGTGTGACTCTTCCCGGTCATATACTTCACGCACTCATAGAGCCCGGCATAGCCCAGGGAAATGGTGGAATAGCCGCCAAACAGCAGCTTGTCGATGGGTTCGCCCTTCTTCAGGCGCGCCAGCGCGCCATACTGCCACAGGATAGGGGCCGCGTCGGACTTGGTGCCCAGCAGGCGGCGGTGACGGCACATCAGGGCGCGGTAGCACAAATCCAGCCGTTCATCAAAAATCTTCCAGAAGCGCTCCATATCGCCGCCGGAACTGAGCGCCACATCCACCAGATTGATGGTGACCACGCCCTGGTTGAAGCGGCCGTAATACTTGGGCTTTCCGGTCTCCGGATCCACATAGGGAGTCAGAAAGCTGCGGCAGCCCATGCAGGTATAGCAGTGGCCCTCCCCGTTCTTGTCCACTTTATTTTTGAGCATAACCTTTTCGGAGATATAGTCCGGCACCATGCGCTTGGCCGTGCACTTGGCGGCCAGCTGCGTCAGATAATAATAAGGGGAATCCTCGTGGATATTCTCCTCTTCCAGCACGTAGATCAGCTTGGGGAACGCCGGGTAATCCACACGCCGGCTTCATTCTTCACGCCGCGAATGCGCTGGTTGAGCATTTCCTCGATGATGATCGCCAGATCGTTCCGGTGCGGGCGTCCTCCGCCTCACCCAAGTACATGAATACCGTTACAAAGGGGGCCTGGCCGTTGGTTGTCAGCAGCGTCACCACCTGGTATTGAATGGTCTGTACGCCGCGGCGGATCTCTTCGCGCAGGCGCTTTTCCACAATCCCGGAAATCTGCTCCTCATCGGCGGCGGCGCCCAGGGACTGCAGCTCCGCTTCCACATCCCTGCGGATTTTATGGCGGCTGACATCCACAAAGGGGGCCAGGTGCGTCAGGGAAATGGATTGCCCACCGTACTGGGAAGATGCCACCTGTGCGATGATCTGGGTGGCGATATTGCAGGCGGTGGAAAAGGAGTGCGGTTTTTCGATCATGGTGCCGGAAATAACCGTGCCATTCTGCAGCATATCTTCCAGGTTCACCAGGTCGCAGTTATGCATGTGCTGGGCAAAATAATCCGCGTCGTGGAAATGGATGATACCCTGCTCATGGGCCTCCACAATTTCCTGCGGCAGCAGCACGCGGCGGGTGATATCCTTGGTGACCTCGCCCGCCATATAGTCGCGCTGCACGGCGTTGATGGTCGGATTCTTGTTGGCGTTCTCCTGCTTGACCTCCTCGTTGTTGCATTCGATGAGAGCCAGGATCTGCTCGTCCGTGGTGTTGGATTTACGCACCAGGGAACGGGTATAGCGATAAGTAATATAACTGCGGGCCAAGGCATAGGCGCTGTGGGCCATGATCTGGTCCTCGACGAGATCCTGGATCTCCTCCACAGATGGTGCGTGGCTCATAACCTTGCACTTGTTCTCCACTTTGGTCGCAATCTCGCGGATCTGGGCAGCGGTCAGCTTGTCCGCCTCGCGCATCTCGTTGTTGCCCTTGGTGATGGCGGCAATGATTTTGGTAATATCAAAATCCACTTCGCAGCCGCTGCGTTTAATAATTTTCATCGGTGGCTCTCTCCTTCTCGTGCTGCTCTCTCATGTATGTAAAAATGCATTGGAGCAAACAACTTTGTTTTGCTCCATGCCACGCTGTGCGGTTTCCATGATAACAAGATATTGTGGTTTGGTCAAGGGGCTGAACCGCAATTCATGCCATTTCAGGCCCTCCAAGAACAAACAAAAATATTCCGCATTTTTTGTATATTGCTACAAATCCGGAACAATCTTCAGGATATCTTGTGCTTTTCACGCACTTTTTCCGGTATTTCGGACAGCTTTTCCGCTCACTCTCTCCTAGATCTGCCGCGCAGCACAAAACACAATATCTTGTGGTTTGCTTTGCACCAACAGCCATGCTGTTTTCTTCTGGCACCCCGGCGCGGCACAGCAGTCCCCAGGTGGAAATTTCCCTTGAAAAAAAGCGTCTTTTTTTCGCCTTTTTTCCACTTTCGAAAGCGTTGCAAAGCATGCTATAATATGTGTAGATACTGCGGCGCACAGGCGCGGCCCCACCGCGCTCCACCGGCATGCCGCAGCATGGTTTTTGATACAAAGGAGGCTTCCCCATGAAAAAAGAAAACTTCCGAGACTGTCATCGTTGAAGGTCGATTCTATACCATTGCTTCTCCCAATGGAAGAGTACTGGAGGTGGCCAATTACAATCCCGAGTCCGGCGCGGCCATCCAGCTGTGGGATTACGCCGGCGCCCAGTGGCAGCAGTGGACCTTCGTCCCCGTCGGCGCGGACACCTACCGCATCTGCAACCGTTTTACCGGCAAAGCCATAGATTTGTGCCTGGGCGGCACGGCGGATGGCACCTGGCTGCACCAGTGGGACTGCAACACCGGCCGCGGCCAGCAGTGGAAACTGGAGCCGACGGAGGACGGTTATGTCCGCTTCCGCTCCGTGCTCGCCGGCAAATACCTCGATCTCTACCAGGCGTTCAGCGGCAACGGCGGCCGCGCCCAGATCTGGTCGGACAACGAAGGCACCAATCAGCGCTGGATCCTGAAAGACGTGACGGATAAAACGCCATCCGCCCCAGCGCGGCACAGCTGGAAAAAGCGCGTGAAGGAGCAGGTGGAGGAGGCCGCACAGGAAGCGGCAAAGGCCGCCAAAAAGGCTGCCCGTAAAGCGCCGGCCAAAAAGAGCGCCGTCAAAACCACTGCCACCCGCACCTGCCGTGCGAAAAACAGCGGAGACCTCCGCAGCAGAAACAGCCGCCAAACCCCGTCGCACCCGCAAGAGCACTTCAAAAAGCGACGAAACCACCTAATTCCCGCACAGTACAAGCGCCCGACCGGATGGCCGGGCGCTTTTTTCGCTGCCTTCCCGCCTGAAAGCAAGCGCGGCGAACGTATCGACGGCGAAACAGCTCAATCCCAAAAAAGCTGTTTCGCCGCCGATAAAAGGAGATAAAAGATGAATGTACTTTTGGCGTTTTGTTCGTTAATATTTTAACGAACTTTACATATCTACTATACACAATTCTTCCGCGCCGGTCAATCAGCGTTTTACCCGAAATTTGCCCTCTTTTTTTGACACAGCGTTCACCCTCCCCTCCTGCACAGCCGGTTCCGGGGCTTGCCAGCAGGCCAAAGTATGAGTATACTATGAGAAACGATCTCCCGCCTCTGTGCGGAGCGCCCTTTTATGGGAAAACCGATTTGACAGGAGCAATGCGCTATGATCCTTTCCGCCCAGCAGCTTTCCATTCATTTTGGGATGCGGCCCATTCTGCAGCAAGCCGACTTCTACCTGGAAGACCATGATAAAGTGGGTATCGTGGGTCTGAACGGCGCTGGAAAAAGCACTCTGCTGCGCCTGCTCGCCGGTGCGGAAGAGGCGGACGCAGGCCAAGTGATTCTTTCCGCCGGAGTGCGCCGTTCCTTTCTCCCCCAGCGGCCGGACATGGATGCCGATGCCTCCGTGCTTGCCCAGGTGATGGCAGATGCGCAGAGCAGTGCGGAATATGAATGCAAAGCCATGCTGCAGCGGCTGGGCCTGAGGATTACAATGCACCGGTGGGAACGCTGTCCGGCGGACAGCGCAAGCGGGCGGCTCTGGCCGCGGCCCTGCTGCGCCCGGCGGAGCTTTTGCTGCTGGACGAACCCACCAACCATCTGGACAGCGAAAGTATTATATGGCTGGAAGATTATCTGCGCGCCTTCCGGGCAGCCTCGTCATGGTCACCCACGACCGCTATTTCCTGGAGCGGGTGTGCAACCGCATCGTGGAAGTGAACCGCGGAAAGCTGTATTGCTATGAAGCCAATTATTCCCGTTATCTCGCCCTGAAAGCCGAGCGTTTGGAAATGGCGGAAGCCGCCGAGCGTAAACGGCAGGCTCTGCTGCGCCGGGAAACAGCCTGGATCCAGCGGGGCGCCCGCGCCAGAAGCACCAAGAGCCGTGACCGCATCGAACGCTATGAAGCTTTGAAGGCGCAGTCCGCCCCGGAGACGGACACTCAGGTCTCCCTGTCCTCTGCTTCCACTCGCATGGGCAAAAAGTGCATCGAACTGATCGGCGTGGAAAAATATTTTGCGGGAAAGTGTGTGCTCCAGCCTTTTTCCTGTCCCATCGGCCGACGCGCCCGCATCGGTGTGGTGGGCCGCAACGGCGCGGGAAAAAGCACCCTGCTCAATCTGATCGCCGGGACACTGGCGCCGGACAGCGGCACGGTAGAGGTGGGCCAGACGGTGCGCATTGGCTATTTTACCCAAGAGGGCGACCGGACCATGGACGAGCGGGAGCGGGTGTACGATTTCATCACCGGCATCGCCCGGGAAATCCACACCGACGAAGGCACTTTTACTGCCGCACAGATGCTCGAACAGTTTCTGTTCCCCGGCGAGACTCAGCGCAAATTTATCGGCGGCCTGTCCGGCGGCGAACGGCGGCGGCTGTATCTGCTCAGTGTCCTTATGGGCGCACCCAACGTATTGCTGATGGACGAGCCGACCAATGACCTGGATACCGAAACGCTGACCGTTCTGGAGGATTATCTGCACTCTTTTCAGGGTGCCGTGATCGCCGTGTCCCACGATCGATATTTTCTGGACAAGCTCGCAGAAGAAATCTTCGAAATCTGCCCGGGCGGCGCCGTGCACCGTTATACGGGCAACTGGTCGGACTACGCCGCCAAACGCCCCGCCCCGGCCCAGGAGCATCCGATGAAAAAAGTCCTTCCACGTCCCCGGCACCGAAAGCAAAGCCGCAGAAGCGGAAGTTCTCCTACAAGGAACAGCGGAATTTGAAACCATCGACGACGACCTCGCCGCCCTGGAAGATCAGCTCGCCCAGTGCGAGGCTGCCATGAGCGCTGCAGGCAGCGATTATGTGAAGCTCCAGACTCTCTGTGCGCAAAAAGAGGCCCTCACCCAGCAGCTGGAAGAAAAACGGCCCGTTGGCTCTATCTCAACGAATTGGCCGAACAAATTGCCGCGCAAACCTGATATTCCCGGTCCGTCTGTTGCCGTTGCCACGGAACGCGGGCCGGTTTCTTTTTATAATTATAAAATGAATAAAGTCCCGGTTTTCCGTCCGCAGGGTAAACCGGCAAGGGCGATTGTTATGAGTTTACACAATACCGTATCCGGCAACCGCGTACACATCGGCTTTTTCGGCCGCCGCAACGCAGGAAAATCCAGCTTAGTCAACGCCGTGACCGGCCAAAATCTGGCTGTGGTGTCTGCTGTGCCGGGCACCACCACCGATCCGGTGCAAAAAGCCATGGAACTGCTGCCCATGGGGCCAGTACTGATCATTGACACGCCGGGCATCGATGACGAGGGCGCCCTGGGCGCACTGCGTGTGCAGAAAACACAGCAGGTGCTGCACAAGACTGATGTGGCGGTTCTGGTGGTGGATGCTTCCGTCGGAAAATCCGACACAGATGAAGAACTGATCGCCCTGTTCCGGGAGCAGGGGATCCCCTTTTTGGTAGCCTACAACAAATGCGACCTGCTCTGCAGACCGCCGAGGCACCGGAAGGCGAACGGGCCGTGTTTCTCAGTGCGCAGCACAAAACCAACATCGACACGCTGAAGGAATCCATTGCCGCCCTGTCCGCCCCGGAGGATAAGCGGCCCATTGTTGGCGATCTGCTGCAGCGCGGCGACTTGGCCATACTGGTAACGCCCATTGACCCGCCGCTCCCAAAGGCCGGCTCATTCTGCCTCAGCAGCAAACGATCCGGATGTTCTGGACAGCGGCGCCGGCGCTGTAGTAGTAAAAGAGACCGAGCTGTCTCACATGCTTTCCTGCCTGGCTCAAACGCCCCGCATCGTCATCACCGACAGCCAGGCTTTTGCCCCAGTGGCCGCCATTGTGCCGGAAGACATCCCACTGACGTCCTTTTCAATTCTCTTTGCCCGGCACAAGGGTGATTTGATCCAGGCCGTGCGCGGGGCAGCCGCATTGGAAACCGTGCAGGACGGCGATACCATTCTGATTTCCGAGGGCTGCACCCATCACCGCCAGTGCGACGATATCGGCTCGGTGAAACTGCCCCGCTGGATCCGCGGGCATACCGGCAAAGAATTGCGCTTTGTCTTCTCCTCCGGCACAGAATTCCCAGAAGATCTGTCACCGTACCGACTGATCGTGCACTGCGGCGGCTGCATGCTCAATCCCCGCCAGATGCGTTACCGCCAGAAATGCGCCGCCGAACAGGGTGTTCCCATGACCAACTACGGCGTGCTGATCGCCCACATACAGGGTATCCTTCCCCGTGCTCTGGCGCCCTTTCCGGCCGCTGCCGCCGCTTTGACCGCCGGCCGGCTCTGAGCATCGTTCCTGTTTTCCAGACACAAAACCCGGGACAACTGCAAAAAAGGCACCGGGAGGCGCGGCCTGCGGCCGCGCCTCCCGGTGCTTTGGGTGATGATAGAGGTAGATTGTTGGCAAATGAAAAGATCAGAGTGTGGTTCGCTCACATCAGGTTATCCATCTGATTGCCCGAACGGTGGTTTTTCCATTCGATCATTTTCAGATCCATCCCTTTGATATGGACAACCAGCCAGTTGGTGATTTCCTGCTCCACCTGGTCTGGCAAAATCCTCGGTTGCGCCTTCTTCCATCAGCTTCTGATACAGCCCCTTGACCGTTTCCACAAAAGCGTCATGCGCAGCTTTGTGCTCGGTGAAGAGGGGATACTTATCCTCCTGCATCAGCTTCTCTTCGCCGCCGAAGTGGAACACAGTATACTGCATCAGAAATGCCAGGGCATTTTTCGCCTCGTCGGTGCCCTTACCGCTGTCAATGGCTTCGTAAAGCTTGTTAATGGTGTTGATCAGTTCCTGATGCTGTGCGTCGATAATAGCATTGTGTGTATACAAGCTCGGCAAAAATTCTGCTTTCTTCATTACTTTAAGACCTCCAAAAATTTGTCTGACCACGTTTTTCCCGGTAGCTCCGTTCCACATCCTCCAGAGAATGCCATCCCTGCAGGCGGGCCTGATTTTCCCGGACCTCTGTCGTCAAATTCCGCCCCTGCTCCCGGCAGGAGAGTACAAAAGTGTGGTAGCGCTTTTCCGTACGCTCAGAATACGTGGCAAGTTCCCCGCGCATATAGGTCTCCACAGACGTGGATTCCGGGGGTATCCTCCTCGGTGTGCAGCGGCCGGCCCTGGCGCCGATGGTGGGATAGCGCAGCGAATTCCCCTCCGCCCAGGCCACCTGAATGGCCACCGTTTCCCTGCATCCGCTCACAGCGCTCCGGTGAAAACACCGGCAGCACGTGGCATACCTTTTTGAATTCCTCCGGTAAAGCATACATCATCATCCATGCATACTTTTCAAACACCAGATTGCGCCCCACCGCTTCGGCCTGCTTCAGATCGTCCAGATAACTGCGCAGAATGAAATCCGGCCACACCCAGAAACTGGCTCGCACGCATGGTGCGGAACACGGCAAAATGATCCTGGCAGGCAGCGCGGCCGCCGCGGTTGTTGACCTTGCCCAGCATAACATATTCCTTTTGAATAATGCGTTCGATGGTTTCGTCCACGCAGTTCTCACCTGCCCTTTGTCATTTCACAACATCCGCAGAGGAATCCGGCCGAACGCTCAGCTTTCCACCTGCTCGCCCTTGACCTTCATCGGCAGCGTGCAGGCCAGCACCATAGACAGCAGGTATGCACACAGGCAGAAAATCAATGCGGGGATATAGGAACCAAAGTTATCGTTGAACCATGCGCCCATAAAGGTGCCGAAAAGAAGGACCAATGCCCATCACGATCAGCGTGGCCAGACCCCAGATCTTGCCCAGAGTGGCGCCGCCGAATACGGAACCGGCATAGCCGGCACAGCCGCCGGGCTCAATGCCCCAGTAGATAGCTAGGAAGATCATGGAAACGATGCACAGGGGCACGCTGCGGGTCAGCAGCAGAATCGTGCCGATGGCGCCGCAGGCCGGCCCAATAATCAGCATGATCTTGCGTCCCTTTGCGCTCGTTGCCCAGCCGTTTCACCAGATTATCCGAGAATTTGCCGGTCAGCGGCATGGAGAAAATTCCTGCAATACCAATAATCAGATAAATGTTGGACGCCTCGTTCAGCGTCATGTTCATGTCCACCTGGAAGAAAGACACCACCTGGGACCACACCAGGAATTCGCCCGCCATAGCCAGCAGGAAGCACAGCATAACGCACCACATGGCATAGGTGGAGAACGCTTCCTTAACCTGCCAGACTTTCTTGGCCGCGCCACCGGCGGCCTTCTTCAATGTTTCGGCACCAAACGGCTCCACGCCGTAATGATCCGGAGTCCGCTTGGCAATCAGGGAAGCGACAATCAGGAAGACTGCCATAATCACAGCCAGCACCTTCATGCCGACCTGCCAGCCCATATTGTTCAGAACAGGCTTGAGCACCAGCGTCAGGATCAGCTGCGCCATGGGAGCGCCCATGAATGCCAGCCCCCACATGGTGCCGTAGCGCGCACCGACATACCATTTGCGGCAGGAAATGGTGGAAGAAACCCACAGCATACCCGTGCCGACACCGGCAAACACGCCATATGTAAACAGATACAGATAGAACCCGCTGGGGGAAGCCACATTGACCATGGATGTCAGAAGAACCCAGGAAGCAGGTTACCGCACCGATCGCATAGGTCGGACGGCAGCCGCGCTTATCCACCAGAGAGCGCTGAAAACGCGGTGATCGCGTAAATTGTCATCATCAGGCAGTAGCCCAGGGAAACCTGCATAGTGGTCCACCCGGTATCGGCGATGATCATTTTCTGCATGATGGAGAAACTGAGCGATATCCAAACAGACAGAACACAGCCAGCCACGCCGAAATTACAGTGCAAAGGCCATAGGTCCTTGCCTTTTCAGGAGATATGGATGCCATAGTAATTCCTCCAATTCTTTACACTCTTTGATTCGAGTTTTCTGTAGGCCAAAGGGGACAGGCATCCCTTCGGCAAGAGCAGACCGCAACATGTGCTTTACAGCGTTTCCGCCATCGCTTCATAGGCGCGCGCCTGTTCTCCATTGCCCGCCAGGGCATACATCTTGCTGCAGTTCCGGCAGATCACGCTCTGCTGCTGCGTCAGTGCGCCAGCCGCCTGCGCCGCATGAAGCAGCGCTGCAAACGCCTTCTGCCGCGCCAGCAAATTCTTTTCTGCTGGTAAAGATATTCGCCTTCAGATTCCATGCGGTGAAATACGATGGATCTCCCTGCAGCTCGTCCTTGTGCGGCAGGATCATATCGTCCAAAACGCGCAGGGCTTCTTTCGGGTTTCCTGTCTGCAGCAGCGCCGCGGCATGATTCAGCAACAGACCGGCCTGCGCTTTCGGCTCCTTTGTGCTGCTGCGAATACGGTCCGCCGCATTGTGCAGCGCTTCCGCCGCCCGGCCCTCTTCGCCGCGCCGGCGGTAAATCACAGACTGCAGATGGCAGAGTCGGGACCAGGAGTCTCCATCCGCACTGCCGCAGCGCGTCAGAAGCGCTTCAACCTCGTCCGTCAGCTCCAGCGCCTGTTCTTCTTCGCCGTAGTCCAGCAGCGCATAGGCGCGGTTGATCCGGATCCTGCCGTATACCTCCGTATCCGACAAACCGCCCTGGCGCACCGTTTCCTCTAGGCTCTGATAAATATCAAAGCAACGCCGCCATTCCTTGTTTTCACGGTAAAAATCCGCAAGTTCGCTTCCGACGATGATTTGCCCCTGCAGCCGGTTCCGCTGCCAGGCAATGTCTTCCTCTTCCAGCCTGCAGGCGGATTTCCCGCAGCAGCAGCTGTCCGCCACCGCGATATCGCCTTCCTCCAGGCGCCAAAACTCGGAAAGCAGGTAATCTTCCACCGCATCCCGGTTGCCTTCGGCAGTCAGCTTTTTCATAGCCATACGAAACACCTGTTCGTCAAACAGCATTGGCAAAACCTTCTTTCAGAAGCATTTTCCTGCCGCAGGGCGTGGGGTGGGCGCGCCCCTGCAGCAAACCCGATCTTAGGAAGTAAGTATAAGGGGGCATATCGGCCGGGCAGCGCCCATCCCGCGCCCGCCGCTGAAAAAAGTGAGAATCTGTGATGCTTAAAACGGGGTATCTTCGCCGACATAGCAGGCGATATCGTTGTCCAGGTAAAGTTCCTGCAGCTCGAGCATACGCTCGTCGCTCATATCGCCGTGATCGGCATACTCGTAGGTCTTTCCAAGCTGTTCCCATTTTGTGCCGCCCATACGGTGGAATTTGAGGAGGTTAATCTCGTAAAGACCAAGTTCGTTCATAAAGTCGATGATCTTCTTGGCATTCTCCGTGCTGTCGTTGTAGCCGTGGATTGTGGGTTGGCGGAGCACCAGCCGTCCGCCCCAGCCGGAATGCACCAGTGCGGAAATGTTCGACAGGATCAGCTCATTGCTCACGCCGGTGCCCCCCACTTGTGCAGCTCGTCATCCATGTTCTTCACGTCGATAAACGCAAAGTCGATGTTGCGGAAAATCTTCAAAAGACATCCTGCCGGGCATAGCCGCTGGTTTCGATGGCTGTCTGCATCTGGAGCTGGTGGCAGCGCTGGAGCACCTCGTCGAGATACTCATGCTGCAGCAGAGGTTCTCCGCCGCTGAACGTCACGCCGCCCTCGGCGCCCCAGTTGGAGAAGTCCCGCTTGAGGATTTTCATCAAATCGTCAACGGTCAAAATACGCACACACTGCTTCAGACTTCCCGCAGCACAGGAATTCACACATTCAATTGTCTCACATTCGTTGCAGATGACCCAGTTGACCGAAGGCCGCCGTCCGCGTCAAAGGTGATCGCGCCATGGGGACAGGCGTCGATGCACGCCTTGCAGCCCTGATCCCATTTGCAGGTTCTATCCGCAAACATCAGGTGTTTTTTTCAGCTTCCAGCTCTCCGGATTGGCACACCATCTGCACTGCAGCGGGCAACCGACAAAGAACACATTGGTTCTGCAGCCTGGGCCATCATGAACGGAGTAACTTTGAATGTCGAAAATCATTGCCGTCAATTCTTTATTCATACTGTTACTCCCTTCACTTGCCGCGTTTTCTTACGCTCAGCGCTGCTGATAATGCTCGCAGCAGAAAGAACCGTTGAGGGCATACGTCCAGTTTTCCTTCTCAAAACCGGAACAATTGCCAATTCCGTATTTATCCGCATCGGTGAAGTGGGCGCAGTTTTTGCACAGGAAACCTTCCTTAAAACGAGGGCAGGCGTCGCTGCCTTCACCGTCAATGGGAACAATGGTCTTATCCAGGGCGCACATGCCCTTTTCACAGTCAAGGCTCAAATAATTCGCGCATTCACAATGTTTCATGATTAAACCTCCATTCAATAACTTTCCAGTCGTTTCCGTATGTTTCTGGCAGCGCAAACGTTACGCGTCGTATTCGGTCCGGTAGATAACCTCATCCTGGATGGGCTTACCGATCTCGCACCAGTACTGGGTAAAGCCAGCCACGCGAACCATCAGGTCACGGTAATCGTCGGGCTTCTTCTGCGCCTCGCGCAGAACCTTGGAAGAAGTGATGTTGAACTGAACATGGAAGCCGCCTTTGCGCATGTAGGTACGGATGATCTCCAGCAGCTTCTTGGTGCCGTTGAGTCCCTTTAACCGCCGTCGGATGAATCTTGACGTTCATCTGAGAGTTCTGGCACATAGCGTGGTCATAGCAGGTAGCGGATTCAAACACAGCATAGATACCATTCTTATCCGTAGTGGGCGCCGGGGACATGGAACCGTCGGCGTAAGTAGTGCCGGCCAGACGTCCGTCGGGCGTTGCCAGGGTGATGGCGTCCCTGCGGGCCGTGGTGGAAACAGAGATCTGGCACATGTAGTACTGCTTGCCATAGTAAGAGCGCAGGCGCAGCATCTCGGGCAGCATCCGGTCTTCGTAATCCTTCAGGATGCTGTCTGCGTAAGGATCGGCGTTGCCGTACTTAGGCGCATTGACGCAGTCGAAGAAGATCTTCTCATACTTGGGCGCCTCATCCGTAGCCTCGCGGCGGTCGGGGGAATAAACGCCGGTTTCAAAGGCCGTCTTAAATCCGAAGTTGTGGAGAATCGCGTCGGTCATCTCTTCCAGCGTGTACTTCTTATCGTCGTACACATTCTTCTTCAAAGATGCCATGGAGTTGATAAAGTTCACCGTGCCGCAGGACTCGAAGTTAATGCCGCCGTTGTAGCGGGCGCCTTCGTTGCCGATGTGCTGACCCTTCTTAAAGCAGTCGGGCTTGAGCATGGAGGCCACCACGGGCATGTTGATCTTTCTCCAGACATCCATCTGGATGTTGTTGATCTTGTTGGCCACATCCAGCAGTTCGCGCATGTACATCATCCATACATCCCACACATCCTCGAAGGTATCGAGCTTGTGGTTATGGGGAGCAAAGACCTGGATGCCGGTGCGCTTGTCTTCGCCGTTGGTAAGCACCAGCTCCAGCAGCTTGGGCAGGCCGGTAAAGTGAATACCGGTGCCGCAGGTGGGAGCAGCGCCGCCGGGGACCATATAGGTCTTTCCGTTATAATGCAGAGGCTGGAAGCAGCCGGGGAAGATTCGAGGCAGCCGCCCAGGCACCATGCACGGGCATCGTAAATGGTCATGCCCTCAGGCTGATAATGGCGCAGCATGTAGTTCATACCGCCCTGGTTGTTCATCCATGCCGGATAGCCCATGCCCAGCTTGCAGCAGCGGGCGCACTTCATCAGGAAGTCCTCGGGCGTCTTTTCGTCATACAGCACAGAGAGTGTGGGCTGGGAGGTCTTCGCACGCATGCCGGCTTCCACAATCAGGTATTCCAGAGGCGTCACTGCCGTCAGGCCGTCATAGCCCAAGCCGCCCATGGACAGGTTGTTGAAGGTGTTGCCCGAAAGCACGCCGCCGGTGACGCCGGAGGATGCAAAGCACTCGATGGAGGTAATCTTGATGCGGTACAGCTCCAGCAGCTCTTCCACTTCTTCGTCGGTAGTCACGCCGTCTGCGATATCCTTCTCATAGAAGGGCTGCAGCACCTGGCCCAAACGACCGATGGACATACCGGACTGCGGGTCTTCGTTGACCACGCCCAGATGGCACAGGAAGGTGAGCTGCAGAGCTTCGCGGAACGTCGCAGGCTTTTTGTGGGCGATGTTGTGCATCACCTGAGCGATTTCCTCATAATCCTTCTTCTGCGCCGGGTCGGCCTCGCTGCCGGCCAGGAACTCCGCGCGCTTGCCGTAGTTGTCAGCCCAGCGGGACAGGCCCTTGGTGATCTCTTTGGTGGCTACATAATAGTAGCCGCGGCTCATGCCGAGGATACCGTCGTCGCCGGCCTCGCCGAGCACCTCTGCGATTTTCTCGTCGCACATCTCGATGATGCGGTCAAATCCATATTCCAGAGGCATGTAGTAGTTGATGACCTCGCGGCCCTGAGGGATGGCCCAGGAGTCGAACATGATCAGTACGCTGTCGCGATAGCCCTTCCACTTGTCGTACTCGGGAACAATTTTGGAGTAACGGTCACTGACGCGCTCCACCGAGGCATTGTCCCAATACTTGGACACTTTGACCAGCACGGGGATCTCTTCCTTGCGCATACCAAATTTCTGCGCAATGGAAATCACGTTGCCGAAATTCTTGGTCACGTTGCCGCCGCCGGCGCCGACCACGGAAACCGCATCCGCCGCAGCCAGCGGGGGTGCATCCACCTCGTTCATCAGCGCTTCTGCCTGGGCATTAAAGAAAGAAGCATCCACCCAGGGGAAGGGGAACGCACCGCGCCAGTTCTTGGTCTTGTTCATGACCAGCTTTTCGCCGGGCCAGATCGTGGGGGTCGTGTGGGAAAGGGCCGCACCGTAAGCTTTCGCACGGCGAATCTCAATGACGTCGCCTTCGTTCTCCCACCAGACACGGTTGTACCAATACGGAATTTCCATGTCCACTGTGTTCTTCATCGCATAATAGATATTGATGAGTTTTGTGAAGCGCTCGGTGGGTTCTGGAACGTCCGCTTCGGTGAAGTTATCCACCGGAGTCACGTCCAAACCGCGTCTCTTCAAGATTTCCTGTACTCTTGCTTCATTATCCATGTCGATCCTCCCTTAAAAAATTTATCGTTTGGGTTTCTTCATTCACTGCGTTTTCCTCGGTTGCACCCCTATCCTAATCTCGATTTTCACAAACAGACAGTGCAAAGTGCACAGTTTCAAAAAAGCATTTTCACCCCATTTTTGCTTTCGTGTACAAAGTGCGCAGAAGGTGCAATTTGCACACCAAACGCGCGCCGGCTTTTTGGCTGATTTGACCAGAGCCATTGGAATAGGCAGCAAAAAAGCGCTTTCCTCAGATGACAGTAGCCCATAAGGAAACATTGCAAAACTTATGACTTGCGCCAGGTAAACGGAAAAACAGAAAATGCTATGCAAAAGGTTCGCCGATTGCATAGCATTTTTCTATTTTGGCAAGATATTAGGATTCGATTTTTCAGCGTTCCAACGGAACGCGCAGCCATCACCGCAGGTGATGATCTCAGAGGTTTGGGGATATGTCACCAACAAGCATTTAGCAGGAATTCCGGGAACGGGATTTCTGCTAAATACGCAATCTTACGTAAGATTGCATTGCTTGCCAGTAGTTTACCAGTAGTTTAGCCCCATGTATTGACATCTTATCCTCACTTGTGTTATACTGTTATACACAACGGCATAACAGTTAAAACACACGGAGGATGCAGCAATGAAACTGATTATTTCAAATGTATCTGGCGTCCCCATATACGAGCAGATTAAGCAGCAGATCAAGGCGGCTATTTTATCGGGCGAACTTCAAGCCGAAGAAACTTTGCCCTCCCTTAGAACACTTGCCAAAGACTTAAAGATCAGCGTCTTAACAGTGACAAAGGCATACACAGAATTAGAGCAAGAGGGCTTTGTTAAAAATGTGCAGGGGCGCGGATGTTTCGTAATGGGTTCTGGTTCAGAACTGATTAAGGAGCAGCTCATTTGCAAAGTAGAAAACAATCTCACCGAAGCAATAAAAGCTGCAAGAATGGCAAATCTATCAACAGAGGAATTACATCGCCTTTTGGACATTTTAACGGAGGTAAAAACAGATGACTAATTATTTAGAGGTAACGAATCTTTCAAAATCTTTTGATTTTTTTCAGCTTCACAATATCAGCTTTACTTTGCCAAAGGGCTATATTATGGGCTTGATTGGTCCGAATGGTTCTGGCAAAACAACGACAATCAAACTGATTTTGAATATGCTCAAGCGTACCGACGGCACAGTCAAAGTGATGGGGCTGGATAATATCGCAGAAGAACAAAAAGTAAAATCAGAGCTGGGCGTTGTTTTCGATACAAATTATTTCAGTGATGATTGGAAAGTGTCGCAGGTTGAAAAATCCATTTCGGTATTTTATCCAAATTGGGACAGCCAGAAATTTGCGGATATGTTACGGAAATTTCACATTGCACCCACCAAAAAAGGTAAAAAGAACTTTCAAAAGGTATGCAGATGAAGTTAATGCTTGCTTGTGCATTCTCTTACGACGCAAAACTGCTAATCCTTGACGAACCGACCAGTGGACTTGACCCAGTTTCCAGAGATGAACTTTTGAAAATTCTTTCAGAGTATATTGAAGATGGCGAGCATAGTGTTTTTGTTCTCCACCCATATCACCGGCGATTTGGAGCGTGCGGCCGATTATATTACCTACATCAGTTATGGCGAGCTGTTCTTTACTGGCAGCAAAGATGATTTTGTAGATATGTTCCGCATTGTAAAAGGTGGAATGGAGGAACTGTCCGATGATCTGAAAAATAAGGCGGCTGGTATTCGTACATTTCCTACGGGATTTGAGGCGCTGATGAAAACCGAAGATATTAGCGGTTTTTCCAACCTGACCGTTGAGCCTGCCACCATTGATGAAATTGTAGTGTTTACAAGCAAGAAAGGTGACGATTATGAATAATATTTTGAAATCCACAAAATTGGACTTTTCTCTGGTAAAGCCATATATCAAAGTGATTGGGTTTACCATGCTTCTCCCTATCGCTTTTGCGGCCATTAACCGTTCAATCCTGACAGGCGTTTCCTTTGCCATGTGCTTTATCGCCATGACCACAGGCTACACTTTCTCGGTAACGGAAAAACAGTATGGAGCGTTTGTATGGGATTTTACCCATCAAGAAAAGCGAAATGGTGACAGGCCGGTATCTCTTTGTTCTTGCGCTGGGCGCACTGGCCCTGGTGGTTTCTCTTATCACACAGCCGATTGTGCTGCGGGCAATGGGTGAAAGTGTTGGAGCATTTGATATAATTAGCGCGGCCATCGGCGGCCTGTTCCTGTTCGCCCTTTATACCGTGTTTCAGATTCCGGGCTATTACAAATATGGAGCTATCAAAGGCCGTGTGTTCATGTATATTCCCGTGGCTGGATTTTTGGCGACCTTGTTTTTCCTGCCCAAGATGCCCGCAGACAATCCCATTGTGACTACGGTTGTAAGTTCCCCGGTACTGCTGATCGGCCTTGTGCTTGTACTCGTCGTTGTCATGTACGCTGTGTCTATCTGGTTCTCCATTCGGATTATGGAAAACAAGGAAATGTGAGGTGAGCAATATGGATTTCACAATTTTAGCGGTAGTTCTTCTGATTGGCATTGGTATCCCTTTCCGTAACAAGCTGATCCGAAAATATCGGGAAGAAAAGAAGCAGAAAGATAAGGATCGGGATGCAAAATGACCGGTATGGAGAAAGCCGAGTTCATCCGTTGTCCCATCTGTGGAAATAAAACACGCGACAAAATCCGGGAAGATACCATCTTAAAAAATTTTCCTCTTTTTGTCCCAAATGCAAAAGCGAGTGTCTGATTGATATTGAACAATTTCATATAACTGTTATTAAAGCGCCAGACGCACAGCCGCAGAGCCGATAACTCACAAGGTCTGGTTCCTTGTGGTTATTGGCTCTTTTTGAATGGAGGTGTCGCTATTATGCTATGAATGATTGAAGGAGGTCTAACTATATGAACGAGGTTTTGAAACTGGAGCATATCCAGAAGTATTACGGGAACGGCGAGAATGTTACAAAAGCGATTCAGGACATCAGCTTTTCCGTTCAGGAGGGGGAATTTGTGGGGATCATGGGTGCGTCCGGTTCCGGTAAGACCACCCTGCTCAACTGCATTTCCACTATTGATACGGTCAGCGCAGGACATATCCATTTGGACGGGACTGATGTGACAGAGATAAACGAAAAAGCAGATTGCCCGGTTCCGTCGGAAAAACCTGGGCTTTGTGTTTCAGGATTTTAACCTACTGGATACCCTGACCATCTCCGAAAACATTGCCTTGGCACTTACCATCAACAAGATCCCCGCAGGCGAGATCGACGGCCGGGTGCGGGAAATGACCGGAAAGCTGAACATCACGGATATTCTGGACAAATACCCCTATCAGGTGTCCGGCGGCCAGAAGCAACGGTGCGCCTGCGCCAGAGCCATCATCAACAACCCCAAGCTGATTTTGGCGGACGAACCCACCGGCGCACTGGACAGCCATTCGTCCCAGATGCTGCTTTCCACTATCCAGAGTATCAATGAAACGCTGGGGGCGACCATACTCATGGTGACGCATGATGCCTTTTCCGCAAGCTACGCAAAACCGTATTCTCTTTTTACAGGACGGTGCAATCTTCACGGAAACTCTCAAAGGCAACGATTCACGCAGGACTTTCTTTAATAAGATTTTGGATGTCCTCACCATGATGGGAGGGGCGTGAATGATGTACTCTAAACTGGCTTTTCGGAATATTCGTAAGAGCCTACGGGATTATATCATCTACTTTGTGACGCTTACCCTGACTGCGTCGTTGATGTACTCCTTCCTGGCGCTGGGATTCTCCCCCAGATATTCTTGCCATGACAGAGAATATGTCGATGCTGACCTCTGGTATCCTGATGCTGTCCGTGCTGGTTGCGCTGCTGTCCTCGTTTATCGTTGGATATGCTATCCGGTTCATGTTGAGCCAGCGGAAAAAAGAGTTTGCCGCTTATGAACTGATGGGTATGGAGGTGAAAACCGTCCGAAACCTATTTCTGGTGGAAAACAGCATGATTGGCGGAGCCGCCTTTTGCTGGGTTCGCTGCTTGGAACCGGACTGTCCGGGTTATTGAATCAGGTAGTTCAAAAATATTTTTGAAGTTACGCATCATTATCAGGTCTTGTTCTCTCTCCGTGCTTTGGGGACGACCTTTTTCTTTTTTCGTCCTGATGTATGGATTCAGTATGCTTCGTGCGGCAAAGGTCATCCGGCGCCAGAAAGTGATTGAACTGCTTTACGACAACCAGAAGAATGAGGAAGTTGGATACCAGCCCTTATATCGGAGCGTTCTGACCGGTCTGCTCTCCCTTGCCGCTATGGTGGCGGGCGTAATTCTGCTGGAAAAGGCGCTGCACATTCAGACCAATGAAGCGATGCTGTATTGGAGCGGGGCTTGTCTGCTGATTCTTGCAGGCGTTTATGAGCTGCACCGGAAGGTTCCTGTGTTGCTCTACCAACTGGCAAAAAGAAACCCGCGCCGGAAGTATCGGGGAGAAAATCTATTTTTCTTGGGACAGATCGGCAGGCGCATCCAATCTTCAGGGCGGACAATGGCTGTTGTGGCAATCCTGCTGACCGTTTCGCTTGCGACCATGTTTGTGGGATTGACAATGGGGCGGGCTATAAGGCCAACATGGAGGCGTATTACCCCTATGATGCCGGTGTTGCCATTGACGCGCCCTTAACCAAGAACAGCATGGATTCCGTCCGTTCCTTTGTGGAGGAACGCTGCGAGGCAGAGGACAGCGTAACCTATTACCTGTATGCGGTTCCGAATGAAGCCATTGAAGCCTTGGCCTTGTCTGACTACAATCACCTCCGAGAGATTCTGGGGCTTTCGCCTGTTTCCATGAGCGACAATGAATTTTTGGTTCATTGTGATACATGGAACTATATGGACGGCATTCGGCAGAGATTGGAACAGCAGCCGGAGATTACACTAAACGGCCGGACTTTGACCCCTGCGGAAACACCGATCCTGACGGAGCCGATGGAGCAGTATCAAATGGCCGGAACGAAGGGATATGTGCTTGTTCTGCCGGATGAAGTGGCTTCCCGGCTGTCCGGGGAGAAAATCCGTCTGGCACTGAAACTGAAAGATGGCGGATACCCGGAATTAAAAAGCGACTTGAAGCAATTCCTGAACAGTGGGAAATGGCAGCATGACATCCAGCTTGGACAGGATTTGCCGGAACGGGTGACGATGGGGGTGACGGTAAAAGCGTGGGGTGTTGCCAACTCGCTTACCGGATTCACAACGCTTTCTTTCTGCGGTCTATATCTGAGCATTATTTTCATCATCCTATCCTGCTCGGTTCTTGCATTTGAGCAGCTTTCTGCCATTGACCGGAACCGGAAAAATTATGCGGTGATTGATCGGCTGGGCGTATCGGGTAGCAGGCAGGCATCCCTCATCCGCAAGGAACTGTCCACCATATTCCTGATCCCTCTATTTTTCCCTATCGTCCTTACGATTCTATTGATTATGGGAACGCAGTTTATTTTCGGGGAAGCAATTTTGCAGGAAGGGCTGGTGCTGTTCTATGGTCTGGTCACGATCCTGCTGTTCTGTACGATATACCTGACCTATTTCGGTGCCACAATGTCCCTGTTCAGACGAGTCATTCTCCGGCCTGAAATGAGAGAATTTTGGTTGGTTATAAATTTGAAATGCCGTAATATTGACCATGAAATTGGCTGGTAGTTGGATGTAGCTGAGGTGTGGTTGCCGATATCTATCTGCTTCGCTTAATGCAGGTAATCGTCAAGATCAGAAGTATCTGCCTATAAGGCTTGAGTTGACAATAGAGTGCAAATTACGTATAATTTATTACAGTAAACATGAGAGCGGTGAACACGATGTTGTTCGGGAAGTTTTGTATTGATTCAGCTCCAAACAAGTTTATACTATGAAACATTGTGCGGAGCCTTTTTCTGAAAGTTGATTTATAAAGTGGAAAGTAAGGCAGATATAAGACTGTCTTTTGCTTTTTATACCCTTTTATCAAATCAACAATCGATAATTGACTGTTTAGGCCACAGACAATGTTTTGTTTGTGGCCTTTGTTTTGCTTATTTATAAGTGACTATGCAAAGGGTGCACGATGTAGTGTACCCTTTTTTCTTTTGGAGGAAATAGATATGACTGAAGAACATAGTTTGTTGACCGGGAGTGTGCCGAAAAAACTGGTCGTTTTCGCTTTCCCGTTGCTTTTAGCAAATATACTGCAATCATTTTACAATGTAGTAGATATGCTTGTAGTCGGTCGAATTGTAGGCGATACAGGCCTTGCGGCCATTGGTAACGCTTCTAAATTGTGCTATATCATCAATTCAATTTGTATTGGTATGACGATGGGCGGAGCCGTGTTGATTGCTCAGTATAAGGGGGCAGACGATAAAAAGGGGCAGGCGGAGTCCTTTCAGATGCTGGCCTTGCTTTCACTGGTATCTTCTCTGCTTGTGACTATTGTAAGTTTGGCAACCTACCAGCCTTTATTCAAGATGTTAAATGTTCCAGCAGACACATATCAGGCTGCCTGCGATTACATGAAAATCATCTGCTGGGGGACGGTCTTTGTCTTTGGATATAATGCGGTCTGCTCTGTGCTAAAAGGATTGGGGGATTCTAAATCTCCCCTCTACTTTGTGGAAATTGCTACCATCATCAATGTCGTTTTTAGACATTATTTTGGTGGGGCCTTTTGGAATGGGAACAGCAGGAGCGGCTTGTGCAACAATTACTGCACAAGGAATTTCCTTTGTGATTTCTCTATTCTATTTGAAGCGACATAAGATATTTTTTTCTATGGAAACTCAAAGAAAATTTACGTTTCAATGGGATAAGCTGACCGCCATTTTGAAAGTCGGTCTGCCTACAGCCATCCAGATGGTCGTGGTAAACACAGCCTATCTGCTTGTGACGGGAATGCTCAATCAGTTTGGTACTGCAGTATCTGCTGCATTTAATGTAGGACTGCAAATCAACACATTTGCCGGTATGCCCTGCTGGGCTATTGGACAGGCAGTAACGGCGATGGTCGGTCAGTGTATGGGGCTGGACAAGTCAAACGCATCCGAAAGGTGGTAAAATTAGTTTGTTGATGAATGTCGCCGTAACGCTCGTTGTCGTAATTGGCATACAGCTTTTTGCAAAACCATTGATTTTGCTTTTCGGTAGTACCAGCCCAGAAGTAGTAAATGATGGTGTTTATTATTTGCGTATCTGTTGCGGTATCAATAGTTTGATTTATGCCGCTATGTACACTTTGATTCCTTTGCCATTGGTGTCGGTGCGGCAAATGTCGCTATGATTAACGCTTTTTACTGGACGCAGTTATCGTGCGTCTACCTATGAGTTGGATCTTGGCTTTTGCACTTAATATGGGGTTCCCGGCATTTATTACGGTCAGGCGCTTTCGCCAGTCCTGCCCGCTATTGTAGGTTTACTCTATTTCATGAGTAAAAATGGGAGCGAAAACGCTCATTCAATCAAGCAACAAGGGGAGAAGTCATTGATGAATCGAATTGAAAAGAGCCAGACGCGTAGATGCAGAGTCGATGAACCTGTGAGTCAATAGGAGGTGATAACATGGGAAATTAGCTGTATTTGATATATCCGAACCGGGCGGCAAACTTGCAGAAAAACTGCTCATGCTGTTAAGCTCCCGTCAGCGTCAAGAATTGGTAAGCTATCTTCTCAATTCCCAAAAACAACAAAATAATCGGACCGACAGCCCATGCACCATTCCTGAAACTTATAGAGGGCAGACAGTTATTGATGAACCGTTTACAGAGATTCGCATGGGTGATTTATACTTCTGCCAGGAACAACGACTTGTATATATTGGCGAGCAGGAAATCAAATTAACGGCTAAGGAATTTGACATCCTCGCTTTGTTGAGCACCCACCCGAAACGGGTATTTACTTATGAGCTGATTATGGAATTGGTCTGAATGAGGATTATTGCTACTACTCCCGCAAGGCAGTCAATAACCATGTAAGTAATCTGCGGAAGAAGCTGAAAGTTACGCAGAATTCCCCGGACTACATCAAAAGCGTTGTTGGCGTTGGTTATAAATTTGAAGTGCCGTAATATAGACCACAATGTAAGATTTTGCTTGCCCTGTGGCCTTTATTAGATATGGTAGGTGGTGAAGGAACATTAGGGAGACTTTACAGCTTGTGCTGCAAGGGAAAATTATCCCGAACATTTCTTTCAAAAAATGCCTCTGTCGCTGGCTTTCTATGATGTATTCGGGATAATCAGACTTTCGGATAACCATTTTTTGTTCCGCTTTTCGTATGCCTTTACAATGGACGCACAAATTTACCGACAAGTAACCTTGACATTATGCTGTCAAGGTTCAAGAAAGGCAATCCATAACCATGTGAGTAAACTTTGGAAGAAACTAAGGTTTGAGCCTGATCTGCCAAATTACGTCGAGAGCGTTGCCGGAATCGGTTATAAATTTGAATATCTGTCTGCTCCATAAAATCCGTCGTAGGAACAAATGCAGCGGATTTTTTTGCAAATTTTATTCAGACGGCAACTTTCCCCTAAAAATGTACAGATATATGAGGGGATTATTTTATAACAACTTACCTGTACACGGCAATTATGAATTTTTGTGAAATTTGCAAAAATGCCCCCGTAATTTCGTCTCAAAAATGAATTGAACAATAGAAAGATATTTTTTGTGCAAAATTGACCGCCCTATTTCCCCTCAAAAATGAAATGTATAGTAGAGGGACATTTTTTTACGGTAGGAAGGAGGTGTTTTATCCACAATCAGATTCCGGTGATGAATTATCCGCAGTACCGCCGGATGCGTAAACTGGTACACGAGTGCTGCAACTACGATAACGGAAACTGTATTCTTCTGGACGACGGGGAGAAATGTGTCTGCGTCCAGAGTATTTCCTATTCGCTTCTCTGCAAATGGTTCCGCTGCGCTGTCCTGCCGCTGGACAGGCCATTGAAACGGCGTTGCTGTTCCAGGAGGAATTAAAACGCTGCGTGGTCTGCGGCCAATCATTCCTTCCCGGTTCCAACCGGGCGAAATACTGTAAGCTCTGTGCAAAGAAAATCCACCGCAGACAGAAAACAGCCAGCGACAGAAAAAGGCGGTTTCTATGCGGACAATTAGAAGCGAAAAAGCCTTGAGATTATTGGCGTTTCAGGCTGCGGTCAACGGGTATGAGGGATAAATCCCCTGCTCCCCTCTAAAACCTGTTTTTAACTGTCCGCAGGACAATTTTGACCTAAACGGGATTTTCCCATTCAGGTGTTGATTTCTACTTTGCCAATTTACCGCTTTTGCCATTTCCTCCTATATGGGATTTTCCAATACTGGATTTTCAGAGACTGGAAAACCTGACGCTCCGGACAGCCCTGTTCCTCTCTTTCCGGCGATGGATTTCCAGACAGTATTGACGGCCCATATTTAGATGGAAATTAAAGAAAAGAAGTTAATAACAAGATAGTCAATATCAATCCAATCAATCAGGGATGGATTGATGGAAAGGAGTATATGATGCAAAATGATTTTTTGACGCCTTACAAAGAGGACAGCGGCGTACCGCCTTATCTGCCGTTCCCCGTTTTCTGGTGCCGATGGACTTATCCAACGACGCAAAGGTACTGTATGCCATGCTCTTAGACCGGGCGGGCATTTCCAGAGAAAACGGATACATAGAACCGGACGGGCGGATTCGTCTCTACTTTACGCTGGAAGAAGCAAAAGGAAAGCTGCATAGGAGCAGGCAGGTGGCGACCAGGGCATTTCAGGAATTAGAACGCTGTGGCCTGATTCTCCGCAGAAAACAGGGGCTTGGCCGTCCGGCGGCCATTACGCTGAATATTTTACCTGCAAGGAAGGAGCGTGATGGGATTGCGTAAGCCTGTGGATTTAAGCGAACTTCCCAAAAATCTGAAACCTGAAATTGCCGAACGTGTGGCAGAGCATTTCAAGGACGGTGCTTTCGAGTTTGATTTCAGTACGGAAGAAATGATTGCCGTTGAGGGAAATACGATCTATCATGTCATTCCCCATTACGCAGGGGAGAGGCGGAAAGCGTGCTGGATAAACTGCGCCGTATCATGGCGGGAAATTTGGAGGAAACCGAATGAAAGCTGCTGAAAAAAGAGGACGGGCGCGTTATAATACAGGCAACCGTTTACCTGGCTGTTATCCCGGACTACGGGAGGAAAGGAGCTACTATGAACCAACAGCCAGATAAGATCACAGCGTTATATTGCCGTTTGAGCCAGGACGACGCTCTCGATGGGGAGAGCAATTCCGTCACCAACCAAAAGGCGTTATTATCCAAATATGCGGCGGAACACGGATTCCGCAATCCCATGTTTTTCGTGGACGACGGATTCTCAGGAACGAATTTTCAAAGGCCCGGATTTCGGGAAATGATGAAATATGTGGAGGATTATTCGGTTTCCACCCTGATTGTCAAAGACCTGTCCCGTCTGGGCCGGGAGTATTCCTATATGGGGCGGCTGCAGGATTTCATTTTCCCCGCTTACGATGTCCGGTTTATCGCCATCAATGATGATGTGGACAGTGCAAAGGGCGAAAATGACTTCGCTGTGTTCAAAAACGTATTTAACGATTATTACGCCAAGGACACAAGCAAAAAAATCCGGGCAGTCGTAAAAATGCGCGGAGAAGCCGGGGAACACATCGCCAGTAACCCGCCCTACGGATATGTGAAAGACCCACAGAATAAAAAAGAAATGGATTGTGGACGAGGAATCCGCAAAGGTGGTACGGCGTATCTTTGACCTGTGCATTGCAGGGAAAGGACCAATGCAGATTGCAAAAATCCTGACCGCTGACAGGGTATTGACGGTTACTGCGTATAACGCCAGACAGAAGGGATGGGCCATGCCGGATAATCTGTACCGGTGGTGTGCCAAATCCGTTGCCGGAATACTGGAGCGGCCGGAATATACCGGTTGTACCGTTAATTTTAAGACCTATACAAAATCCCTAAAATTCAAAAAGCGGATGGAGAATCCGAAAGAAAACCAACGGATATTTGAGGACACACAGCCAGCGATTATTGAGCGGGGGACAGTGGGAACGGGTGCAGGCGTTAAGAGCCAACAAGCGCAGACCGACAAAGACAGGAAAAACAAGTATTTTTTCCGGCCTTGTCTATTGTGCTGATTGCGGTGCAAAACTTTATTACTGCACCTGCAATACCTACAAGGATGAGTCTCAAGACCATTTCGTCTGCTCCAATTACAAGAGCAATACAGGTTCCTGCCAAATCCATTACATCCGAGAGGTTACGCTTTATAAACGGGTGCTGGAATGTATTCAGGGAACACTGACCTATGTGCGTTTGTTTCGGGATGATTTCACTCAGGAAATGTTGGCGCAGGACGAGGCCAGCCGGAAAGCGGAACTGACGCAAAAACGGAAAGCCCTCTCCGGGACGCAGAAGCGTATGGAGGATTTGGACAAGATCATCCAAAGGCTTTATGAAGATTCCGTACTTGGGAAATTAAGCGACCTCCGCTTTCAAAAACTAACTCGGCACAGTATGAAACAGAGCAGGCGGAAATTCAGCAGCTTGCAGCTTCGCTGGAGAGAGAAATTGAAAATGAAGCCGGACAGATTGCCGATGTAGGGCGTTTCCTTCAGCTTGCCGACAGGTATTCCGATTTGCAGGAGCTTGACGCCTCTACGGTAAATGAACTGATTGAAAAGATCGTGGTCCACAGCCCGGAGAAGATCAGCGGGAAGAAACATGTCACGATTGAAGTCTATTTTACCTATGTGGGGAAAATCCGATTCCACTTGCCAAACCGGAACTACTGACAGATACAGAAAAACCGGCGTGACCTCTGCCACGCCGGCTTTACCGGGATTTTAGTTTACTTCCTTATGGGCCTCCGGCTAAATGAAGAAAGCGCTTTTTAATCTTCTTCGATTACGCGTCCAATTCAGCCAATGCCTCAGCGTTCATGCCGAAATAGTCGATACAGGCCTGCTTAAGCGCCGCGTGATCGGGCAATGGCCGTTCCTCCAGCACGCCGTTTTCATGCAGGCGCAGCACATCGTTATCCACCGCCACACTGCCGCCCGGGCGCATCAGGTTCATGACCCGGTTATTGTAAAAGCGGGACTTGGCATGGTAGGTCATATGGGTACTGATCGGCACAAAATCCACGGGATCCATCGGCGCATCCGAAAATACCACCAGCGGCGTTTCGCCGCTCTCTTCCACCAGAAGCGTCCGCCGCAGGCCGCGCACCGGCTCCGTGTCGATGCGAAAACACAGGGCGCCCGACATCTGCACTTCCGGCCGGTCCAGATACAGGGCCGTCACCGGCGACGGGCCGCCGAAAGCGATATCGCACAAAACACGTTCCCCGGACTGCGGCAGTGTAACCACCGTGACGCGGTGACTCACAGGAGGAAACGAGCCTTCCCGCAGCACCCGCTGACCCACGGCATAGCACGAAAAGCCCAGAGCCTCGAGCAGCGCGGAGAACAGGGCGTTCAGCTCAAAGCAGTAGCCGCCTCGGCGGCGGGTGACAATCTTGTCAAAAATGTCCGGGATTTCCAGCGAGACTTCCCGGTGCAGATCGTACCGTCGATGTTTTCAAAGGGCACATGAAACAAATGTGCGTGTACCAGGAGATCCAGCGACTCTTTTGTATGGGGAATGCTGTAATCTGTGGGGGACGGTGGAAGCTCCGGGTGCATGGCACGGCGGAAGTCCTCCGGCGCCAGACCGATGCGCGCGAGGTAAGCGCCCACGTCGGGCGGCAGGGCATATAAACCTTTGATCATAACAATCCTCCTTTGCAAAACACAGCTTTCTGTTCCACTCTCTTTGCCGCTATCTTAACGAAAAACCGTCAAAATCAACAGTGCAATTTACACAGCACCGAAGAATATTCTTTCAAAAATATTCTTATTCTATTTTAGAACTGCCCGTTTTCCCCCTTTTTCGTTTTTTTTTTTTCGCCTAAAAAGAATTGTTTGTTTTTCACAAACTTATTCAATATATATTGGAAGTTCTTGCTTTTCTCGTCAAAAAAGCTTATGATATTTTTGTCAAAATAAATGGATGCCCCTTTTTCTTTCGTTTCTGCGCATTTGGTTGCCCAAGGCTGTTTTCTGTCGGTGCCGGCACGTTTTTCAAGCATTTTCCCTGTTCGCGCGTACCCAATCCGCTGCGGCAGGTTTTTAACGCGATTCAAAGAAAGCCATGGCTTTCTTTGCGTTTATCGTCGATAAACGCAAAGCGTCACGCGCACAGGTTTCGAAGGGATAAATGAATCCGGCGCGTCATACATATATTTGAGAGAAAATGAAGCGAAACTTTTTCAGGCTTTTATGGGGGGTATTGGGTTAATTATGAAGTTAGAAGACACCACAATTTATCCGTTTATCCGCAGCGACCCCACGCTGTGCGAGCTGCACACCTTTGCCCGGGGGAAATACATCATTCGTGTCGGCGAGGCGGCAGATATCTGGTATCTGGTCAATGGGAAAGTACAGGTGGAAACCACCACGCAAAACGGCAAAAAGCTGATGGTTGACACGATCTGCGAGGACAACTATGTGGGACACCTGAGTAACTTTTGGGGCCAGAATTTTTACTGCGACAGCTATGCTCTGGTGTCCAGCGTGCTGATCCGCATTCCAAAAGAGCGCTTTCTGAAAATGATGGAAACGCTGGAATTCAGCCGTCATTTCTATATGAAAACCAACGCGCGGCTTTATGACATGTGTAAAAAAAGGAACTGGTGCGGGGTCTGTTTTCCCAGCGCCAGCAGTTTGCTTTTTACGTCATTAAGTATTCGCAGAACAATATCTGCCGTATCCATAACCTCAGCAGCATCTGTGAATTTCTGAAGATCAGCCGCCGTCATTTCTACAATCTGCTCGACCGCTTTTCCGAGGACGGCATCATCAAGCGCCTGGACGACGGCGACATCGAAATCCTCGATCTGGACGCTCTCTATAAAGTTGCCGAGCCTGTGGTCAATTTTTGTTACAACAAGATGTACCCACCGTTTGGAGGACGATACTTATGATGCATTACACCACCGAGCTGTTGGATGACAACACGCTCCTGTTCCGCTTTACCGTGCCTGCGGAAGAATACACGGCAGCGCTGGACGATGCCTGGCGTACCCACAAGGCCCGCTATCCGGTGCCCGGCATGCGCGACGGCAAGGCCAGCCGCACCATGATCGAGCGGCATCACGGCAAAGATGTGTTTGAAAAGCCGGCCTTGGATCAGCTGGTGACTTCCGCATACCGCAAAGCCGCCTCAGAATACCCCGAAGAAATTTACTACACCCCTACCGTGCGGGTAGAGCAGCATGAAGAGGGAAAGGCCCTGTGCTTCACCGCCCGGGTTCAGATCCGCCCGGAGGTCCGTTTGGGCGACTACCGCGCCGTGCAGCTGCAGCCAGAGGATCTGCGCCGGGCCGCACAGAAAGCACAGGAAGTCCCCGGCGAACAGCAAAGCGAGACGCGCGCCTATCTGCTCCGCTCCGCCCTGGTGGATCGCATCGCCGCCGGCAGCCGTGTGGAGGTGCCCGAAACCATGATCCACGAGCGTGCGCTCAGTATGGCCCGCTCGCTGGAGCAGCGGCTGGAGCAGGATCAATCCTCCATGGAAGAATACTACAAAGCCTGCCATACCGACCGGGAGCATTTGCTGGCGGACTTTGCCCAGGCAGCGGAAGATCAGCTGCGCGCGCGGCTGACCCTGCTGGCCATCGCCCGCGCAGAGGGACTGGACGCCACCGAGGCCGAATATGATGCAGAGGTGGCCCGCCTGAGCGGCATGTATCTGATGCCCGAAGAGAAACTGCGCCCGCTGCTGGCACACCGGGAAGGTATCAAAATCCGGCAGGATATCGCCATTTCCAAAGCTGCCGACTGGGTCGCTGCCCAAGTCCGGCAGCAAACGGCGGCAACTTCCTGAAACAGAAAAACAACGGCCCGTGCAGCAATCCCTGCACGGGCCGTTTTGTCAGGGATTCCGCGGGCCGAAAGCACTCCGCTTCCGGCCGCAAAACCCGGATGATTTCTTCCACCACCGGCTCTACGGTGTGTTCCGTATGAACCACAGATACCGTAGCCTCCGCCCAGCGTCGGTAAAGCGGCGTGCGCAGCGCATAGATATCCGCCAGAGTCTGCCCCGAGCAAACGCAATGCCGCGGGTGGTGATATTATGGATGCGGCGCTCCAGCCCGGCAACGGCACGTCGAGATAGATGAACCGCCCGTGCTGCGCCAGATGCGCCATAGCCTTTTTCACTCATCGGCACGCTTCCCCGGTGGCGATTACCGTATCCCGGAATTCTGTTTCCAGCACCGTTTCTTCCTCCACCTGCAAAAGCGTCCAAGCCCCGCCGGTCCAAAATTTCCTGCAGCGTGCAATCCTCGCGCCTGCAAATCAACAGATCCACATCCACAAAATCCATGCCCAGCGTCTTAGCCAGCACCACACCCACTGTGCTCTTTCCACTTCCAGGCATTCCAATCAGCACAATATTTTCTCCGCCTGCCATGACGTTCCCTCCTTTTGTTCTGCAAGCCGCCTCAATCTCTGTGCAGATCCCGCAAAAGCGCGATCTCTGCGGCATACCCCGACAGATCATTGGGCGTTTCCAGGCAGAAGGGAAGGCCCTGCAGCAGGGGGTGATTGGTTACAGCGCTCAGTGCCGCCGTTCCGATGCAGCCCTCGCCAATTTTTGCGTGCCGGTCTTTGTGGGCGCCCAGGGGATTCATACTGTCGTTGAGGTGGATGGCCTTAAGCCGCTCCAGCCCCAGCACCCGGTCGAATTCTGCCAACACGCCGTCCAGGTCTCCGGCAATGTCGTAACCGGCGTCCCACATGGCAGGTGTCCAGACACACGCCCAAATGATCGCTCTGCTCCACCCGGTCCAGGATGGCGCGCAGTTCTTCAAAGCGGCGCCCCACCTCGCTGCCCTTACCCGCCATGGTTTCCAGCAGCACGGTCGTGTGCTGGCCGGGCTGCAGCACCTGATTGAGGATCTCCGCAATTTGCGCACGCCTTCCTCCGGCCCCTGCTTCACGTGGCTGCCAGGGTGAAAAATTATAATAATTTCCGGGAAGGTATTCCGTCCGCATCAGGTCATCCTCCATGGTGCGGCGGGCAAACTCCCGCAGCCCCTCGTCCGCAGCGCAGGCATTGAGGGTATACGGCGCGTGGGCAATGATCCGGGTGAAGCCGTGCTCCTCCAGCAGTCGGCGCAGAGCTTCCAGATCTTCTGTATTCAGGGCCTTGGCCGTGCCGCCCCGGGGATTGCGGGTGAAAAACTGGAAGGTGTCTGCCCCGATGGACAGCGCCTCTTTCCCCATATGGGCATAGCCCCTGGACGATGATAAATGACATCCGATGTGCAGCATGATCAAACCTTCTCCTTTTCCGTCGCCTCCGGGCGGCGCTTGCGCATAACAACGTTCTTCAGCCAGACGCCCCGACGCTCCACTTCCTGTTCCCGTACCGCCTGCCAGCCCCTTCGTTCCAAAAAAGGCCGTGCAGTCAGCGAAGCATGGGTGATGTACTCTGCCGCAGCGCTGCGGCGCTCCAGCCACGCGCAGATTGCCGAAGCCACTCCCCGGCCCTGGCAGTCTTTGTGGACATACAGCCGGTCCAGATAGCCTGAGGCATCCATATCGCCAAAGCCAACAATGCTCCCGTTTTGTTCAGCGATCACGGTGTCGTGCTCCCGAAACGAACGATCCCAGGCATCCAGATCTACTTCGCCCGTGGCCCAAGCGTCCAGCTGCTGCGGCGTATAATCCCGCGCATTGACCGCGTGCACCGTTTCATAAAACAGCGCCGCCAGCGCCGCGCAGTCCTCCGTTCGATACGGCCGCAGAGAAAACATTGGACGGTTCATTTTATATCCTCCCATCTGAAAAAGCAAGCGCTCTTTTTCTGCAAAAAACAGGACAGCGCCGCTGTCCTGTTTTCTTCAAGCCTTTTCTTCGCCGCCGGTTTGTTTTGGTTCGGCCTGAGACGCAAAGACCTGTTCAAATTCCTCGGCGTTCATGGTTTCATGCTCCAGAAGATAAGCCGCCACCGCATGCAGCTTTTCCTCATTGCGGCGCAATATGGTTTCGCAGCGGCTTGTGCAGCCATCGATGATCGCCTTAATCTCCTCGTCGATTTCAGCGGCCACTTTTTCTGAATAGGTGCGCTGCTGGGCCATACTGCGGCCAATGAAAATCTCATCGTGGCCGGATTCAAAGGAGATTGTACCGATTCTGTCGCTCATGCCGTACACTGTGACCATTTTTCGCGCCAGATTCGAGGCGCGCTGAATGTCGTTGGAGGCCCCGGTGGAAATATCGCCCAGAATCAGGCGTTCCGCTATGCGGCCGCCCAGCAGGGCCACAATCTCATCAAGCATGGCGCTCCTGGACAGAAAGCTGTGATCCTCCCCGGGCAGGGAAATGGTCATGCCGCCGGCGCTGCCCCGGGGGATAATGGTGATTTGATGCACCGGGTCGCAGCCGGGCAGCTCATGCATCACGATGGCATGGCCCGCCTCATGGTACGCCGTCAGCCGACGCTCCTGTTCCGGGATCACATGGCTCTTCTTTTCCGGCCCGGCGATCACTTTGATCATCGCCTCGTGCATATCCTGCATGGTAATAAACTTTTCATCCCGGCGGGCCGCCAGCAGCGCGCTCTCATTGGTCAGGTTTTCCAGATCGGCGCCTGAGAAACCCGCAGTGGAGCGGGCGATCACGTTGAGATCCACATCCTCGGCCAGAGGCTTGCTTTTCGTGTGCACCCGCAGGATTTCTTCGCGTCCCTGCACGTCGGGCAGTCCCACGAACACCTGCCGGTCAAAACGGCCGGGGCGCAGCAGCGCCGGGTCCAGCACATCCTGCCGGTTCGTCGCCGCCATAACCACCACGCCCTCATTGCTGCCGAAGCCGTCCATCTCCACCAGGAGCTGGTTGAGGGTCTGCTCCCGCTCGTCGTGGCCTCCGCCCAAGCCGGCCCCGCGCTGGCGGCCCACCGCGTCGATCTCATCGATGAACACGATGGCCGGCGCGTCCTCTTTGGCCTGCTTGAACAGGTCACGGACGCGGGAGGCACCCACGCCCACATACATTTCCACAAAATCCGAACCGGAGATGGTGAGGAAGTTGACGCCCGCTTCGCCGGCCACAGCCTTGGCCAGCAGCGTTTTGCCGGTACCCGGAGGGCCAACCAGCAGAACGCCCTTGGGGATACGCGCGCCCAGAGCAATATATTTTTCACTGTCGCGCAGGAAAGAGACGATCTCCTCCAGCTCTTCCTTTTCCTCCCGCGCGCCGGCCACATCGGCAAATGTAACCTGCCGCCCGTCGGACATACCCTGGTGCGCATTGGCTTTCCCAAACTGGGCGGTCTTATCCATCTGAGTGCCTCCGCCGCGCTGCAGCGCGCTCACATACCAGAAGCCGCCCAGAATAATCAGCAGGAACAGGAAAGGCATCATCATGCCCCAGCCATTCATACGCGCGCCCTTTGACATAGTCATACCCCGTAAGGATGCCCCGGTTGCTCTGGCTGTCGATCAGGCTGCCCAAATCCTCCCGGAACATCTGCACATCGTACAGGTCGTACACCAGGGCAGTCTGTCCGTCATAGGCCGAATAGAGATCCATGGTCAGCCGGGTGCCCGTCACTTTGAAAGATCGGACATTTTCCTGTTCAAACTGCTCCACCACGTCGGAATAGCGCAGTTCACCCTGCTGCTGACGGTTCCCTTCAAAAAAAAGATAGGCAATTCCAAGAACGATGAGTATGATCAGCGCCACCCAGCCAACCTGACCCAAACGCCGCTCATTCCGCCGCTTCCGTCCCTGCCCATCTCCGCCGGAATGTTCCGGCCCGGTGCTGTTGTTCTGCCCTTGCATCTTTTTCCCCCTTTCTTCCGCGCTGCGCCACGCACCGCGGTCCGTTTGCTTTGCTTCGCGCCGCAGACTGACGCGCTCAGGCGTAGACCTCCGGCTTCAAAACGCCCACATAGGGCAGATTGCGGTAGCGGTCGGCATAATCCAGGCCATACCCCACCACAAACTCATCCGGCACAGTGAAACCCACATAATTCGGCTGGATGGGTTTTTCCCGCCGCGCCGGCTTATCCAGCAGCACGCACAGCGCAACGCTGGCCGCGCCGCGGTCTCTCAAATGCCCCCGCCAGATTGTACAGCGTATTGCCGCTGTCCAGGATATCCTCCACCAGAATAATATGCCGGCCTGCAATATTGCTGCGGATATCATAATCAATCTTGACCACACCGGAGCTTACCGTGGCATTTTTATAAGAGGATGCCGCCAGGAAATCCAGCCCGCAGGGAATGGGGCACACCCGCATCAGATCCGCAAAAAACATGAAGGAACCCCGCAGTACACCCACAAACAAGGGATCCTTGTTCTCATAATCCATTGCGATCTGCCCGCCGATCTCCCGCACGCGGGCTTTCAGCTCCGCCTCAGAGATCAGTACTTTCAGAATATCCTTCTCGATCGTATTCATTCTCTTTTCTCTCCTGTTTTCTGATTTATCTTTTGTAAAAATCAAGAATGTATTTCCATTCCCGCTCTTTTTTCTGCAAAAGCCCGGTCCACGCCCACAAACAGCGCTGCCGCCGGACGGCCACCTACATAGATGACCGGTGTTTCCTCCCGCTCCCGCACACTCAGCCCGGCATCCACAAACAGGCGCTTGAGGCTGCGGCTGCTGTCCTTCCCCGGCAGCGTCATGCGGCCGCTCTCCCGCCAACGGTCGGCACAAACCGGCGCATGAAGCGCGGCATTGTTCAAAATCAGGCGCAGGGGCTTCTTCTCCGCCGCACCGCGCTGCACCCGGCACTCGATGCGCCACGGCCCGAGCACCGCTTCGCCCACCGGCGAAAGCGCCGCACACTGCCAGGGCCGGCTGCCGCCCGCTGTGAGCACAAAGAAATCGCAGTCGTTCTTCGCCACAACGCCCCGGGGCAGTGAGATCTGCGCCGTCGGCCCGCTCCGGCGCACCAAGTCCAACACAGCCCGGATATGCCGGGCGCCAATGTCCTTTTTTGAAATTTGCAGCAGATCCAGCATCGACCGCACCACGCGGCCCTGCAGCGCCGCAGGCAGCTCCAGCAGCGCCTTGCGCTCCAGCGCTGCACTTTCGCCGCGCCGTTCCACCTGGCGGCACACCCGTTCCGCCGCTGTATGCAGATACGCATCCTCCTGGCGCAGAACGCCTGCAGTCTGCACCAGTGCTTCCTCCACCCGATTGAGCTGCCGCAGCAGCGGCAGCACCTCGTGGCGGATCCGGTTCCGCGTGTGGGCCGGGTCAGTATTGGTTCGATCCTCTACATGAGGAATCCCACGCCCGGCCAAATAGTCTTCAATCTCCTGACGCGGTGTATCCAGCAGAGGCCGGACGAAGATCCCCCGCACCGGGGCAATGCCGGACAGGCCGGTCAGCCCCGTACCCCGGATCAAATTCAGCAGCACCGTTTCGGCATTGTCGCCGCGGTTGTGGGCCGTAGCCACCCGCAGCGCGCCGATTTGTTCCGCCGTTTCGCTTAAAAAGGCATAGCGCAGGTTCCGCCCCGCCTCTTCAATGGACCAGCCGTGCTCTTTCGCCGCCGAAGCTACATCGCCGCGGCCAGCGTAAACGGCACGCTGTGCCCAGCGCACCAATCGCGCACAAACGCCTCGTCAGCATCGCCCTGTGCGCCGCGCAGGCCATGGTTGTAATGGGCCGCCGCCACGGCACAGCCGTACTTCGGCCCCAGCTCCAAAAGCCAGGCAAGCAGGCACACGGAGTCCGCTCCGCCGGATACGGCACACAGCACCGTGCCCCCGATGGCAGCATATCATAGGTTTGGATGAGATCCTGCTTCATTGCCCTCACCCTCACCGAAACGCTTTTCCAATGTATCGAAGGTCGTAAATTCCGGCATCCATTTCAGCTCCACCTTCCCGGTTTCGCCGTGGCGGTTTTTTCGCTACGATCAGTTCGGCAATGTTGCGCTTATCAGAATCCGGACTGTAATAGTCCTCGCGGAAAATAAACAAAACAATATCTGCGTCCTGCTCAATGGCACCGGATTCTCGCAGGTCCGAAAGCATGGGGCGCTTATCGTCGCGCTTTTCGTTGGCACGGGACAGCTGGGACAGACACAGCACCGGCACCTGCAGCTCTTTTGCCATGATCTTCAGCATACGGGAAATGTCCGACACCGCCTGCTGGCGGCTCTCGCCGGAATGCTTCATGCTGCCGCCGGCGGAGCTCATCAGCTGCAGATAGTCGATAACCACCAGGCCCAAATTGTCCAGCCGCCGGCATTTTGCGTTCATATCGGACACCGTAAGCAGCGGATTGTCGTCCAGCCGGATATCGGCCGGGAAAGCTTACCCCGGCCGCTTCAGCCACCTTCATCCAATCCGATTCCCGCAGCTCGCCGGTGAGCAGGCGGTTGCTCTCCACCAGGGCTTCGCTGGACAAAAGGCGCAGCGCCAGCTGTTCCTTGGACATTTCCAGGAGAACATGGCCACGGTTTTTGCCCGAGTTTTTGCCCACGTTCAGCGCAATATTCAGCGCCAAAGACGTTTTTCCCATACCGGGACGGGCCGCCAGCAGAATCAGATCGGACTTGTTCAGGCCCGAGAGCTTGGCGTCGATGGCGGAAAAGCCCGAAGAAATGCCAGGCAGCCGTCCGCCCTCCGCCGAAAGCTGTTCAATGTTTTCCAGCACACCGGAAAGCACCGTGCCGATGGACGCCATATCCTGAGAGGACCGGCCCTGCCGCACAGCGTAGATCTTCTGTTCCGCCACCTCCAGCACATCTTCCGGATCTCCGCTGCCCTCGCGCACCATGGAAGTGATCTCCCCGCTGCGGTGGCCACGCTGCGCAGCAGCGATTTGCCCCGCACCAGCGCCACATACTCCATCACATTGGCCGACGTGGGCGTAATGTCCATGAGCTGGATGATATAATTCTGCGTGGTGTTTTCGTCGAAGGTGCCGTTCTTCTGCATCTCCCCCACCACCGTTACCGGGTCGATGGGCCGGGAATAGCTGAACATGGTATACATGGTTTCAAAGATATCCCGGTTTTGCTGCAGGTAGAAATCACCGGGCTGCAGCTTATCCATCACATCCTTGATACAGTTCTGGTCGATCAGCATGGAGCCAAGCACCGCCTGCTCCGCCTCCAGATTGTGCGGCAGCTGCCGCGCTAAAAATTCATCTTCCAGCGCCAAGTCCAACCGCCTCCCTCCACTTCAAATTGCCACGGCTCATGGATTTTCGTGTGATATCCCCTGGTTCATATGGATGATTTCGTATCCATTTTCCAATTTTCCCCCGGCTGCGTCATGGCGCACAGGGAACGGCCCACGCCTTCTTCCACATGGATAAACGCCCTGCGCGGCGTCGCGGGACGGTAAATCTCCGCGCCATCGCCCATCCGGTACAGCGCCCAAGCCGCCGCCAGGCAAACATGCCGCGCCCGAAGCGGCTTTTCCCAATGCTTCTATGCACCAGCATCCTCAGCGCATCCCTCTCCCGGAGGAATCCGAAAGTCTCTCCGTCCCTTCTTTAATGTTTCTCCTCGGCCACCATCACATGGATCGTGCCTGTAATCTCAAAGCCCAGTTTGCATTTGATTTGATAGCCACCGCAGGCTTTGATGGCCTCTTCCTGAACGATTTTCTGCTTGGCAATGTCGATGGCATGCTGGGCTTTCAGCGCGTCGGAAATCTCCTTGCTGGTGATGGCGCCGAACAGGCGGCCGTCTTTTCCGGTTTTGGCATAGATTTTCACCGTCAGGCCCTTGAGCCGCTCGGCGATTTCTTCCGCCGCAGCCCTTTGCCGGGCCTCCTCCGCGCGCCGGGCTTTCTCCTGCAGCTTCATGGTGTTCAAATTGTCGGACGTGGCCTCCACAGCCAGCTTCCGGGGCAGCAGAAAATTGCGCCCGTAACCGTCGGAAACTTCCACCAGCTGGCCTTTTTTGCCCTGGCCCTTCACATCTTGCTGTAAAATGACTTTCATGGTTCTGACCTCGTTTCTTTTCTCACATAAATTGCCTTCATAGAATATGACATATGGTACACAACAGAATATCTTACTTGCGGAAATACTCGTCAATGGCCGTCAGCAGCTGTTCGCGCACATCGGCCACCTTGGCATGCTTCACCAGACCGCCGGCCGCCGCCGCATTGCCGCCGCCGCCAAGCTTTTCCAGTATCACCTGCATCGTTAATCTCGCCCACGGAGCGGGCGGACAGATTCACATCCTCTCCAATCGGCGTGAGTACAAAAGACGCGCTGACGCCTGCAATCTGCAGCAACTCGTCCGCCGCCTGCGCGGCGATCACACGGCCCACCGGAAGATCCACCGCCGCCAGGGCGATATTGCCGTGCACTGTTTCCGCCCGGCGGATCACGTTATAGCGGTTGATGGTGGAATCCAGGTCGTTCTGGAACAGGCGGCGCACCTCGCCGGTGTCTGCGCCGGCGCGGCGCAGATAGGCCGCCGCATCAAAGGTGCGCCCGCCGGTGCGCACGGTGAAGTTTTTGGTATCCAGCACGATGCCGGCCAGCAGCGCTTCGGCCTCCACCTCCAGCACGTCGCTGGGATCGGTCAGATACTGCAGCAGTTCGCTGACCAGCTCACTGGCCGAGGAGGCATACGGCTCATGGAAATTGAGGGCCGCGTTTTCGATATATGTCGCCGCCCGGCGGTGGTGGTCGATCACAGCGACACGCCCGGCGCGCTCCAAAATATTGGGCGCTTCCACCATATCGGGGCGGTTTGTATCCACCACCACCACCAGTGCGCCGGCGCGCATTTGCAGCAGTGCATCTGTGGGATCGGTCAGGAACGCATCCTGATACTCCGGCGTTTCCAGCAGGCGTGAGATCATCGGCTCCGCCGCGCTGTTTTCAATGTCCATGACGATACTGGCTTTCTTGCCTTTCTTGCGGGCAATGCAGCAAATGCCCACCGCAGCGCCCAGGGCGTCCATATCGGCAAACCGGTGACCCATGACATACACCTGCCCGGCGTCGCTCATCAGCTCGCCCAGCGCCGTGGCCATCACGCGGGATTTGACCTTGGTGCGTTTCTCCGTCTCTTTGGCACGGCCGCCGAAAAATTCGAAATTCATATCGGTGCGCACCACCGCCTGGTCGCCGCCGCGGGACAGAGCCATGTCGATGGAAAGCGTAGCGTTGTGGAACAGCTCCTCAGCGTAGCGTCCCCGCGGCCCACACCGATGCTCAGCGTGGCCGGCACGCCCTCGGTGCTGACCACCTCGTGCACGGAATTGAGCAGGGAAAACTGTTCTGCCGCCAACTTTTCATAGTACTGTTCTTCAAACACAAACAGATAGCGGTCGCGCTCGTATTTGCGCAGCAGGCCGTGGCATGAGGCTGTCCAGTCGTTAATCTTTCGGTCAATCCGGGCACGCATGGCGCTGCGGGCCACATCGGTGGTGCCCTTGGTCAGCTCTTCGTAGTTATCCATCATAATAATGGCCACGTTCAGGCGGGACGCCCTGTATTTACGGGCAATTTCTTCGCTGTCAGTCACATCGATCAATACATGGTGGCCAGCAGTCCCTGCTCGCGGCCGTCGCCGCCGGCCTGCTGGGTCAGGTTACCATACACCCGGTACAGCCGGCCCCGCATTTCCATCAGTTCCGGCGCCTCGTGGCGACATTCCAGCAGCCACCGGGCGCTGAACCGGGGCACCACGTCGCCGATGCGGCTGTCAAAGAGCTGCTCGGGCGCCCGGAGATCTCCTGGAATCCCTCGTTGCACCACACAATGCCCCCGTTTCCGGGTGGAAAATCACCATGGGCAGCGGTGCGGGTGAGCATGGTGTCCTTGGTGGCCGAATCCACATTGGACGTCACACTTTCAATATATTTGAGAATGTTGGCTTTCCGGCTGACGGCGTTGCGATGAGCATACACCGCCAGAACCGCGATAATCACGCCTTCAATGACGCCGATCACCAAATCGAAGGACGCTGCCACCACCGCAAAGCAGATCAGCACAAAAAAGAAAAATTGCGACCCCGGCCCCATCAGGCGGGATATTTTTTTATTCACAGATCCTACCTCCGTAAACGCCGCGCAGTAAACGCGGAAAAGGCCGCCTCTATCCAAAGCGGCGATGTCAGTATAGATTCTTTATTATAGCATGCTTTGCCGAAAGCAACAACTGTTAAACGAAATTTCTCCCGCCAAACGGGCAAAATATGGCGGTCTGACCAGTACGCTTTCCGCTTCTGCTGCATTGCAGCGGCACATTTTGGCGTCTTTTGTCGGTCGATTTTTCGAAGAATTTTGAAAATTGCTGTACTTTTTTCCCTGCTTATGGTATACTGAATACAGTAAGCGCCCCGCCGCGCATCGTTTGGGGCCGCGCCGGAGGCGGTTTTTCTCCGCCCGGCGGTTTTCTTTCGTATTTTTTGACGGATGCAGCTTTCGCTCCGTGATCAAATAAAACAAGTTCATCCTGGTGAAAAAAAAGTGCGAACGGCAGTACCGGGCGGCGGATCAGGGCCGTTCCGGACGCGTGCATTTCTTTCTTTTTCGGTTTTGGCACCGTTTTCTGGCGTTTCGGACAGATTTTCCGAGCGGCGGGTTTTTGGCATGGTTTTTTCCCCGACCCGGCGCGCCGGCGGTGCCTCGGCACTCGGCCGCGCCGAAATCTGCCATGGATCGAACTTACATAACCATATTTTAGGAGGAGTTCTCTCATGGCAGAAAAAAATCAAGATCATACCCTTGGCGGTCTCAATGAGATCGGCAAGAACCTGACCGTTTACGAATACGGCGGCGACATCATCGTGGTGGACTGCGGCATGGCCTTTCCCGGCGACGACATGTACGGCATCGACATGGTCATCCCGGATGTGACGTATCTGGTGAAAAATGCCCAGCGTATCCGCGGCCTGTTTATCACCCACGGCCACGAGGACCACATCGGCGGCATTCCCTATGTGCTGCGCCAGGTGAACATGCCCATCTTCTGCACCAAACTGACAGCCGGCCTGATCAAACTGAAGCTCGAAGAGCACGGCTTGACCAAGCAGACCAAGATCACCACTGTGGAAGCGGGACAGACAGTCAGGGCCGGCAAGTTCGAGGTGGAGTTTATCCACGTGAACCACTCCATCGCCGATTCGGCCGCCTTTGCCATCCGCACCAAAATGGGCACTATCGTCCACACCGGCGACTTTAAGATCGATTCCACCCCCATTGACGGCAAGATCATCGACCTGGGCCGCTTCGGCGAACTGGGCAAACAGGGTGTCCTGGCGCTGCTGTGCGATTCCACCAACGTGGAGCGCCCCGGCTTCACTCAGTCTGAGCGCTCGGTGGGGCGGACCTTGGACCAGCTTTTCGCCGGCTGCGACAAGCGTATCATCCTGACTACTTTCGCTTCCAACATCCACCGCGTGCAGCAGGCCATCGACGCCGCAGTGAAATACGGACGCAAGGTCGCCGTCACCGGCCGCAGCATGGAAAACATCGTCAAGGTGTGCTCGGAGCTGGGCTATATGAATATCCCCAAAAACACACTGATTGACGCGGCCAAGGCCAAAAACCTGCCCAAAGAGAAGGTGCTCATCGTCACCACCGGCAGTCAGGGCGAAGAAATGTCAGCCCTGTACCGCATGGCCTTCTCCACCCACAAGCAGGTGGAAGTGGGTTACGGCGACCGCATTATCATTTCCGCTTCCGCCATCCCCGGCAACGAAAACAGCGTCAGCACCGTCGTCAACGAACTGTTCCGCAAAGGCTGCGATGTGATTTACGGTAATTCCTGGCATCTCCACGTCTCCCGGCCATGCCTGCCAGGAGGAGTTGAAGATTATCCATGCCCTGACTGCGCCTAAATTTTTCATTCCCCTGCACGGCGAGCAGCGCATGCTGCAGCTGCACAGCGAACTGGCCCAGAGCATGGGCATGAGTCCCAAGAATGTGGCTATTGCGGAAAACGGCTCAGTCATCGAGCTGACCCACCGCTCCATCCGTGTAGGCGGCAGCGTTCCCGCCGGACAAGTGCTGGTGGACGGCTACGGCGTAGGCGATGTGGGTGCTGTAGTGCTGCGGGACCGCAAGCATCTGGCAGAAGACGGCATGGTTGTGGTCAATATCAATCTGTCCGCTCAGGACGGCAGCCTTCTGGCCCCGCCGGACATTATCACCCGCGGCTTTATCTATGTCAAGGAATCGGGCGACTTGATGAAGGAGCTGCAGGACGTGGCCACCGAGGCAGTGAGCAAGTGCCGCCGCGGGCGCGCGCGGACGCGGCAACGGCAGCGGCGAGATCTGCGCGGCACCCGTCAAATCCGCCGTCAGCAACTATCTGTATAAATCCACCCGCCACCGCCCATGATCCTGCCCATTGTCAACGAACTGTAATCCCGGGAGACGCAGGGCGCCGCACGCCCCGCGTCTCTTTTTCTCACAGCGGATACCAGCCGGCAAAAGCAGGGCGCTTTCCTCAAAATGGGAAAGCGCCGCTGCTTTTTGTCAATCAAACTCCACCGGTATATTTCCACAGCAGACGGGCCATGCTGAAGCATATGAAAGTGACAAATCTGCCGGGACACGACTCCTGGGTTTTACTGCTGCTTCTGGGCCTCGCCTGTCTGTTTTTTGCGCCGCTGGTGGCCCGTGGGTCACCGTCTGGCCGGGTGGTCCTGGCCGTGCTGGGGCTGGAACAGAGCGTTAATGGCTTCGAAGCAAAAAATACCGCCGCCCCAATCATCTCCAGCCCTCGCTCGGTCTGGGAGATGATTGCCGTGGGCGCCGTGGCCTGTGGCTGGGCGAAGATGCGCTGGCGCTGATCTGCGCAGTATGGGGCGTATTCGGCCTGCTGCTGGCGGCTCACGGCCTGAATCAGGTCCTTTCTGCCGCCGCGCAGCGGCGCTTTTCCTGGTGGAAATGTGCCGTGGCGCTGCTGGAAGCCGTTCTGGCCCTGGAGCTGATCTTCACCAGTGGGGAAGCGGTCATCTGGCACATCCGCCTGCTGGGGCTGGAACTGCTGACCGCCGCTTTTTCCTACCGCGCCAGCAAATCCTCCCAGCTATCCTGACGGGGTTTATTCCTCTTCCATTCCCGGGAAAAAGCGGGGCGGATACAGGCGGCCGCGGCGCAGCACCCGCCGGCGCTCCACCTTCCGCTGCCGGCGCTTGGTTTCTTTTCCATCCGCTTGGCATAGAACTGCGGATTGCGGTAGCCGTCCACAGAGTATCCTCCGTCCATGGGGACGCTGACCCAATAGCCCAAAGGCGCAATCGTGTTGCGGCTGTGCGGCTTGGCGGTCTGATACAGCTTGCGGTAGCGTTCAAATACCTCTGCGCGGGCATTCATCATATCCGGCCGCACTTTGCCCGCAGAGGAAGGCTGCCTTTCTGCTTGGTGTAAAAAATACACCGGTTCGGGCAGAACCATGACGTGTTTTGCATGGGCCAGATAACTCAAATTAAACACTGTATCCTCACACCAGTCGAGGTTATCGGGACAGGCAATCTTTGCAGCCGCACGATGTCCGTGCGGAAGAGTTTATTCCACAGCACACCGTAATAAAAGTTGGCCGGCGCACGCATCAGCCCTTCTACAAAGCGCTCCCGGGTCACTTTTCCGGACATAAACAGCGCGCGGTGCGCATAAATGCGCCGCTCCAGCACACGGTAAAATCCAGCCACCACTAATTCGCACCCGCTTTGCTCGGCAGCCTCGGCCATGCGCTCGGTGGCATCGGAGCGCAGCCAGTCGTCGCTGTCGGCGAACTGAAGGTACTTGCCGGTCGCCGCGGCAATGGCCCGGTTCCGGCTGTCGGCCACGCCGGAGTTACGTTCCTGGTCGATCAGATGAAAGCGCTTATCGCGCTCACAGTATTCCCGGCAGATGGCCCGGCTGCCGTCGGTGCTGCCGTCGTTCACCAGCAGCACCTCGATCTCCCGCCAACTCTGGCAGCGGATGCTGTCCAGGCACCGGCGCAGGGTTTTTTCCGCATTGTACACCGGCACAATGATGCTCACGCTTGGTCGTATCATGGCGTTTCCTCCTGTTCTATCACATCAGCGGCGCCAGCAGGCACAAAACCTGTTCAACAATCTTTTGGAACAGGCTGCGGCGCTTCCACTCCTCGTAATGCAGTTCTCGGCTGTCCTTCTGGATATCCAGGATCGTCGCCTCAATATCTTCCACCACCTGGCCGCCGGTAAACAGCACGCCGCCGCTTCATAGTGCTCCACAGGCTGCGGAAATCGAGATTCACCGAGCCGCAGATGGCCAGCGCCCGTCCGCTGCCAGGAGCTTTGCGTGAAGAAACCCCGGCTGATACTCAAACACCCGGATACCGTGGCGCAGCAGCGGGCCAAAATTTGGCGGGACACGGCATGCACATAGGATTTATCGTAGATTCCCGGCATGAAAATGCGCACATCCACACCGCTTTTTGCCGTACGGATCAGGCTTGCCGCCATCTGCCGGTCCAATACCAGATAAGGCGTGGTGATATACAAGTGGTCTGTAGCCCGGTCGATCACCATATCGTAAAGCGCCTGCACAGGGTTGTCGGATTTTTGGCAGGGCCGCCGTCAAAGGGACGCACATAGGCTTTCGCCTCGGCCGCACGCGGAGCCAGGGCGGTCGGAAGCCTCTGGCTCTGCCCCGTGCATACCTGCCACATAACCAGAAAGGCCGCTTCCATGGAGCGCACGGCTTCTCCCGAAATACGCACCGCCGCATCCTTCCAATAGCCAAAACGGCGACGGCGGTCAAAAGTACTCGTCGGCCAGATTGATGCCTCCGGTATAGCCGGTTTCTCCGTCAATCAGAATATATTTCTGGTGGGTGCGGAAATTGAAGGAAACGTGCAGCACATCCTTGTTGATGGGCGCAAAAAACCAGACGGATACCGGAAAGCGCGAACTTCCCGCCGAAAAGAAGGCGTGCTGGTTTTCAATGAACCGAAATCATCCAGCAGCAGGCGCACATCAACACCCGCCGCAGCCTTTTCCTTCAGGATGGCAAATACCTCGTCCCAAATGCTGCCCCGGTCCAGAATAAACATTTCAATGTGAATGCTTTTGCACGCCGCCTTTAAATCGGGGATCAGCCGCTGATACATATCCGCACCGGAAGGAAAAACTCCGCCCCCTGGTTTTCGTACACCGGATAGCCCGCCCGGGCAAATACCGCCCCAGAGGCGCTTCGTTGGGAACGTCCTCATAACAGCGCGTTTCAGTCTCCATGCGAATGGGAAGCAGCTCGCCGATTTCATGTTCGGCCCGGCGAAAGCGCCGGTTAAACCAGCTGAACTCCCGCTTGCTGCCCCAGAGAAAATATAAAATGAAGCCGCCGGCGGGAATCAGGAAAATAATGAGCACCCAGTTGAGCTTATAGCGCGGTTCCTTGTTCACCATAAACATAGATGAGCGGTACGCTGAACAACTGCAGATTAAGGTACACTGAGATGGCACTTCTCTGCAGAAACACCACCGGGCTGATGATCAGCACCATTTCAAGGACCAGCACCACGATGACCGAGCCAATACGAAGGAAACTGTTCATCAGCTCAACATTCTTTCATTCAGTTTCACAGCCCGGCCTCCTTTCCCGCAGGCAATACTGCACCAGGTAGTGTATTCTTTTTTATTATATCGATACGCCGTACCGGTGTCAAATGACATCCCTCAACCAGTGCCAAAATCTCCTGCGTCTGTGCAGGCGCCGTTGGAACGGATTGACTTTCCGCCCCGTCATGATATACTATAGTTAGCGGACGCAAACTTTTTGTTTTGCATCTGGGTCCGCTTTCACAGACGCAGCCGGCACATTCTCCGGCGGCGCAGAAAGGAAGATATCATGCCCCCCTCGATTTCAGCAACCAACCTGATTGTGATCGCCATCCTGGCTGTCATCCTCTTTTTTGCCGTGCGCAGCAGCATCCGGCATCTGCACGGCGCGGGAGGCTGCTGCGGCGGCGAGTACCTACAAAGCCCATCCCAAAAAGCTGAAGCATGTAGCGCAGACCAAAACATTCCCTGTGGATGGGATGACCTGCCAGCACTGTGTCAACCGTGTGATGGACGCCGTCAACTCCATCGACGGCGTATCCGGCGTGGTGCATCTGAAAAAGGGCATCGTGACCGTATCCATGGAACATCCTGTCGAAGACGCCATCATTTGCCAAGCCATTGAAAAGGCCGGCTACACTGTTCCCCAGAACAAAGAACTGAGCCGGCTCCCAGCCGAACGGTTTGTTTCTGAAGATCTCATCTTGTATGACAAGAGGCGCGGAGCATATTGCTCCGCGCCTCTTGCATTTGTATGGATAGGAAACAGACAACAGACGGGGATTCTCCGTTCTGTGTTTCTCATTTTTGTTCCGCACAACAGCCGCAGGTATGCGTTTGACCACAGCAGTTCCCGGCGGTCTCGCCCGAGGAAGGACAGGATGTGCAGTTTCCGCCGGCCGGGCAGCCAATGCATTTGACGCCGCGTTTCTTGGCCCGGATGATATAGCCCAGCGCCGAACCGACAATCACTACGACAATCGCGATTACAATCAAATCTGTCATACGAAGCATCTCCTTTTCTGTATGCCTTTACTTAGCCGTACCCAAGGCATATTCCGCAGCCAATCCCGGTTCGTCCGGCGGATCAGATACACAATTACAGCGGCAAAGCACAGCACTGCGATCAGACCGGGCAGGAAGCCAGCGCCCAGCGTGCCCGTGGTGATCAACGTGCCGATCTGGAACACCAGGAAGCCCACGGTATACCCCACAGCCAGCTGCAGGCAGATCGCGCCAGCCAGCCATTTGCCGCTCTTCAGCTCAGAGCGCATGGCGCCGATGGCCGCAAAGCAGGGGTGAACAGATTGAACATCAAATACGCCAAAGCGGCAACTTTGGTGATGGCCACTACTGTGGCGACCTCCGCGCCGGCACCTTCCATCATCGCCAGCTCTTCCGTGTCGATCAGGTTTTCAAGGCCAACAAAGCAGACGGCCAGCGTGCCGACCACGTTTTCCTTGGCGATAAAACCCGTCACCGCGGCAGCGGCCAGCTGCCAGGACAGCACGCCCACAATGGGGATCAGGAGGTAAGCGAACGGATGGGCAATGGTAGCAAGGATGGAAGAATCCGCTGTTTCCGCCACCTGAAGGCTCCAGTTAAAGCTCTGCATCAGCTGCACAACGGTGTTGCACACCAAGATGATGGTACCGGCTTTGATGATGTACGCTTTACCACGGTCCAGCATGGACAGCACGCCGATCTTCAGGCTGGGCGCCTTATATTCGGGCAGCTCGATGATGAAGAAAGACTTTCTGACCTTATAGCCAGTGATCGCGTTGACCAGCAGCGCGCACCAGAATCAGGGCAATCCCCACAAAGTACATCATGGGCGCCACCCAGCCGGCATTGGGGAAAACGCGCCGACGAACAGCGCAATGACGGGCATCTTGGCGCCGCAGGGCATGAAAAGTTGCCAGCATGGCGGTGGAACGGCGCTCACGTTCGTTGCGGATGGTGCGGCAGCCATGATGGCGGGGATGCCGCAGCCGGTGCCGATAACAAAGGAATCACGGATTTGCCGGACAGACCCACTTTCTTAAAAAAATCGGATCCCGAGCACCACCGTAGCGCGGGCCATATAGCCGCAGTCCTCCAGCAGGGCGATCAGGAAATACATAACCATAACCAACGGCAGGAAACCGATTACAGCGCTCACGCCGCCGATGATACCATCGACCACCAGGGACTGCAGGAACGGCGAGGCATTGACCATCCATTCCGAAACGACGCCCTGGAAGCTCTCGAGCAGCCCCACCAGCCAGTCGGCAATCGGAGGCCCGATCCAGGTCTGAGAGATCTGGAACACCAAGAACATTACACCGGCAAAGATGAGCAGTCCGGAAACGGGATTGGTCATCACCGCGTCGATTGTATCCTGTGAATTTTTTCTCTTTGTGAAAACCATACGCGTTTCCACCTGGTTTACGATTTGATTGACAAAATCAAAGCGTGCACGGTCGGCCTGTTCCACCTGATGCTTGTCAGTCAGGTCCACGCCAGTCTGCTCATAAGGCGCTTTCTGACCCTGCCCTTTCAGGCCGGCAGCAGTTTTTACCACTTCGTTCAGACCGCTGGCCGAGGTAGAAACCGTTTTCACCACCGGACAGCCAAGCTTGGCAGCCAGCGCCGCTGCATCAATGGTCGTACCCTTTTTTTCGTTGATATCGCTCTTGTTCAGCGCCACGACCACAGGAATGCCCAGCTCCAGCAGCTGTGTGGTAAAAAACAGGCTGCGGCTCAGATTGGTAGCATCTACAATGTTGATAATCGCATCGGGGTTTTCATGCTTGACATAGCTGCTGGTGATGCTCTCTTCCGAGGTGAAAGGCGACATGGAGTATGCGCCGGGCAGATCAACTGCGATCAGCTCTTCCCCCCTCATAATACATTTTCTTGATCGGACTCTCTTTTTTCTCTACGGTAACACCAGCCCAGTTGCCCACACGCTCATTTCTGCCGGTCAGGGCATTATACATGGTCGTTTTACCGCTGTTGGGATTGCCTGCAAAAGCAATTCTCATATCAATTTCTCCTCCTCTTTTCAGATTTTTTGGAAAACCATCCAAAAAACGGGCGCCTCTCAGAGTTAGTTTTGGCAAACCTCCGTCAAAAACAGCGGCATGCCGCAATCGCAGTTTTTCAAACTACGATTGCCTCTGCCAGCTGATTATCAATATTATATCTGCCGTCCTTGATGGATACGACACAGCTGTTCTTCAGCCGCGATACCACGGTGATCGGCTCGCCGCTGTAGCAGCCCAGGGAGAACAGGAACGCGTCCATTTCTTCGTCGTCGGTGACGATCTCATGCACAATATATTCCCTGCCCAGCTCCGCCTGCGTCAGGTTCATACCGCTTCCCACCTTTCAATCCAAGTTAGGCTCATCTAACTTTTAACAATATAGCACCGTCACCCATATTTGTCAAACCTTTTTTCCGGCGTCCGCCGAAAAAAGCGCGCCGCAGCGGCGCCCAAAAAGTCTGCTGCGATTTTTTCAGCCTGATGAACCAGCGTTTCTTGTCTTTTTTATCCGCTTTTTTGTAAAGCAGCAGCGAGCCTTTGTTGCATACGGTTGAAAATAGGTATAATATGTGTGATACATTTCCCGGAAAGTGAGAGCGAGAACACAATGGAAAAACAGTTTCACGGACAGGCATCCGAATCCCTGCGGCTGGGCCTGCTGCTGGCCGTGGTGGGCGGGTTTCTGGAGGCCTATACCTTTCTCAGCCGCGGTGGCGTGTTTGCCAACTGCGAAACCGGAAATCTGGTTCTGCTGGGCTTATATCTGGCTCAGGGGCAGATGGTCCGGGCCATGACCTATCTGCCCCCTATCCTGGCCTTTTTCTGCGGCGTACTGCTGACCAACAGCATCCGCCGCCGGGCCGCCTTCCATCCCAGGCTCCACTGGCGGCAGATTACTGTGCTGTTCGAGGCGGCTTGCCTGGCTGCAGTTGCTTTCATCCCTTACGGCCGCTGGGAGAACATCGCCGTCACGGCGCTGGTCTCCTTCGCCTGCTCCATTCAGGTGCAAAGCTTCCGCAAAGTACACGGCAGCGCATATGCCACCACCATGTGCACCGGCAACCTGCGCAGCGCCGCCGACAATCTGTACGCAGGCCTCGCCCTGCACGATGCCCCGGCCCTGCTCCGCGCCAGCCGGTATCTGTCGGTGGTGCTCGTGTTTGTGCTGGGTGCGGTGGCCGGCGCTTTCCTCACCCAGGCACTGGCCGAAAAGGCCGTTCTATTGTGTACCCTGCCCTTGTTGGCGGCCTTTGGCGTTATGTTTCTCCCCACAGGCGAAGCTGCGCCCTGATCGCTCCCTTTTACCTTTTGGACTGACTTATAGACAAACAACCTCCCTTCGTCAAAATGACGGAGGGAGGTATATTCACAGAGGATAACTGCTTGATAAATTGATGTTTTAGGAATAAACCATCACCGTTAAATCCAGTTGAATGGATTTAGCAGCTCAATGAAAAATGCCGGAACGTATCCATAAAACTTTTTAACAGTTTCTTTTCCACTTTTCATTGCTATCAATGTTCTTATTCCAGAAATCACAAGAACTATTGCCATGTATATAAATATAGTTAAAAGACAATCCATACTATTTCCATACTATCGCCTCTTTTTTACAAATTCTGATCTATTTTCTGTCTATTTTATCATATTTTCCTGCTTTATTCAACGCATAGAGAAATCGATGGAGTTGGACCCCATCCGTTCAAATGCAAAAGAAAGCCTGATCGGCGCCGCTTGCCAAAACCGCCGCTTTGCGGTAAGATAGACAGAAACCATGCAGCTGCAGAAAGGAGTGCTTTTGTGAACACCGTAAACGTGCGCGGCCTGGAAATCGGTGCAGGACGCCCTAAAATCGCCGTGTCCCTTACCGGCGCTGCCCGGGAGGACCTGATTGCTCAGGCCAAGCGCTGCCCGGGCTGGGCGCCGATCTGGCAGAATGGCGCATGGATTGCTTTTGCCCAAGGGAAAACAGCGCCGCCGTAGAGGCCTGCCTCCGAGATCTGCGCCGCAGCCTGGGGAAATGCCTCTGCTGGCCACTTTCCGCACAGACCGGGAAGGCGGCTCGCATCCTCTGTCCGCCCCACACTTATATCGCGCTGAACGAAGCAGTGCTTCTCTTCCGGTCAGGCAGACCTGATCGACGTGGAACTTTTTTCCGGCGGAGACTGTGTTCCGCACCTGGTGGCTGCCGCCCACAGCGCCGGCGTCCGCGTAGTGCTCTCCAATCACGATTTTGAAAACACCGCTCAAAGACGAACTGATCCGCCGCCTGTGCCGCATGCAGGAACTGGGCGCAGATCTTTTGAAAATCGCCGTCATGCCCCGCTGCCGCAGCGACGTGCTGCTGCTGCAGGCCACGGAAGAGATGCTTTCCCAACACGCCCGGAAGCCTCTTATCACGATGAGCATGGGCGATCTGGGCATGGTCACCCGGATCTGCGGCGGTTTTTTCGGTTCTGCCGTCACGTTCGGCTCTGCCGCCCAGGCTTCTGCCCCGGGTCAGCTGCCTTCAGAGCACCTCCGCACCCTTTGTCCTTGATGCCTTTTCCTTCCTGAACACCCCTGCCGTGTCCTCCGCTTTGCGAGAGGATACGGCTTTTTTTTATGTTTGCGGCGCAGCGCCCCAACCGGCCGGCAGCTCTATTTGCCTCGTGCAAAACAGCAGGCATTTTGAGATTCCGTTTGCGCCCCGTCAATTTTCTATTTTTTACAATGAATTTTCTTTTATTTTTTCCAATATCGTCTCTTTTAACAAGTTTTTCGACATTATCCACATGGTTTTCCACAGCCCGTTTTTCTCCGTTCCCTTTCATTCCGTTTTGGAACGCGGTTTCTATCTTGTTCTCGTCTGTCTTTCGCAAACAAACAGCGCTGCGAATTGTCTTCGCAGCGCTGTTTGTTGCTTTTGTTCACTCCACGCCCAGCATATCGCACAGGGAGAGCACATAGATCTGTCCGGCGTTCACCACGTCTTCAATGTCCACATTTTCATTGTAGGAATGGATCCCCTCAGTATTGGCGGGACCGTACTGAATGGTGGGAATTCCCTGGGCACGGTATGCCCGGGCATCGGAAGAGGCCCACTGATAAGCAGGAATCACTTCCAGCCCCCAGACCGCCTCGGCGTTCTTCTTCACCGTCTGCACGATCACCGCGTCTTCATCGGTGTAATTGCCCTCGCTCTTCCAGTGCAGATCGTAGGTGATGCCCTCCACGCCGCACTCGGCAATGATGCTGTCCAGCATGTCCACGATCTCCTGGTGATCCACGCCGATAGGCAGGCGCACATCCACCGTGGCCTCGCAGTAATCGGGCACCATATTGGGCCGGGTGCCGCCGGAAATTAACCCCACATTCGCCGACACATGGCGAATCACTTCGCCGCTGCCCAGCTCGCCCACCTTCTCCTCAGTGGAGCGGATGGAGTTTTCCAGCGCATGGCGCTGGCTGTCCTTGAAATGGCCTTCGATGGTGGTCAGGCGGGGCAGTTTGTCCAGCACCTTGCCATTTTCAAAATAGCGTTATCGCCCTTGAAGCCGCCCAGGCTCCCGTGGGCCTTGCCCGCGGCCTTGAGCTGATATTGCAGTCCGCCCTTCTGGCCAATCTCAATGTCGTTGCTGGACGTCGGTTCGGCAATCAGGCAGGCATCAGCTTTCTCAGCATAGCCGTGTTCACACAGCCAGGTAGAGCCGTACTCGCCGCCGCTCTCCTCATCGCTGACCAGATGCAGCCGGATGTTGCCCCGGAGCTCCGCGCCGGACTCCTTCAAGATCTTCATGGCAAACAGCAGCCCTGCCACGCCGGCCTTCATATCCGACGTACCGCGGCCCAGGATCTGTTTGTCGGTCACCGTGCCGCAGAAAGGATCGAAGTCCCACTGACTGCGGTCACCGGCAGGTACTACATCCAGATGGCCGTTCAGGATTACGCTGAAGCCCTCGTCGCTTCCCCAGCTTGGCCACAATACAGGGGAACCCGGATTGTTTCCGGTTTCCTCATAGGGGATGCCGGCCGCTTTGAGGTAATTCTCTACAAAATCCACCACCGGGCGCTGGGAGCCAGTGGGGTTTCACTGGGAATCTGAATCAGCTCTGACACGAGCTGCACCAGCTCGCCGCTCTTTTCCTGCGCCATTTGGTGCAGCTGTTCACGTGTAGGATGCGTCATAAAACCTATCTCCTTTTTGAAATCTGTCTTAGCCGGTTGCTTTGCCGGAACGGCTTTCACTGTTGGAAATGCACAAAGCCTCCCACCCGGCGCAGCCGGCGGCGTCAGCGCAGGCCGCGCGAAGCGGAAGCTCTACAGTGTTTTAATGATACAGAAAACAGGCCACCTGATGGCCGTCGCCAATGTCCTGCAGGGGGTCGGGATTTCCCGGTGCAGCGTTCGGTGCAGTTGGGGCAGCGGCCGCGAGGGGACAGCCGACCTGATCGCCGATAGGGCTGGGAATCTCGCCCTTAAGCACAATGCGTTCCTGTTTCTGGAAAGGGGACTCCGGCGGAATCGCCGAGAGCAGCGCCTTCGTGTAAGGATGCAGCGGATTTTCATAAATCTGGGCTGCCCGGCACAGCTCCACCACACGGCCCAGGTACATGATGGCAATGCGGTCGCTGACGTGCTTGATCACGCCCAAATCGTGGGAAATGAAAAATGTGGTCAGATTGTGCTGCCGCTGCAGCCGGTTGAACAGGTTGAGCACCTGGGCCTGGATGGACACATCCAGCGCAGAGACCGGCTCGTCGCACACAATGATTTTAGGCTTGAGTGCCAATGCGCGGGCTACATTGATCCGCTGACGCTGGCCGCCGGAAAATTCGTGGGGATAACGATTCATATGCTGGATGTCGAGACCCACTTCGCGCATCAGTTCCAGCACGCGCTCCTGGCGCGCTTTGGGATCGGTGATAATATTATGCACCTTCAGCGGCTCTGCGATGATATCTTCGCAGGTATTGCGGGGATCCAGCGAGGAATAGGGTCCTGGAACACCATCTGAATATCTTTTTCAGCGCTTTCAGCTCTGCGCCTTTCAGCTCAAAAAATATTTCTGCCCTGATATTCCACCGTGCCGGCAGTAGCCTTGTGCAGCTGGATAATCGTGCGGCCCAGCGTAGACTTGCCGCAGCCGGACTCACCGATGATGCCCAGCGTCTCTCCTTCGTACACATCCAGCGACACATCGCTCAACGCATGCAGGATTTGAGGCTTGGCGCCCAGTTTACGGCTTTTTGATCTTGAATTCCTTGGTCAGGCCGCGAATCTTCATCAGCGGCTCCCGGCGCTCGATCTGCGCCGCCGTTGCTTCACTCATGGTTTGTGACGCCCTCCCTCTCACTAATTTCTTTTCGCCATTTTGACGATGGCAGGCCACAAAATGGCCCGGTTCCACTTCCACCAGAGGCGGCACGGATTTCCGGCATTCTTCCGTCATATAGGGGCAGCGGTTGTAGAAATTGCAGCATTGCCCCCGTCAGGCGCAGATCCGGCGGTGTGCCGGGAATGGTGCGCAAGTCTTCCTTCGCCTTGTCCGACAAGCGGGGAATGGAATCCAGCAATCCCCATGTATACGGATGCAGGGGATTCGAATATAAGGTTTTGGTGTCGGCGCTCTCCACCGTATTGCCCGCGTACATCACCATCACCTTGTCGCACATTTCCCACACCACGCCCAGGTTATGAGTGATGAGCAGAATGGATGTGTTCATTTCCTTCTGCAGATCCTTCAAAAGATCCAGCACCTGAGCCTGCACGGTTACATCCAATGCGGTGGTCGGCTCGTCGGCCAGGATAAATTTGGGCTTGCAGCACACAGCCATGGCGATGATCACGCGCTGGCACATACCGCCGGAAAGCTCATAGGGATAGGATTCCATACGCTTTTCCGGCTCAGGAATGCCCACACGATTCAACGCATCCACCGCCATCTTCCGCGCTTCGGCTTTGCTCACCTTCTGGTGGGCGCAGATCATTTCCACCATCTGCTTGCCGATCTTGAACACCGGGTCCAGCGAGGTCATGGGGTCCTGGAAAATGGTGGCAATTTCTTGCCACGGAATTCCAGCAACTCTTTATTGCTCATTTTCAAAATATCCCGATCTTCAAACAGGATCTCTCCGGCCACAATACGGCCCGTCTGCGGCGGCAGGAGGCGGATAATGGAGTTGGACGTGACGCTCTTGCCGCAGCCGGACTCGCCCACAATGGCCAGCACTTCGCCCCGATTCAGAGAAAAGCTGACGCCGTCCACTGCCTTGGCCACACCGCTGGCGGTATAAAAAATAGGTCTTGAGTCCGCTGACTCTCAGCAATGTTTCGCTCATAGAAACCTCCTTAGCCTTCATAGCGCGCCTTCATCTTCCGCGAAAGCTGCGCGAATGCGCTGCAGCAGAGCCGGATCCTGAAGGATATCCACCGCCGTCATCGCCAGGGCGCAGGCCCCCACGGCAATGGCCCGGTGGCCTTCCGGCTGCCGGTAGACGCCAGAAATTCCGGCGAATGGGCACGCCCCGGGCCAACCCGCACATAGGACTGCAGTCCTGGGAACAAATGGGTCAAATTGCCCATATCCGTGCAGCCAATGCCCATTTCTTTGTCCCGAGGCTTTACGGTTTCGCCCAGCGCCGTGAAGTTGTTTGCCAAAAGCTCCTCCAGCACAGGATTGTTGCGGATGTCCTCGTAGGACAGGGCAATGGGTTCATATTCAAACCGCGTATGGGTCAACTCCGCCAGATGGCGGCAGATCTCCAAAAAGCGGTCCACCAGTTCCAGCTTGTATTTCATACTGAAGGAACGAATGGTAAATTCCGCCGAACAGTGATCCGGAATATAGATCGCCTGATCGCCGCCGTCGCGGATGATACCAAGGATTTTGCCCCGGTCGGCAATCTCCAGGCGCAGCGCATTAAGGGTATTAAACAGTTCCAGCACCGGCGTCAGCGCACTGATGCCTTCTTCAGGCCAAGTGGCCGCATGCGACTTCTTTCCGTAAAAATGGACACGCAAATCGGTTTTGGAATAGGAAATATCATTGACCACCGTGTCGCAGGAAGAATGAAGCAGCATGCCCACGTCCACAGCGTCAAAGGCGCCGTGCTCGGCCATAATGATTTTGCCGCCGCCGCCTTCCTCTGCAGGGGGCAGCCAAATACTGTCACCTTTCCGCCCAGTTCGTCAATTACGCTGCGCAGCGCCGCACCGGCGCCCACGGAAATGGCACACATGATATTGTGGCCGCAGGAATGCCCCATGCCTTCCACCGCATCGAACTCACCGAAAATGGCGATATTCGGGCCTTCCTTGCCGGTATCATACACGCCTTTCACACTGGTTTCCAGTCCGCCAATCCCTGTTTCACGGCAAAGCCGTATTTTTCCAGCAGCGCACTCATGGACTTGCAGGCAAAATACTCTTTTTGAAATTGTATTCCGGATTATTCCACAAATCATCGGACAGCCGGCTCAGCTCCGGCAGAATCTCATCCACCCGGCGGCGGATTCTCTCCTGATATGTCTCCATGTCCGCCCCCATCACTTCTTCATCTTGGGATCCAGCACATCGCGCACGCCGTCGCCCAGCAGGTTAAAGCCCAGCACCGTGATTAAAATGAACAGGCCGGAATAAGTAGCAATATAGGGATAATTGTTCAGCCAGTTCTTGCCGGTCTGCAGAATACTGCCCCAGGACGCCGTCGGTTCGCTGATGCCCAGGCCCAAAAAGCTCAGGGCAGCCTCGGAAATGATCGCGCCGGCGATGCCCAGCGTGGCATAAACAATCAGAGGCGAAATGGTGTTGGGCAAAATATGAGTCAGAAGCATTCGTGTATTGGATACGCCGATGACCCGTGCCGCATTACAGTATTCCTCATTTTTGATAATGCACTTCGCCGCGCACAACGCGGGCAAAACTGGGCACGTTGCCGATGCCAATGGCCAAAATTACGTTAGAAAATGCCGCTGCCCAGCACCGTCATCAGAATGATGGCCAGCAGGATATAGGGGAACGCCAGCATGCCGTCCATAATGCGCATAATCACACTGTCCACAATACCGCCGAAATAGCCGGCGATCAGCCCCAGAATAATACCGATGATGCCGGCCACCACCGTGCCGCCAAGGCCACCAGCAGCGACACACGCGCGCCGTAGAGAATACGGGAAAGCAAATCACGGCCCACATTATCGGTTCCAAGCAGATGCCCGTCCTCGCCGGGCTTCAGAAAAGCGCCCACCGGATTAACGGCAGTAGGGTCATACGGCGCCAGCAGCGGGGCAAACACGGCGATAAACACCATGACGCACACAATAATCAGACCGACCATGGCGGTCTTGTTTCTTCTCAGTTTGCTCCAGGCGCTGTTGGCCCGGCGTTCGCGGCGCAGCAGTTCCTCGTTGGAAGCAGCGCCCAGAAGATCGGATGCAGTGGTCTGGGCTGCGTTCTTCTTTTTCATTATTTGCTTCCTCCTCATAGCTGACACGCGGATTGATCAACATGTATGCAATATCCACCAGCAGATTTACAACGACGAACACCAGTGCAAAGAACAGCACCACGCCCTGGATAAGCATATAATCACGGTTGTTGATCGCGTTGACGATCATAGATACCCATACCCGGCCAGGAAAAAATGCTTTCGGTCAGAATCGCGCCGGTGAAGCAGCTGGCAATCTGCAGGCCCAGCACAGTAACGATGGGCGGCAGCGCGGTTTTCAGCGCATGCTTCAGATTACGCTGCGCTCGCTGATGCCCCTGGCCCGCAGCGCCTTTAATGGATCATTGTGAATCACCTCCAGCATGCTGGAGCGTGTAATACGCGCAAAAGTCGCCATTGGTATGGTCGCCAAACAGGTACAGGGCAGGATCATATGCGAGACAAAGTCCCACAGTCCCACGTCCAGCGATCCGCGGCCCAAAGCAGGCAGCAGCCCCCACTGCACGGAGAACTGGTTTCACCAGCATCATGCCCAGCCAGAAAATGGGCATGGGACACGCCCACCAGGGCCCAGCACCATGAATACGTAATCATCATCACGAATACTGGTGCAGTGCAGAAAACATTCCAATGGCCACACCGAGAATCAGCGCAATCACCAACGCCGTTACGGTAATCTGCCAGAGTGCTGGGAATGCGCTCGGCGATCAAATCCAGTACCGGCTGATTATACATATAAGAAGTGCCGAAATCACCATGCAGCACGTTACCGATATAATCGATAAACTGTGTCAGCTTCGGCTGATCCAGGCCCAGTTTAATTTCCATGGCCTGAATGTCCGCCGCAGACGCCTGGGGACCCAGGATCGTCGCCGCGGTTGCCCGAATCATACGAGTCAGTTACAAAACGTGAAAGTCACCGATAAAGAGTGTGGGAATACGCACTGGAGCACTCGCTTCAAAATGGTTTTTAACAACTCAATCTCACCGCCATTTTTATAATCACACAAGCCTCTCTCCTGCCAGGCAGAGACGGGATGCTCTGGGGTTCACCGCCGATCACAGCGGCGGCGCCGCCAGGCCTGGTGGCGCGGCGCACAGGCCATGCCATCAGGTCCGGCGGCGCTTTCGAATAAACGATCCGAAACACCGTTTTCCAGACAGCCCCGGGGGCGCGCTGCGCGCGCTCCCGGGATATAAATAAGTCCGTGCTGTTCCGAACAGCGAATCAGTCCGTTACAGAAGTGTTGCGGGTAATGGTTTCGCCGTCGTCGGAAGTAATGAAGAACAGCTGGCCGTCCGCTCTGGGCACGAAGTCCTGCACACGGTCATTGATGCCAGTCAGCTCATAGGGGTTGGCATAAGTAGATACCGGTGTAGTCCTGCATGATCTGCTTCATGGCATTGCTGTAGTGGGCTTTGCGCTCTTCCTGATCGGTGGTCTGTCTTGCTGCGGCCAGCTCCTGCTCCACATACTCGTTCACATAGCCGGCGCCATTGCCGATGGCCGTGGTCTCCGTGGAGGAGAACAGCTTATCCAGGAAGAAGTAAGGATCGGGATACCAGCTCCAGCTCATGGCATACACATCGGAATTGCCGGAGCAGACGGTATCGGAGAA
>VOFH01000366.1_pt1 | contig 62000 bp, 76 predicted proteins | sample 5384091 | NCBI WGS metagenome assembly VOFH01 (sample SAMN12384727, study PRJNA508395) | human gut metagenome | isolation source: healthy gut G | host: Homo sapiens | reverse complement strand
GTTGAGCCCAAGCAGCTGGATACCCTGCTGCACCCGCAGTTATGAGGGTGACTGGATGAGCATTGATGGCTCTACCGGCAACATCTACGAAGGCCAGATCGCTACCGTCGCTTCCACCGAGAACGCTAACTTCAAGCGCTTTATGAGCTGGGCTGACGAAGCACGCCAGATGAAGGTTATGACCAACGCCGATAACCCGCGCGATGCACAGAACGCTGTCGATATGGGCGCTGAAGGCATTGGCCTGTGCCGTACCGAGCATATGTTCTTCGCTGAGGATCGTATTGCTGCTGTGCGTGAGATGATCTGCGCACGTACCGTTGAAGAGCGCAAGGTTGCCTTGGCTAAGGTTGAGCCGTTCCAGGAAGCTGACTTTACCGCTATGTACCGCATCATGGGCGATCGTCCGATGACCATCCGTTATCTGGACCCGCCTCTGCATGAGTTCCTGCCCACCAAGGCTGAGGATATCGAAGCCCTGGCAAAGGATATGGGCATGACCACCGAAGAGCTGAACAACGTTGTTGTCAGCCTGCATGAGTTCAATCCCATGATGGGCCATCGTGGCTGCCGTCTGGCCGTTACCTATCCGGAAATTGCCGAGATGCAGACCAATGCTGTGATCAAGGCTGCCATCAAGGTTTCTGCTGAGACCGGCAAGATGATCACCCCGCACATCATGGTGCCCCTGGTTGGCGAAGTGAAGGAGCTGAAGTACGTCAAGGACGTCATCGTCAAGACTGCTGACAAGCTGATCGCTGACGCTGGCGTTGACATGAAGTACCAAGTTGGCACCATGATCGAGATCCCGCGTGCCGCCCTGACCGCAGGTGAGATCGCTAAGGAAGCTGACTTCTTCAGCTTCGGTACCAACGATCTGACCCAGATGACCTTCGGCTTCAACATTGGTTCTGCAGGGGCCCACTGAAGGAAAACGGCCTTACATTTTGCGAAAAATCAGCCGGTACAGGATAAACGCCAGACTGAAGGGAACGGCCAAAATCAGATCCAGCGCGGAATGCTGCTTGACAAACACGGTGGAGACGGCCACAAGGGCAGATGCGATCCAGATACACGCCTGGATCCAGGGCTTGCGCAAGCGGCGGCAGTTCCAGGCGGCAAAGCAGACGGCCATGGAGCCGACCACATGAATGCTGGGGCAGACGTTGGTGTTGGTGTCCTGGCTGTAGACCAGAGCGACCAGTTGTGTGAAGACATTGTCCCGGGGGAAGTGGGTGACGCGGAGATCCTGCCGGTTGGGGAACAGTAGGTACAGCGCAATAGAAATACATAAATAGATGAATTTGATATTATTTGTCAAAATATTAGAAATAAATATTACTAAATTTAATTTTAATCGTGAATTAAAAACTTCATCCCGTGTGTCAGCGTGCTAATAAAAATAACCATGCCCCGACAAAATTTTTGGGCGTCATGTGGCGACAGGGACGCGTACAGCTATCAAAAATCATGCGTGCCGTTCATAAAAAATTTTAAATTTTTGTGTTGCAGTTTTATTATACTTGTGGTATGATTAGTTTACGAATATGAAGGATGCTGATTTGAGCACACCTGATTTTGGTGCTGTCTTCAGTAGTCAGACAAATATTTATTTTACGCGCTTTTGCTGTTCGTTATAAAAAATAGGTTTTCATATTATAATTACAAAATATAGAAAATGATAAAAGTTTTGGATATTACATTATAAAAATAAAACTATTGCAAGAGGTGCTTTATAAAAATGCTTCACAAAATGAAACTTAGCGCAATTCACAATCTTGTTATCCAGAAATCTAGTCCGATGTCTAGAGAAGGGCTTATACTGCCTAAAAGTATCATGGAGGCAGCTGACCTGCAGGAGTATGAGCAAATAATCATTACAAGAATCCGGAAGGACACTGCAGTGAATAGAATTAGGACTATTGTTCTTTCCGATGATTGCTGCGATGTAGTAGTTGCTTGTGGAAGCGTAGCAAAGTTTATTGATGTGGGAGATTTGACATGCATCATTTCAGAGACACTTATATCTGAAGATGAATTAAACAGCTTTAATATTAATGCTTGGCCAATTCTTGATGTTGGATTTGACCCTGAGACCAATGTCGATAACTGCAGCTGGTCCCTCGAATTACAATATCATACCAAGAAGGTTTCTTCTAAACTTAGATTCCCTGATAATGAAATTATAACATCAAGATCTAATTTAATGAGAACAAGGCTAGCGACGATGATATATGATCTCAAAATTAATAAAACACACCCAAATTGTTTACAAGGGAGTGCAGAGATTCCGGCAAGTGTTTTAGTTGCAGCAAATGTTGCCCAATATTCTTCAGTTTCTGTATATAATGCAACAGTTGGAGGTGTTGCGGAAACGTATGCTGTGGCAACACCAGAAGGAGTAGTTATGACAACAGGTGCAATGGAAAGCTTTGCTAAGTTAGGCGATCTTGTAAATGTTGCGACCTTTGAACTTTCTAGTCACATGATCTCCCCTCGGTTTTGTTATACAGATGGAGCTGCAGTGAAATGTTGTTGATGCCAATGTAAATGTGAAATGAAAGGAAGAAAAACAAATGACAATTATTTGCAAGCCCTCTAAGGTCATTCCTGTAACGATGTGTGGAGCATCGAAAAATTCACACCATAACGAAGTCGCCTTTTCTGTTGATGAGGTGGTTTGTCAATCCGGAGAGACGAAAATAATTAAGCCTGCAACAGAAAAAATAGAAGAAGTAGCATAATTTGAGCAAGCAGGAGTTTTGGTAAATAGAATATGCAAAATAGCATCTTGTGAGTAGCTTTACGATATTTTTAATGGCATCAACACACTAATAGCTGTGGTGCAACAAAAAAGCTGCACCACAGCTTAATTTTTACAAGGCATAGGAGGAGTTATGAGAAAATTCTTAAAAAAGTGTAAAAAGGAAATTTTTTTGTTCCTGAGCACAAATCTCATATTGGCAGCAATAGGCGTCAGTCTTGCGTATATTCTCCAATACATTACAGACACAGCCCTGCAAAACATTACAGGAAGAATACTGCAAATTGTCACAATGGCTGCGTTGTATTTAGTGTTTGATACAATGTTTGAATTTGCATCTAGTTATACAGAAATAATATTGAGAACGAAATTGTCTCAATTATTACGAAATGAGATTGTACGCCGTATTCAAAACTGCAGTATTGAGGAAAAGGAACAGATGGGGAATGCCCATTACCTTTCTATTTTGAACAACAATGTAGCTACCGTAGAAACAGAATATGTCCACGGAATACTCATGGTGGTGTTTCAAGTTTTTCATTGGTGTTTGCTCTTATTGCAACGACGCTTATACAGCCGATAATGACAGTAGTTGTTATTGCCTTGTGCGTCATTACACTTTTTGTTCCAAAGTTACTGAAAAAAAGTTGGAAAAGTTAAATCGTGAAGCGCTATCATCAAAAGCAAAATATCTTGAATTTTTAAATGAATTTTGGAAGGTTTTCAAACGATTAAAATTTTGGACGTGGATGCGAAATAAATAGGTATCACAAAAAATAAACGAAGAAACAACGAATAAAGTGCAATTTAATTCAAAATGGAGACGTATTTCCATGTCTTTGTCTTACGGGATGGGCAATTTCGTTGTCATAGGGGCATGGGTGTTTGGCGCTGCTTTTGCGTTAAACGGTTCGATTAGCATTCCTCAATTAATTGCGTTGACAACGCTAATGAATATGGTTGCAGGTCCATTTCAGATTATTAGCGAATACTATGCCGGAATTGTGTCTGGTCGTGCTGTAGCAAGGGATATATTGGGTTTTATTGATTCAGAATGCTCAGCGTCAGAATATAAATCGGAAGAAGAAGATTTAAAAACAATTGAACTAAAGGAGTTTCTGTGATTAGAAACAGCGACTACATATTAGATAATATTCAAATTAAGATAGAAAAAGGACAGAAAGTTGGCATTATTGGAAGCAGTGGAAGCGGTAAATCCACATTGTTGAAGGTTGTGGCTGGCATATTACAAGCGCAAACAGGAAATATCTTATTGAATGGCACGATGCTACCAAATCACGATGGACTCACACACAGAGATTTATTGTACCTTGCGCAAGATACGGATATTTTTTCAGCCACCATTTGTGAAAATATTACATTGTATAAAAATATTCCGGATGATGATGTTGAAAAAAGCTATTTATAAGGCTGGCTTAACTACTTGGTTTAAAAGACTTGGCAGCAATCTGCACGTTGCTTTTGATAAAAGCAGTATTAATTTATCTGGAGGAGAACTGAAACGGGTTGATTTTGCTCGCTCTCTTTTAGAAAAAGCGGCGATTATCCTTTTGATGAACCCACAGCAGGACTGGATAAGTTTTATGCAAGAAGCATTATGGGGCAGATATGTGCAATGGAAGATAGAATTATTGTTGTCGCTACACATGATCTCGACGAAGAAAATATATATCGCTTTGATTACGTGTACATACTTGAAAATGGAAAAATTGTTGCGCATGATTGTCCTGAAAATATTGTCAAAAGCCCGGCCTTTTTATCTCTTCGACAAGGAGAAAATGAGAAATGAAACAATCTCAATTTACAATAGTAATACCGATGGATGACGGGCTGCTATTATTTAACACGGCAAATACTGCGCTTGTTTATTTGGAACCCAGTGAAGCGCAACTATATAATCAAATAATTTGCGAAGAGTTAGAAAGAAAAAATGAAAAGCAAATAGCTTTTCAAAAGCAGCTTTGCGAATTAGGAATAATTGCGGATAATGATACCAATGAATTTTTGACGTTGGTAAAAAGTACTGGGATTTTCGCAATTCGTCGGATTATATTAAAGTTGTAATCGCACCAACGACGAATTGTAATCTTAACTGCCCGTATTGCTTCGAAAATGGCACTCATCGAAGCGATATGAATTTGCAGACGTGTGATAAAATATCAGAAGAAATGCGCAGAAAAATGCAACAATGGGGAACAAAAGGTTGTGCGCTGATTTGGTATGGGGGTGAGCCGCTATTAAACTGGAAAGTAATTAATAGATTGACCAATGATTTGTTTAAATTTTGCGATCATAATGGGATGCAGTTTAACGCTAGCATTGTAACAAATGGGGTCCTCCTAAACCCGCAAAGAATATCCGCCATGAAGGAGATGGGATTTCGGTCGATACAGATTACGTTAGATGGTGACGAAAAATCCCATAATTCAGTGCGCCACTTTAACGATGGAGGCGGCACCTTCAATACAATTCTGAAAAATATTTGCTTGTGTAGCGATAACTTTGACACAACTGTACGAGTAAATGTTGGGAAAAAATAATATTAATGAAATTAAAAACTCGTAGATTACTTTGTGAGTATAAATTTGTTAACTATTGTACTGTTTTTTTGCTCCCATAGAACCCTTGGCTGGGTTTAACGATAGGCTTTGTTATACGCCAGAACAATTTGCACCAATACAAGCCGAGCTAATTAAATATGCAGTTGAGAGCGGCATGTCAAAATGCGTAGGCTTGCCAATACCTCATTTCGGTTTTTGTGAAGCAGTAAGTTCAAATAATTTTTTGTTTGATCCGGAAGGAGACCACTTTTTTTGCTGGGAAAATGTCGGCAGAAAGGAATTTACCAACAATTCTGCTCATAATCTTTCTGAGTATATAAAATTAAAAAATTATTTTGTCGATACATATAGCTTTCACAGAGATGAGTGTGAGAACTGTAAAATTTTTTCCTCTGTGCCTAGGAGGGTGTCCACAAAGAAAATTAGAAAGTGGGAGAGCGCCATGCCCGCCGCTGAGGTATAATATTCAAGAAATAGTAAAAACTTACTATAACAACTTTTGCAAAAACGAAGCAAAGTAAAAAGAGATGATTCAAAATGATGAAATGGGGGTGTAAATGTGCATGAATGTTCCTATTTTTATATTTAATATTAACAATGATTTTTTTGGTTTTAATAAAATTTCCGGAGAAATTATACAGTTTGATTCTGAGCTTGAGGCAAAAGAATTTTACAACTCCAGCGTTACAAACGAACAACACACAATACTTATTAATACAGATAATTTTAAAGAAGATATAGAGAATCCGAAAGCAATTGCAATAACTATTGAATTAAATAACTCGTGCAATTTAAATTGCACGTACTGTTACCAAGTTGATAAGGACAGCAGAGACGAGATAACTGAGAGAACTATAGATATGGTTCTTACATACGTCTCTAAAGTGTATAGGGAGTGCGCATATGAGTCATTAATGTTACGCTTTATAGGCGGAGAGCCGTTATTGTCAACTGATAAACTACTTTTTGTGTTACGAGAAATTTAAATTGTTTTGTTTTGCAAATCAAATACAATTGTATGTTCATGTGGATACAAATGGAACCTGTTTGACTTCTGACCTAATACGTACAATACCTAATCTTGATATGGTAATATGCTTGACTGAGAAAAGCGACCATGATTTAATGAGAAGCGGATCTTACGATGTTATTCTCAGAAATCTTTTATCCCTTGAACATGAAGATTTTTGCCAATTACTATACGTTATAATGTTTCACATTTAAATCTGGGGAGCTTTGAAAGCTTTTTGCAATTTATTCGAAAATGCTTGCCACATGTTAGTAGAATTGCAACCGCAAGAATTGATGACTCACATTGCAAACACAGCTTTATTAATCAATTGAGCAAATATTCCTATGCTCGTTGGAATTCAACAACGGCAATTGATCTGCTTGTAAAGTATGGATTTGAAATTAACCACTGCACGCGCTCGTCCTTGATGAAATGCCAGGGTATTCCAAGTACTCATGTAAAATTTACTCCGATGGAAAGGTAAGCGTATGTGACGCTATGTACCATGATGAAGCTACTGTAGATATTGAGGCGTTAGTAAATAACATTAATAGTTTAGAACTTTATTATGATAAAATAAAAAGATATTCTCCACTTAATGACGTAGAGTGTTCTTGCTGTAGCAATTTGGTTCAGTGCGGTGGAAAGCGGTTTTGCAGAGATTGGGATGAAGCGTGCAACTACCAACAAGAATATATTGAGAGCGAGTTTGTCAAAACATACATTTATCATTATATGCACGGAAATGCACGTTTATTTGTAAATATATGAGACAATTATAATATAAATTTGTAAATATAAAGATAATTTTGTACTTTATGAGCTGCTTGCTAAGTTTGCTTTACCTGAGCTGAATTTTTTATTGGGCAGCGATTAGCCATTGAGGCAAAGTATTTTGCCGGTCGTTTTTTGAGAGCGTACCAATTCCTTCGAGAAAAGTTTGGCGATCCCAACAGGCCGCTGCTGGTTTCCGTTTGCTCCGGCGCCCGGGCCCTCATGTCCGGTATGCTTGATACCATTTTAAATCTGGGTATGAACGATGAGGTCGCGGTTGGTCTCATTGCCAGCAATCCCACGAAGCTGCTCTGGCTAAGATTTTGCCCTATCAGCAGAGTGACTTTGAGGCGATGTACAAGGAGCTGGCAGGCCGTCCTATGACCGTCCGCTTCCTGGATCCTCCCCTGCATGAGTTCCTGCCCAGCAAGGAGGAGGACATTGCGGAAATTGCCGGGGAGCTGCAGATCACCGCAGAGGAGCTGAAGGATGTCATCGCTTCTCTCCATGAGTTTAACCCCATGATGGGCCACCGGGGCTGCCGCCTGGCTGTGACCTATCCGGAGATTGCCGCCATGCAGACCACGGCGGTCATTACCGCTGCGCTGAATGTGATGAAGGAGCATCCGGAGTATCACATCGTTCCTGAGATTATGATTCCCCCGGTGGGCGAGGTCAAGGAACTGAAGTATGTCAAGGATGTGGTGGTTCAGACGGCCGACCGGCTGATTGCCGAAGCCGGCTCCGACATGCACTATAAAGTGGGTACGATGATCGAGATTCCCAGAGCGGCCCTCACCGCAGACGAGATTGCCCGGGAGGCCGAGTTCTTCTCCTTCGGCACCAACGATCTGACGCAGATGACCTTCGGCTTCAGCCGGGACGACGCAGGCAAGTTCCTGGGCGCCTACTACGACAAGAAGATCTATGAGTTCGATCCCTTCGCCCATCTGGACCAGCACGGCGTGGGCCGCCTGGTGAAGATGGCTGTGGAATTGGGTCAGAAGACTCGCCCGGATATCAAGCTGGGCATTTGCGGCGAGCACGGCGGAGACCCGGCCTCGGTGGAGTTCTGCCATAATCTGGGCCTGCATTACGTTTCCTGCAGCCCCTTCCGCGTTCCCATTGCCCGCCTGGCAGCTGCCCAGGCCGCCATTCGGAACCCCCGGAAAGCGTAATTAATCCGTGAGAAAGCCCCTGCAGAACATTGGTTCTGCAGGGGCTTTTCCAATTTCTGAGGAGAAACGGCCTTACATTTTGCGAAAAAATCAGCCGGTAGACCACAGGATAAACGGCCAGACTGAAGGGAACGGCCAAAATCAGATCCAGCGCGGAATGCTGCTTGACAAACACGGTGGAGACGGCCACAAGGGCAGATGCGATCCAGATACACGCCTGGATCAGGGCTTGCGCAAGCGGCGGCAGTTCCAGGCGGCAAAGCAGACGGCCATGGAGCCGACCACATGAATGCTGGGGCAGACGTTGGTGTTGGTGTCCTGGCTGTAAACCAGAGCGACCAGTTGCGTGAAGACATTGTTCCGGGGGAAGTGGGTGACGCGGAGATCCTGCCGGTTGGGGAACAGGAGGTACAGTGCAATCACGGTAAAAAACGCCACGCCCAGATAGGTCATGTAACGTTTAAACCCCTCGTGGTCATACCGCATTAGATACAAGCCCAGAGCCAGAATCATGGGGAACCACAGCATGTACGGCACGATAAATCCTCTAGAAAGGGAATCTGATCGTCCAGAGGGATGTAGGTTGGTTTGCAGGCATCCACCGGAATCCAGGCTTCCACCCAAGCGAAAGCGATCAGATAGGCGGGCAAAATCAAAGTGAACCAAAGGTAACGGTTTTCTTTTCGCAGTAAGTACGGCTTTGTGCTTACAGTCAGATCGGTCATAGTGTGCTCCTTCCTGCGGGGTACGGTCCGCATGGGTAAGTATATACGCTGACCGGGCAGAAAAAGCAAGAGGCAGATAGAGGAATTAAGTAAGAATTAAAGTTGCGGCGTTGCTGCCGGGTCCTGGAAAAAATTAAATTTTATTAAATTTTGCAGAAGAAGTCAATTCTGATGGGAGATATGGCCCAAATTAAAATTTAGGGGCTTGATTTTTTCGACCTGATGGGGTAGAATAGAGCAACATTGTACTCTACCTGGAGTAGAGGCATGTAAAAAATGTTGGAGGAAAGAAATATGAAAATTTGGAAAACTCTTGCAGCCCTTTGCCTGGCGCTGACGATGGTAGTATCCTTGGCAGCCTGCACGGACAGCGACGAGCCCAACAACACGTCCGAACCTGTCAGCGAGTCGGGCACGGGCGAGACCACCGAGCCTGCGGAAGAGACCACGGAGCCTGCAGAGGAGACCACGGAGCCCGCTGAGGAGACCACCGAGCCTGCGGAAGAGACCACGGAGCCCGCAGAGGAGACCACCGAGCCTGCAGAAGAAACCACTGAGCCCGCCGCCGGCGACACCACAGAAGGCTAAGACAGCAGGCTGACGCGGAGGAAAACGACATGAAAATCTGGAAAATATTTCTGGCGCTCTGTCTGGCTGTGACGATGACGCTGTCTTTGGTTGCCTGTTCCGGCAGTCCGGAGCCCGGCGCTTCCACAGATCCCGGCAGTCAGACCACAGGTGAGACCGAGGAGCCCGCTTCTACCATACCTGCAGACGGTTCTGAGGTGGGAGAGGGGGCAGCACAGCTTCACCTTCCAGGCGAAGATGGTTGACGGTACCGAGTATACTTACACCGTTCACACGGATGAAGAAACGGTAGGCGCAGCTCTGTTGGCGCTGGGTTTCATTGACGGGGAAGAGAGTAGCTATGGCCTGTATGTGACCACGGTTTTGGGTACGACCCTGGACTATGACGCAGATGGGTATTACTGGTTGCTTTTGGAGAACGGTACGAGATCCTCCGTGGGTGTGGACAGCGTCTCCATCCAGGACGGCAGCACGTATGCGTTTGCGGCTACGGCGGCCTGATTTTCCAGATCCTTGTTGCAATGAGAAGGGCGTGTCAAGGCCTGCCTCTGCCGGCGGCACAGCCGCCGGCGGGGTATGACCTTGGCCGCCCCCTTTTTCCCCAAAAGCTTCGCTTTTCCAGGCAGCGGGGAGTTTTTTGCTGACCGGCAAAAAAACTCTTTACAAATGGAAGAAATCTTGCTATAATAAACAGGCTGAAATCAGTACGCGCCGGTGGCTCAATGGATAGAGCGTCAGATTCCGGTTCCGAGGGTTGGGGGTTCGAGTCCCTTCGGGCGTACCACGTCGGAGCAAAGTTCGCTTTGCTCCGGCTTTTTTCTATCCGACCAGATCTTCTGCGCCGGACTTTTTTCGGATTTGGGGGTGGACGGCGGTACCGTCTGTCCGGATTCTCCCATTTGCCGCTCCCGGCGCTGCTGCATAACCGGACATGTTTCTGAGATGCTGCGAGTCCCACAAAGCGTGCTGTGCCGCGCGGGGAAAAGCTTGTGTTCCGTTTGGCATGCCGGCGGCAGTTTCATTTCTCATTTCAGGATTTCCGACAGGAGGCGATTTGTATGCCCATTATGCATGTACGTCAGCCGGAATTTTTGCCGGTGGGGGACAACCTGCGGCTCCGGCGCTTGGATGGGTCTGTGGATTTTGGGCGGGATTGGCGCCGGGATCTGCAGGCTCTGCTTTTGGAAGACGGCAAGGCTCCGTCGCCTGCTTTCGAAGATTTGCGGCAGCTGTATGCCCGGCTGAACGACCGGATGGAAGTGTACGGGATGGAAGCCCGAAGCGGTTCCGGGTTTTCCCCGGTGGGCGTCGCGGCCTTCTGCCAGGAGAATATGCTGGTTTTCATAGGAGACTGCCAAAACCGCAGGCAGGGAATGGGGAGGCAGGTGGTCTCGGCATTCCTCCGGCGGGGCCGCTCCTTGGGCTATGGGTATTTGGAGGTGCGCGGGCTTTCCCGGTACGGCGTTGCCGCCCGGCGGCTGTTGGAGAGCCTTGGTTTTCGCCCCCGGCCTGCCGCCGAAGATGAGATTTACCGGCTGGACTTTCCGGATACCGGCGTGGAGCTCCGGCCTTATCGCCCACAGGACTGCGCCTCTTTGATCGAGCTGTTTCGGGATACCGTTTACGGCGTCTGTGCCAAGGACTACACCCAGGCCCAGCGAGAGGCTTGGGTAGGCGGCGTGGAGCCCGAGGTGTGGAACCGCTCTTTTTTGGAACATGATACCCTGGTGGCATGGGCCGGAAATCTTGCGGCCGGCTTTGGGGATATGGATGCAACCGGTTACCTGGACCGGCTGTATGTGGGGCGGGATTTTCAGAGACGGGGCATTGCCCGGGCTCTGTGCGACGCCCTGGAGGCCCGGCAGGGCGGGCCGGTCTTTACCACCCACGCATCCAGGACGGCCCGAGGCTTTTTTGAAGCCAGGGGATACCGGGTGCTCCAGGCGCAGCAGGTGGAGCGCAGGGGGCAGTATTTAGAGAACTTTGTGATGAGAAAAGAACGGGAGGAGACGCTATGGTAAAATTTGGATGTCTCGGTGTGGGGCATATGGGGTTTGCCTTGGCCCAGGCGGTGGCGAAGGCGGTTGGCCCCCGGCAGGTTATGGTCAGCAGCCGGACCCGGGAAAAGGCAGAGGCGGTGGCGGCGCAGCTGGGCTGTGCTGCCGGGGAGAACCGGGATTTGGCCGCCCAATGCGAGTATCTCCTGTTGGGTGTCAAGCCGCAGGTCATGCCCGGTGTTTTGGAGGCTTTGGCCCCGGCTTTCCAGGCGCGGAGCGCGCCCTGCGTGCTGGTGTCTATGGCCGCAGGGATTTCCCTGGCCCAGCTGCATACCCTGGCCCCCGGCTGCCCGGCTGTGCGCATCATGCCCAACACCCCGGTTTCCGTGGGGGCGGGTTTGGTGCTGTATGCGCCGGATGAACGTGTCACGCCGGAGCAGGAATCAGAGCTGGCTGCGGCGTTGACCCAGGCGGGCCGGGTGGATCGCCTTCCGGAGGCTCTGCTGGATGCGGCCGGCGCCGTGGCGGGCTGCGGCCCGGCTTTTGCCTGCTTGTTTTTGGAGGCCTTGGCTGACGGAGGAGTAGCCTGTGGGTTGCCCCGGCGGAAGGCGTATGAATACGGCGCGCAAATGCTGCTGGGGACGGCTGCACTCTTCTTGGCGACTGGAGACCATCCCGGCGTCCTGAAGGATGCGGTGTGTTCTCCAGGCGGCAGCACGGTGCAGGGCGTTCGCGTGCTGGAAGAGCGGGGCCTGCGGGGCGCGGTCATAGACGCGGTGCTCGCCGCCTGGGAGAGAAGCGGCCGCTTGGGCAAGCCGGTTCTGTGAGACAACCGGCGCGTGAGTTGCGTTTTTTTGACAATTCCCCTTGTTTTTTTGTAGTTTGCCGGGTATAATAAAGCAAACGCAATTAGGAGGTCATTTACATGGCTGTTACCATTGAAAAAGATACCATTATTGGCGAGGTGCTGGACCTTGCTCCGCAGTCTGCCCCGCTGTTTATGGCCATTGGAATGCATTGCCTGGGCTGCCCCTCTTCCCGGGGAGAGACGGTGGAAGAGGCCTGCATGGTGCATGGAATCGACTGTGACGCTTTCCTGGCGCAGCTGAACCGGTTCCTGGAAGCCAGCGAAGCTGCTGAGGCGGAAAAGCAGTAAGATGGGAAAAGGAGACGCTGCGGAGGATATCCTCTGCAGCTTCTTTTTTATTTTGGGCGGGATAGGAGGACATGGTATGAAGCTGCCCATTTCCAAACGCCTGATGGCCTGTGCCGCCTGGGTCGATCCCGGGCAGCGTGTGGCCGATATTGGGACGGATCACGGATACTTAGCGATTTATTTGCTCCGCTCCGGCCGGGCCCGCCGGGTACTGGCGGCGGATATTGCCCCGCAGCCTTTGGAGCGGGCCAGGGAGAACGCCCGGCGGTTCGGGGTGCAAGCCGGACTCTCCTTCCACCAATGCGACGGCGTTCGGGGTCTGCCCCGGGATTTTGATGTGTTGCTGATGGCGGGGCTGGGGGCCGAGACCATGATTCAGATTCTCCAGGGCGGGCCCTGGCTGCGCACCGGCGGCTACCGTTTGATTTTGCAATGCCAGTCCTCTCAGAACGAATTGCGACAATACCTGTCGGAAAACGGCTGGCAGATCAGCCGGGAGGCGCCGGTACGGGACGGAAAATTTCTGTATACGGTTCTGGAGGCAAAGCCGGGCCGGCAAGCGCTGACACCGGGGCAGCATTTCGTCAGTCCGGCGCTGCTGGAGGAAAAGAATGAATTGGTCGGGGAGTACCTGGCCTTTTGCCGCCGGACGGTGGAACAGGTGGTTTCGGGCCTGGCCGGTCGGCCGGGACCCAAATATGAATATTACAGTACGGCTCTTTCGGAGTTGATGGCGATGGAGGCAGGGGAAGTATGACAACGGTTCAAGACGTATTGGAATTTTTGCAGACGTTGGCGCCGCAGTACATGAAAATGGACTGGGACAATGTCGGGCTGCTGTGCGGCCGCCCGGACCGGGAGGTCCGGCGGATTCTGGTGGCGCTGGACCCCTTTGAGGCGGTGTGCCGAGAGGCCGCAGACTGGCAGGCGGAGCTTCTGGTGACGCACCACCCTCTGATTTTTCAGCCGCTTCCCAGCGTCACGGACGGCACTTCTGCGGGCCGGTGTATTTTGTTTTTGGCCGCCCGGGGAATCGCTGCGGTCAATGCCCATACGAATCTGGATTGCGCGCCGGGTGGAGTCAACGATTGCCTGGCCCATGTCTTGGGCCTGGAGCAGGTGGAGGTGCTCCATCCCTCCGGTACGGACGGCCGGGGCCGCCCCTGGGGCCTGCTCCGGGCAGGACGGACGGAGCCGGTTTCGCTACAGGAGTTTTTAAACCGGGTCAAGAACCGGCTGGGCTGCCCGGGCGTGCGGTATGTCTCCGGCGGCCGGGAAGTTTGCCGGGTGGCGGTGGGCGGCGGAGCCTGCGGCGATTGCGTGCAGGAGGCCCATGCCGCCGGATGCGACACCTTTGTCACAGCGGACGTCAAATATAACCAGTTTTGGGACGCCAAGGATTTGGGCATCAATCTGGTGGATGCCGGCCATTTCTGGACGGAGAATCCGGTATGCCTTTATCTTGCGGACAAACTCCGGGCAGCATTTCCGGAAATCGTTGTGAAAGTCTCTGAAAATCACACGGACTGCATAAGATTCTGCTGAAGCCTGTTGATTTTATCCCGCTTTTTGTGCTACAATATGCAAAGCTTATGCGCTTCGTTAGGAGCATTTCGATAGAAGGGAAGATTTTCATGTCCGGACATTCCAAATGGCACAACATTCAAAAGACCAAGGGCGCCCAGGATGCCAAGCGGGCCGCTTCGTTTACCAAAATCGCCAAGGAAATGATTGTGGCTGTCAAAGAGGGCGGCAGCGCCGATCCGGCCAACAACTCGCGCCTGGCTACCGTAATTACCAAGGCTCGGGCGGCCAACATGCCCAACGATAATATCAAGCGGGTGCTGGAAAAAGCCGCCGGCGCAGGCAGCGGCGAGAACTACGAGAGCATCACCTACGAGGGCTACGGCCCGGGGGGCGTGGCCGTTTTGGTGGAGGCTATGACCGACAACCGGAACCGGACCGCCGGCTCCGTCCGCCATCATTTCGACAAGTTCGGCGGCAACATGGGCGCCTCCGGCTGCGTGTCCTGGTCCTTTGACCGCAAGGGCGTCCTGGTGATTGACAATGAGGACGGAGATTATGAGGAAGACGCCGTGATGATGGACGCGCTGGACGCCGGTGCGGAGGACTTTGCGGCTGACGGCGATTGCTTTGAGATCACCACGGCGCCGGATGACTTCAACACCGTGGCAGACGCGCTGACGGCAAAGGGCTACAAGTTTGCCTCCGCCCAGCTGGAGATGGTGCCCCAGAATTATCAAAAGCTGGAAAAGCCGGAGGACATTGCCAACATGGAGAAAATGCTGGACCTGTTTGAGGATGACGACGACGTGCAGAACGTCTGGCACAACTGGGAGCAGAACTAGGCCGGCGCTTCCGATGCCTGAGAGAAAAGCATACGGGACGGTCGCAAGATAGGCTTTTCAGGAATTTTACCTAATTTTTTAGCGGGAGAAACCACGAGTTTTCGTGATTCCTCCCGCTATTTCTAACTTTTAGAGAGAGTGATTTTACAACAGGCCCTTTTTTCTGCCGGGAAGCCGGTTGGGTAAGCGTCAAACCTACCACCGACTTGCGGAAGGCTCTCCAATATGAAACAATACTCCCGTATAGTAGCGGATAGTATATGCGACTGCCATATACGATCCGAAATACGGGGGTATTTTCATGAGCAGAGATTTACAGACAGGAAACGGACAGAACAAACTGGCATTGTGGGCCGAGCGGGTATCGTCATGCCGGAACAGTGGGCTCCGTGTAAAGGACTGGTGCCGGGAAAACGGAGTCAATGAGCAGACCTACTACAAGTGGCAGAAGAAGTTGTTCACCATGGCTCAGACGCAGCAGGAATCTCGGTTCGCAGAAGTCACGCCGGTTCGCACTTCCGGCAATATTGCGGTTACCGTCCGAATCTCAGGAACGGAAGCGGATATTCACAGCGGCGCGGACGCGGCTACCGTGGAAACGGTACTGCGGGTATGAAAGTCATGCTGAGCGACTTCACCGGCGCCGACCGGGTGTACATCATCTGCGGTTACACCGACCTTTAGACCCATTCAGCAACTGCCTGTTTCTGTTCTGTGGCAGGCGCCGGGATCGGATCAAGGCACTGTACTGGGAGGGCAACGGTTTCGTGCTGCTCTACAAGCGTCTGGAATCCGGCAGCTTCCAGTGGCCGCGAAAGGAAAGCGAGGCAAGAAGCCTGACGCCGCAGCAATACCGCTGGCTCATGGAGGGCTTGAGCGTTGACCAGCCAAAGGCCCACAAACCGGTTTCCGGCTTGAAATCGTCTGAGAATTACCATGTTTTCCTATATACTTTTTCGCCGAAATATGGTATAATCATGGTCATGGAAAAGAAACAGAATTTGACTGCAAGCAACCCGGAAACAGTCACCATTTTCCGGGCGGAATACGAGAAGTTTCTGGGGCAGGAGCAGCAGCTTCTGTCCCAGAATGAGCGTATTTTCCGTTTGGAAAATCAGGTGTCGGTACTGACAGAAGCACTGCGTCTTGCCCGGCATAAGCAGTTTGGAGCCTCCTCCGAAAAGAGTGAGGAACCCCTCATGGAGCAGTTGAGCTTTCTGTTCAATGAGGCTGAGGTATTTGCGGGAAGTAAGCACAAAACAGGAAGAAGCCGTTGTTGTAGCCGCCCATAAGCGGCATAAGAAGCACGAATACACCCTGGACAACATCCCGGAGGGCATCCCCACAAAGCAGGTGGAGCATCGTCTGGAGGGCGAGGAACTGGTATGCCCTCAGTGCGGGGATACCATGACCGAGATTGGCAAAGAAGTGGTGCGCACCCTTGAGATCATTCCTGCCCGGACCATCGTCCGGGAGGATATCTACTACACCTATGCCTGCAAGAGCTGCAGCGAGAACGCCGACGAAGGCTGCGAAACACCCATGGTCAAAGCACCAAAGGAAAGAACATCATCCCCGGCAGTTTCGCCACACCGGAAGCTGTCGCCCATATCATGACCCAAAAGTTCGTCATGGGCTGCCCTCTGTACCGTCAGGAGCAGGACCTGAACCGCCGGGGCATTCCCCTGAGCCGCCAGACTATGTCCAACTGGATCCTGAGAGCCGCAGAGAATTATCTGACGCCTGTGTATGAGCAGATGCATAAGGAACTTTTGAGACGGGAAGTCCTTCATGCCGACGAAACCACATTGCAGGTGCTCCACGAACCGGGGAAGGCGCCGCAGAGTGAAAGCTATATGTGGCTGTACCGTACCAGCGGGGATACCAACAAGCCCATTGTCCTGTACGAATACCAGCCGGGACGTGGGGCAAAGCATCCGGAAGCCTTTCTGAAAGGATTCAAAGGATACCTGCACACAGATGGTTATGCCGGATATCATAATTTGCCGGAAGAAATCACGGTGGTAGGCTGCTGGGCGCACGCCAGAAGAAAATTCGACGAGGCTGTGAGGTCTCTGCCCAAGGGAAAAGCAAAGGGCAGTTCCGCATCTCAGGGATTGACCTACTGCAATCTTCTTTTCAGAATGGAACAGGAGATTGCGGACAAAACAGCAGAAGAGCGTTATGAAGAGCGGCTGAAGCAGGCAAAACCTGTTTTAGACGCGATATTTGCGTGGGCAAATTCCAGAACTGCCGCGCCCAAGTCTGCTTTGGGTAAGGCACTGAACTATCTCAAGGAGCAGTGGCCGTACCTGACCAATTACCTGAAGGACGGCAGACTGGAGCTGAGCAACAACCGGGCAGAGAGAAGCATCAAGCCCTTCGTTATTGACCGGAAGAACTTCCTGTTCGCCAATACACCAAAGGGAGCTGCCGGCAGTGCGGTGATGTTCAGCCTGATCCAGACAACAATGGAGAATGGTTTGGATCCTTACCGATACCTGACCTGGCTCATACATACAGCCAACCATGCGGATCTGACAGATACGCAGGTCGTACAAAGTCTGCTGCCCTGGAATGCGCCGGCTGAACTGTATACCAAGTGAATCGGCTCACCGCCGTGGGGATCCTGCAAAGCTCTCCACGGCGGTGATTTCATATGCGGTTATATTTGACGGTTACCCGGTTGGGCCCCGGCTGGAAACAGAATGCTACATGCAGATACGAAAAAACTCCTTCTGAAGCAGCTTCAGAAGGAGATATTTTCAGGAGAATCAGGCCAGCTTGTTGAGCTTCAGCGTCATGCTGCTCTTTTTCTTGCGCGCGGCGTTGTTCTTGTGCAGAATTCCCTTCTTCACACCCTGGTCAACGGTCTTGACGGCAGCCTTGTAAGCGCTGTCGGCCTGCTCGCGGTTGCCGGATGCCACGGCGGCTTCAAACTTCTTCAGGGCGGTCTTCAGCGCGGATTTGTCGGCCTTGTTCTTCTCGTAAGCGGCCTTGGACAACGCGACTCTCTTCTTCGCGGACTTAATGTTGGGCACGGGTTACACCTCCTCCCATCGCGTTTGTATCGAACCGGCCAATGGCCAGTCTCATGCAGAAATATATTATAACGGTCCGGATGCCCAAAATCAATAGGATTTTTTAAAAAATTTCCTTTTTTCGGTTAGAAACAAAACCGGAAGGTCAAACTAAGAAAAAACAGGAGGTGGCAATATGCAAATTCGGACCGACCTGGCGGAGGAGGCGCAGGCGCTGTGGCAGCAATCTGCCGGGGAGACCACGCAGCTTGCGGGAGTTAAGGCCCGGAGCTGGGAGGACCACGGCGTTCGCCGCCATCGGGTGCAGGTGCTCGATGCCCAGGGAGAGAAAGCCCTGGGCAAACCAAAGGGGATCTACGAGACGCTTTGGGTTTCGGGCGACGGGCGTCCTACGCCGGAGGCGGCCACGGCGTTGGGGGACATATTGAACGGTCTTCTGGATTTGCGGGGTGGAGAAAGCGTTCTGGTCGTGGGCTTGGGCAATCGGGCCATGACGCCGGACGCGATTGGGCCTCTGACGGCGGACGGCGTTTTGATCACGCGCCATCTGCGGCAGCAGCTGCCCCGGCTTTTTGAAAGCATGCGGCCGGTGAGCGCCTTGGTGCCGGGCGTGCTGGGTACAACCGGTGTGGAAAGTGCGGAGATTGTGCGTAGCGTGGTAGGCTCCACGAAGCCGGACCGGGTGATTGTGGTGGACGCTTTGGCCGCCGGCAGCGCGGACCGGCTGTGCCGGGTGGTCCAGGTAACGGACGCCGGGATTGTCCCCGGCTCCGGCGTGGGGAATAGCCGGGCTGCTTTTTCGGCAAAAACTCTGGGCGTGCCGGTGGTGGCGGTGGGAGCGCCTACGGTGATGGACGCCCGGCAACCGGGGGAGCGGGAGCCGCTGATGGTGACGCCCCGGGATGTGGACGCCCGGGTGCGCCGTTTGTCAAGTCTAATTTCTGCCGGAATCAACGCGGCGCTCTTTCCGGATTGGAGCCATGACGAAATTGCACAATTTGTCGATTAATGGGGCCGGGGATTATGTCAAGCGCTTTTGTATGTCCAGAGAATGTTCACAGGGCTGTGGAACTGTGGATAAACCTGTGGAGACTGTGCAAAACTTCGGTTTATCCACAGCCCTTGGGCATTCGCCTGATTTTTTGCGGGGAAATTTGGTGAATAGTATTCTGAATATCCACAGTCGGGAGTGAGTATTTTAAGAATTACGTCGCCTCCTGTGGAAAAACAGGGAGGGAAAAACCGCTCGGAAAAATTGGAATTTTCCTCTTTTTGGACTGTCGAAATGGGGAAATTCCGGGGAGGCTTCTCCCGATTGCGGGAAATTTTTGTGACATATTACAAAAATGAAAATCCCACTTGACAAAAAACTCAGGCTTTTTTGCCGGTGTTTTCTTATCATTTGTTCACAATGGTGAGAAGCTCCGGTTACAGAGCCTGCGAAAAAAGGCCTGCGCCAATGCCCGGCGTAGGCCGCTTCTTCGCTTTGCATCAGGCGGCGCGCCGGGTTTTTGCGCCGTTTCCGGCGGTATGCCCGAAAACCGTCTGTTTTCAGGGTTGACAATTGGAAGAGATCCCGTATAATGAAAGCTGGAACACGGACCTCGCCGCGCCTTTTGGCGTATGACGGCGGGGTTGCTTTTTTCAGAGATTTTTTGCTTGCTGCTGAAATGGTAGGTGGTCTGTTTGCAGGAGCCGGTGGTTCAGTTTTCCCATATCTCCATGGAATTTCCCGGGGTTCTGGCCAATGACGATGTGTCTTTGACCATACAAAAGGGGGAAATTTTTGCATTGGTGGGAGAAAACGGCGCGGGGAAAAGCACCCTGATGAATATTCTGTACGGTATTTATGCGCCCACAGGAGGCAGGCTCACAATCAAGGGAGAGCCTGTATCTCATTTCAGCCCCCGGGCGGCCATTGGCCGGGGGGTGGGTATGGTACATCAACATTTTATGCTGGTTCCTTCCTTCACGGTGGCCCAGAACGTGGTTCTGGGCAGGGAGCCGCGCCGGGGCGGGATTTTCTGTGCCCGGGAAACGGCGCGGGAACAGGTCCGGGCTCTGGCGCAGGAGTACGGGCTGCGGGTGGAGCCGGATGCCAGGGTAGGCGAGCTGAGCGTCGGCCTGCAGCAGCGTGTGGAAATTTTGAAGACCCTGTACCGGGGGGCGGATATTCTCATTTTGGACGAGCCGACTGCTGTGCTCACCCCGCAGGAGACGGATGAACTGTTTGAGACGCTCCGGACGATGGTCCGGGAAAAGGGCATGACGGTAATTCTCATTACCCATAAGCTGTATGAGGTAACGGCCGTCTCCGATCGGGTGGGGGTCATGCGCCAGGGCAAGCTGGTGGGCATCGCGGAAACCAGTCAGGTGACCGAACGGCAGCTGGCGGCCATGATGGTAGGCCGGGAGGTGCTTCAAGACCCCCTTCCAAAGGCAGGAGCGCCGGGAGAGCCGCGGATTGTCGTGGAGAACCTGGAGGTACGGGACAACCGGGGGCTGCCTGCCGTGCGGGGAATCTCCTTTCAGGTCCACGCCCACGAGGTGCTGGGCATCGCCGCCGTAGAGGGAAACGGTCAGAGCGAGCTTCTGGAGGCCGTCACCGGCATGCGGGCCATCGCCGGAGGCAGCGTCCGGATTCAGGGCCGGGCGGTTGCGGGTCTAACCCCGGGACAGATTCGCCGGTTGGGTTTGGCCCATGTGCCGGAGGACCGGCTGGCCACGGGGGTGTCCCCGGAAGCGAATCTCACGGAAAATCTGATCATGGGAAGACACCGGGACCGGAGGCTCACCCGCTTTGGCTTCCATTTGCGGAAGAAAGAGGCAGAGCGTGATGCCGGGGAGCTGCTCCAACGGTATGACATCCGCGCGGCCGGACTGGATGTTCCGGTGGGGAGCTTATCCGGAGGCAACGTGCAAAAGGTGGTCATAGCCCGGGAGTTTTCCTTTGACGCTACGGCTCTGGTGATTGCACAGCCTACCCGGGGAGTGGACATCGGCGCGACCCAATTCATCCACCGGCACATTCTGGAGAAACGGGATCAGGGCTGCGCCGTTTTGCTGTGCTCAGCGGATTTGGACGAGCTGTTCCGCCTGTCCGACCGCATCATCACGCTATATGAGGGAGAGATCACCGGTTGCTTCCAGGCCGGCGGGATCTCCAAAGAGGAAATCGGTTACTACATGACCGGCGCCCGGCGGAAGGAGGCGGAGACCGGTGTCTAAAAAAACGTTTCACTGGATCTGTCTGGCTCTGTCCGTGTTTCTGGCTCTTGGGGTGGGGGCCGTGATCATGGCCCTGGCGGGATATGACCCCCTGGCGGCCTATGGAGCGCTTCTGCGGGGGGCCACGGGCTGTGAGAGCCTGGGAGAGTTTTTCACCTCAGCTTTGACCAAACGCCAGTTTGGAAATACTCTGGAGTACACCATGGTCCTGTGCCTCACGGGACTGGCCTGCGCCTTGGGCGCCCGGGTGGGGATTTTTAATGTGGGCGGCGAGGGCCAGCTGTATCTGGGGGCCATCGTCTCGGCCTACGTCGGCGTTCTGCTCTCCGGCTACCCGGCCTGGCTGGCCATTTCGGCAGCGGCTCTGGGAGCGGTTGCGGTGGGGGGCTTTTATGCCTGGATTCCAGGTGTGCTGAAGGTCAAGCTGAAGGTAAACGAGGTCATTACCACCATCATGCTCAACTCTGTGGCCATCTATCTCTGCGCGTATCTGTCCAGCGGCCCGTGGAAGACGAGCCAGGGAAACCGCGTTTCCGGCACCGATACCTTACCGGCGGAATTCCAGTTCAGCCGTCTGATTCCCGGCTCCTCGCTGACGACGGCCATTTTTGCTGCCGCCGTGGCGGCCCTGCTGGTGTGGTATGTGATGAGCAAAACCACCACCGGCTATGAGCTGAAAATGACCGGCCAGAACCGCCGCTTTGCCTTTTTTTCCGGCCTGAAGGTGGACACGCTGACCATCGGCGCCATGACGGTCTCCGGGGCCATGTGCGGCCTGGTGGGCATGTTTGAGGTCTATGGCCTCAAAGGCAGCTATCAGGACGGCATCAGCCAGGAGTTCTATTTCGACGGTCTGCTGGTGGCTATGATCATGCGGTATAACCCGGTGGGCATCATGGGCATGAGCATCCTCTTTGCCGTGCTGCGGATCGGCGCTTCCGGTATGGAGCTGAACGCCGGGGTTCCCGGGGAGCTGTACCGGATCATTCAGTCCGTTATCATTTTCTTTATGGCCGGGGGCAGCGGCATCTCCGCCGCCTGGCAGGCCCGCCGTGCCCGGAATCGGGCCAGGCGGGAGGCGGAGGCCAGATTGGAGGCGAGCCATGGGTGATCTTTTGACGGCCGGCCTGTTCCGGCAGATGCTCCGCAGCGCCACGCCGGTGGGGTTGGCGGCGATGGGCGGACTGATGACCGAGCATGCCGGTATTATGAACATCGGGATGGACGGCATGATTCTACTGGGCGCGTTCACGGCTGTGGCGGTGAGCTGGCTGGCGGGATCGGCCTGGCTGGGTCTGGCGGCGGCCATCCTGGTGGGCATTCTGGCGGGCCTGTTTTTTGCCCTGTTTGTGGTGAAGCTGAAAAGCGACGAATTTATCATTGGTACAGCTCTGAACATCTTTGCCGGCGGGTTGACGGTGTTCCTCCTGCGGGCGCTGTTTCAGGTGAAGGGCACCTTTCAGGGCACGCCGGACCGGCCGGTCATGGGGTTGCCCCAGGTTGACCTGGGCGCCCTGAAGCGTATCCCCATTTTGGGGGAGATTTTGGACGGAAGCTCCCTGTTTGTGTTTCTCACCTGGGGCCTGGTGCTGCTCATGTGGTGCTTCATTTACCGGACGCCCTGGGGATTCTGGATTCGAGCCGCCGGGGAGGCCCCCCGCACCCTGCAGACGGCGGGGATCAGTCCGGGGAAAATGAAATGGCTGTCCTCCGTGCTCTGCGGCGCCTTCTGCGGCATGGCTGGAGCGCAGCTGGCGCTGGGCAATGTGACCATGTTCTCCGAGGGGATGAGCAACAGCCGGGGCTATGTGGCCTTCGCCTGTGTGATTTTCGGCGCGGCCAATCCGGGAAAGGCCTATCTGGCGGCGCTGATGTTCGGCTTTTTTGACGCCTTGGGTTACCGGCTTCAGGATTACCACATCAATGCCAACCTGACCTCCATGATTCCCTATGTGATCACGGTGGTGATGATGGTTTATGTGGTGGTACGCAGTCAGAAAAAGAAGCAGCGTGCACCGGCTTCCTGAGAAGAGGTGGATCGAATGGAACGGATTCCCGTTTGGATAGATTGTGACCCCGGTGTGGACGATGCGGCGGCCCTGCTTCTGGCCGGACGGATGCCGGAGCTGGAGCTGGTGGGGTTGTCGGCTGTGGCGGGGAACGTCTGCCTGGCCCAGGCCTGCTCCAATTTGCTGAAGCTGCGGGAGCAAATGGGGGCGAAGACCCCGGTGTACGCCGGTGCGCCGGGCCCGCTGCACCGGCCCGCCATAGATGCCGTGGCCTTTCATGGAAGGGACGGACTGGGCGGTGTGGCTCTGCCGGAAGCGAAGGGGAGGGCAGAGGAGACGCCCGTCTGGGACGGGCTGTATCAGGCGGCCCGGAGGCGGCCCGGTGGGCTGACGCTGATTGCTCTGGGACCTTTGACCAATGTGGCGGTGGCGTTCAGACGGTATCCCGATCTGCCCCGCCTGCTTCGCCGGTTGCTGCTGATGGGCGGCGCCATCCGGGGCGGAAACCGCACGCCGTTTGCAGAGTTTAATATCTTGGCCGATCCGGAGGCGGCGGCTCTGGTCTTTGCTGCGGAGCTGCCGGTGGTTATGTTTGGCCTGGATGTCACGCTGCAGGCTTATATGACGCCGGACCAATGGCGGGAGCTGGCAAAGGGAAGCGAAACGGTCCGCCTTTTGGCGGCTATGCAGCAGGCGGCCATGACCCGGGTTATGGCTCAGGGGGCGCCGGGAATTGCCATGCATGATCCCTGCCCGGTGCTGTATGCTGCTGATCCGTCTCTGTTTGAGGGAGCGTCTGCTTCCATCCAGGTGGCCACTGACGGCCCCCAGCTGGGCCGGACCTTGGCCCGGTGGAGCGAATCCGGCAACTGCCGGGTGATGCTGCAGGTGGACCGGCCCGCCTTTTTAGACAGAGTTTTTCAGATTTTGGGCCGGTATTCCGGAGCGGCTCCGGCATTTTCCGGCAGGATGCCGGTTGCGTTTTAAAACCGGCCCTGGTATAATATGGTCATAGAATGATTTTCCCGGCGCGGGTCGGGAATCCCAGCCGGGAGGAATACGCTGTGCTAATGAATTGCATTTTGGCTCTGGCAATTTTGGGGGCCTTGGGGATCTGCTTCGGATGGGGCGGTTTCACTTCTCTGGCGTTTCTGTGGCAGCTGCCCTTGCTGTTTGCCACGCTCTGGCTGGGCTTGGTGCTGTTGGCTTTCCTGTTTTTGATCCTGTGGTGCCTTCCAATTTCCATGGACCGGCCGGTGGAGGAGGACAGCCGGGCGACCCGGCGTGTCATGTACCTGTATGAGGGGTTGATTCTGCGCCTGCTCCAGGTGAAGGTACACGCCTCCGGGCTGGAAAAGCTGCCCCGGGAAGGGCGTTTTCTTCTGGTATGCAACCACCTGAGCCTGCTGGATCCTGTGATTCTCCATGTCTACACCCGGAACAGTCAGCTGTCTTTCATTTCGAAGCGGGAAAATGACCGCTTGTTTGTGGTGAATAAGCTGATGCACCGGACCCTTTGTCAGCCCCTGAACCGTGAAAACGACCGGGAAGCCCTGAAAACCATTTTGAGATGCGTGGAGCTTCTCCAGCAGGACCGGGTGAGCATCGGCGTGTTTCCTGAGGGCTATACCAGCAAAACCGGCCGTTTGCAGCCCTTCCGAAACGGCGTTTTTAAGATCGCCCAAAAGGCGAAGGTTCCCATTGTGGTGTGCACGATTCGGGGCAGCAAGCCCATTTTTCACCGGGCGGTCCGGCTGCGCCGGACGCATGTGCATCTGGATCTTTTGGAGGTCATTCCTGTGGAGCAGCTGAAGGGTCCGACCAAGTTCCTGGGGGACCGGGTGTACGCTTGCATGGCTCGGAATTTGGGAGAGCCCCTTCCCGAAGGGGACGACGGTTGACAGTTCCGCTCCCCTGTGATATGATGGTGCAGTTCTCAGACCGATTCTTTGCGGGCATGATGGAATTGGCAGACGTGCAGGATTTAGGTTCCTGTGCCGCAAGGCGTGGGGGTTCAAATCCCCCTGCCCGCACCACGTCACCGCGGACGACATATCGTTCGCGGCGACTTTTTTCAAAAGTCACCTCTCACTCATTTTGTCGCGGCTCCTTTCCAAATCGCAACCGCTTCACTGGGTTGCGGTTTGGTATCCTTTGGCGGAAGCCATAAGTTCTGTATCGCCACTCATACCAAATAGGATAAGTCGCACATTTGTGCGGCTTTTATCATGGCTGTTTTGTGTTTTATGCCGGTAATTTGGAGCAGAAATTCCGGTGTTCCCGACAGCGGGACGCGGCGTTGGAGTCACGGTGTGATATCCGGGAGGTAGGGGCTGCGCCCCTGAGGAAAAACTGCGAAGGAGAGCCCGGATGCCGGTCTGTTCTACGGGACGGAAAGACGGCGGGTTCCGAATCTGAGAGAAAACCACGATTTTATATTTTGTCTGCGGAAGTGAAGTTCTGGTGCGTCGTGAAAACAACCTGGGGGAAGATCCGATTGGACGGCTGGTATTGCGGATCGCATTGCCGAGTATGCTGGCTCAGTTTGTCAATGTTTTGTACAGCATTGTGGATCGAATGTACATAGGAAATATCCCCAATACGGGAGACCTGGCCTTGGCCGGTCTCGGCGTGTGCGGCCCGGTGGTTACTTTGATCGGCTCCGTGGCTTCGCTGATCGGCATCAGGCGCTCGCTGATGAGCATTAGCATGGGCGGGCATGACATCAAAAGAGCCAAGCGCGTACTGGCAAACAGCTTCCTCATGCTCACGGTGCTTTCCGTTGCCATTACGGTTGCGTTGTACCCAATCAGGGAGCCCATGCTTTTGTTTTTTTGGGGCCAGTGAAGCCACAATGCCCTTTGCCAATGAATATTTCTCCATTTATCTGTTTGGAACGTTGTTCGCCCTGTTGTCTGCTGGGATGAACCAGTTTATCATCTGTCAGGGCTATGCCAAGGTTGCCATGCTTACGGTTGTCACCGGCGCGATCACCAACATTTTGCTGGATCCTGTTTTTATCTTCGTGTTGGATCTGGGGGTTGCAGGCGCCGCCCTTGCGACTGTTTTTTTCCCCAGGTTGTAAGCTGCTGCTTGGTAATCGGTTTTTGTTCAGTAAAAAGCCGGCGGTTTCCATTTCCTTCGGCGGCTACGACCTGCGCATCATGGGCCGCATTTTTGCCATAGGGTTCACGCCCTTTGCCATCATTGCGGTTGACAATGTGATGATCATTGCCATGAACACGATTTTGCAAAAATATGGCGGCGCCGAACAGGGAGATATGCTGGTTACCTGTGCCACCATTGCGCAAAGCTTCATGCTGGTTGTCACAATGCCGTTGGGGGGAATCAGCGGAGGTACACAGACCATACTCGGCTATAACTACGGCGCGGGCAAAATCACCAGAGTGCAACAAGCGCAGAAAAAGATTTTCCTTCTGTGCCTGGTCTATAACGTCTTTATGACTGGGGTTGCGTGGTTCGGCGGGACCTGGTTTGTGAGATTGTTTACCGACGATCCGGAAGTTACAAGCACGGCGTTGTGGGCGCTGCGGGTCTGTACGCTGTCTCTGCTGCCCTTGGGGATTCAATACGAGATTGTGGACGGGTTTACGGCGATTGGACAGGTGCAGTTTTCGCTGCCGCTATCCTTTTGGCGAAAATTGGTATATTTCTCCGCATTGTTTTTGCTTCCCGCCGCTTTTGGAGCCAGAGCGGCATTTTATGCCGAGCCCATATCGGACTTCCTGGGTCCGGCTGTGTCGATGGGGATCCATTTCTTCTTCATGAAGCGCGTGCTCCACAAGCGCCGGCAGGTTTCCGTTGCGTCCTCTTCGCTGGAAGCATCGCAAGGTGAATGGTGATCCCCCGTTTGATGCAGTCCATGTATGCCGGCGCGCAGCAGTACCTCAGCGCTTTTTCCAAGCGGAACCGACGCCGGTCTGTTTGCTGTGGGAGGGAGGAACCGTATAGGCAGGTCCTTTGAAAATTGTCCTTATCCAGTGGACATTTGGAATGAAAAATTTTCTTGCATTTTTGAATATTCCTGGTACAATGACCTTGTAAGCAACCAGGCCCCGGACATAGAGCGGATTCCATGTCCGGGGCTTCTGTTTTCCCGGCAGTCCGGGTACTTCCATTTGAGAAAGGCAGGTATTACCATGTCCCAACGCATTGTGGTGGCTTTGGGCGGCAACGCCTTAGGCAAAAATCTGACGGAGCAATACCAGGCGGCCAGGGAGACGGCAAAGGCCATTGTGGACCTGATCGCGGACGGAAATCAAGTTGTCATTGCCCACGGCAACGGTCCTCAGGTGGGGATGATTCAGACCGCGATGACGGAGCTGACCCGGATGGACCCGGAGAAGTACATTCCCTGTCCCCTTTCGGTGTGTGTGGCCATGAGCCAGGGCTACATCGGGTACGATTTGCAGAATGCCTTGCGGGAGACGCTGTTGGAGCGGGGAATTCCCAAAGCCGTCTCCACGGTTTTGACCCAGGTGGAGGTGGACCCGGATGATCCGGCCTTTTTGCACCCCACCAAGCCCATCGGCGCTTTTATGAGCCGGGAGGAGGCCGAACGTCTGGTCGCGCAGCGGGGCTACGACGTGGTGGAGGATGCCGGACGGGGATACCGCCGGGTGGTGGCGTCTCCCCGCCCGAGAGCCATTGTGGAGCTGGAGACCATCCGCGCCCTGGTAGAAGCCGGCCAGGTGGTAATTGCCTGCGGCGGCGGCGGGATTCCCGTTGTGCGCGCAGAGGAGAACCGCTGGAAAGGGGCTGCCGCCGTCATTGACAAGGATTTTGCCGCTGAGCTTCTGGCCGAATCTCTGGAGGCGGACTTGCTGATTATCCTCACGGCTGTGGAAAAGGTGGCAATCCGTTTCCGGCAGCCTGGAGAGACCTGGCTGTCGGAGCTGACGCCGGAGGAGGCGGAGCAGTACATGCGTGCCGGGGAATTTGCCCCGGGCTCCATGCTGCCCAAGGTGGAGGCCGCCGTTCGGTTTGCCCGCTCTGCGCCCGGCCGGACGGCTCTCATCACAGAGCTGCAAAAGGCCCGAGCCGGCATTGCCGGTCAAACCGGCACCCGAGTGCGGGAGGAGCGGCGGTAAGCGCAGCCGGGCGGCAGAAACATGAGGCGCGTCGGAAGGCGCGCCTGTCCGGAGATTATGGGCGCTTGAAGGGACTGTTGCAAAATAGACTTTTCAGAAATTTTGCCTAATATTTTAGCGGGAGAAACCACGAGTTTTCGTGATTCCTCCCGCTATTTCTAACTTTTGAAGAGAGTGATTTTGCAACAGGCCCTTCGTCATGGGACGCTCTTCCCATCCCCGGGGGGGTACAGGTTTGCCGCAATCCTTGGACCCCTTGCCGGTAGTCGGTTTTTCCGCTTATCCTGCCTGCTCCAGTTTTTCCACGTAAGGCATCACATCCTCAATCATTTGCCGGCAAGATTGCAGCCCGCCCGGGTTAATATACCAGGAAGCGGGATCCAGGGGATAGATATTACCGTTTTTATAAGCGTCTGTGTTTTGAATCATGGTATTGTTCATGAAATCTTTCGTGGCGCTGGACGTGGCGCCCTCGCCGATGGATTCGTCGTGGTTCAGAAGAAGAATGACCTGGGGATTTTCTGTCATTACGTACTCTGCATTTACTTCTGCTCCGTGGTGGCTGGTAACTTCTGTATTGGTATCGGCGGGAGTGAACCCAAGGGTGTTATGTACCATGGCAAAACGACCCACCGGCCCGTAAAAAGTGATATACCCGCCGCCAATCATCAGGAAAAGAGTTTCGTTTCCTGCGACGGTTTCCTTGACATGGTCAAAGCCCTTCTCCACCTCTTGAAGCTGAGATAGAATTTCGTCTTTTGCTTCCGGGAAAATAGCGGCCAGGGTTTCGCAATTGCGGCGGACATCTTCGGCAAAGGTATCCCCCTCCACCTGGTAGAACAAAAGGTCTGCGTCAGGATAGCGCTCTTTCAAATTGTTCACGGATTCTCCCGCATTTTCATCCCACGCGCCAAAGCGATTGCCGTAAATAATCAGCTCCGGGTCCAGAAGGTCCAGAGTGTCGTAGTCGGCTTCAAAAAGGCTCCCCACATTTACATATTCATCGCTGTAATATTCCGATAGGTAATCCGGAAGCACGGATTCTGTCTGCTGAACGCCAAGCTGTTCAATACCGGTTCGGTCTATCCCGGCCGCGTCCAGAATATCCAGTGCCGACGGTTCCAGAATCGCCACCCGCTTTGGATTCACCCGAACGGTTATTTCTTGATTATAAGCGTCCAGCACCGATACTTGTTCGGATTCATCGCTCTTTGGTTCTTCTCGGGCGCCGCAGGCCGCCAGGCCGAGCATGATAGACGCACCCAATGCCAGCGATAAAAATTTTGTCGTCTTTCTTTTCATTTTTGACCTCCAGTATTTTTGAGATAGAAAAATGGATATCTATATAGAGCAGTCTTACAACTGCTTTATATCCCGCTGGTTTTGCAAAACGGCTTCCGGGGGCTGAAAGTAAACGCACACCTTTCGTTCCCCCACGTTTATAATGTGAAATTTGTGGTCAAATACTTCTCGTAAGGTGTCCTCGTCAATCATGGACTGCGCCGCCCCTTCCCGAATGATTGTCCCGTCCTTCATGGCGACAATTTCATCGGCGAAGGCCGCAGCAAAATTGATGTCATGTAGAACGATGATCACTGTTTTACCCAATTCCTGTACTAAATTATGAAGAATCGTCATCATCTCCACAGAGTACTTGATATCCAGATTGTTCAAGGGTTCATCCAGAAAAATGTATTTCGTGTCCTGGGCCAGGATCATTGCAATATATGCTCTCTGCCGCTGTCCGCCGGACAACTCATCAATGAATTTTCCCGCAATATCCTGTAAGTCCATGTAACGAATTGCCTCGCGAACCTTTTCCTCGTCCTCGGGTTTTAATCGCCCCTTGCTGTGAGGGTACCGCCCAAAAGCCACCAGCTCCTGAATGGTGATGCGCATACTCATATGCTGCGTCTGCTTTAAAATGGCAATTTTTTTTGCAATTTCTATGTTTTCCATCTTACGGATATCCCTTCCGTCCAGGAAAACCTGACCGCATTTTGCCGGTATCAGGTTTGCAGCAACGTTGAGCAGCGTGGTTTTGCCTGCACCGTTGGCGCCAACCAAAGCCGTGATTCGTTTTTCTTTGATTTTCATGCTCACATTTTTTTTAGGATGTCCTGCGTGCCGTAAGCCTGGGATACTTGCTTGATTTCAATCATAGCTTGTGCTCCTTCATGATTAGAATTATCATATATGCGCCACCGGCCAAATCAATCAGAACCGTCACCGGCGCGGCGTACCGCGTCAGTTCCACAATTCCCTGTCCCAAAACGAGAAATAAAACAGCCATCAGGATAGAGCCGAAAAAGAGAATCGAATGCCGGTAGGTTTTGAATCGCTCTCGGGCGATATTGACAGCCAAAAGCCCTAAAAAGGTCAACGGACCGATTAGTGCCGTGGTGACAGCCATACCAAAGGCAATGAGAAGCAGCGTGCTGTTTACCCGTCTGGTATAAGGGATGCCAAGACTTTTGGCGTGATTTTCTCCCAGTAACATGACGTCAAATTCTCTGCTCCAGCTGACGAATAAACCGGTCAGTAACATCATGGCGGGCGTTGCCAAAATGATGATGGGCTCATTCATATTTGTGACCGAAACTGTGGTTGCCGCCTTGAGTTGTTGGAACTGCTGGGGTCCAGAAGTACTTCTATGTAATTCGTGAAGCTCTGTACAATGCTGGAAAGAATCAGCCCAAACAGCAGTAAAAAACACAATGTGATTTTTATCCTTTCGCAGCATAATTCCGTACATGAGCATCGATATCACCAGCATGATTCCTGCGGTGACAAAAAATTACTGTAAGGGTTTGCAAGTATGTTTGCCATCCAGCCGATTCGCGAGGCAAAATACACCAGAAGGGATTGCGTCGCCAGAAAGACAGAATCAAACCCCGGCATGCTCGGCGTCAATACGCGGTTTTCTGTGATCGTCTGGAATGCGAGGCTTACAACCGCAATTAACGTGGCGCTCACGGCCATACCCAAAAAGGCTGGCTGCGCTCCGGCCCAGTATCCGCATCGCCACCGGGTAAGTCAGCGCAAGGCCGGAGTCCAGCGCCTTTGCAAAGACTCTTGCATAGATGTACAGGCCTGCGGAAAAAAGAATTAACACGGACAAAAGGATGAATTTTTTCGCAATTTGCTTTCTATTTACCATAACGAACCCTCTTAAACAAGATAACCAGAAAGATTGCGCCCCCGACGATGCCGATGGTAAAGCCGACGGCAATCTCATATGGGTAGATAATCAGACGGCTGAAAATATCGCACAGCAGAACGAAGATTGTGCCCAGCAGCATCACGTCGAAAATCGTTTTTTCACGTCAGCTCCATAGAAAGCTGTGATCATATTGGGAATAATCAGCCCGACAAATGAAATAGGCCCTACTGTAACGAACGTTGCTGCGCTGATTGCGGCAATTACGCATAATCCCAGAAAGACCGTGCGCTTATAGTGCAGCCCCAGGCCCTTTGAGAAATCTTCCCCATGCCTGCAATGCTGAATCTGGTGGCATACAGTACCGCCAGCGCCAGGGGAATCAGCACAAGGTAAAGCATGGCAAAACTGGTAAAACGGTTGAAGGTCCCCAGGCCGATCTTGGAAAGTGTCTGCAAAGCGTTTGCCTGGTAAGCCACCGCATTTGCCAAGGCCCGGATCATCCCTCCGTACATGATGCCGACCAAAGGAACGTAGACCGCCTCTCTCAGCGGAATCCGCCCTAAAATGGTCATAAACAGCATGGTGGACACGAAAGCAAAGATGAAGGCAAACAGCATTTGCACAAGGCGCGGTTGGTCGCCCAAAAGTAAGAATGAGAGTAAGACGCCCAGCATAGCGGCGTCTGTTGTGCCGGATGTGGACGGCGACATAAATTTATTGCTGCTCAGCGACTGCATGATCAGTCCGGAGACGCTCAGTCCGGAAGCGGTCAGCACAATTGCGATGGTTCGCGGAAGACGGCTGACCCAGAAGATCTGCCAAGCTGCCGGGTCTAATTTCAGCAGGTTTTGAAGATTCACGTTTTGGTCTACGCCAATCATAAGCGAAACAGAGACCAAAACCAGGAACAGAAAAAATCAGTCCCATTCGTTTATGAAAGGAAGTAAAACCGAATGTGTTGAGACGGTGCGTCGTTTCTTTCAAAATTGTTTCCTCCCTGATGTATGTGTTAGCTTTCGCTAACTTCTAGAGAGCAAAGAATTGCCTGACCAAAACAGCCGAACAGGCAATTCGCGCGCCCCCACTTTTTGGCTTCTGCGGCCTGCTATATCATAGAGTCTCCTGTTACAGGAGAGTCAAGCCCCTTTTTGTATTTTTTGATTCAACAGGTAGACTGCCGCTATGGCTGTGACACATTCTGCCCCAACCATGACAAACCAAATGGAGTCGGGACCCAACCAAATTGGAAATATATATACAAGCAAACCGCTGAGAAGAAAGCCTCTCAGGACAGAAACCGCCACGGACTGCCCGACCTGTTTGACGGCCTGGAGATAGTAGGCCGCGAACACATTGAACGGAACAAAGAGCAAACAAATAAAATATTGCCGCAGAATCGATGGGGCAATGGCCGTCACTTCCTCAGAGGCTTTCATAAACAGGCTGACAATCTCGGTGGGGAATAATAAGCTGGCAACCGTTGCAGTGATTCCCATGGCTGCTGCAACGATACATCCCCAGTTTTTGGTCTCTCGAATCCGGTCCCATTGCCGGGCGCCCAGATTCTCTAATACAATCGGTTGCGCTGCATTTCCAATGCCGTAACTAAATGTTTGAACTAGGATAAAAAGACTACTTGCCACACCGTAAACAGCCAACTCCCGGCTGCCCAAATACCGCATGATTTGGTTGTTAAATAAGACGATTAGAACCCCCATACCTACAGAGCAGATGAAGGAAGAAAAGCCGATGGATATAATCTGTTTTCCCTGCTTTAGGAGGGCTGTAACCCGTACAAATGATATAGTATTTTTTTCCTGGTGAAGAAATGGATCAGCTGGATTGCAAATACGATACCTTGCCCGGCGACGGTTGCAATTGCGGCGCCTTCCATTCCAAGGCCGCAGGTAAATGTCAAAAAGAAGTCTCCGAATATGTTGAATATGCCGCCGCAAGCCGTTGCAATTCCCACCAGAGAAGGGGAGCCGTCGTTGCGAACGAACATACCCAGGTAATACCCCACCGGCCATAAAGGAATGCCCCATTTCAGCCATCTCACGTATTGTAACGCCAGGGGCATCAGTGTTTCGTCTGCTCCAAATAACCGGAGTAACGGTTCGTCGAAGAAGAAAAGCAAAAACCACACGAATACAGAGGCGGTGCAAATCAAAATAAAGGAAACCGTGAATGCCAGATTGCTCTCATATTTTTTCCCTGCTCCACGTGCCGCACTGAATAAGACGGCTCCGCCGTTGCCGAATAATACACTCAGGCAGCAGAATAAGGTCCAGAAGGGGCGATGCAAGCAAGAGCCGCCGTACCGGCGGCGCCTTCATACTGTCCCACAACAATCATATCCACAAGGGAGTATATACTCATGACCAGCCCGCTGAGTAGACTTGGGAAAAGAAATTTAAAATATAGCTTGCGAATATTTCCGGTTTTCAAATCCATGCCGATCTCTCCTCTTTCCCGCGTGATTGACATTTCGAACGGTATCGCCTAGAATACAGTATAATCCCTCCTGTAACGGGAGAGTCAAGGAGGCAATATGGGAAAGAAGGAGACGCTGCTTTCCATCGGTGACTTTTCAAAAGTGACCGGCGTGAGCATAAAAGCCCTTAGGTATTATGATGAAGCCGGCATTCTGACGCCGGCCTTTGTGGATTCCAATTCGGGATACCGCTATTACGCGTTCTCTCAAAAGGCGATTGTAGATGCCGTACAGTTTTGGTGGAACTGGGGATTCCGCTGAAACAATTTCCGGAATACACCAATGAACCGGTTTCTTGGATTCGGTATGCTGATTTGGTTGAGCGGGGAGAAGAGATTGTTCAGGGAAAATCAAAACCCTGCAGGAGCATCTCGCATTGCTCAAACAGATGCGAAAAAGAAATTCAACGGGCTGAAAGCAGCTGTCAAAGTAGCCTGCCGGCGCGATATTGCCTACCGGCCCGAGACTGTTGGATTGTCCCCTATGCGGGCAGGCAATCCTGCGAAGAATCCGGTCGGCTTACGAACAAAGTCATTTTGGACATTTATCACCACGGCATGCGTTTGGGAAACACAGGCGGCCTGCTGCTTCTGCGGCATCAGGGAAGGTGGCAACAGTTTCTGTTTGTTGATGTTCAGAAACCTGCAGGAAAATTATATAAATATCCGCAGCTTGTTCATATCCCGCAAGGAGTGTACCTCTGCAAAAAAAGTGGATCACAGCGATATGGGGCAGGTGTGGGATTGGAGTAAGCCCTTTGTGACGGAAGACCATATTCAGCTGGTGCTTGAAACCGAATTATTTGTAGGAAATTACCGCTTTTCCGCTCCCGTATTAGAACAAAGATGCCTTTTGATTGAAAGGTAAGCAACGGTATTACCCGGGCAAAGAGCGCCACGGGCATAGCCGGATTGTATTTTGCCGACTTTTTGTTTTTAAAGGGAAAAGGGAACGCTACGGTTTGGTAAATTCTATTGCCGCTGATTGACAATTGTACGCTTGCAGGGTATAATATAGATGGGAATTATGGGATTCCCCCCAGGGATTCTACGTTGGGCCGGGTGTTGACCCCGGCCTTGGAAAAGAAAGGAATATTGCCATGATTTACTCAGCAGAAGTGCAACACATGTGCTCCGTGGCCAAGGGCGCATATCACGGCCCGGCTCCCATTCCCGAGGAGGGCAAATGGGTACAGGCCAAGGAGATCAGGGACATCAGCGGCTTTACCCACGGCGTGGGCTGGTGCGCTCCCCAGCAGGGCACCTGCAAGCTGACCCTGAACGTGAAAGAGGGCGTCATTGAAGAGGCCTTGGTAGAGACCATCGGCTGCTCCGGTATGACCCATTCCGCCGCAATGGCTGCGGAAATCCTCATCGGCAAGACCATTTTGGAGGCTTTGAATACCGACCTGGTGTGCGACGCCATCAACACCGCCATGCGGGAGCTGTTCCTGCAGATCGTCTATGGCCGCAGCCAGTCCGCATTCTCTGAGGGCGGCCTGCTGTGGGCGCTTCTCTGGAGGATCTGGGCAAGGGTCTGCGGAGCCAGGTGGGCACCATGTTTGCCACCCGGTCCAAGGGACCCCGCTATCTGGAAATGGCCGAAGGCTATGTGACCCGGCTCGCCCTGAACAGCGATGATCTGATTACCGGATATGAGTTTGTGAATTTGGGCAAGATGATGGAATTCATCAAAAAGGGCGACGATGCCAACCAGGCGCTGGAGAAGGCAAAGGGCCACTACGGCCAGTTCGACCAGGCCGTCGAAGTATATTGACCCCGTCAGGAATAAGGAGGACAGCACAATGGCTTTGTTTGAAAGTTACGAAAGAAAAATCGACAAAATAAACGGCGTCCTCGCTCAGTACGGCATCTCTTCCGTGGAGGAATGCATGAACCATTTGCGAGGGCTAAAAGGGCTTCGATCCCTATAGCATCACCAAGAATATCCAGCCCATTTGCTTTGAAGACGCCGCCTGGGCCTACACCGTAGGCGCTGCCATTGCCATCCGAAGGGTGTTAAGACGGCTGCCGAGGCTGCCGAGGCCATCGGCATCGGCCTGCAGGCGTTCTGCATCCCCGGCTCCGTGGCCGAGGACCGCAAGGTCGGCCTGGGCCACGGCAACCTGGGCGCCATGCTTTTGCGCGACGAGACCAAGTGCTTTGCCTTTCTGGCCGGCCACGAGTCCTTTGCTGCGGCCGAGGGCGCCATTGGAATCGCCCGGTCTGCCAACCGGGCCCGGAAGGAGCCGCCTGCGGGTCATCCTCAACGGTCTGGGCAAGGATGCCGCCCAGATCATCAGCCGTATCAACGGCTTCACCTATGTGCAGACTCAGTTCGACTACTACACCGGCGCGCTTAAAGGTGGTAAAGGAGTACCGGTACTCCGAGGGCGAGCGGGCTGCGGTTCGCTGCTACGGCGCGGACGACGTCCGCGAGGGTGTGGCCATTATGCATCACGAGGGCGTGGACGTCTCCATCACCGGCAACTCCACCAACCCCACCCGCTTCCAGCACCCGGTGGCCGGCACCTACAAGAAAGAATGTGACGAGAAGGGCAAGAAGTACTTCTCCGTGGCTTCCGGCGGCGGTACGGGCCGGACCCTGCACCCGGACAACATGGCCGCCGGTCCGGCCTCCTACTGACGGCATGACCGACGCCATTTGGGGTTCCGTATGCATTCATGACGCCCAGTTTCGGTCGCCGGTTCCTCGCCCCTTTTGCCGTGCCCCCGCCCATTTGGAGATGATGGGCTTTAGATGCCTGGGCACTCTGGCGGCAACAGGACCCGGAGCAGTCCCGTGGGATACCTGGAGGGTATTTTTGTCCGGGAAGCATATCGCCGTCGCGGCTTTGCCGGGGAGCTTTTGGCAGCCTGTGAAGGCTGGGCGCGGTCCCGGGGCTGTACCGAGTTTGCCAGCGATTGCGAGCTGAGCAACGCCTGCAGTCTGGCGTTTCACCTGTGCGCGGGGTTTTCAGAGACTAACCGGATCATCTGCTTTGCCAAGAAGGTGTAATTGGCATTTTCCATATGCCGCACGCTTTCGTTGGAAGACGGGAGATAGATTGCGCCATTTTACGAGGGGCAGTTTGCAGGTAAGTGCTGCGCAGTTTGCCGAAAGGCCGGTGGCGCTTTGCTCCCAGTTCGCAGGGCATGGGTTCCAGTTACCTTTTGTAGAAATTGTATCAAGAGCATGGCTGCAGCGGAAATGGGATTCCGCCGCAGCCCCAAATTGTGACCTTCCTCCACTTGCCTTGCCGGATTACAGCTCTGTAAAGGTGAGACGTTGGTGAATGTTGCCGGTGTAAACATCAAAGACCAAGCTCTCCCCGGCCTGACTTTGTTCGATTCGGAGCTTCTTCTCCAGATGAAATTGCTGGTGTACATAGGCGGCGGGGTCTGACAGAGAGAGTTCTTTTACTGAGGTTTGGGCGTGCTGGTCGCCGGAGCAGGGATTAAAACGCTCCCAGATCAGTTCATATTCCTTCATAACGGTCGCTCCTTCTTTTTCTTTTAGGATACCACAAGGGTTTCGGAAAACGCAAGGGAGAAAATGGAAAATTCCTTTGAGATATGCCGGAGCGGGAAGGCTTTCCCAATGATTCTGCACCCGGCGTGAGCGCTTTGCGCAGGGGGCGGGGACAGGAAATGGGCTTGCCAGTTTCTGGTTTTGTGGTACAATAAAAGAAAAAGGAAAGACGATCCAGGATTTGGGAGAAAGGATGAAAAGATGGACGCAATCGTGCAGACGTTGGCCCGGGAGTTGGGGCAACGGGAGGACTATGTGGACCATGTGGTGCAGCTGCTGGAGGAGGGGAACACCATTCCGTTCATTGCCCGGTACCGGAAGGAACTCCACGGGGCCATGGATGATACGACGCTGCGAAACCTGGAGACGAGGCTGAAGTACCTGCAAAATCTGCAGGCGCGCCGGGAAGAGGTGCTCCGCTCTGTAGAAACCCTGGGTAAGCTGACGCCGGAGCTGCAGAGGGCCGTGGAATCTGCCGGGACTTTGGCAGAGGTGGAGGATCTGTACCGGCCCTACCGGCCGAAGCGTCGGACGCGGGCCACTGTGGCGCGGGAGAAGGGGCTGGAGCCCTTGGCGGCGGAGCTGAACCGGCAAGACGGCCGGGACCCCGCCGTTTTGGCAGCGGCGTATTGCAACGCCGAGCTGGGAGTGGAGACGGTGGAGGAGGCTCTGGCCGGGGCGTCGGATATCCTTGCCGAGGAGATTTCCGATGACGCTGCCATCCGTCAGGCCCTCCGGCAGCTGATGGCCAAGCGCGCCGTTCTCACCTCTCGGGCGGCCGATCCGGAGAAGGACAGCGTGTACCGGCTGTACTATGCGTTTTCCAGTCCGGTCGCCCGGCTGCAGGACCATCAGATTTTGGCCCTGAATCGGGGCGAGAAAGAGGGCTTTTTGAAAATCTCTCTGGCGCTGCCCGGGGCGGAGGGACAGGCGCTGGTGTGCCGCCACGCTCTGAAGCCGGGCAGGACGGTGTCTCAGTTTGTCAAGGCGGCGGCCGAGGACGCCTATACCCGGCTGATCGCCCCGGCGGCGGAGCGCGAGCTGCGCGGCAGCCTCACGGACCGGGCTTCGGAAGGAGCTATCCGAAACTTTTCCCTGAATTTAAAGCCCCTGCTGCTCCAGCCCCCGGTGCGGGGTGCGGTCACAATGGGCTTGGATCCCGGGTACCGGAACGGATGCAAGGTGGCGGTGGTGGATCCCACGGGGCGGGTTCTGGACACAGCGGTGGTATACCCCACGTTTTCCCGGCAAAAGGAACAGGAGGCGCAAAAGACGCTTTTGGATTTGATCCGCCGGTATGCGGTCAGGCACATCGCCATTGGTAACGGTACGGCCTCCCGGGAGACGGAAAGGATGACGGCGGAAATGCTGCGCCAGGCCCCGGGGGTCAGCTATGCCGTTGTGAGCGAGGCCGGAGCCTCGGTCTACTCCGCTTCTCCTTTGGCGGCGGAGGAGTTCCCCATGTATGATGTGAACCTCCGCTCCGCCGTGTCCATTGCCCGGCGCCTGCAGGACCCGTTGGCGGAGCTGGTGAAAATAGAGCCCCAGGCCATTGGCGTGGGCCAGTACCAGCACGATATGCCCCAAAAGCGGCTGACCGAGGCCCTAGAAGCCGTGGTGGAGGATTGCGTCAACGCCGTGGGAGTGGATGTCAACACCGCTTCTGCCAGCCTCCTGCGACAGGTGGCGGGCTTGCACGCCGCCACGGCCCAAAATATCGTGACCTACCGGGAGGTCCACGGCCCCTTTACGGCACGGGAGCAGCTGCGGAAAGTCCCAAAGCTGGGGCCTAAGGCGTACCAGCAATGCGCCGGATTTCTCCGCGTGCCGGAGAGCTCCGAGCTGTTGGATCACACAGGGGTGCATCCGGAGTCTTATCCCGCCGCCCGGAAGCTGTTGGCTCTGTTGGGCTTTGGCGAGGGGAAAGACCGGACGGGGCTTGCCCAAAAGGCGGAGGCTCTGGGGTGGGAACAGGCTGCCGAGGCCTGCGGAGTGGGCGTACCCACCCTCCGGGACATCGCGCGGGAGCTGGAAAAGCCGGGCCGGGACCCGAGAGATGAGCTCTCTGCCCCGGTGCTGCGCCGGGATGTGATGGAACTGAAGGACCTAAAGCCCGGGATGCTACTCACAGGGACGGTGCGCAATGTGATAGACTTCGGCGTTTTTGTGGACATCGGCGTTCATCAGGACGGTTTGGTGCATATCTCCCAAGTGACGGACCAATTCATCCGGCATCCGTCTCAGGTGGTGCGCGTGGGAGACGTGGTGCAGGTGGCAGTGTTGGAGGTGGACCCCAAACGGGGCCGGATTTGTCTGACGATGCGGAATTTGCCGAAGGAGGCAAAAGCATGAAGGATCAAATTTTACAGCTTCTGCGGTCGGAAGAGGGGTATCTGTCCGGTCAGGAGATGAGTACGCGGTTGGGCATTTCCCGGGCGGCCGTTTGGAAGGCGGTGGAGGCCCTTCGAAAGGAGGGTTATGCCATAGATTCTGCGCCCAACCGGGGCTACCGCTTGGCCGCCCCCACGGACCGCCTCTCCGCCCGAGAGATCACAGCCCGGCTGTCGGGGCACCCCTGGGCCGGATTGGTGCAGGTTTTGGACACGGTGGATTCCACCAACAATTTGGCCAAGGCCTTGGCGGTACAGGGCGCCCCGGCGGGCACGGTTCTGGTGGCCGACTGTCAAACAGGCGGCCGGGGAAGGCTGGGCCGGAGCTTTTCCTCCCCGCCGGGGCTGGGGGTATACCTGTCCGTCATTCTGCGGCCGGATGGCGGAGGTGCTCTGCGATGGGGTGGAGGCTGCATCCGGCCTGCGTCCCGGAATTAAATGGACCAACGATTTGGTTTCCGGCGGAAGGAAATTGGCGGGTATTCTGACGGAGCTGTCCCTGGAGGCTGAGAGCGGCCATGTGCAGTATGCAGTGGTAGGCGCCGGGGTCAATTGCGGGCAGCGCTTGGAGGACTTTCTACCGGAGTTGCAGGAGAAAGCGGTTTCCTTGACCATGCTGACTGGAAAGCCTGTGGACCGGAATACCGTGGCCGCCGAGATGATCCGAAGCTTGAGCTGCCTGGCAGACGGGCTGGCGGAGAACCGGGCTATGTGGATGGACCGGTATCGCCGGGATTGCGTGACCATTGGCCGGGCGGTCAGCGTGAGTCAGGCAGGAGAGAGCCGGTGGGGCCAGGCGGTGGGAGTGGACGACTGGGGCGCGCTCCTGGTGGATTTTGGACAGGGACCGCAGGCCGTGCAATCCGGCGAGGTCAGCATCCGGGGCATGTACGGTTATGTTTAATATGCCGTTGAAATGCAGATACAGCTTAAAATATCAGATAAGAAAGGAACATGAGTATGAACGAAGTCATGCAAACCATTTTGCAGCGGCGGAGCTGCAAGCAGTATTCAGATCGCCCGGTTCCGGAGGAGCTGCTGGACCAGGTGCTTCTGGCGGGGACCTGGGCGGCCAATGGGATGGGCCGCCAAGCAGGGCGAATTGTGGCTCTGACCAAAAAGGAGGATGTGGCGGAGCTGGAACGGTTGAACGCGAAGGTTCTGGGCAACCCGGATGCCCACCCCTTTTACGGTGCGCCGGTGGTTCTGGCGGTGCTGGCCGATCCGGCGGTAAACACCGCAGTGGAGGACGGCAGCCTGATCATTGGAAATATGCTTTTGGCGGCGCAGTCTCTGGGATTGGGAGCCTGCTGGGTTCACCGGGCGCGGGAGGAATTTGCCGGGCCTGAGGGCAAAGCGCTGTTGGCCCGCTGGGGGATCCAAGGGGATTACATCGGCGTGGGCCACTGCATCTTGGGCTATGCCCAGGGACAGCCGCGGGCTGCAGCGCCCCGAAAAGAGGATTTTATCACAAAAGTTTAATTTTGAGTTGCAAAACAGGCGAAATGGGGATATACTAAAAAGCAACCAGTTATCAATTTGTTTGGAGGAAAACCTATGAAGAACCTGTGGAAATTTGCGGCGGCTTTGGCCGTCATTGCCGGCGCTGTGGTGATCATTGCACGCTTTGGGGACAAGTTCCTGGCAAAGCTTCAGGGCCTGCGGGATCAGTGCTGCGGTGTCGGTGGCTGCACCTGCGGCGAGAGGCTGGCGGACATGGCCGGTGAAGCGGCCGATGCGGTGCACGAGGCTGTAGAAAAACGCAACCGAAACGGCGCAGGATGTGGCCGGAGCGGTAAAGGATGCCGTAGAGGACGCCGTGGAAACGGTGAAGGATACGGCGCAGCATGTAACGGAAGAGGACTTTGCTGATTGAAAGGTCCCATTGCAGAAAGCCCATACACCGCACGCAGGAAATACTGCGTGCGGTGTATGATTTTGGGAAAAAGGAGTGGGCGCTTCAGGGCCGGAATGCACCCTCGGGCCGGGGCAGGGGGAGGGCCATGGGGCGGCGCCTGCCGGGGTCCCAGTGTGGGCGCTGTCCGCTCCGAGCCGTTTGCAAAAACCATGGCATTGAAAGATGCGTCCCATGCCCCGAGAAAACGTAGCGGCAGGATAAATACAAACAGGATGTAGCAAAAAGCAGGAAGTGATTTTAAAATCACTTCCTGCTTTGTATGTCTACCCGACCATCATCGCGATGACGCTTACAATGTTTCGCGTTGGTTTTCGGTTGTTTCTATGCCGGGCACGATGGCGGCAATCCCGGTTCAGGGACTGAGTTATTTAGAAAATACCCTGCTCCATCATGGCAGTGGCGACCTTCTTGAAGCCGGCGATATTGGCGCCGGCTACCAGATTATAGCCGAGGCCGTATTCTTCGGCAGCCTCCACAGAGACCTTGTGGATGTTATGCATAATGCCTTTGAGCTTCTGATCCACTTCCTCTTCGGACCAGGTCAGGCGCTCGGAATTCTGGCTCATCTCCAGGGCGGAGACGGCCACGCCGCCGGCGTTGACGGCTTTGGAAGGAGCGACGATCATTCCGGGCTGCTGCATGAGGAAGTACAGGGCGTCGTTGGTGGTGGGCATGTTGGCCACCTCGATGTAATACTTGATCTGGTTGGCAGCAATCTTCTCGGCCCAGGGCATCGTCACGTCGTTTTGTGTAGCCGAGGGCATGATGATATCGGCCTTCACGCCCCAGGGCTTTTCCTTGGGGAAGAACTGGCAGCCGAACTTGTCTGCATAATCCTGGACCTTGTCCCGGCCGGAGTTGCGCATGGTGACCAGATAGTTGATCTTTTCGTCGGTGGTCACGCCGTCCGGGTCGTAGATGTAGCCGTCGGGGCCGGACAGGGTGATGACCTTGGCGCCCAGGTCCCGGGCCTTGCGGCAGATGCCCCATGCCACGTTTCCGAAGCCGGAGATGGCGATGGTTTTGCCTTCGATGCTGTCGCCCTGGTGCTGCAGGACTTCGCAGAGGTAATATACCGCGCCGAAGCCGGTGGCTTCCGGCCGGATCAGAGAGCCGCCGTAGCTCATGCCCTTGCCGGTGAGAACGCCGTTTTCGAAGGTGCCCTTTAAGCGGCGGTATTGGCCGAAGAGGTAGCCGATTTCCCGGCCGCCCACGCCCATGTCGCCGGCGGGCACGTCCACGTCGGGTCCAATGTAGCGGTACAGGGCGGTCATAAAGCTCTGGCAGAAGCGCATGATTTCTGCGTCGGACCGGCCGCGGGGATCAAAGTCGGAGCCGCCCTTGCCGCCGCCGATGGGCAGGCCGGTCAGGCTGTTTTTAAACGTTTGCTCAAAGCCCAGGAACTTGATGATGCCGGAGTAAACCGACGGATGGAACCGCAGGCCTCCCTTATAGGGGCCGATTGCGCCGTTGAACTGGCCGCGGTAGCCGGTGTTGGTGTGGTAGTTGCCCTCGTCGTCCTGCCAGGTGACCCGGAAGGTGAACATCCGCTCCGGCTCTACCATGCGGTTCAACAGGTCGGCCTGCTCATACTCGGGGTGCTTCTCGATCACGGGCTCCAAGGAGGTGAGGACCTCTTCTACGGTTTGGACGAACTCCGGTTCGTTGCCATGCTTCTTTTGACATTTTCAATAACACTGACCAGGTACGCGTTCATAGTAATTTCTCCTTTATTTTTGTAAAATTACGGGTCGCTGTATGCTGGAGGTGAAGGCCGGGCCATCTTGCAGACCGGCTGAAGCAAAGAGCGCTCAGGCAAAGAATTTCTGGATCACCGAGACGACTTCCGCACCGACGCGGGCCTGGGCTTCCAGAGTGGCGGCGCCGATGTGAGGCGTACAGGAGACCTTGGGATGGCGGTACAGGGCTTCGTTACGGGGCGGCTCCTCAGCCCAGACGTCCAGGCCGGCGGCCCGGAGCTTGCCGCTGTTCAGGGCCTGAAGCAGGGCTTCCTCGTCTACGTTGGAGCCCCGGGAGGTGTTGATTAAAATGGCTCCGTCTTTCATTTTGCCGATGGCTTCGGCATCGATCAGGGGCTTGTCGCCAATGGCCGGGGTGTGCAGGCTCATGAAGTCGGAGCGGGCAAAGATTTCGTCCAGCTCTGCATAATGCATGGTGTCCGATTCCCACTCCGGGACCCGGCGCACATCGTAAGCCAGAACCTGCATGCCCAGCGCCTGGGCCATATCGCCCAAGCGTTTGCCGATGCGGCCGTAGCCGATGACGCCGAGGGTCTTGCCGCCCAGCTCAACGCCCTTGCCGTAAGCCTTTTTCTCCCATTTACCGGCCCGCATGGTCTCTCCGGCCACGGAGAGGAACCGGGCGCAGGAGAACATGTGGCCCAAGGCCAGCTCGGCCACGGAGTTGGAAGAGGCGTTGGGCGTATTCCGCACGGCAATGCCCTTTTCCTCGGCATAGGCCACGTCGATGTTGTCCGTACCCACGCCGCCCCGCACGATGAGCTTCAGGCGACCGGTTTCCAGGGCTTCGTCTATGTGGGTTTTCCGTACTTTGGTGGCGGAGCGGACCACCACTGCGTCGAAGTCCCGAAGGGCTTTGCCCAGCTCCTCAGGAGCGTAGAACTGCTCGGTGACGGCAAAACCGGCATCCCGAAGGGACTGCACGGCGGATGCATCCATGCCGTCGGTAACCAGAATGTTCATAAAGACCTCCTTAATCCAAAATCCAAATTTGTGCGGCCGTTACCGGTTTTGGGCCTCGAATTCCTTCAGGCAATCCACCAGGGCTTGGACCCCGGCCTTGGGCATGGCGTTGTAAATGGAAGCCCGCAGGCCGCCCACAGAGCGGTGGCCCTTCAGGTTTTCCAGCCCGGCTGCCTTGGTAAAGGCGACGGCCTTGGCGTCCAGCTCCGGGTTGCCGGTGACAAAGGGGACGTTCATGAGGCTGCGGAATTCCTTCTTTACAGTGCCGTGGAACATCTGGGAGTTGTCCAGATAGTCATAGAGGATATTGGCTTTTTCCAGATTCCTCTGGTACTGCGCCTCCAGACCGCCGTGGCTCAGCAGGTACTTGAAGACCTTGCCGCAGACATAGATGGCCCAGCAGTTCGGGGTGTTGTACATGGAGCCGCTCCCGGCGTGGGTGTCGAAGCGCAGGTAGATCGGCACCTTGGGGTCCAGATCGTCACGGATCAGATCCTCACGGATGATGACCACGGCCATGCCGGCGGGGCCCACGTTCTTCTGCACGCCGCCGTAAATGACGCCGTAATCGGAGACCCGGCAGGGCTTAGACAGGAACATGGAGGACTGGTCCGAGACTAAGATCTTCCCTTTGTATTGGGAAGCTGCTGGTAGGTGGTGCCGTGGATGGTTTCATTTTCACAGATGTACACATAGTCCGCGTTTTCCCGAACCGGCAGATTGCTGCAATCGGGAATGTAGGTGAAGTTCTGGTCGGCTGAGCTGGCCAGGGGTGCTGACGTCGCCGTATTTCTTGGCTTCGGCACAGGCCTTCTTGGACCAAGCGCCGGTGACGATGTAGTCGGCGGCGCCTCCCGCATGAGGTTCATCGGAATCATGGAGAACTGCAGCGTTGCGCCGCCCTGGAGGAAGAGGATTTTGTAATGGTCGGGAATCCCCATCAGCTGGCGCAGGTCGGCGTCGGCCTCGTCCGCGATGCGCTGAAAGGCCTTGGACCGGTGGGACATTTCCATGACGGACATGCCGGTGCCCCGGTAGTTCATCATCTCATCCCGGACCTCCTCCAGCACCTCTTCCGGCATGGTGGCCGGACCGGCGGAGAAATTGTAGATGCGATCGTACATAGCAGAAACCTCCTGTATGTTGGGTCTTGGGCTGTCCTTGACGGGTGAACAGCCTCATCTCTATTTCGAGTATAATCCACTTTCTTGAAACAGTCAATGGAAATTTCCAGATTCTTTTTGTGGCGGACAAAAATTTTTTTCGACTATGTGATTCTGCACAAAACCCGCTGGTGTAAGCTGTGAAATATGACGAGACCCAGTCCCGTTTTTCCAAGCGGCAAAAGCGGGAGACCGCCGGACAGGGCGTCTCCCGCTTGGCGCTCCTGGGCGGACCCAGGCTATTCTCCCTTGTACTTTTTCCTGGTGGCCAGGCCGCCCCGGATGTGCCGTTGGGCTTTGTTGGTGTCAGGATGACCTTCACCTGTTCGTACAGGGCCTTGTTGTGTTGGGGAGCCGCTGGGAGAGGTCCTTGTGGACCGTGGTTTGGAGATCCCAAATTTTTTCGCCGCTGCCCGGACGGTGGCCCGGTTTTCGATCATGTACACAGCCAGTTGGCAGGCTCTCTCTCCGATGTGATCCGTCATACGCGTCCCTCCCTGCTGTGTCGTGACAAGATACTCTATGCGGGGAAAAGAGCCGGTATGTCATCCCGGGACACGGCTGCCTGATGGGGCCGGCGTGGGCTCTGTCATTTCTAGAGCTACCTAAGGGGTGAAAAGGAACGGCTTGGGCCGGAGAGCAGCCCCGGATCCAACGGAAAGAACGTAGTTGGGAGAGGTTGCGTCGCTTCTGCCGTCAGCGTGGCCGGGCCGGGTTGCCGTTTCTGCAGGGGTACTTGCAAATTTAACAAATTATGCTTGCAATTTCTGCAAGTTTGTGTTAATCTTACAACAAGGTAGCAGACGCTACAAGAAAAAAAGGAAAGGAAGTACGACAATGAAACCAAAAAGAAGGAATTGGGCCCATCGTATGGTGGCCTGCGTGCTGGCTTTCGTTCTGGCCTTCGGGTACCTGGGCGCCCAGGTTCAGGCAGTGGACCGGCGTACCGCGCCGGAGACGCAGGAGATCGGAACGGAGCCCGTTTGGGATGAATCGGTGGCCGCTGTTTTTGCGGAAGATCCGAATAATTTGACAGACTGTGGTAATGAGCTACAGGCAGAAACCGATGAAACGCCCACCCTGGACGAGGCGCTCAATGCGCCGGGCGGAGATCTGCACTTCGTGACCGAGGGAGACTACCCCTGGGTGGTAGATTCGGAAGAGGGATGCGCCAAGAGCAGCAACTACCATGTGGGCGACAGTACTTCCGCCGTATCCGTGACCTTCACAGCGGAGGAAGGGCAGTATCTCTTTTTCGACTATCGGGTCAGCTCCATGTGGGGCGATTACCTCAAGGTAAGCTTGGATGGGGAATATCAAAACGGTGACGGCTGGTATGGGGTGCACGATTGGACCTCCGGCGCCTACGTGCTGACGGCAGGCGAGCATACCGTCACTTGGGCGTATACCAAGGACACCTGGAATAACGGCAGCCTGGACACGGCTTTTTTGCGGAATGTGCAGGTTGGTTTCCCGGTCCCGGTGGAAAATGTCGCCTTTTTGGACCGAGACGTGACGGTGGCAGTAGACCGGACACTTCCGCTTACCTGGCAGATTGCGCCGGAGGATGCGTTCCGGCAGGAGGTGACCTTCTCCTCCTCCGACGAGACGGTGGCAACCATTGACGCCCAGGGCGTGGTCACCGGCGTTAACGCAGGCGAATGCACCGTCACCATCACCACGGTAGACGGCGGCCATACCGACAGCTGTACCGTCAGCGTGACGCCTGCAAACCCCACTGCATTTTTCCGGGGCTGGGTGTCCTTCGATCCGGCAGGTGTCTCCAGTGTTTGGGGGGATTTTTACGATTGGTACCCCGGACGGATTACGCCGGTGTCCGAAATGAAGGATACCTTCGGCGCGGAGGTGCTGGGGACCGGGTCTATGGCTACCTATCGCTGGATGAGGGCGGCCGGTTTTACGTAGCAGACTACGAAAGTATGCAAATGGTTTACCCCGGCGGCAACAGCGGCGGCGTCTTGGTGGCGGACATGGCGTATGATTACAGCCGGGATGTGATGTACGTCCTGGGCTCGAAGTACATGGGCAGCACCACCGTCCGCACGCTGTATACGGTGGATCTCGTCACCGGAGAGATGACCGAAGTGGCTGAGATTCAGCTGGACCGCTCAGGCAGCTCCATCATCACCTTGGCCATCTCCGCCGACGGCCAGGCCTACGGTATCTGCAGTGCGTCAGAGCCGTGGGAAGATCCGGCCATGCTGTACCGAATCGACCTGGAGACCGGAGAGACGGAGCTTGTGGGCAGCACCGGGTTGTATGCCACGTACCTGCAGTCCATGGCCTTCGACCACAACACCGGCAAACTCTACTGGGCCCAGTATCATACCCAGTCCAACGGCCTTTATGAGGTGAATACGCAAACCGGTGCGGTCACACTGGTGGGGCAGATCGGCGGCGGCCCGAGGTCACGGCGCTGCTGATTCCCAGCCAGATGCAGGCCAATCTTCCTCAGACCGACGTGACTGTCACCTACGTAGACGGCTACACCGGGCAGACCATTTCCACGCAGCAGATCCCCCTGGGCCACATCCTCTCTCGGAGGAATTGCCGGAGGCCCCGGTCCACGACGGTGTGGAATTTGCGGCTTGGGATTATAACGGCGCCGTGGTTTACGGCGATCTGACGGTCACAGCTCTGTACGCCGACACAAGCGCCACCACCGCAACGGTGATGCTCACCGCCGGAGACGTATGGGGAGACGGCGGCGAAGAAAACGGCTACCAGATGCTTCTGGATGCAGACGCCACAGTCTGTGAAAATGGTTGGTGGGATCCCGACACGATGATTTTCGGCCCGGCTGCGGAGAGAATGAAAATATTTGAGGACTTCGAGTATAAGCTGCCCGAGGGCATCATCGTGCGATCCCGCTCTAGACGACTCCATTTTCTATGAGACCCTTTCCCTGGAGATTCCTGCCGGCGTTTATGACTGGTGTATCCTTCATGCTTCGGATCCTTTTGTTTTTAGCTCTTCCAACTACGGAAATTGTGAAAACCAAGCCGACGATTTTCGGTTCTACCCGGGGATGACCTATCATTTCACCGTGTACAGATTTGGTTCTTCCGACGCCATTTCTCTGGAGGTTACCGGCGCTCTGGGCTATGAACCGGAGCCGGAGGAACCCACACCGCCTGCCCTTCCCGACCCGGAGGCGTCCGCCACCATCATCTTTGAGGTGGACAGTGAAAACGGCTACCAGATGCTGTTTGACCGGGACGCCAACACCTACGACAGCCTCATGCTCACCACGTTCCTGAGCAACATGGGCGACGCATCTCCCGGCGTGTATGAGAACTTTGAGCGCAAAATTCCCTGGAATGCCGACGGATGCCTGATTACAGAGAACGTAGTCCGCAACGCTACGGTAAAGACCCGCATCGAGGCAGGCGTGTACGACTGGTGCGTAGCTTCCCCATACCCGGCAGTACCGTGCTTTTGATTAGCAGTGACAGCGGAAATATAGAAGGCTCCGCCGACGATTATCCCTTTGAAGCCGGATATACCTATCACTTCCGCGTCCATTATGACGCCTATGCCCGCGAGGATGTGCTGGATCTGGTGCGAATGGAGCCTACCGCGCAATATGAGGTCACTTACACAGCCGGGGCCAACGGCAGCCTGTTGGGACAGACCGGCGTGACGGTGTATGAGGATACGGTTCTGGACGCAGCCCGGATTCCCCACGCCGGTTCCGGAGCCCGGATACCGGTTTGTAGGCTGGGCCGAAGCAGATCCCACCGGCTATTGCGTGACCGGTCCGGTTACCTTCACGGCCATTTTCGCTCCCGTTGCGGAGGCCTCGGCCTTCCGCGACATTAAAAACCACTGGGCCTACGAGGAAATCTGCGCGGTGGTGGAAAGCGGATTGATGTTTGGCGTCACGCAAACGGCCTTCGTACCCAACGGCGCCGTCACCAGGGCGCAGGCTGTAACCGTCCTGTACCGCATGTTCGGGGAGGGGCAGCAGCCCGAGGGCGAATTGCCCTTTGCGGATGTGCCGGAGGACGCCTGGTACTACCGGGAGATGCTCTGGGCCTATGAAGCAGGGATCTTCCAAGGTGTCTCGGAGGACCGGGCGAACCCCAACGGCCAACTGACCCGGGAGCAATTCGCCGCTTTGATGTATCGGGCCTTGGGCGCTCCGGATTCCGATGGAACCGTCGGCTACGGGGACGCCGCCCAAATCCACGCCTGGGCCAGAGATGCCGTGGCCTACATGAGCAGCTGCGGTATGCTCCAGGGCTACCCCGGACGGCAGCTTCCGGCCCCAGCGCATGATTACCCGGGGAGAGCTGTGCTGCCTGCTGCTTGGCGTCATGCAGCATCAAGACTCCTAATGGTTCGATTTTATGGTTTGCACTAATATAATGTGAGGTAAGATTATGAAAAAGATATGGAAACGCTTAAGTGCATCTTTGCTTACCGCTGCGCTTCTGTGCTCTTCCTTCGGCGCCGTTTCCGCGACAGAAGCGGAAGACGCGTCTGGCGCTCCGGTGGTCACCGCCCAGTGGACCACCCGGGATGCGTTGGATCATTCGGTGCAGGAGATCCAGGGCCGTGCAACCCAGGGCAGCATATCCCAGGGGAAAGTCCTAGGTTTCGGTATGCTGCAAGCCGATGACATCGTGACCGTCATCGTAGAGCTGGAGGGAACTTCCCTGCTGGCGCAGGCCGATGGGGATGTGGAGCTGCTGCAGGGCCGAACCCTCCGCAGCGCGCAGCAATCCATGCTGCAGCAGCAGACCGCCGTAAAAAGCGGATATTCAGGCTGCCCTGCCCCAGGCGCTGGAAACGGCGGAGGCAGCGTCCTCCAACAGCTCCGGTGATCAGGAATATCACTACACCACCCTGCTCAACGGTTTCTCCATGCTGATGCGTTACGCGGACATTGCGACTGCCAGAGAGGTGGAGGGCGTTCGGGATGTCTATCTGGTGGAGCGTTATACGGTGCCGGAGGACCCATCCCAGGAGGTGGGCCTGCACATGGCAAACTCCTCGCCCATGGTGGGAGCAAACCTGGCAACCCAGGAGGGCTACGACGGCACCGGTATGATTGTGGCAATTCTGGACACCGGCATTGACACGGATCACGAGGCCTTTTCTGTGATGCCCACGGATGGGAAGTACATGCTGGAGGACGTGCAAGCAATGCTGGATGCCAACGACCTGGCTTGCGGCGTCCAGGACGTTGCCGACGTCTACATAAACGAGAAGATTCCCTTTGGCTTTGACTATGCCACAGGCTCCGGCAGTCCGGAGGCGGTCATTGACCATGGCGTGCATGTGTCCGGTACGGTGGCCGGCAACAACGGCGGTAATTTCACCGGCGTGGTGCCCAATGCCCAGCTCATGTCCATGAAGGTTTTCGGCAGTACCGGCGTGACCAGCGACGACATCATCTTGGCCGGCCTGAACGATGCGGTGGCGCTGGGCGCAGACTGCATCAATATGTCGCTGGGCTCTCCTGCCGGCTTTGCAGATGAGGCAGTATACGGTGAAGTAAGCAGCTTTTCCTATACAGGAATGCTGGAAAAAACAGAAGAGGCCGGCATCAGCGTTTGTATTTCTGCCGGAAACGAGTCTTCTTCCGCGAAAGGCAATCCCTACGGCAATGATCTGTCTCTGACCAGATGCCCGGATACGGCTATTGTGGGTTCCCCTCTACCTATCCGTACGGCCTCAGCGTGGCCAGCGCAGATAACATGGCCTACCTCAGCGACTGCATCCAGGTCGGCGACCGGCGGATACCCTATGCCAACGCGGTCAGCGCCTCCGACGGATTCGAGTACAACATTCTCAACAGTTTAAACGGCCAGGAAGTGCCGTATGTGGCAGTCCCCGGCATCGGGCAGGAGTCCGACTATGCGGGCTTGGACCTGACCGGAGCAGCGGCGGTAATCTGCCGGGGCGAAATTTCCTTCGGCGAAAAATCCCGCATTGCCCAGGAACACGGGGCTGTGGCAGTGATTATCTACGACAATGTGGATGAGGACCCGGTCAATCCGGCCACGGAGGAGTATTTCCTGCCGATGATCCTGGTGAGTAAAGACGACGGCGCATGGATGTGCGCGCAAGAGGAAAAAGACGGTCCGCTTTTCCGCCGATTACACCGGTTTTTGTGGAGCGTCACGGCCGGGCAGATCAGCAGCTTTTCCAGCATTGGTCCTGCGCCGAATCTGACCATTAAGCCGGAAATCACGGCGCCCGGCGGCAATATCTACTCCGCCATTTGCTATGGAGCGTACGGCACCTTGAGCGGCACCTCTATGGCGGCGCCTCACGTGGCGGGTCTGACGGCCTCTGCGCCAGTATCTCCAGGAAGACTACCCGGAGCTGGACCGTGTGGAGCTGACTAAGCTGGCGAATTCTCTTCTGATGTCCACGGCGCAGCCCATTGTAGACAAGACCACCGGGACCTATTTTGCCGTCCGCCGGCAGGGGCTCCGGCATGGCCAACGTCTACAACGCCATTCACGCCAATGCCTATCTTTCTGTGGAAGGCTCCGACCGTCCCAAGGCAGAGGTGGGCAGCAGCGCCGAGGTGCTTACTCCTTCCAGGCGTCTGTGACAAAACCTGTCCGACGTGGCAAAAGCGTTATACCTTGACACAGCGGTTCTGGTGGAGCAGGTAACCGGCCTGGAGGGCACAGACTGACCTTCGCGGCAAACGGACAGAAGCGACTGGGAGCGGACGAGGCGCAGGTGACGTATGCCGGCTTGGAGGACAACTCCACCGTGGAATTTACCGTTCAGATTTCTCTGCTGGACAGTGGCAAGGATTATGTGGAGAAGAATTTTGAAAACGGCACCTACGTAGAAGGTTTTACCATTTTGACCCCGGTGGACCGGGAAGATTGTGCCCTGAGCGTGCCGTTTTTGGGCTTCTATGGAGACTGGAACAATCTGCCTGCGGTGGACGTCACAGCAGAAGAGGCTGCGAATGTGGTAAATACCGCCCTCATTGATATGAACAGCGACTATTACGGCTATATTCTGGGGTATTTGGGAACAGATGACAACGAGCTGGTGTACGACGCGTCCAAGCTGGCCTACGGTCCCCTGCGGGGCAGACGCATTCTCACCTCTCAGGTCAGCCTCCTGCGGAATGTCTCCTCCCTTATTCTGGAAGTCAAAGACAGCAATGGAGAAATCCTGTGGAGCAGCGGGGAGCTTGGTCCTCAGCGGAAGACCTACTATGACTCCTCCTACGGTGAGGCCTATCCCATCATCAACCCCTTGGCTGGAACGGCCGGAAGCCCCTGAACGGCGAATACAACAAGGGCGGCTGGGCAGAAACCGGCACCTATTACACCTATTCCATCCGCGCGACGCCGGTGGCTCTCTCAAGAGGAACAGGTCACGGAAATTCCGTTTTATCTGGACGGCCAGAACCCCGTGCTCTCCCAAATCCGCCTCTACGAAGAGGACGGCCGTACCCACTTGAGCTGCCTGGTTTCCGATGATTTCTATGTACAGCACGTACTGGTGGCCGACGAGTACTTCTGGGAGTTCTCCCATCAGGCGTTTGAAGAGTTCTGCGCCATCCGAGAACCCGGACAGACCACCCGTGTGGATTTCGACGTGACGGAACTGCTGACCGAGCTGGAAGAGGCCGGGACGGACCGGTTTGGCCTTCTGGTGGAGGACAGCGCCTATAACCGGGATTGCGTCATCATTCAGCTTCCTTACCAAAATCCCGACGAGCTGGCGGTGCAGTTGGAGGATACCGCCGTTTTCGTGGGGCGGAGCGCGCAGATGACTGCGACGGTGCAGCCGAGTGAATTCAGGGGAGTCTGGCTTGGAGCTCCAGCGATGAGGCCGTTGCAGCTGTAGACGAAACAGGCGTTGTGACCGGATTGCGTGTAGGTACGTCGGTGATTACCGTGACTGCTACGGCAGAAAGCGGCGAGACGGCCTCCGCTTCGGCAACCGTCACCGTCTCTCCCGCGCCTCCTACTCTGTCTGTGACTCCGGAAACTGCGGAGCTGTATCCCGGTGCGTCTGTACAATTGCATGCAACGTTGGAGGTTGCCTATGACGGCGCCTTCAATATGCCTCCGATGATCCCGGCGTGGCTTATGTGGACCGGGATGGCTTTGGTAACCGGCATTGCCGCCGGTACGGCTACGATCACCGTGTCTGCGGAAAATGGATCTGTGGGTACAGCGGAGATCACCGTTCGCCATCGCCCCGGAACGGCGGAGGATGGCGCAAACGAGATCTACGCGACGCTGTTTTCCGACCTGGACCCGGACGCCTGGTACTACGACGGCGTGTGCTTCATGCTGGGGAGCGGCCTCATGATTGGCGTGGGTGACGGAAGATTTGCGCCTCATGCAGATCTGACCCGCGCTACGGTGGTGGAGCTGCTGTACCGGTTGGAGGGCTGCCCGGAAGTCCGTCAGGATTCCGGCTTCCAAGATGTTGCAGAGGACAGATGGTATGCAGACTCCGTGGCATGGGCCAAGGAACAGGGGATTGTTTGCGGTGTGACGGCAGACCGCTTTGCTCCCGATGCAGCGGCTTCCCGGGAGCAGCTGGTTACCATGTTGTACCGCTATGTGAAAAATTACAAGCACGGCGACGCTGCCGCCGATGGAGTGCTGGATGCTTTTGCAGATGCGGACCAAATTTCCGGCTATGCGGAAGAGGCGATGCGTTGGGCCGTCGGCAGCGGTCTTATGAAAGGAACCGGCAAGGGGCTGGAGCCGCGCCGAACGGCGACCCGGGCGCAATACGCCGTGCTCCTCTGGCGGTATCTGACGGACTGACCTGCGGATCCAAAAAACTGCCGGGCGGTATCCCTGCCCGGCAGCTTTTCATGGACATGTATGTTTTCTTATGATAAAATAGCGGCGATTGTATTTTGGGAGATGAACACATGAGTATAACGGTATACCGCAAGCCATGCCTGCTGCTGGAGGCCGAGGAGCTTGTGTATTGCCTGGTGAATCACATACCGTCGGAACAAATGTCTGGGGAGGGCGCGTTCTGCATACCGGCCGATGTTATGGAACAAATCCGGCAGAAGGCCTGCGCGGGGCTGTCTCCCCAGGACCCCGCCCTGCAGTTTTATTTTCAGGGCATCCCCATGGAGGGCAGAAAAGGGCGGCCGCCCTGCCTGGCCAGCTTCCTGCTGTACAGCCGGCTACAGCTGGGAACCCATCGGCCGGAGGAAACTCTGCAGGTGCTTAGCCGTGCCTGGGCAGAGACGCCGAGGCCCTTCCGTGTGACGGATCTAAATGGGTTTTCCATTGAACTCTCTACAGCGCCTGCACCGGAAGAGTTTCTTCCCCTGTCCCAGGAGATTGGAAAGCTTCCCATTCCCGCCAGCGCTCAGCTGCAGATTGTGGAGGTTCTTTCTGTGCCCCAGGAGCATTTGCAAAGGCTGTCGGCATTTTTGCTTCCTGTGGCAGAGGAGTTGGAGGTCCAGTTGGCCCCTTGGGTGGCGCGGGCACAGCCCTTGGCGGATGCCTGGGAGAACTTTTTCCGGACTGTTTCCATTGATACGTTCACACAACAGCGTTATCACGTGAAGCAAAGCGCGTTCTGCGGTTTGCATTTGGCGTTGCGCTATATTTCACCGGATTGCTCCTTCCTGGTTATTCGGGATCCACCGGGAGAGGTCCATTTGTACGCCAGTGTGAAAATGGAGGTGGGTATGGGAGAGGCGGGCGAATCCGATGCATTCGGCAAAGATGAATTTATGCTCTTTCGCCTCTTGTCCAATGAGACGAGAATGGCCATGCTTCGCTTGCTGATGCAGGAGGAGCTGTGCTTTCAAGACATTGTTTCAACAATGAAGCTGAATCCGGGCACGGTTTTTCGGGAGCTAAACAGCATGAGAGAGTATATGCTTATACAGATTAACATTATAGATGGGAAGCAATACTATAAGGCAAATAAAGATACTATAAAAAATATTGCAAATAAATTAATCAGATTTGCAAATTAAAAGAAGCGATGCTGCCGTCCTGGATCCCAAAGGCTCCCGACAGGGCCTGCCTGCTTTCTGCAGGCTACAAAAGAGAGGGCTGCCTCGAAACTCCATTTTCACAAAAATTGTAAAAATGGCACAGAAAACGAAAATACTCGTTTCTGTGCCATAAATATTAGGTTGTTTTTCAAAAATTCTATTTTGAGGCGGCCCCTTTAGAATAATCTAAACTCAGGTGTCATCCTGGGAGCCGGCTGTGGAGCGGCCTTCCTGCTTTTTGGGGGGGCGGGCGCCGGGCCGGCGCCGCCGTCCGGTGCGTTTGGGCTGATTTCCCACCTCCGGCAAGGCGTTGATGATCTCCGGCCGGTCCTCCAGGCGGAGCTTCGGGGGGCGAGGCTTTTTAGCTGACTGGGGCTTGGAGGCGTCCGGAGACGGCGGTTGGGCGCCGCGCTTGGCTTTGCCGCTCCGGGGCTTCCGGTTGGTTTTGGGCTTCGTCTCCTCCCCGGCTTCCCCGGAATCCGGGGACCAGGCTGCTTCCGGCTTTCGGTCTGTTTTCTTCCGCTGTCGGCGCTCCTCCGGAAGGGGCGCTTCCTCCGCTTCCTGCACAATGTCGTCGGGACGGTAACGGAAACGGATGGGATCCAAATGCATAGGAGGCTCTTCGTCCGCCATGGCCGGCTTCGTCCGTTTGCCGTTTCCGGAGATGGGAGCCAGGTCGGCGGGAATGGGCGGATCGTTTTTCTTGGCTTTCCCGTTGCGCAGGACGCAAATGTCACAGTTGTGGAAGCAGCCGACGGTTTCCGGCTGGTCCTCCATGCGCACCTTCACGCACTGACGCAGGAGGTTTACATCTACGACGGTGCCCCGGCCTTCGGGCGTATCCACGAAGGACTCGGCCTTGGGGCTGGTTTTCAACAAATCCTCATATGCCTCCTGCTCGTATTTCAGGCAGCACATCAGACGGCCGCAGGTGCCGGATATCTTGGTGGGATTTAAGCTCAGATTTTGCGTCTTGGCCATTTTAATGGAAACGGGCTGGAAATCGTCCAGGAATTGCGCGCAGCAGAAAGGACGGCCGCAGATACCCAGGCCGCCGACCATTTTGGCCTTGTCCCGGACGCCGATCTGCCGGAGCTCAATCCGGGTGCGGAAGATGCCGGCCAGGTTTTTCACCAGCTCCCGAAAGTCCACCCGGTCGTCGGCGGTAAAGAAGAAGAGGATTTTGCTGCCGTCGAAAGCGTACTCTGCAGAGACCAGCTGCATATCCAGCTGATGCTCCTGAATTTTCTGCTGACAGATATCAAAGGCCCGTTTTTCCTTGGCCCGGTTGTTGACCAGGATTCGCTCGTCGGCCTCTGTGGCCAGCCGAATGACCCGCCGCAGAGGGGGGACAATGTCCCGGAAGGGGACCTGGTGGTTGCCCCCGGTGCAGGTGCCGTATTCCGGCCCACGGGCGGTTTCAATGATGACATGGTCGCCGGGTGTGACGGTCAGTCCATCCGGATCAAAATAGTATATTTTGGAGCCGGCCCGGAACTGGACGTCTACCACGTCCACAGGGGTGTTCTGATCCGGCGCCATGGGGCCTCCGGCAATGTTGGATTCCGGGGCCTGCTTGTTTTCTTCGTTCATGGGACACTCCTTCTGCCCCGAAGGGCTTGTCAATACCGAAAGGAAAACTCACTGGAGCTGCCAGGCCAGGTTCCCGCAAATTGCGCCGGGAGAGACATTCCCTTGGAGATGATCCAGGGACTGGCCAAAACGGCCACAGCCTGAGACAGCTCCCGGCAGCTGCGGTTGGCGGCCAATTCCCGGGCCATGGGAACCGGCGCAGGCATGCCGGAGCGGCAGCTCAGCGCCATGGTGAGAAGCTCCTGCCACTGGCTGAGAATGGGCGCCAGCTGATCCCGCTTCAGCTTTTCCATGGGGACCAAAACCTGAAGCAGGCGAAGCGGGTCCCGCCGACTGTAAGCCTGGACAAAATCTCCGGTCTGCGGCAGCCATCCGCCGCCCTCCGTCAAAAGCTCCATGGCCTGTCCCAGCCAACCGCCGCTGCGTTGCGCTGCGGCGGCTACGTCATCGGCGCCGGCTTGGGGAAAGGCTTTGCGCAAAGCTTCGACGACCACCGGCAGGGGCAGAGGCTGCAGCTTGAGCTCGACGCAGCGGGAGCGCACGGTGGGCAGCAACCGGTCCGGATTGTCCGCCAGGAGGAGAAAGACTCCGTAAGCCGGAGGTTCTTCCAGCACCTTCAAAAGGGCGTTTTGTCCGGGCAGACCCAGGTCCTGAGCCCGGGGGACGTAATAAATTTTCCGGTCGGCCTCATTGGGCCGGATGAATAAGTCCTCCCGCGCCCGTCGGACGGTCTCCACGGGGACGGTCTTTTTGTCCGGATCGTCCACTGTGATGAGATCCGGATTGGAACCGTTTAGAACCTTCCGGCACTGGCTGCAACGGCCGCATGGACGGCTGTGAGCGTCCCGGCACAAAAGAGCCGCCGCCAGGAGCCGGGCCAAGGTCCGCTTTCCGGAGCCGCGGGGTCCGGAGATCAGGTAAAAATGAGCGGTTCGCCGCCGGTCCACCGCTGCGGACAGATTGGCCTTCAGCTGCTCGTTGCCCCAAAAACCCGGAAATTCCATAGCGTCCTCCCACCTGTGAGATTCCAGTTTCATCATACCACAATCCCGGCATTTCTTGCAGGGAGGGGTGTGTATGGTAAGAAAAAGGCTCCAAATCTTTCGATTTGGAGCCTTTGGTGGAGATAAGCGGGATCGAACCGCTGACCTCTTGAATGCCATTCAAGCGCTCTCCCAGCTGAGCTATACCCCCATGTTCACTTCTTTGCGTTTGCGCGTCTCACAAACCGCTTCCATATCATATCACAAATCGGGAAAAAGTCAAGAGGCGATTCGAAAAAATCTCATTTTTTCCGCGCCGGAAAAAGGAACCGCAGGCTGAGGCCTGCGGCGCATTAGGTTTTCCGGACGAATTTCTCTTTGCACCGGGGGCAGGTGATGGAGATTTTTCCCTTTCCCTTGGGGACGCGCACCATCTGCTTACATTTGGGACAGTGAAAGTACCGGTTTTTCCGGTCCTTGATCCGGTCCAGGAGCTGCAGGAAGCGGCGGTTTTCCTGATAGCGCCGGTATGTGTTTTTGGACAGCATCCGGTACAGCACCAGGATCATGGGAATGTAGGCCAAGAGATTGAGCCAACCGTTTTGGGTGAACACGCCCACCAGGCACAAAATCAAATCCAAACCCAAAATCGCCAAATTCAACTGATCCACACCGTAACGGCCCCCGAACACCCGCTGGAGCCAATTGCCAAATTTTTGCCTCATAGCCAAATCACCTTGGGAGTAATTGATATGCTCAATTATATGGCAAATTCCGCAAAATTCAACGGGCAGAGGAGAATGTTTACGAATTGTTTAAAACCGGCAGCGGCAGGGCTTTCTGCGACAAAAAAGAAACGACTTTCTATAGACAACCCAGGAATTGCGTTGTATAATAAGATAAACTGTCTACAAAAAGAGAAAATAGTCGCCTTTTATCAGTAGTATTGTTTTCAAAGAGTGGCGGTAAAACGGTAAAACAAAAATGGGGGGAAGTTCCTATGGCACAAAACCGGCAGTATACATGCTTTGTCATTTCACCTTTGGGGGGAGAAGAGAGTTCGGAACGATCTCGTTCTGATAGTGTGCTAAATTTTCTGGTTATACCGGTATTAACAAAATGTGGCTTTACAAAGGATTGTATCATACGATCCGACAAAATTTCAGAAACCGGTAAAATTTCGGAGCAAATTGTGGGGCATATCAAAAATGACGATTTGTGCGTCATTGACATGACGGATCTAAACGCCAATGTCATGTACGAGTATGGGTTGAGAATGGGCTACGGCAAGCCCTATATTGTGTTGGCGCAAAAGGGGCAAACGCTTCCCTTTGACGTACATGATGAGCGGACCATATTCTACGATGTGGAAAGCGTTCCGGGCCTCATGCGTACGCAGGAGGTTATGGAACGGTTTGTGGATTCGTTGAAGCAGCAGGGATTTATTGAATCCAAGGGAACCGAGAGCGTGACGTCCTTATCGGAACGGCTGAAAAGAATTGAAGATAAGCTGGACAGCGCGCTGAATGTCATACAGAAAACAGGCGGCGGGGGAAATAATTCTGTCCCCGGCAATGCAAAACTGGAGGATATTTTAAGGCAGCTTTCCCCCATCCAGGCGTTCAATTATGCGCTTACCCAGAGGGACCTGAGCTTAGGCGAAGATTTGATGCCGATGTTAAAACAAACATTGAGTCAGGAACGCTACATCGACCAAGTGGTGGCCCAATTGGTGTCCATGGGCTCGAATAAGGCTGCCCGGATTTTTGAGGAAAACTGGGATGCTATTTTTGGCGAGAAGAGCGAGCTGACCTTCAAGCAGCGCTATGAGGAGATTGGCTGCTACATCAGCTATTGCAATCGGGCCGATTGTGAGCCGGAATACCTGGAGCGTGTGTTGAAGACCATAGAGGACTTGATGGATGCGGCTCCCACATCCAAAGAGCGTGCGGGCTTATACAACCAGAAAAACCGGATCTACTTTGGCGCGTATACCACCCTGGAGGGGAAGGGGGAGGTGCATCCGGAGTATTTGGAGGAGGCCGTCCAGGCCTTGGAAAAGGTGATCAAGCTGAACGATCGGGAGCCGTCCTATTACTATAATTTGGCGACCTGTCTGCGTAAGCGCGGGGATTTGGACGGAGCTGTGACAGCCATCTCCAAGTGCATGGAGCTGGATAGCAACGACGACGACCATTTGAAGCTGGCCTATGAGCTATACAGGGAAAAGAAAGACCCCAGAGCGGACCATGTGCTGCAGAAGCTGCAGGAGGTCAATCCCTATTTGGCGACTCTGCTGCGGCGTAAAAGGTAAACGGATAGGAAACGGCAAAGAACGACCCGGGGCGGTTCTGTGGGAACCGTCCCGGGGTTGTTCTTTGCTTCGGCGGAGTCAGCCTAGTGTAGACCCATCCAGCTTGGTTCCGCAATTGTTGCAGAAGCGGGCGGCTTTTGGGGCCGGTTGGCCGCAGATGGGGCAGTACTGAGTGCCGGGCTGAGGCGGCTGCTGCCCGGCGGCCGGCGGCGTATAGGCGGGCGGCGTCGGCGGGGCGAAACGGGTGCTGTAAGAGGGGTCCTCCAGACAGTGCTGCACCTCGTCATAAAACCCGGCCCGGATGAGCCCCGTGAACAGAGGAATCAGGAAGACGGCCAACAAAACCACCACAACCAGCAGGGTATAAAACAAGGGGCCCATCCACGGAATTTGCGCCAGGCCTGTAAGAAGCAGGGCTGCCAGAATGAGAGCGCCGTAAATCAGCAGATCGACCAAGAACATTTTGCCGCGGTAGCCCTGGGTTTCCCGGGCGGAGACCTGGATGGCCTCGGTGGCCTTGACGTCGGGGCGGGTCAGGAGGATATAGGGCGTGAAGCGGTAGGCGTAGAGCTTCATGGGTCCCAAGACCAAACCGGCCACAGGAATCAGAAACCAGAGAAAGACCCACAAGCTCATCCAGGCCATACCCCCCACCAGGTGAGGCAGCTGCTCCCGGCGGAACGGGGTGAACAGATCCCGGGACTCCACCGCGTTGCCCCGGTAAGCCTCCAGGAAGAGGAGCGCCAGGGAGCCGGTGAGGGCCAGATCCAGACAAAAGGCCACGGCAGGCACACCCACAAAACCAATGACCCCCAGCCAGGTGAGAAGTCCGGCCAGCAGGCTGACGCCCCAAAGGCGCCAGGGTTTGGTTTGCAGGACCGAGCGGACGTTACGACAAATCCAAGATACCATACCAGATTACCTCCTCGGAAAAGACAAGCATGACACATCCATCTGGTACCTAGTATAACGGCTTCCGCCTGCCTGTCAAGGAAGGGGGGAGAATCTTAAAAAAATCTTCGGATTTCCAAGTCCGCCGGAGGCGGCTCCGGCGCGCACAGGGCGACCACATGATTTTCCCAGGTCCACAGCCGGAAAATGCAGGCTACTGCCGTCCAGAGTGGGGGCCGGACGGATCGAAGCTCAGGTGATTGGGATACCCCCCGCAGCCCGTCGCCGGTATACTTTACGGTG
>VOFH01000083.1_pt1 | contig 62000 bp, 92 predicted proteins | sample 5384091 | NCBI WGS metagenome assembly VOFH01 (sample SAMN12384727, study PRJNA508395) | human gut metagenome | isolation source: healthy gut G | host: Homo sapiens | reverse complement strand
TCGATTCATCGAACAATATCATAATGAATTTGGCATTCGCTGGCTGCTTGGACGGCTGGATATATGCCCAAATGCTTATTACAACTACCGGAAACACCGGAAGGCGGATTATTATACCCTTAAAGCCGAAGTCCAAGCACAGATTCAGGAAATATATCATTCGCACAATGGAGTTGACGGCTATCGGAGTATGAAAGTCTATCTGGAGCGTAAAGGTTATTCTTACAGTAATACCACCGTTCATAAATATATGAACACAGAGCTTGGTCTCCGTTCGGTTGTCCGTCCAAAAAAGCCGGGATATGAGCATGGAAACCCGCATAAAGTATTCGATAATAAGCTGAAGCAAAATTTCACAGCAGATGAAATCAATCGAAAATGGTGCACGGATTTCACTTATCTGTTCCTTGCAAATCATGAAGTACGCTATAACTGCACTATTATAGATTTGCATGACCGGAGTGTGATTGCCAGCATAACAGATCGTAACATTACCAGTGATCTTGCGATCCGGACGCTCCGAAAAGCGCTGGAATCGCAGCCAACAATCAAAGATGGCCTTATCTTACATTCTGACCAGGGCTCACAGTATACGTCCAAAGCATTTACCGAATTCTGCGAATCGGTAAATGTGACACAGAGCATGAGCAAAGCAGGGTATCCGTACGACAATGCACCGATGGAGCGTTACTTCAATACCTTGAAGAATGAATGCACAAATTTGTATGAGTTTACAACAGAGGAAACACTCTATCAAAAGGTAGAAGAATTTGCATACGTTGACTATAATCATGTTCGTCCACACAGTTATAATGGTTATCGAACCCCATATGAAGCAAGGACGGTAGCATAAATTGAAGAAAGCAGCCAGCGTATGCAGGAGATGCTTTCTGCCATGACGGACATCAGCAACAGCTCCAGTGAGATTGGAAAGATCATCAAGACGATTGAGGATATTGCATTCCAGACTAATATTCTTGCTTTGAACGCAGCCGTAGAAGCAGCCCGTGCAGGAGCAGCAGGAAAAGGATTTGCAGTAGTAGCAGACGAGGTTCGTAATCTTGCAGGAAAATCAGCAGAAGCTTCAAAGAATACTTCTGCTCTCATTGAAGGTTCTCTTCACGCAGTTGACCGTGGTACAAAGATTGCAAATGACACGGCCAAGGCATTGCAGCAGCTGACCGAAGGCGTTCAGGGAGTAGCACAGACCATTGAGGAGATCTCTTCTGCCAGCGAGTCACAGGCAGTTTCAGTAAAACAGGTAAATGAAGGCATCAGCCAGATCTCCAGCGTTGTACAGAGCAATTCTGCAACTGCAGAAGAAAGCGCTGCAGCCAGTGAGGAGCTTTCCAGCCAGGCACAGATCTTAAAGGATTTGGTAGGTAAATTCACATTGAAGGATGGTTCTGCGGATCCTGTATCACATACAGCACAGCCAGGCAAGACAACAGGAGAAACAGGAGAAAAAGAACCGTCATCCACTATCTCTTATGAGGATAATGACAAATACTAAGGCTGTGGTTAAAAAGAATAGATAGTGTGTATGAGCCCACAGCAGATTTTATTTTCTGTTGTGGGCTTGATTAAAGTTGGAAAGGAAACTGAAAAATGGCAGAGCCAAGAAAATTATCACCGGAAGAATTCAGGACAATGCAGTTGTTAGAGCTGGATATAAAAGAAAAAATGCAAAATAATAAATGAATCTGTGAGAACACAGCCAATACGGAAACGGGAAATAGTCATACTATTCTGATATCGCCAATTGGATTTTAAAACGAACTGAAATAAAAAGTAACCTGTCAACAAAGATTCATGCATTGTTTGTGCCGAAGGCAGGAGCGATACAAGGAGGACATGTCGCGACGGCATGTTTAAATTAATGAAAATAGCAGTTTTATCAGATATACATGGTAATATGGAAGCTTTTCGCGAAGTTGTAAAATATCTGGAAAAAGAACAGATAAAAAAGTGCTCATTCTTGGAGATATTATTGATTATGGTCCTCACTCAAATGAGGTGATTACCTGCTTAATGGATCTTCCATGGGAAATAATCGGTAATATTCGTGGAAATCATGAGGAAGCAGTCATAGAACAAAAATATGACATGTTTTCTTCTGAAAGAGGGAAAAGATGTGCAGAGAATACGCGAAAATTGCTGAATGCACAAAGTTGGCATTATTTGAATACCATAATGGATTCAACAGCATTAACAGAGGTAGTTATAGAAGGAAAAAAATGCTTAGCAGTTCATGGAAGCCTTAAAGATCATTTGTGGACAGCTATCAGACCTGGGCAGGATTTAAGAGAATATAAAAAATATGACTATGTTTTTTTCTGGACATTCCCATTTACCGCATATATTTGGTGAATATTATTATGTAGATAATATAGAATACAGAAATAAGAAACGTACAATGTTTATTAATCCAGGGTCTGTCGGACAGCCAAGGAATCATAATCCCAGAGCACAATTTGTACTATGGGATACAGAAACAGATGAATTTAAGATGTGTGCAGTTGATTATGATATAGAAAGAGAGCAGAAAGCATTTTCTGATAAAATAGATTCTTTTTATAAAAAAAGGTTATTAACAGGAGTATGATGATAATGAAAAACTTGTATGTGATCAGTGGAGTAACTGGAATGACAGGAAATGAATTGGCAAGACAGCTTGTCAGAATGGGACATAAGGTGATAGGTTTTGATAATTTTTTTGCGTCTTCTCTTCATACAGTAGAAGACATAGTCAATAATTCACTTTTTTACGTTTTATCAATACGATATTAATGATAATGCCCAGATGGACGGCCTGAAACAAGAAATACAAAAAGAAAAGGGTCAATATGGTTTACTTGTATACATAAACTGTGCTGCAGTGGTACATACGGAACATTTTTATCATGTAAATCGCACGTTTACAACCAATGTGCTGGGAATGAAGATGTTTCTTGACCAGGCGATAGAGAATGGTGCAGATATTTATATAAATTGTTCAACGTCTGAAGTATATTCTATGCAATCATGGACACCGGATGGAGTGAAAGAGTCGGATTTTATTACTATGTCTGATGCAGAACACAGCCAGAGAACGAGCTATGCTACTGGAAAACTCATGACAGAATTTTTTATAAAAGATGCTGTGGATGAAGGTAAGATTAAAGGCTGTTCGATTCGCTTTGCTAATGTTTACAGCAAAAAACGAATTGTATCCAAAACATATTATCCCTTATATTCTTCACCAGTTAAAGGATACAGGAAAGGTGCAGCTTTTTAGAAAATAGTAAGAAAAATATGAGAACATTTCTTTACAATGAAGATTCTTGCAGGGCTGTGATTGCATTGATTGATTCACCGGAGGCTTTGGATGGTTCTATTTATAATGTGGCAACGGATGAGGAAATATCCATTGTAAATCTGGTAAAAATGTGTGGGGATAAAATGGGAAGAAAGATCCACAGATTGTATTTACAGGATTTAGAAAGTCAGATCCGGAAAGGAGACTGTTAAATACAGATAAAATCCGGGAAAGAACCGGATGGATGCCGAAAAGTAACACTTGAACAAGGTATTGAAGAGTGTGTAAAGGAATTAAACAAATGAAAGTTTTAATCATAACGGTGGCGGGCATGTCTACACGATTCAGCCGGTCAGTAGGTAAGCCGGTCATTAAGTGTTTATATCATAATAAGTCATTAAAAGACAGCTTGTTGTATATTTTGTTAGAACGCAGCAGAGAATTTGACTATTTTATTATAGTGGGTGGATACAGATATAAAGAGTTATGCGAAACAATCAGGGCATCATTTAAAAGTTTTCAGATAGGATTCTTTTGATTGAAAATCCATATTATTCAACCTATGGTTCAGGATATAGTCTTTATTTAGGACTGCAAAAAGCCTTTGAAACAGGAACAGATGAGATCGTTTTTGCAGAAGGAGATTTATATTTTAATGAAGACGATTACCAAAGGGTGTGTAGTGCCGATAAAAGTGTGGTTACTGTTAATAGAAATCCAATCCTAGCAGACAAATCAGTTGCGCTGTATTTTGATATTGCTGGTGAAATCCGATACATATATGATACAGGACACAATGAATTACTCATAAAAGAGCCCTTTTTTGCGATTTATAATTCTGGACAGGTCTGGAAATTTTCAGATAAAGAAATAGCAAAAAAGTATTTAGCAAAATAGATAAAGAAGAATGGAAAGGAACTAATCTGATTTTGTTGAAAAATATTTTCGTACTATTGGGAGAGACAAGTATGAACTGATTACCTTGGGAAATTGGGTTAACTGCAATACATTAGATGACTTCAACCAAATTCAGGAGTATTAAAAGATGAAAACAATCAATGAAAAGCTGGAAAAATTGAAAAATGAATTGAAAAACAGGAAAGTCAGAATTATGATCATTGGCCTGGGAAGTGTAGGAAATTATTTGCTGGATTATCTGGTTTCTATGGCGGATGAGAATATGGAAATCTGCGTGGTTGGAAGAAATGAAGAAAAAATGAACTCGGATGTAAATATCGTTAAGGTTGCGTCGTTGATCAGAGGACAAAACAAATGTCAGGTAAAAATAAATGCTACTGTTGATTTAAACGATATAAAAACGATTGAGCATGCTATAGAGTGTTTTGTACCGGATATCATTGTCAATAGCAGCCGTGCTTACTCAGGGTTGAAATATGGAAGCATTTCGTGGAAAACAGTGCGGGCTTATGGAATCTGGTCTCCTTTATCTATACGATATACAAAAAATATCATGGAGGCGTATGAAAGAACTGGTTCAGATGCGATTGTTATTAATACATCTTATTCAGATGTGGTGATACCATGGTTGAAATCGGCAGGTAAGGCATATCCGGACTTTGGAAGTGGTAACATCAATCATCTGGTATACCGATTTAAGCTTGCGGCAGGCAATATTCTCTCGATTAGAGACTTTTGGAATATAGATATTACATTTGCAGTTGCCCATTTTCATGATGTATGTATTAGTAAAAGAAGGTCATACAGAGGGAGTTCCAATGCTGATCGACATGAGATACCATGACAGTCCACTACCTTTGGGGGATTGATAAAATCATATCCAATTGCAATATCCCTATGCCAGTTGATGCTAAAAGAAATATGATGAATGCTTCCAGTAATTTTGAAATTATTCAGGCAATCCTTGGGGCGGTAAGAACTGGAAAAAAGACAAAAACTTCATTGTCCTGGGGTATTTGGTGAGATAGGTGGATACCCGGTTATTATTGATGGAAGTGGTGAATCTCCACGAGCGTATATAGATGAAACTGTTTTTCTTTGGAAGAAATGAGGAAAAAAAAACAAAGAATCTATTTATTTAGACGGAATAGAGAATGTCCAGGATGGTGTTCTTGTTTATACAAATGAATTGTTACAAAAAGTAAAAAAGTTTTTGATGTGAATCTTACAAAACAGGTTTCTTTTGATGAAATAGATAATACAGCAGAGTTTATTATCAGGGAAATAATAGAAAAAAACAAATAAAACGAACAAATTAGAGGAGATTCAAATATGGGCATTGTATATACATGCTTTACAACAGATGTGATCCATGCAGGGCATTTAAATATCATCCGTGAGGCACAAAAATATGGAGACGTAGTGGTTGGTGTTATGACAGATAAGGCATTAGTACAGTTTGACCGTTTTCCCACAATTTCTTTTTATGAAAGAAAAAAATGGTGCAAGAAATTACTGGTGTGTCAGAAGTAGTCGAACAGGATTCAATTATGTATGATACGGTCATTAGGAAAATAAAGCCGGATTATGTTATACATGGAGATAATTGGTGTAAAGGACCTATGAAAGCAATCCGCGAAAAATGCAAAAAAAGCAGTGGAATACGGTGGTAAGATCATTGATATTCCATATACATATGATCCACAGATTAAAGAACTCAGTAGGAAAATGAGGGCGAGACTTGCTATGCCAGAGTACAGACGGAAGCGATTAAAGCAGTTACTTGGCATTAGACCGATTGTAAAGGCACTGGAAGTTCATAATGGAATTACAGGTCTTATTGCAGAGAAAACGGTGGTTGAGCATAATGGCAGATTGGATCAATTTGATGCCATGTGGATATCTTCTCTTTGCGATTCTACAGCTAAAGGGAAACCTGATATTGAACTTGTTGATATGACAAGCCGGTTTAGAACAATTGATGATGTTACAGAGGTAACAACAAAACCTATCATTTTTTGATGGAGATACAGGTGGGCTGACTGAACATTTTGTATATACAGTGAGGTCTCTTGAGAAAATGGGAGTTTCAGCTGTGATCATTGAAGATAAAACGGGGCTTAAGAAAAATTCGCTGTTTGGGACAGATGTGGCACAGACCCAGGATAGTATAGAACATTTCAGCCAGAAGATACGCGCAGGGAAAAATGCCCAGCTTACAGATGATTTCATGATCATTGCAAGAATTGAAAGTCTTATTCTGGAACGCGGAATGGAAGATGCTTTAAAGCGTGCAACTGCTTTTGTTAAAGCAGGTGCAGATGGAATTATGATTCATAGCAGAAAAAAAGATCCGGCGGAGATACTGGAATTTTGTGATAAGTTCAGGATGGTAAATACGGAAACACCTTTAGTAGTGGTTCCCTCCTCTTTCAATACGATTACGGAAGAGGAACTGGCAGTTCATGGGGTGAACCTTGTGATTTATGCGAATCAGTTGACTCGCAGTGCATTTCCTGCCATGCAGGATACAGCAAGAGAAATATTGAAATATCATAGAGCGAAAGAAGTGGATGACCGACTACTTCCGATTAAGGATATTATTACATTAATCGATACACTATAACAAGTGTGGAAAGAGAGTAAGGAGTGCAAAGAGCTTATGAAAGCAGAAAAGCTAGTACAGATTATAGGATCAGATTTTTTATACAGGCGTGCCGGATTCACAATTAAAAGCACTTTGTGATTACCTGATGGCAACATATGGAATCAATGAGAACCATCATATAATAGCGGCAAATGAAGGAAATTGTACAGCTTTAGCAGCTGGTTACTATCTGTCCACAGGTAAGATACCTGTAGTATACATGCAGAATTCAGGAGAAGGAAATATTATTAATCCTGTTGCATCGTTGTTAAATGATAAGGTCTATGCGATACCCATGATATTTATTATAGGCTGGAGAGGTGAACCGGGAATACATGATGAACCTCAACATATTTATCAGGGAGAGATTACTTTAAAACTTCTCGAAGATATGGGGATAGAAGCTTTTGTAATCCGCAAAGAAACAACGGATAAAGAAGTAGAGCAGCAGATGGAATGCTTTAGGAAAAAATTGGCAGTTGGAAAAGATGTAGCTTTTTGTAGTCAGTAAAGGAGCTATTTCTACGGATACAAAGATTTCATACAAAAATCATAACAAAATGCTGCGAGAAGATGTTATTCGGCTTATTGTAAAAATTCTAAAAAGATCCAATTATTTCAACTACCGGGAAGGCATCCAGAGAACTTTTTGAAATAAGGACAGCAAATGAACAGGGGCACCAGTATGATTTTCTGACAGTAGGATCAATGGGGCATACGTCTTCTATTGCCCTGGGTATAGCACTAAATGAGCCAGATACAAAGATATGGTGTATTGATGGTGATGGTTCAGCTCTTATGCATATGGGAGCTATGGCGATAATAGGTTCTACTGCCCCCCGCAAATATGATCCATGTAATCATTAACAATGAAGCGCATGAAACAGTTGGAGGCATGCCAACAGCGGCTTCTGTTAATTTTACAAAAGTTGCGAAAGCCTGTGGTTATCCACATGCAGTTTGTGTTGATACATTTGATGATTTGGAAAGAGAACTTAAGAAAGCAAGAAAACGAAAAAGTTGAGTTTAATAGAGGTGAAGTGTGCTATTGGATCAAGACAAAATCTGGGTAGACCAACAACAACAGCTATTGAAAATAAGGAAAAGTTCATGGAGTATCTGAAAACATTAAATGAATATCAATTAATAACCACCTCTTTGAAAAGAGATTAATTTGTGAAGCGGATATTTTATTTTTTTGAGCGGGGATAACATGGCAGAGGAGAGAACATGATGGATGCTGCTAAGAAACTTACACCACAAGAATTTAGAACAATGCAGTTGTTAGAATTAGATTTACTAATTGAGTTCGATCGTGTTTGTAGAAAGCATGGTATTAAATATTGCATTACTAGCGGAACATTACTAGGTGCTGTTAGGCACAAAGGTTATATTCCATGGGATGACGATTCAGATATTGCAATGCTTCGGGAAGAGTATGAGAAATTCAGGGCAGTTGCGGATGAAATGGATGCTTCTGTTTGCTACTTTCAAGATCACTATAATGATCCAGAATATCTTTGGCAATATGGAAAATTGCGTAGGACCGGAACTTCATTTGTCCGAGCAGGACAGGAACACATGAAAGGAAAAACCGGCGTCTTTGTAGACATTTTTTGTTCTTGATGATTGCCCCAAAAGTGTGCTCGGAATGGAACTACAAGATTTATGGTGCTTCTTTTTAAGGAAAATATTGTATTCTCGTGTAGGAAAAGTTAATGAGACAGGCATGAAAAAAAGCAATTTATAGCTTTCTCTCGGTGATTCCGGTCAAGTGGATATATGGAAGAGTTGAAAAGATGGCGAGCAGAAGCAATAATAGTACACCAAACAGAGTGAGAACCTTGTTGTTTCCGACATTTGGGAAACTCTATATGAAAAATGCACATCCAGCAAAAATACGATATGGAATGCCAAAGAGTTGGTTTTTGGATAGAGCGGAGTATGATTTTGAGGGACATAAATTTTACGGAACAAAGAACTATGATGCTTTTTTGAAATATCTCTATAATGATTATATGACATTGCCACCAAAGGAAAAGAGAACCCCCATGCTCCTGTATCTAGTTTTAACTTTAATGTTCAAAGTAAAAGCGTTGATAGGGAGAAGGTAAAATGAAAAATGCGATTATACTAGCAGCAGGAAAATCTGATCGTTTTGCTCCGTTTACATATGAAAAAACCCAAATGCAATTTTGGAATTTGATAGCATCGACGATCTACGAATGTTTGATTCGGAGTTTCTTTTGAATGTTGATTCGAAATAATTACAAATATCTGCGAGACTTTAAAATGCAATCCTTATTCTTACAGGCGTATCCACGTCGCCTCTAGCATATAGAGCATCTAAGCTCACAATGTTACTTTTACGCATGATGTTTGAAACCGGCACAAATAACAAGGCATAAGCTGTCGATGAGAAAGAAAAGGTTTGTAGTTAGTTTGCGCCCGATTCAATATCTGGAAGAACTTTTAGAAGCTTAAAAATAGTAAAAAAGAATTGACAGGGGATAATCATTCATGCGTTTTGATGATATTTCTATGGATGAAAACATTACAGGCTTCGTATGTGGAAGTGATACGATCTTTTGCATTGATGAGTTTGAAGGCTTCGATGATGGATATTTCGCAAATTATGATTGTATGAAAAAGAATAGCGTTGCGTATGCCGCAAGTTTTGCAGATTCACATTTTGAGCAGGACGATTATCAAAAGTTGAACGAAAGGCTGAAAAATTTTAATGCGATTGGCTTAAGAGAAAATCAAATGATACCATATGTCGCTTCTCATGTAGATGTTCCAGTTCAAAGGGTAATTGATCCAACATTATTGCTGACAAGTAATGAGTACGACAAAATAGCGGACGAACGGCTGGAAAATGAGAAGTATCTGTTACTTTACTCGCGTAGATATAATCCTCATATGGAGGCTTATGCAGAGAAGCTTGCAGCAGAAAATGGCTGGAAGATCGTTGAAATTAGTTTGCGCGCAAAAATGCTGAAAAAAACTAATCGCCGAATGTTCTATTGTGAACTCTGCAAAAAGTTACACTAAACGCCATCATGGACTCAAAAACGTCATAATCTCATCAAAATTTTTACCGCTTTTCAGATAGGCTTCCATGATGGCGTCAGCTTCCATTCGGCGTTTCTGTTCCTGCAGTTCCTCAAGCTTTTCTGATAGTTTATCATATCGGTCTTGCAGCTTGGACATACCAGATTTCACTTTGGATATTTCGGTTTCAATTGCCTCAATCGTCTTCTTCCTCGCCATTATCCTGTGCCTCCTTGCTTATGTATGACTGGCTGATATTCAGAAGCTTACCATATTCCTCTGCTCTCTTTTGGATGTCTGTTTCATCAAGGCCAAAAAGAGTTCAGAATTAACTTTTGAGTTCTGGTAACTGCATGATCTAATTTATAGTTTCTGCCGTGACGGCGGACAATTTCAATCTTTTCAAGCTCACGGATTGCGGCTGGAACAGTCATATACTTTTGTTTTGTTTCCATCCGAATCATTTGTTCTTTAAGAAGATTATAAATCCGATTGCGTACAATCAAAGCTACAAATTCTATAAAAATTTTAGATGACATGCTTCGCGATGACTGAACACGTTCGCTTTTGGAACCAATAAATGTCTTATCAGATTGAAAAAAGCTTTTCCGAAATATCCCGCCCTTTATACTGGATCAGAGCCTGAGAGGCTGTCATTTTCTCAGAAGTAATGATGCAAAAGTATCCGCACAGCTGCAACTCTCGCTCAATCACATCGGTTCGTTCATCAGCACCCAGAAAAATCCCCCTGTTTGCTGTAATGCAGATGAAAGTACTCCTGATAAGTTTTACCAAACTTTTCATCTTTTCCGACGTGTCTGTCCATGAACTGCCGCAGCTTCTCAATTCGCTGTTCCAGGCGTTCCCTTTCAGCGGCCTGCTTCGATGGATTGTAATAAATGTGAAAATATCTTTCTGCAGTATCATCTTCATAAAGCCTGGCTGTCGTTGTGATGCCATACACCTTGTAAGCACGAATTGCGGCTTCCCGCTTTGCTTCAAATGTTCCTCGGTTTTCAAGCACAAGGGAAGATACCAGTGTTTTGCAGCCTTTGCACATGATGATGAATGAATATCCATTTTCATCAATGTAACGGATATTTTCTTTGCTGAAATAACCGCGGTCAAGGATAAAGCCTATCTGCTTATATCCGTACTCCAGGACCTTATCAACCATAAAGGTGAACTGGGATACATCTGTAACAGAACCCGGATACTCTTCATAAAAGAGTGGAATCCGGTTTGTTCTATCCATGGCGATTGATAGATTGAATACTGGAAATCCTTTATCATCCTTGGCTTTTCCAAACTCGACAATGTCGATGTCTCCTGCTTCACTGTTCTTGTTCGTGGAATCATAAGAAACATAAACTCTGCTCTTATGATCGCGCTTGGCATTCCAATCATCCAGGAAGCCAATACACTGATCTTTCGAGATTGTGTTAAGGAGCCGGCTGACCTTAGAATCACTGTATATCGTCATTTTATCTGTTAAAAGAGGATGGGTAAAAGCAAAATCCGGATAGTATTGTCCCGCGTTTTCCTCTTCTATGATCAGGTAAGAAACAAGATCCAGAATCAATCCAGTGTCACTGCCAAAGCGTTTTTTAACATCGGAATAAGCTTATATTCATTCAGTATTTTCTGAATGATGATGCATGAGCCAATCTTAAGGCAACAGTCCGATATGCCAATGGTAGCTCTTCTGGTAGTTTTACATCTGGAAAATAGCTTTGAAACTTTTCATTCGGAATCATAAGCGTTGAATCAGAAGAGGATATCTTTCCGACGATAGTTCTTAGCGGTACGGAGTATTGTTTTTCCGGATGATATTCACTGCCGTATTGATACAGAATGTAGGTTGTAGTTCCCTTTTTCTTTGTAATGATTTTACCCTTTATTTCGGGAATTTTGACTGTAGTATTGAGGTACATGACTCCTCCCATATTTAGTGTAACTATTACACTAAATATAGCATATTTGTACAGAAAATACAAGTCTCAAGCATCGCATATTTGCTTGCTTTTTATGAAGCAACACCTTGAATTATCGGTTTTAGTGGAACTCAAATGCAGAGTTCACATCTATGAGGCAGGGGTTGAAGAGTTTTTGTCCCTTACGAAATATGCAGAATGTGTTGTGACAAATTCGCTCCATGGAACGATATTTGCTGTTCAATACAGTAAGCCGTTATGCGTATTCTCTAGAGAACAGTGTGATACTAAAATAAAGAGCTTCTTGCTTTTAATGGTGGTGTGAGATATGGCGGGATACTTGATAGACAAAGATAAGGGAAAGTGTTACGGCTGTGAAGCTTGTGTTCAGATTTGCCCTAAAAGTGCATTGAAGATGGAAGAGGACGATGAAGGATTTCGTTATCCGATTCTTAATAAAGACTTGTGTGTAAAATGTAGTTTGTGCCACCAAGTCTGTATTTATGAGAATATGCCAGTGCGATATGGCAAGGACAAGTATGAAATACTTGAATTCCATAGACGTAGTTACAGTTCAGCCATGAAGCTAATTCATAGTAAGCGCCTTTTAATTCGACGACTTGTTTTCCAGAGAAATTCCCTTCGTAATGATAGCTAGGAAATGCAAATCTTAATTGCTCTTCTTTGGTTTTCGAATACTCTCCGGCAGCTTTTCTGACCATGGAACCAGATCATCTGCCAGTTTTTCCACCGACTTCACTGCATTTTTCCCTATTTTCCTTTTGTTTATAATAGCTTAACATAATTTTTTCTTATACAAGCTGCCTTCAGGTCTTCCATCGGACCGTAAATAGCCTCGTACTGCGGCAAGCACCAGGAAGCAAGTTTCTTAGCCTGCTTATAGAAGAATACCATCCAGTCACGGCTGCTTTCATTGATGCTCTCCTTATAAAGAGCCCAGCCTACATAATACCAGTTATGGATTGCAGAATAAGCCATCCAGTGCAGATGTTCCTTCTCAGTTGCAGGACGTCCGAAGTACGCTTCCAGAATGTCCTAATCTTTGGTTCATCTACCTCATAATCAAGTCCGGCAATTACACGACCAAAGTCATAGCCAGGGTCATTATATCCTGCAAACTCGTAGTCGATGATGTCGAGAGTATCTTCAGTCATGAGCACATTGTCGATGTTGATATCGTTGTGGCACATGGTGTTTTGACCCCGTCCATATCCGCATACTTCTGCAGCTTACGGAGCATGATCCATTCCTTCTCAAAGATTTTGAACAGGTCACCCTTCATCTTGGATGCTTCCTTGAAGAGACGCTCACACTGCCAGATCGGATCATAGTTGTACTCTTCCCAATCAGGAAGGTCATATCCTTCATCATGGAATGCACGAATCTTTCTGGCAACCCTTTTCATGATTTCAACGTCTTCATAGTACTTGCCGTGCAGGTCGATGCAGTTCTCACGGAACTTGGAAATCTTGGCACCCTGCTCGTCGATGTAGATGTATGTATCATCAACATGGGCTTTGGCTGCAAGTCTATTTGCTACACATTCATTCTTTCTGTAGATGAAGAAATGTGTGCTGTCTCCCCGGATAGCGGAAGATATAACGTTCTCCACGGACAACAAATGTGAAGAGAATGTTGGAAAGTCCTTCTGCAGAACATTGATGTCGCTGATTTCATCTTCGGTACAGTTAAGAACGGAGCAAATCTTCTCGTTGATCCAGCCGGAAACATTACCGAGGAACAGACCGTCGATGTTCTGGATTTCCTGAATGGAATCAAACTCAAACAGGAAGTCGGCAGAATATTCACGGACATACATGTCAAGGTCATCAATATGGCGGTTGATGAATTCTTCCCAGAACAGGGCGGATACGCGGAAGTCATCAATTTCCTCATCCATGAAATTAACCAGTCTTCTGCTCAGCTCAGCGTCCAGATAAGCATGTCCATAGATGCACTCGCCACTCTTGGCGCAGCTATAAATATCGAGGATTCTGCCGGACTGGTTCTTCTTCACTACCAGCTCGTTGTGGGCATCTTCCTTATATACAGTGGCATGGAAAGAATTATATTCATACTGAGAGAACGGGTTCTCTTCAAAGTAATTGTCGCAGTTCAGAATATATGTAGAACCAAGGAAGTCCTTAGCAATGTAAAGGGAGTAGATGTTGTTCTTCTTTAGGTCAGGGTTGACTTCGATGTTCACGCCCCACTTGTCCACCAGGAAGAAATAAAGCTCCTGCTTGTAACCGATAACCACGGTGATGTCGTTGATTCCCGCTTCCTTCAACTGACGAATCTGACGCTCAATCAGTGTCTCACCATTCTTCATGAACAGGCCCTTAGGCATGTTGTATACAGATTTGGCAGAAATGTCGGAACCACCGGCTGCAAGAATGACAGCGTTGTTGACCTTCAGTGGCTCCAGTTCCTCCATAGCGGATTCGGTTACTTTTCCATCCTTCAGGTAGCCCTTCTTTCCAGGCTGGCGGCAAGTTCAGCCACCTCATCCTCGGATTTGAACACATAATAATGCTTATTGGAGTATACGTAGTTGGCGATATTCTCTGGTGTTTCTTCTGCTCTAAGCAGGGTTCTTATAACTTCAAACTCTTTGTAGGTAATCATTTCTTCTTTTCCTCTCTGAATCTCTTCAACAACAAGCTGCCTTCAAACACATCTATATCTTGTTTACTTGTTATCTTGCACTGTGGTGATGTGCACTGAGAAAACCACAGTCTTTTTCCAAGAGCCATATAAAGGGATGTAGTATGCGGCTCAAGGTCATTGAGGATGTCTCTCCTCACTGCTTCCTCATAAGCATCACACAACTCTCCGAACTTGAAGGTCCACGGATTTGCAAATCCTTTCAAGGTCTCACGGATTATATTCTGGGTTGTAGAATACTCGTCATCTTTGATGCATGTGCACAAGTCTATATCAGCTGATGCGATGGCATTTCCATGTTTCTTACATACACGAATGGAATCGTCGATGTCTTCCTGAGGTGTCATTGGTGCTACACCAAAGGAGATTACCACAATATCGTCCTTGGATATTTTGCCCTTCAGATTAAAGATTCCATTCATTGTGGATTCCTGGAAGGTTGTCCCTCCGGTACAAGTCCACTTCTTTTATCTATCCTGTACTTGTGGCAGATATCCTCGACCTCATCGACCCAGTCCTTGTGACAGACCACTTCGATAGCATCGATGTTATCGTCATTCTGGAATATCTCAAGTGTATATGCAAGAATAGGTTTTCCCTGGACTTTGATGAATTGTTTGGGAACTCCTGCCCCCACTCTCGTTCCGGTTCCACCGGCTAGTATTACTCCTATGTTCATTTCATTCTCCTCGGTTTTATCTTCTTTTCCTACTTCTGCCTTTTACCTGCATTACCTGCTCATTTCTCTACACCGGCTTATAAGGATTCACACAGAGGCTTGGATTATAGTAGATGACATCATCTCCAACCAGGACGCTCTTTCCGTCCTTGACTTCGATAATGTTCACAGCACAATTGTCAGGAACCTTGCCATGCTAGAAGTCTTCCTTGTTTTCAGTTTCATAGACCTGCTGTAGCATTGCTCTTAAAGCAAATCCATGAGTCGTGAGAAGAATTGTCTCATAACAGTACCTCTTTATCAGTTCTTGATAGAACTCTCCGGTTCGGGCACATACCTGCTGAATTGACTCCCCGCTTGCACTGTTTTGAAAAGCGAATGGATTGTCATAGAAGTCATTGAAATGCTCTGATGGTATTTCAAAGTTCTCCTTGGTAAGTCCCAATCCTTCCTATTCTCCAAAGAACATCTCCTTCAGCCGGTCATCCGTCTGGATTGGAGGTATGTCCTTCTTATTCTTTCTTAGAATAATCTCTGCCGTTTCATAGGCCCTGGACAATGGACTTGATATAGCCACATCGAACTTGATATCGGAAAGTGCCCGGGCTGTGATTATGGCAAGTTCTCTGCCCTTTCATTCAATAGTTCGTCCATCCATCCTTGCAGAGCACCTCGGAGGTTACCGTTGGTTTCTCCATGACGGACTATGTAAATCTTCAATCGCCAACACCCCATCGCTCTTCTAAATCAACACGAATCACTAAAACACGTGATGACAACTATTATTATAAGTGTTGGTGGGTAATTTGTCAATCTCAAATCACTTTTGTTTACAATTTCCTGTAGAAAAATTCACATTTTTCTCTTGAAAATCACGCTTTGTTGATTTATAATATCAATATAGGTGATTTTGAGTTTCACACGAGACGCGGAGAAGATAGATAAGAAAGGAAGAATGAAAATGTCAGTTGGAGCAAATATAAAGAAAAGAAGATTCGAGTTAAATATGTCGCAGCAGGATTTGGCAGATGCAATGGGATATAAGACCAGGTCAACAATCGCCAAGATCGAGTCTGGTGAAAATGATGTGACCCAGAAAAGACTTACCAAATTCGCAGAGGTGCTCGACACTACCGTCGAAGCTTTGATGGGTATTACTACCCCTCCTGCTACTTTGACCACAACATACACAACCATTACTTCCGACAAAAGAAATAAGACTGTTGCCATTATCCTTGCCGGTGGTAAATCAATACGCAACCACAAGAACATACCTAACCAGTTCATTGACATCAATGGTAAGCCGGTTATCGTGTATTGCCTAGAAGCATATCAGCGCCACCCTGCAATTGATGACCTCTATGTCGTGTGTCTGAAAGGTTGGGAGAACATTGTGACTGCTTATGCAGAGCAGTTTGGTATTACCAAACTCAGAGGTTTAATCCCCGCTGCTGCCAGCGGTATTTTATCCGTGGAAAACGGTCTTGATTATGTGAAGGATAAATACGGAGATGACGATATCATCATCTTCCAGGAATCCACCCGCCCCATGGTTAATGTCGAGATGATATCCAAGCTTCTCCAGGCATGCTACGAGAACAGTAAGGCGAATATCTGCCAGTCCATGAAGGACTATGTACAGTTCAGTTACAAGGCTGGAAAAAGCTGAGTATATCAACCGCGAGGATGTCGTGGATCTTCAGTCCCCGGAAGCTTATCGATTTGACGTAATCAAATCAGTATTTGATGATGCTAAACAGCAGCACCACGCATTGACAGAGAGCTGCTGCGCAATGCTGATGTTTAACTTAGGCTACGATATTAACTTTATCGAAGGTAGCGTCAATAATATAAAGATTATCCGTGATGAGGATATTGCTGTATTTGGAGCTTTGTTGAAACAAAAATAAGAGCCGAAATAAAGATTTTCTTACTACTATATATCGTAAACGCTCCATAGCGAGTACTGAACCAGTCAAAAGCCACTTTTGCGGCTTGGCTTAATTGCTCTTCTTTGGTTTTCGAATACTCTCCGGCAGCTTTTCTGACCATGGAACCAGATCGTCTAAAAAGGATCGGTCTGTTTCAACCCATGTGTTTCGGAATCTCTGTCAGAAGATATTCAAAGTACTCATATGGCTTTAAATGGTTCGCTTTTTTGCTGTTTCTGCAATGCTGTAAATGATAGCGGATGATTTTGCACCATTGATGGTATCGATCATCTGCCAGTTTTTCTTGCCGACACAGAATCCGCGGATCGCACGCTCTGATGCGTTGTTGTCCATCGGAACATCCCCGTCGGTCAGGAAAACCCGAAGGTATTTTTCCTGATTTAATGCATACGTGAAAGCTTCCCTCAGTTTTTCCGTACCGACTTCACTTTCGTGTTGTTTCAGGTACACAAACAAAGCATCTACCAGTGGTTTTACAACCACCTGACGCTGAACGAGTCTTTCTTCTGATGAAAGTTCTTTGAGTTTTCCTTCCTCCCGGTAGATCGCCTGGATCTGCTTTATGATCAGGAATGAAGCGGACTCTTTCTGGCCTTCTTTTGGAATCACGGCAAGTGCTTCATCAAAGCGTCTGCGGGCATGGACCTTATTCGAGAACTGGAATAAGGTCCATTATCCCAGAAATATTGTTATTCCAGAAGCATGTTTCCACGTGGCATAAATGTTGTTTTTACAGCATATTTCTTGAATAACGATAGTGCTCTTTTACAATGAAGATGTTACCTATTCATCTCATTATAAAGGAGGATTTATATGGGAAATACAATCTTACCATTCGATGAACTGATGAAAGCAGTTCTGGAGCAACTAAAATCTCAGAAATATATGGATTCAACATTGACCGTATATCGACGAACCTACAAGCGCATTCACATTTTTCTGAATCATCATGGAACGGACATATACACGCATGAATTAGGCAAAGCATTTCTTGCTGATTCAAATGTTAGCAAAACTACCTTTGTAGCCTATTCCTGTGCAGTACGAAGGCTAGATAACTACATTGACAGAAAACCTTACAGGTGCCATCATGGTGATTATAACGAGCAGATCCCTTTGGTGTTTGCAGACACTTTGACTGGGTATCTTCAAGAATGCATAGATAATGGCAATAAACCGGCTACGATCTGCTCAAAAGAAAGAACCTGTATATCTTTTTTGTGCTTTGTGGAAAATGCAGGTTGTTCTGATCTTTCGCAATTAAACACTGGCATTGTATCAAAAGCATTGCTTACATTCTCCAACAAGGATGCCTATGCACGTATCCGTCAGTTCCTGAATTACCTTGTTGAAAAAGGCATCACAGAAATGGATTTTTCCAGGATTGTTCCGCACTATAAGAGAGGTATGGTGCTTCCTACGACATATACGCCAGATGAAATTTTAAAATGCCAGATATTCTAGCTGTCCGGCGGCACATTGCGGTAGGCGCAAACCGCACGGTATTTTCTCCAGATTCGCCTACCCGATTGTGCCGTGCCGGGACTTACCGCGCTTTTCTCCCGGCTTGGCGGCACATTGTCGTAGCCTTGTTTGAAAGGCAACATTGCTGCTTTTTGAAACAAGGCCATGACCCGAAAGTCATAGCCTTTGAAATGAACTTTGAAAACTTCATCAATAAGTGCGATACTTGCGTTATGGGAACGTGGAAATCAAAAAACAGACACAAATATTTGTTACAGTATCATATTATTTTCGTATGCAGGTATAGAAAGAAATTGCTGATGTCAAAACAAATATCAGATGATATAAAGCAGTTTTCTTATGAGATATGTCAAAAGATAAAGTCATTATCAGATATATGGAGACAGATAAAGATCATATTCATTACATGATAGAAACAGAACCGACAATGTCTGTTAGTAAAATTGTGAATCTGATGAAAAGTTATACGACATATCATATTTTGTCCGCAGTATTTTGTAGGAAATGTTTCAGAAGAGATGTTGAAAAATATATAGAAAATCAAGGGTAGGAAGGTGGCGACAGTAGGTGTTAAAAGCATATAAATACAGGATATATCCTAATAGCGAACAAAGAATTCAGATTGCAAAAACATTTGGCTGTTGTCGTTTTGTTTACAATCAGACATTGGCATATCGGAAAGAAATATACGAGAAAGAGAGAAAAAGTCAGTTAGTAAAACGGATTGTAATAATTACTGTAACAGAGAATTAAAGAAAGACTATGAATGGTTAAAAGAAATAGATAAATTTGCTCTGACCAACGCAATCTATAACATGGACGCTGCATATCAAAAAAATTCTTTAAGGAACATGCAGGATATCCGAAATTCAAGAGCAAACACGATAACCATAAATCATACACAACAAACTTCACAAATGGAAATATTGCGGTAGATTTTGAGACAGGGGGAAGATAAAATTGCCAAAATTAAAAGCGGTAAAAGCAAGGTTACACAGGGAATATAGTGGGCAGATTAAGTCAGCGACCGTTTCGCAGGTTTCCAGTGGAAAATACTATGTGTCCATACTTGTAGAAACGGAGCATAAGGAACTGGCACATACAAATCATAACATAGGAATCGATTTAGGAATTAAAGATTTATGTATTACTTCCGATGGGAAGGTATATGAGAATCTAAAAATTATAAAAAATACGAGAAACAGCTTGTAAAGCTGCAAAGGCAACTGTCACATAAAGGAAAGAGAAGTAAGAACTATTATAAAACAAAGAAAAGATAGCATTATGCCATGAGAAAATAAGGAATATAAGAAAAGATTATCTACATAAAGTTTCACATGAGATTATCAGCGAAACCAAGTGATAGTTTCAGAGAATTTACAGATAAAAAACATGGTAAAAATCATCATCTGGCAAAAGCCATAAGTGATGTATCATGGTATGAGCTGACAAGACAGTTAGAGTATAAGGCAAAATGGAATGGCAGGAAATACATCAAAATAGATACATTTTATGCCAGTAGTCAATTATGTTCTGTTTGCGGGTATCAGAATCCAGATACAAAAGATTTGTCAGTGAGGACATGGATATGTCCGAAATGCGGAGCAGAACATGACAGGGATATCAATGCCGCGAAAAATATACTGACAGAAGGATTAAGACAAATAGCATAAAAAGAAATATATAGGGCAGGGACTGCCCAAATTAACGCCTGTGGAGATAGTAGGTTACGAGCACGTCATTGAGGCGGCTGATCGACGACGATTTTGATGCCGACGGTCATTGATTCCGTAGCGATGGACGCGGCGCTCCGCCATGATGCGTTCAATTGTGAACAAATTTTAGCGGGAAAAGCAAAATAGCCGCCACTACCCCAATAGTGACGGCTGTTACATTGTAACAAGCTAGTTATAAAAGGGTAGGCCGTGTGTATCTGACTTTCCCTTTTTGTATCTATAGTCTATCATATTCGAAAAGTGAATTCAAGTACTATTTCCTTCAGTTGTCACCGACAACCCCGGCGTTACTGCTTACGCTTTGCGTAAACAGTAACGGGATTTTGCCGATGCTTCGCATCCTAAATCGGCAAAATCCGCATCCAGGACATTATATTATGGTATTTTCGGTGCCGAAAATACCTACTTGGAATAGCTGTTGCATATTTTCATGAATATGGCGACATTTTAATGCCGCCGGTCCGGACGAGAGAGCAGATGTGATTACTTTTTATGGGCAGGAATTTTCTGAACTGAAAACTCCGTACAATATAGTAGTGGCCGCAGATGTACTGGAATTCGTACAGGGATTGACAGAATGGATTTCCTATATTATGATGCTGAAATATGGTGGGACAAGTATTGGAAATGAGAGCGTGACTGAACCCAGCCGCGCGCGAGCTGATGAAAAGAGGAGAGCAGAATGGCTGAAACCGGTGAGGAGACATATTATATTGTAGGAGAATCAAGAACGAATGTGGATAACGCGATCACAAAGGTGTATGGAAGCTTTTTATCGCATTTGAGGTGATCCCATCAACAGGAGAGATCATACAGACAGACTGTTCGAGAACGCTGGAGCTGACAAATGATTTTATACGAAAAGCTTTTTCTGCATAAGCACCTGGAAACGGATGCGAAGGTGATCGAGGAGGCGATCCAGCGCCGATATCATGGTTCTTCCTGGAAAGCGCTGATCGTTGCCTATCGGGACGCGTTAAAGCATTATCAGCGCGCGATGGCCGCCGAAGCAGAGGAAAAGGGGAAAAAAAGGTGACAACTGAAAAGAATGAAGAGATGACAAGCGAAGAAGTCCTGACCTGCGCGATCAATATCGGGGAGCAGCTCCTCGTGAGCGGGGCGGAGATCAGCCGTGTGGAGGATACGATCCGGAGGATCTGCAATGCCTACGGATCCGGCAGAGCCATATTTTCTCGATCGCGTCGTGTATCATCGTGACGCTGGAGACGAAGGAGCGGAAGTGGATCACGCAGACGCGAAGAATTTTAAGTTACGGGACGGATATGTGGAAGCTGGACCGGCTGAATGACCTTTCGAGGCGGATCTGCGCGACGCAGCCGTCGTTTGCGGTGATCGATCAGAATATGAAAAGATCTTAAAGGGACCGACATATTCCCCGGCGGTGCAGTGCGGGATCTATGCAATGACAGCCGGTGCATTTGCGATCTTCTTTGGCGGAAATCTGTGGGATGGATTTGCGTCCCTGTTTGTCGGGGCGCTGATCCGCGTGACCTTATATGCGCGCTCCGCGATCAAGCTGAAGGCGATCTTCTCAATATCCTCTGCTCTCTGATCTCCGGTATGGCATGTATTCTTGTCTGCTATCTCGGGATCGGACAGCATGTCGAGATGATCATGATCAGGGAATATCATGCTCCTGATCCCGGGAGTCCTGATGACGAACTCATTCCGGGATTTCATCAGCGGGGACATGATCAGCGGACTTTGCACTTCTCAGAGGCGATGATCACAGCCATCTGTGTGGCAGCCGGGTTTATTCTTTCTAAAATACTTCTTGGAGGGATGTTATGAGTCAGGATGTTCTTTCAATCATCGCATCGTTTTTCGGGTCGTTTGGATTTGCGATCATTTACAACATCCGCGGGCGCAGAGTCTTGATCCCGGCGATCGGCGGGGCAGTTTTCTGGGCAGTGTATCTTGTATTTTTACATTTTGTGGATAATGAATATCTGGGATTTTTCGTGGTTGCGATTTTGATCACGATCTACTCGGAGATCTGGGCGAGGATCTTAAAGACACCGGCAACGACGGTCCTGATGCCGACGGTCATCCCGCTGATCCCGGGAGGTTCCCTGTACTATGCGATGGACGCGGCCCTCCGGCGCGACATGCCGCAGTTTATCGTAAAGGGGCAGGCGGCGATCGGACTTGCGATCGCGCTTGCGGCGGGGATCATGGTCGTGACGTCGTTGAGGAGGCCGATCGAGGCGCTGGTGCACATAGTAGCTAAGAAAAAATATTGACGAACAAATGTTTGCAATATATAATATTTATGTGGAAAGCAGAATACATAAAAGGGGCCCTGCCCTCCGGTTTCGGAGGACTAACCCTCCAGACGAAAGAAAGGAGGTTGCTGAGTGCCGGTGGCACTCGTCCAGCAACGACCGGAGTGGAACGTAGAAATGCCAATGTATGTTACATATTCGGACTTGATCCAGATAGGTATCTTCATTGTCGCTCTCGTAGGATTGTGTTACACAATCTTCGGGAAAAAGAAAATAGCCGCCACTACCCCAATAGTGACGGCTGTTACAATGTAACAAACTAAACTATGAAGGGTAGGCCACATGTATCTGACTTTCCCCTTTGTATTTATAGTGTAGCATATTTGAAAATTGAATTCAAGTCTTTATTTATTTTCCGTCGTCACCGACATTCCAGGTATAATCTTCCCTTCAGCCTCCTTCTTAAACATCTCCTCCATCGTATGCCATCCCAGCACTGCGCACTTGACCCGCGCCGGCATATGGGACACATCCTGTAAGATGGAAGCTTCCTCCAGAGGTTCCAGTTCATCGCCCTTTGCAGTTCCTTTGATCATCTCAAGAAACAGGTTTGCGAGGCGCAGCGCCTCATCCTTTTTCTTACCAATGATCAAATCTAACATCATATCCGCGGAGGCCTGGGAGATCGCGCAGCCGTCTCCGACGAAAGCTCCGTCGACGATCTCATCGTTCTCGACCTTTAATTTCAGCCAGATATCATCACCGCAGCTCGGGTTTACGCCTTCTAAGACGAGGTTTGCGTCCGGCAGCTCATGCTTGTGAGTCGGATGAAGATTGTGTTCAATTAAAATTTCATTATAAAATGTATTACTCATATCCCATTTTTCTCCTTAATCCGCCAAGACTCTCAAGGAATGCACGGATCTCCTCCTCTGTATTGTAGAACGCGAGGCTCACACGCGTCGTGGAGGTGGTTCCAAGGTACTGTAACAGCGGCTGTGCGCAGTGGTGACCGGCGCGGACACAGATATTGTCAGCGTTTAAGATCTCTGCCACATCATGGGGGTGGACGCCATCCACAGCGAAGGACAAGGATTCCGTGATGGTTGTCCGGATCGCTGCTCCCGAGAACACGGAATCCGGGAATATTCATCATGCCCTCGTAGGCGATTCTCGTGAGCCTGTTCTCCTGTGCCTCGATTGCGTCGAAACCGATATTTTTCATGTAGCGGACTGCCTCAGCCAGCGCGTAAGCGCCTTCGGCGTTGACGGTGCCCGCTTCGAACTTATGGGGCACCTCTGCCCAGACAGCGCCCTCTCTTGTGACAGATTCGATCATCTCGCCGCCGGTGAGGAAGGGTGGAAGCTTCTCAAGAAGCTCTTTCTTTCCGTAAAGAGCGCCGATTCCCATTGGAGCCAGCATCTTGTGACCGGAGAAAGAAAGGAAATCCACACCCAGGTCCTGCACGTCAACAGCGATATGCGGAACACTCTGGGCACCATCACCGACCAGGATCACACCGTGGCGGTGGCAGATCTCAGCAAATGTCTTTAAATCATTCCTGCATCCGAGAACATTGGAGATCTGTGTGATCGCCGCGATCTTTGTGCGGTCCGTGATCATGCTCTCCAGACGTTCAGCCGGGATCGTTCCGTCCATGTCGCATTCTAAATATTTTACCGTCGCGCCGTAACGCTTTGCGGCCTGGTGCCACGGGAGAATATTGCTGTGGTGCTCCATGATGCTGACAATGATCTCATCGCCCGGCTTTAACAGGTACTCAGAGAGAGTGTAGGCCGCAAGATTCAGGCTCTCTGTGGCGTTTCTCGTAAACACGATCTCCTCCGGACATGGCGCGTGAAGGAAGTCAGCGACTGTCTTTCTTGCGTCCTCATAACATTCCGTCGCCTCTTCGCTTAACTCGTAGAGACCGCGGAACGGGTTTTGCGTTATATTTCTCATAAAACCGCTTTTTCCGCGTCCAGGACGCATGCGGGCTTCTGGGAAGTCGCCGCATTGTCCAGGTAGATGATGTCACGGTTTTTAACAGCGGGAAATCTTCCCGGATCTTATTCACATCCATTGGAACCCTCGCTTTCTAAGTAGGAGGCAACGTCTGCCTTCGTCTTCTCATCAGGTACGAAACGGAGAACCGCGTCGATCCTTGCTTTCGCCATCATTTTGTAGATCTCGGCGAGAGCCATGCCGCGGCTTTCCAGATAGAATACAAGGTCCTCATCCAGCTTTCCGATGGTGGCACCATGGTTTCCTTCCACATCCTCCTCGGCGCAGAGGATCAGCGGGATCGTCTGGTTGACCACGTCATCGTCGAGAAGAAGAACGTCCTCTTTCTCGTTTCCGACAGCCCCCGCAGCACCCTTCTTAAAGTCGATGGTCCCGCGGAACAGCTTTCTCGCGTTTTCATGGAGCACGCCGTCGGTCCTGATCTCACTGACGGATTTCCTTCCCTCGTGGAGTGCCACGTAGTTCATATCGAGCACGCAGTCATCGGCAACTGTGTAGGCGATGTCTGCTGTAAAATTACTCTTTTTGCCGATAAGTTCAGCCTTACAGCCGTTGTAGACCCGGTCACCGCCAAGGAATAAGTGGATGACGGAGAGTTTCGCACCGTCAGCAACCTTTTGCCCCGATATCGTTCAAAAACGGTCTTCGCGTTTTTGTTGCGGATGATCTGGACGAGAGTCACCTTCGCGTCTTTTTCCAAAATTAATTTTGTCTGCACGGCGGAAAGCCCGGTGTGTTCAGACTGGGAGACGGCAGCAGGATTTTTGCCGTCCGTGGTGCCGGTCCCTTCAGGAGCGTCGTTTCGTTCAGCCGCCATATCCATGATAACGGTCATATTGCTTCCTTCTTTTGCCAGAATTCCAAAGGTGTTCAGGCTGTGCTCAAAAGCACCGTAGGCAAATCTGATCCGCGCCGGTTCCCCGGAGACATCGCTGTCAGCAGAGAGCAGTACCGCGCCTGCGGCACTTTCCTTTTACAAGCATGTCCATATCGGATCCCATGCCGCCTGTGACATCCTTAAAACGGTCCGGAAGACCGGCAGGGCAGACAGTCTTTGCGATCCCTGCCGGGATCTCAAGGTTTCCTTCATGCGCTCCGGAGACAGAAATCCCGGAGACCGCAGTCTCATTCATTTTCAGCCAGTTCCAGGTCTTGGAAGGGAGCTGGTTGATCTTCATGTTCTCCATCATCCAATACTTCCTTTCATTTCCAGATGGATCAGATTGTTCATCTCAACCGCGTACTCAAGCGGCAGCTCCTTCGAGACATTATCGGCGAAGCCGCTGACGATCAGGGCTCTCGCGTCCTCCTCGGAGATTCCGCGGGACATCAGATAGAATACGGCGTCGTCGCTGATGCGGCCGATTTTTGCCTCGTGTCCGACGTCGGCGTCCTTTGTGCGGATATCCATCGCCGGGACCGTATCGGAACGTGAAATATCATCCAGCATCAGGGACTGGCAGGAGACAGCGGATTTGCTGCCCTTTGCCTTCGCGGATACGACAACGGAGCTCCGGAAGGTGCTGATTCCGCCGTCCTTGGAGATCGATCTCGTATTTACATAGGAAGAAGTTTTTCGGAGCGTTGTGGACGACCTTACACCCGGTATCGAGGTTCTGTCCCTTACCGGCGAATGTGATCCCGGTGAACTCGGATCTTGCGCCCTCACCGTTTAACACGCTCATCGGATACAGATACGAAACATGGGAACCGAAGGAGCCGGATACCCACTCGATGACTCCGCCTTCCTCGACCTTCGCCCGCTTTGTGTTTAAATTGTACATATTTTTCGACCAGTTTTCGATCGTAGAGTAGCGGAGCTTTGCGTTTTTCCGATGTAAAGCTCGACACAGCCCGCATGCAGGTTTGCTACGTTATATTTCGGCGCAGAACAGCCCTCGATGAAATGTAAGGACGCGCCCTCATCGACGATGATCAGAGTGTGCTCAAACTGTCCGGCACCTGCGGCGTTTAAACGGAAGTAGGACTGCAGCGGGATCTCGACGGAAACTCCCTTCGGAACATAGACGAAGGAACCGCCGGACCAGACAGCGCCGTGCAGGGCTGCGAATTTATGGTCATGGGGTGTCACGAGTTTCATAAAGTGGTCCTTTACCATATCGGCATATTCGCCGGTCAGGGCACTCTCCATATCGGTGTAAATAACGCCCTGCTCCGCAACCTCCTTGCGGACGTTGTGGTAGACGAGCTCGGAGTCGTACTGGGCACCCACGCCTGCGAGGAGGTGCGCTCCGCCTGCGGGATCCCGAGCTTTTCGAAGGTGTCCTTGATCTCTTCCGGAACCTCGGACCAGTCCCCTTTCATCTTTGTGTTGGCACGGACGTAGGTGGCGATGTTGTCCATGTTTAATCCTTCGATGGACGGGCCCCAGTCCGGAACCTTCATTTCATTATATACTTTTAAGGAATTTAACCGGAAATCATGCATCCACTCCGGGTCATGTTTCTCCTCGGAGATCTTTTCCACAATGTCCTCGGTGAGACCGTTTTTAATACGGTAAGCGTCCTTCTCGTCATTGCGGAAGTCGTACATGTTGCGGTCAACGTCCTCAACATACGTCTTTTCCTTCATTAATCGTTCTCTCCCTTCTCATTTGCGGAAGCGATAAACTGCTCGAAGCCGTTCTCATTGATCTCATCGACGAGAGAACCATCGCCCTCGGCAACCAGGCGGCCGTCTACGAGAACATGGGTCTTGTCCACATGGAGAGACTCCAGGATCCTTGTGCTGTGGGTGATGATGAGGAGAGCGCCGTCCTTGCTCTTCTGGTACTCCTCGATTCCCTTGGAAACGGTGCGGACCGCGTCGACATCGAGACCGGAGTCTGTCTCATCGAGGATCGCCAGGGACGGATTTAAGAGGAGAAGCTGCAGGATCTCCGCTTTCTTTTTCTCACCGCCGGAAAAGCCCACATTCAGATCACGGAAGCCGTAGGACGGATCCATGTCGAGAACCTCCATCGCTTTCTGGAGTTCTTTATTGAAATCCCAGATGCGGACAGTCTTTCCGGTTCTCGCGGAGAGAGCGCTGCGGATGAAGTTGGAGAGGGAGATTCCCGGAACTTCAAGCGGATTCTGGAAGGAGAGGAACATGCCGAGCTTTGCACGCTTGTCAGCGGCTTCTTTCGTGATGTTCTCGCCTCCGAAGAAGATCTCACCGTCTGTCACATGATAGTTCGGGTTCCCCATCAGGGTGCAGCCGAGTGTGGATTTTCCGGCACCGTTCGGTCCCATGAGTACGTGGGTCTCGCCTTTGTTGATCGTTAAGTTGATCCCGTGAAGAATGGATTTCTCTTCCACATTCACGGAGAGATTTTTTACATTTAATAATAGTTCTGACATATCGGATTCCTCCATGTATTTTATATAAGGTAAAAATGTAAGTTTCAGCAATTTCCGGACAGATATGAACCGGCACCGGAGCTGATCTCCGGATACGTTCCGTCTGCCGGGACTAAACCTAGTTACTTACTAGGTGATTCAATGATATTATACATGTATTGAGAAAAATATGCAAGAAGCAATTCCTACAAACATGCTATGAATTGGTATTTATGCCTGTACAATCCGATATTTCCGGCAAAATCTGCAGGATTCATGAAACTGCAACAATCGGAAAACAATTCTGAAACATGGGCATGGTAGGCTGAGCAAAACAGCGGAAATCACAGACGGGATCAGACCGGAGGCAGGAGTTTCTATACAGCAATTTTGCAACCCTAACGAAAATATAAAATCATTATACACTGGAAAAACAGATATTGACAGAATGACAGGGTGTCACTATAATGTTGACAGGTTGTCACTTTTACAAAAGAAGGAAATGTCAGAAATACGTTTTGTGATTTCGACAGAAGGGAGATGGAATTATGCCGACCGAGCGGTTTCTGCGGCTTCCGAAAGAGAAAATTGAAGCAATTCGGATCGCAGCGGCAAAGGAATTTATGAGAGTGCCTCTGGAGGAAGCATCGATCAACCGGATCGTCCACGATGCGGATATATCAAGAGGGAGCTTTTATACATATTTTGAAGATAAGCAGGATCTGTTGAAGTGGCTGATCTACGCCCAGGCGGAGCAGCATTTTAACAACTATATCGAGCGGCTCCGGGAAAACGGAGGCGACCTTTGGGATATGCTTGAGAATGTGTTCGACCGCGGACTGGATCTTATGGAGCGGGCAGGTCTGATCAATATTTTTTCAGAATCTGATCAAGAGCGCAAAGTTCATGGATATTTTCAGGGGTGATCCGGGTATGACCCGCAGGTATGCCGGGAGAATCAGAGCTTTATGAAGCTATTATATGAAAATATCGATCAGGACAAAGAGCCGATCAGCAGGGAGGCTTTAAATGAGCTGATCGAAATGCATATGGTTGTATTTATGATGTCGCTCAAGCGCTTTTTCCGTGACGGGGAGAAGAAAGAGGAAGCTTCTGAGTATTACAAACGCCATATCCGTATGCTCAACTATGGCATATGTGCATATAGATCAGACAGCAGGGAAGAGGAGCAGCGGTAAGGAATAGAAAAGCTGCCCGCGAAACAGAACATGCGGACCGGAAGAAAGAAAAGAATCCGCAGGAGAGATCAAAAAGCAACAGGTTGCAGAAAATGAGGAGGAACCATGAAGAAAGCAGGTAAGATCGTAATCGGACTTGTATGCGTCGGCGCATTTGGAGTCCTGATGTTCACAAGATTTACGAAAAAAGAAGAGCCGATCGAGGCCGTTCCGAACCCGACCGTCGTCGTCCAGACACCGGAGACAGGAAATATTGAACTTTCCACAGGACTGACAGGTACCGTGGAACCGGCAGATCAGGTATACATTATCCCGAAGGGAAGCGGAGAAGTACTGGAGGTTTATGTAAATCAGGGCGATACCGTACAGAAGGGACAGAAGCTGTTCCGCATCGACAACAAGCAGTTAGACGCGGCAAGGATCACGTTAAATACGACTCAGGTATCCTTAAATGATGCCCAGACATCTGTAAACAGGATGAAGGCGCTCTACGAGAGCGGGGATATTTCCGCTCAGGCCTACGAGCAGGCGGTAAGCGGTCTGTCCATGGCGAAGCTCCAGTATGATTCCGCAAAATTAAACTATGATACCCAGAGCGAGAACACGGTCGTTACCGCGCCGATCGCCGGTGTCTTAGAGCAGTTTGGCGTGCAGGTGCATGATATGTCTGCGGGCGGTTCTGTCGCAGGTGTTGTATCCGGTGGAGGCGGAAAACACTGACCTTCAACGTGTCGGAGCGTGTCATGAAGGGATTAAATATCGGTGATCCTGTGACGGTGGAGAAGAACGGAACGGATTACAGCGGCGCGATCTCCGAGATCGGCAGCATGGTGGACGCGTCCACAGGACTTTTCAAGGTGAAAGCGACCTTGGGGGACGCGGACGGACTTGCCAGCGGAACGATGGTAAAGGTTTATGTGACAGCGGAGAAGGCGGACAACGTCATGGTCGTTCCGGCAGACTGTGTGAACTACAGCAATGGAGACGCTTACGTGTATACATATGATGCCGCGACATCAACGGCGAAAAAGACTCCGGTGGAAGACGGACTCATCGATTCTGACAAGATTCAGATCGTTTCCGGACTTTCCTACGACGACGAGGTCATCACAAGCTGGTCCAAGGAGCTTTATGACGGCGCCGCTGTGAATATTCAGGGCAGTGATGATGGCGAGGAAACGGAAGCCGACAGCGAGGAGAGCTCTGAAGGAGATACAGACAGTAGTGAGACAACAGCAGAAGAGACTACAGAAGCCGCGGAAACGGCAGCAAAATAAGGAGGCACAAGGAACATGGGACTTACCAAAAGGTCTTAAAACGGCCGGTCACACCCGTTCTTGTTGTGCTCTGCCTGATCGTATTCGGTCTCAGCTCGATCTTTTCATCCCAGCTTGAGCTGATTCCGGAAATGGAGATGCCGATGCTTGTCATCAGCGCGGTTTACCCGGGAGCGAGCCCGGATGACGTGGAGCAGCTTGTGGTCAGTAAGATAGAGGATGAGATCGGAACACTTTCCGGTGTCGATTCTGTCACCAGTATGTCTTCGGAAAATTTCGAATAGTCCTGGTCCAGTATGACTATGATCAGGATATCGATAAAGCCTACGATGACTTAAAGAAAAAGCTGGATGGGATCAAGTCGGATCTCCCGGATGATATCGATACCCCGACGATCATCGAGATGGATATCAACAGTACACCGTCCATCACCCTCGCAGTCAACAATGACAGCGTTGATAACCTCTATAACTATGTAAATGATGATATCGTTCCGGAGATCGAAAAACTGACCTCCGTAGCCAGTGTCGACGTATCCGGTGGTCAGGAGGCTTATATCAAGGCGGAGCTGATCCCGGAAAAATTAAGCCAGTATCATGTAAACATGAATACCATCATTGCGGCTTTAAAGTCTGCGGACTTTTCCATGCCGATCGGAAGTACCTCCGTTGGAAACAAGGATCTTTCCGTGACATCCGGAACATCCTTTGACACGATGGAGCTTTTAAAGAAGATCCCGATCACACTGGGCAACGGAAATATCATCTATATGGAAGATGTTGCCAATATCTACAATACCGTTGAGGCAAAGGACAGTATCGGACGTTACGACGGCAAAGACACGATGACGATCGGTGTCAAGAAAAATCAGGACAGCGACCACATTACCGTTTCCAAGGCAGTCCAGGAGACAATGCAAACGTTAAAAGCACAGGATCCGTCTCTGGAGTACGTCGTTGTCAATGATTACAGTGATCAGATCAGCAATTCCTTAAACAGCGTATTCCAGACCATGATCATGGCTGTCATTGTTGCGATGCTCATCATCTGGCTGTTCTTCGGGGATATCAAGGCATCCCTGATCGTCGGAACTTCCATCCCGGTATCAATTTTAGCGGCCCTCATCCTCATGAAAGCCATAGGCTTTACGCTAAACGTCATCACCCTGTCGAGTCTGGTTCTCGGCGTCGGAATGATGGTCGATAACTCGATCGTAGTTCTGGAAAGCTGCTTCCGCTTTACGGATAAGGGCGGCGGCTTTGTTGAAACGAGAAAAGCCGCAATCGATGGTACTGCAGCTGTGCTGGAATCCATCATCGGTGGTACCGTTACGACCTGTGTCGTATTTATCCCGTTAGCTCTGATCTCCGGAATGAGCGGACAGATGTTCAAGCCGTTAGGCTTCACGATCGTATTCTGTATGATTGCGTCCCTGATTTCCGCGATGACGCTTGTACCGCTCTGTTACGTGTACTACCGTCCGAAGGAGAAGGAAAATACCCCGGCCTCCGGCATCATGAGAGTTCTGCAGAATGGATACCGTTCCCTGATGGAGAAGCTTTTAAAGAAAAAAAGCGATGGTCATGGGAACCGCCGTTGTGCTTGTGATCTTCTCCCTGTTCCTTGCGACAAAGTTAAAGACAGAGCTTATGCCGGCAGATGATCAGGGAACGATCGCAGTGACGATTGAGACCCAGCCGGGTCTTAAGATCGAGGAGGTCGATAAGATCCTCCAAAGAGCAGAGAACTATGTGACTCAGGATCCGGATCTTGATTCCTACATGCTCTCCTACGGAAGTTCCGGACTTTCCATGAATATGGGCGGAAGCGGAGCGACCCTGACGGCATATTTAAAGGATGACAGAGGCAGAAAGACGGATCAGGTGCTCAAGGAATGGAAACGCGATATGCAGAAATGGTCGGATTGTTCGGTCAGTCTGGAAAGCCAGAGCTCTCTGGGTAGTGGGATGTCCATGGGAAATGCGGAGGATCTCGAATATATTCTTGTCAGCACACAGTACGATGACTTAAAGAAAGCATCGGATGAGATCGTTTCCGAGCTCCAGAAACGCCCGGATGCGACAAACATCCACTCTTCCCTTGAAAACAGTGCTCCCCTTGTAAAGATCAATGTGGATCCGGTCAAGGCGGCAGCGGAGGGACTTTCCCCGACCGCCGTTGCTTCCCAGGTATACATGATGGTCAGCGGAACGACGGCAACGACCCTGAATGTTGACGGAAATGATATCGATGTAAAGGTTGAGTACGCGGATGATGAGTACGATACGATCGATAAGCTCCAGGGAATCGTTCTTCCGACAGCGACCGGCGGATCCGTAGCCCTTATGGATATCGCGGATATCGGCTTCAAGGACAGCCCGCAGAGTATCACAAAGAGTGATAAGCAGTATCAGGTGACGATCACCGGTACGCTGACAGAGGGAGCGGACAGCACCACGAAGGATAAGATCCAGAAGGAGGTCATCGATAAGTACTTATCCGGCACGATCTCCATGCAGGAAAACACATCCACAAAGATGATGAACGAAGAGTTTGCGTCCCTGGGACAGGCGATCGCCACAGCCGTATTCCTTGTATTTGTTGTAATGGCTGCACAGTTCGAGTCACCAAAGTTCTCCATCATGGTGATGACGACGATCCCGTTCGCCCTGATCGGTTCCTTCCTGTTCTTATGGTTAGTGGACTGCCCGATCAGCATGACCTCCCTGTTAGGCTTCTTAATGTTAGTCGGAACGGTAGTAAACAATGGTATTTTGTACGTCGATACGGCGAACCAGTACCGGGCAACGATGGACTTTAAGGAGGCGGTCATTGAAGCCGGCGCGACCCGTATGCGCCCGATGTTCATGACAACACTCACGACGATCGTGGCAATGATCCCGATGGCGGCGGCTTACGGAAATGCCGGTAAGACGATGCAGGGGACTCGCACTTGTGGATGTCGGTGGACTGATCGTCTCTACAGCGATGGCACTTCTTGTTCTTCCGGTCTTCTATGTGATCATGAGCGGAAAGAATCAGGATAAGAAAGAGATCATTGACGTAGATTAAAGCTTTGAACATTGAAAGCGGATCCCTGCAGAGCCTGCAAGAGACGGCCGCTGCCCGGTCGGGAGGCGGTCAGCCGGAATGCGGAACGCTCTGCGGGGCTTCCTGCTTTTGGAGGCGGCAGCCAGGGATAAAAATTGCCACCGGATTGCCGTATTTGAAAAGAAAATGTAAGAGAAACGTTATTGCGTTTCTGCGATGAAATCGTTATGCTCATAGATGGAGGGAAACCTATGAGACAGAATCAATGGAAAAAGGCAGGTCTGACCGTGCTCTCAGCCATTTTTATGGGAAGTCTTTCCCTGGCGGCAGCGGGTACCGGAATTCCTGCGTTAGCTGCGACGAAGGACGTCGCGGTCACAGAATATGACGAAGCAGCACTTGTAAAATTCAAGGACAATACTCTGGAATACTGGGAGATCCCGGACTCATCGAGAGGTATAATGCGGATTATCAGAACCAGCTGCAGAAGTATTATTACAATCCGGGCGGATCCACGGGCCTTACAAAGGATCAGATGTTAGCGCTGGCGGCGGATCTCCGCGCGGAGGCGGATGAGCTGGAGAATGACGCGGATGATCTGAAAAATGACAGCTCGACCCGCAGCGAATATAAAGAATATAGGACAAACATGCATGCCCTGCGCGCTTATGCGCAGCAGCTGGAAGATACCGCAAATGGAAAAAAGAACGGCAGCTCAGCACTCCGCGGACTTCGTATCGCGAGAAATGAGAAGACAAAAACCGCAAGGGAAGCGATGCGCACTTATGAGACATCAAAGGATCAGTATGATATTGCTGTCTTAAATCAGGAGATCGCAAAGCAGAATTATGAGGCGGCACTGAAGAAAAAACGATCTCGGAATGATGTCAACGGAAGATGTTCTGACCGTAGAAGATGCCTTAAATTCCGCAAACGGAAGTGCGCTTCAGGCGGCATCCAGTCTGAACAGCCAGAAGCAGACGCTGATCACGATGTTAGGCTGGGAGTACAACGCGGACCCTGAGATTACAAAGGTTCCGGAACCGGATCTTACGGTGATCGATTCCTTCGATCCGAAGAAGGACGAGGCGAAGGCCATCGAGATAAACTATACGCTGTATGATACAAGAATGGCAAAGGCCAGTTCCTCCGGCGGAGCAGTAAAGAAAGCCAGAAATATCAAGGTCCAGGAAGATTCTATCCGTTCTTCCCTGGATCTTATATACCAGGACGTAAAGCAGAAGCAGAAAGCCTACGAGGCATCTGAGACGCTTTACGGAGCCGCAAAGGCCGACAAGGCAGCTGCTGACAGGAAAAATGCCCTCGGAATGATGAGCCGCCAGGAATACCTCCAGGCGGAGTCCGCATGGCTTTCCAGTGAGGCATCCCACACAGCGGCAAAGCTCGACCTTACAGGAGCAATCGAAAACTATCAGTGGGCGCTTGAGGGACTTCTCGATATCGGTTCCTCATCGCAGAGCTAAAGGAGAATCAGAATGAAAAGAAATTTGACAGGACGTGTGATTCCGGCAGCACTTGCGCTTGCGCTTTGCGGCAGCGCCTGTGAACGCTTTCGCAGCGACGAAGGCGGTTCAGGCGACCGGTGTTGCGGATGAGAACGGATTTATATCCCAGCCGGGAAATGAGTACGATGACGCGACGATGAAGAAGCTCGCGGATAACATGCTGGAATATGACGAGATCGGGAAGCTTGTTGAGGTCTACAGCCCGACGTTTAAGACAGTGAAAGAGACATATTCCGATAAGAAGGACGCAGCAAAGGATGTCGTGAAGCTGAAATCAAAATTACTGGATAGTTCGGGAGAGCTTGCGGATACGGCAAGTACACTGAAAGGCTCTCTTGACGCAGCCAAAGAGATGATCGGTAAAGTTCCGGCAATGACTCCGACAAACTACGCACAGCTCTATTACAGTTCAGAACTCATGGACTACCAGGCAGATGCAATTGCGCTGCAGGGCGACAGCCTGGAACAGGTATCCCGGAGCAGATGCATATCAAGCTTGTGGACAGCACCCGTGCGGCGCTGACCGCCGGCAGAGCGCCATGATCGGCTACAAGCAGTTAAAGCTCAACGAGGAGAGCTTAGAGAGCGGACTCACACTCTTAGAGGCAGTCTACCAGTCCACCCAGAACCAGGCAGCCAACGGTCTTGCGACCCAGAGCCAGGTCCTTTCCGCGAGACAGCAGCTGGAGTCCACCCAGGCAACGAAACTGACACTGACATCCAGTGAGCAGAAGCTCCGTCAGACCCTCTGCACGATGCTCGGATGGAAGTATGACGCAAAGCCGGAGATCAAGGATGTCCCGGCAGCTGATCTCACAAGGATCGACGGAATGAACCCGGAGAAGGACAAACAGGCGGCGCAGGACAACAACTTTACGATCCGATACAACGTGCTGGACCTCGACAACAAGGACGCAGGCTCCGTCGAGTACCAGAACTTACAGCGCACGATCAAGCAGGAGAAGGAAGAAGTCGCGTCCTCTCGTAAACCTTACAACGACGTTCTCCAGAAGAGAAACGAGCTCCAGACAGCAAAGGCAGCTTACGAGCTGGAAAAGACGAAGATGGAGACTGCCGAGAGAAAATGGCAGTTAGGAACCATCGGACGCCTTGAGTATATGCAGCAGCAGAACTCCTTAAAGACAAAGGAGATCGCGGTGAAGACCGGAGACCTCTCATTGTTCCAGGCGATGGAGACCTATGACTGGGCGGTTAAGGGAAACTTAAGTCTTAGTCAGTAAGCTGCAGATGCGCTGAAAATAGTTCAGCGATCCGAAAACGGACTTTCACAGTGGGCAGGGAAGATGTTCCCTGCTCACTTTTTTACCCGAAGTTTTGGCAGTATTATCAGGGGTGGCTGCAGAGGCGATAGCTGTATGGGAAGTGTCTTCGCCAGTGGCCGCTGGGCTGGTGCTTTTCAGGAAACAGGCCGGTCTTGCCTTTAGCAGCGACTGAAAATCGTCCTCCGGGATCAGATTTTTCAACATTTCCTTCGATTCCTCCGGCATCGACGCATGAACGTTGTCCGTGTAGCATAGGATGGGTACAGAACGCACCAGAAGTTGTGCCCGGCACCGTTCCCGATGGTTACCCGGACGGCTTCATACATCCCGGCGGGAAAAGTCATGTCCCCGTAGGTGCGCACCGAAACCTGCAGGTCTCGATCCCCACATGTACACCGTAATCATACCCGAAGCTGTGGATAAAGTCTTCTGCAGCGGCTTCCAGTGTGGAAGATTCAGACAGGATATATGCTTTCAGCTCCTCTTTTCCGGCGATCTGACCCGCGGCGGCCCCGTCCCGGATCTTTCCAGAAGAAGATCCTTCACCCGAAGCTTTAACGCCTGGTCTTTGGCGGAATCACTGTTCGCGAGAACATGGAACCGCAGGATCTTTGGGGGCAATATCCGCCGCCAGAGCCTCGTCCCGCGCCCGGATGCCGGACATGGAAAGAAGAAAACAGATCAAAAAACACAGGAAAGAGAGACTGAGCTTACAGGTTCGTTTCATAGATACACCTTCTTTGCTTTTTACTTTTTATGTCAGAGGCAAATGTTATTTCCTGTTTGTAATTATTACCAGTTGTGCTATAATCTAAACGATAACATGTCAAAACAGCCCGTCCAGTGCCAGTGCATCGGGGGAAATGATTCGGTGCACAGTGGTCCTGTAAGGAATCTGCCGGCTTTGCTGACCGGGATCACGCGCCAAATCTCACGGACGTTCGACTTGAATAGAAAATCAGAGAGGAATCAAAAAAACATCATGGAAAAGAAAAATATCGTTGTCCTGTTTGGAGGACAGTCATCTGAGCATGTGGTATCCTGTATGTCTGTACAGAATGTGGCAGCAAATATCAATGAGGAGAAATATAATGTGATCCTCGTCGGGATCACGGAGGACGGACACTGGGTAAAGGTGGACTCCTTAAGCCAGGTCAAAGATGATACCTGGAGAGAGTCAAAAGCTGGGGGCGGTGCTGTCTCCGGACGCAAAGGAGAAATGCCTGATCGTCACAGAGAACGGTTCTTTTGAGAAGATTCCGGTGGATGTGGTATTCCCGGTCCTTCACGGTCTCTACGGTGAGGACGGAACCGTACAGGGAATCCTTGAGCTTGCGAAGATCCCGTACGTCGGCTGCGGCGTTCTCGCTTCCGCGGTATCGATGGATAAGCTTTCCACAAAGCGCATGGTAAGCGGACTCGGCATCTGTCAGGAAGCTTACGTTTCCGTTATGAAAGCGGAATTAAAGGATATGGATGCGGTTATCGCGAAAATCGAAAAAGAGATCCCATATCCGGTATTTGTAAAGCCGTCTAACGCCGGTTCCTCCAGAGGTGTTACAAGAGCAGACAACCGAGAAGAGCTGATTACCGGTTTAAAGGAAGCGGCTGACAATGACCGCCGTATCCTCGTTGAGGAGATGATCGTGGGCCGTGAGATCGAGTGCGGCGTATTCGGTGACGGTGATTCCACGAAAGCCTCCGGCGTGGGTGAGATCCTTGCAGCGGCTGAGTTCTATGATTTCGACGCGAAATACTACAATGCGGAGTCCAAGACCGTCGTTGACCCGGAGCTTCCTGACGGAGCCACAGAGCGTGTCCGTGAGGCTGCCGTTAAGATCTTTAATGCAGTGGACGGCTACGGCTTATCCCGCGTGGATTTCTTCGTAAAAGCAGACGGAACGGTCGTATTCAATGAGATCAACACACTTCCGGGCTTCACCGCCATCAGCATGTATCCGATGTTGTGGGAGGCAAGAGGTGTAGACAAGAGACAGCTGATCGACGATCTGATCGATCACGCGTTTCGGAGATATGAGAGATAAAAATGTTCACAGCGGTCCGTGCCTGAAGCCGTGCGGACCGTTCAAAATGATATATCAGGGGAGATTTACATGACAAAGGATATTTTAGTCCGTGTCCGGGGGTACAGACGATCGGTGAGGAAGAGGACACGGTCGAGATGATCACCCCGGGGACGTATTATGTGAAAAACGGCAAGCAGTATCTGATCTATGATGAGTCGCTTGACGAGACGGGCACACCGACCCACAATACGGTGAAAGTGATGGAGAACCGGATCGAGGTCATGAAACGCGGACTTGTGGAGAGCCACATGATCTTTGAACCCGGAAGACGGACGACAGCAAACTACCGGACGCCGATGGGACTGTTCCTGATGGGGATCACGACTTCCCTGCTCGAAGTTGAGGAGGACGAAGAGTCCATTCTTCTAAGAATCAAATATTCCATGGAGATGAATGGGGAATACGCATTTGACTGCAGTACAGAAATTCTGGCATCGTCGAAAAGGATGAAGTGCTGGGAATTTCAATATAGAGAAAAGTCTTGATATGGGGATGTTGAAAGGGTTACACAAATACGCATTTCCTGACAGCTCAGGGAGATGACAAAAAGAAAGGACGCAGCTGGCCTGTAGATCGTATTCAGAGAAATAGCGGTCGAAAGAACAGCTGTGAGAGGACAAACGATGTATGGAGAGTTTTTTAGTCGCGGTTAATGCGGTCATCCTGTTCTTCTGTTATCTGGCGCTCGGATATACGATGAAGATCAGAGGAGTTGTGAAAGAGGAATTTTTACAGAAGCTGAACCAGATGGTCTTCCGGGTATTTTATCCGTTTATGACCTTCTACAATATTTATAAAGCCGATGCCGAGTCACTTCGAGACCATTGCTTTTGATCTTCACGGGTGCAAGTATCCTGATCGTGGAAGCGCTCCTGATCGTGATCATTCCGAAGATCGTAAAGGAAAACCCCAGAAGAGGCGTTATCATCCAGGCGATTTTCCGAAGCAACTTTGTTCTGTTCGGACTGCCGCTCACGATCGCGGTATTCGGAGATTCAGCGGCATCGATCGCGGCTATGATGGTTACGGTCGTTGTGTCGATCTACAATACCACATCGGTATTTATTCTTGAAATGTTCAACGGAGAGGGAAAATCAGATATTAAGAAGACACTGAAGGCGGTGGCAGCGAATCCGCTCCTGCAGGGTGCCATCGTGGGTCTGATCTTCTTTTTCCTCGGGATCAAGCTTCCGGAAGTCTTGTGACCCCGATCGCAGCGTTCTCCAATATGACTTCTCCGTTAGCGATCTATGTGCTCGGTGGAACCTTACAGTTTAAGGCAATCCGAAAACCTCAAATATCTGGTTCCAACGCTTACCTGCAAGCTGTTTATCCTTCCGGCGATCATCATCGCGATCGCTTACACCTTTGGACTTCGTGGACTTGAGCTGTTCCTTCTGATCGCTGTCTACGCGACACCGGTTGCAGCCGCATCCTACCCGATGGCGCAGAATATGGGCGGTGACGGGGAGCTTGCCGGACAGTTTGTCGTGATCAGTACGGCGGTGTCCATGTTTACACTGTTCTTATGGATCTTCTTTATGAAATCCGTGGGACTGATTTAAAATCAAATAAAGCCCTGTCTTCTGAATGAAACTAAATTCATCAGAAGAGGGGCTTTTTTATTTTGTCTTTTTCTTGTCGATTCAGTCTTTTTGAAAATTCCTTTGATACGCTGACCGATCGTTTTCTTCTTTGGAAGTGGATCAGTCCTCCGCGCGGAACGGACTTGATCGCTGTGATGTAAAGACCGCTGATCTCAACTTTGACCTCAGTCTTTAACGGGAGCTGAAGGAAAACCTTTTTCATCGGCGATCATAGTCATGATCTTTGTACCGATCTTTGCTTTTACTACCGGAACCTTCATCCACTTTGCATACCATGGAGTCTGCTCATAAACGATCGGCGGGAGTCCGGCTTCCTTTATTTTCAACTTTTTCTTGTCGATCGCCATCAGACTCACGGTCTGCTTAGCGGCATCGATCGCGCTCTGCTGTTCTACCTGGCGCTTTTCCATCTTACGTCCGAGGAAGTAAAGCACAGCGAGGACAACGACAAGGATCAGGAGAATGACAAGAATGACATTTGCTACGATACTCCAGTTCATGTGGATACCTCCAGTGTGTTCACGTTCGCCCTGTATCACAGGGGCATTACCTGTAAATTATACCATCGCAGGTATAAAAGCGCAAGCTTAATTTGATTCAGCAGAAAGCCAGCAAAAAAGCCATGTCCAAAAAACTCCGAAGCCGGAAGCGGCTGTGAAGAGCAACATAAATAGAGGAGAAAATTTGATATAATTAAAACGGAAAATTTACTTTACACACAAAAAAATAAAAAAGGTTGCGCATCATGGAATAAAATAGTATAATTATAGATAACTGGTTGCGTATTGTGCAAAAAATCAGAATAACGCGAATATGCAAGTTCGAGGGCCGCTTTTAGAAAAAATGAAAAAAGCAGTGCGGACAACAGCCGGAAATCATGTACAGGAAAGGTGATATGGAGATGGGAAAACAGACAGCTTGGGAAGAAATTGATAAGAAATCCAGCGAGATCTTTACCGCCAGCGACGAGATCTGGGGCTGCGCGGAGACTGCCTTCACGGAAGACAAGTCGATGAAGATCCTCTGCGATGTTCTGAAAGCAGAAGGTTTACAGTTGAGACAGGTCTTGCGGGTGTAACGACAGCGTTTAAGGGCACGTTCGGTTCCGGAAAACCTGTGATCGGTATCTTAGGCGAGTTCGATGCCCTGTCCGGACTGGATCAGGAAGCGGGAGCTACCGAGAAGATCGTTGTGCATGATGGTGCCAGCGGACACGGCTGCGGACATAACATGCTCGGCACAGCGTCCCTCTCCGCGGCGATCGGAATCAAAAAGTATCTGGAAGAAAGCGGAAAACCGGGAACCGTGATCTATTTTGGCTGCCCGGGTGAGGAAGGCGGATCCGGAAAGGCATTTATGGCGAAAGGCGGAGTGTTCGCAAACCTTGACGCCGCGATCACATGGCATCCGGGAGATTTAACGCAGGCCGATACGGGAAGCTCCTCGCCAACTATCAGGTAGCGTATAAATTCTATGGAAAGAGCGCCCACGCAGGCGCACCGCATCTTGGACGAAGCGCCCTTGATGCGTTGGAGCTTATGAACATGGGTGTACAGTTCTTAAGAGAGCATGTGGTTCCGGAAGCGAGAATCCATTATGCGATCACAAACACCGGCGGATACTCCCCGAACGTTGTACAGCCTTACGCGGAAGTTCTGTATCTGATCCGTGCCCCGAAGAACAGTCAGGTGGAGGAGATCTATCAGCGTGTCAACAAGATCGCTGAGGGTGCTGCCCATATGACAGAGACCCGCGTGGAGATCGATTTCGTAAAGGGCTGCTCGAACCTTATGAGCAACAAGGTGATAGCAAAGGAACTCTGGGATAATCTTGTAGAGCTTGGAGCACCGGAGTATACGGAAGAGGAGATGAAGTTTGCCAAAGCCATCAGTGAGGGCGTTGGCGACAGCCGTTTTGAGTCCTTAGAGAAGATCGCGAAGAGCTGCAAGGACAAAGCAGCTAAGGCGGAAGTCCTGTCCCATAAGGGCGAGAGCATGTACCGTTTTGTCGCTCCGTTCAACCCGGACGGAATCATGTCCTTCGGCTCCACGGACGTCGGTGATGTGAGCTGGAACTGCCCGACTGCCCAGGCCTACGTTGCTACATGGGCGGCTGGAACACCGGGCCACTCCTGGCAGGTCGTTTCCCAGGGTAAGAGCGGACTGGCACACAAGGGACTGATCTACGCGGCAAAGGCAATGGCAGGCGCAGCGATCGATATGTATGAGGATCCGGAGATCATCGCGAAGGCGAAAGCGGAGATGGAGGAGGAGCTGGATGGTGACACCTATCACTGCCCAATTCCGGACGGATGCAAGCCGAGAGCGCTTGGAATGAAGATGTAAAAATTGATGGATGCGATTGAGCGTGAATAGATCTTTCCGGCGAACGTGAAAGGAATGACGCGCTGCAAGTGTACATAAAAAAAAACGGGGAGAAGTTCCGTAAAATGGAACTACTCCCTGTTTTTTTATTTCAAGGAAGATCCTGATCAGATCCGTTTCAGCTCATACTGTCTCGTACCAAGGCCGATCTTTTCCGCCTGATCAAGGGTTGCCTGCCATTCGATATTTGGGTTGGAATCCTTGAAGTGATCATGGTGGCAGTGCCATCCCGGCTGGGAGAGATGTTCTCCAAGCTGGCTATTGGCGATTGAGCTGCCTTCAGACAGGCATCCGCGCAGGCCTGGTCCAGAGCCACCGGATCGAAGCTCGCGAACATTCCGATATCCGGAAGAATCGGGGCATCATTTTCGCCGTGGCAGTCACAGTTCGGGCTGATATCCTGTACCAGAGAAATATGGAAGCACGGACGTCCATGACAGACAGCCTGTGCATACTCAGCCATCTTGCGGTCTAAAAAGCTCGTTGGCATTGTAGTTCGGGTTGTAGATAGCATCAAAGCTGCAGGCACCGATACAGCGGCCGCAACCTTTGCACTTGTCATAATCGATGACGGCTTTCTTATTTACATATGTAATAGCATCGCTTCCGCACTCCTTCGCACAGCGTCCGCAGCCGCGGCAGAGCTTCTCACGGACAGCCGGCTTTCCGCTTGCGTGCTGCTGCATTTTTCCGGCACGGCTTCCGCAGCCCATACCGATGTTTTTGATGGCACCGCCGAAACCGGTGGACTCATGACCTTTGAAATGGGTCAGGCTGATAAAGACGTCGGCGTCCATAACCGCGTGTCCGATGAGGGCCGTCTTGCAGTACTCTCCGTTTACGACCGGAACTTCCACCTCGTCGGTTCCTCGAAGACCGTCACCGATGATGATCTGACAGCCGGTGGAGATCGGGTTGAAGCCATTGAGGTTTGCACAGTCTAAGTGATCCAGCGCATTCTTTCTGCTGCCTGGATACAGCGTATTGCAGTCTGTCAGAAACGGCATGCCGCCCTGTTCCTTACAGAGATCCGCAACCGCTTTCGCGTAGTTCGGACGAAGGAAGGCGAGATTTCCGAGCTCACCGAAATGCATTTTGATTGCGACGAATTTCCCTTCCATATCAATATCTTTGATGCCGGCAGCGATACAGAGTTTTTTCAGCTTGTCAAGCTGACTCGTTCCAACCGGACATCGAAAGTCGGTAAAATAAACCGTTGACTTTTCCATGCTTATAAAGTCCTCCTTTAATAAATACTTCGCAACGCTCCAGTACCGTAATGTCTGCGCTTTACTGCGGCGAGTACGGCCGGCGCGACCAGTGCGGTCAGCGCGCAGCCTGCTGAACCGTTACGATCTTTCTAATAAAAAGTATCCCCGTAAGTCTTAAATTAGTCAAGGATAAATTTTGCGGAATTTTTTAGGATAAATTTTGCAGAAATTTTTACATTGTGGTATAGTAAACGGGAATCGGTGTGTGCCGATGCATACCAGAAACAAAAAGGAAGCTGTGAAGAACAGTTATAAAAGGTGATTGTATGAACATAAGAAAACTGGCAAGACCAGCGGCAGCGCTTTTGGCCGCCGCAGCCCTGATGGCGGGGATCCCTGAACTCCGGATGGAAGCGCAGGCGGCGTTTCCGGAATACTTAAAAATCCGTGACCTACTTCGGTGATGCCTGGCCGATCAACTACTGGGGACAGAGGATGACAACATGGGGCAAATTTTGCCCGCATCAAGGCGGACGGCTTCAACAGCATCATTCTCGTGATCCCGTGGAGAGAGTTTCAGCCGGGGATATGGGAAATATGCCGGGGGAATAATGAGGCTGCTTTCGCCAAGCTCGATCAGGGTCATGAAGTGTGCGGATGACCACGGACTTATGGTGACGCTGCGGATCGGTTACTGCTGGGATTACAGCGGTGAAGCGTCCCTTCCGGAGCGATATGCCGGTGTGGTGCAGGACGGAAGCAATGACAGGAAGATGTGGATAGATTACTGTAAGACGATCTATGACCGGGTATCCGACTACGGGAACTTTCAGGGTGGATTTATTACCTGGGAGGACTTCTGGGACTATACGTCAAACATGGACCGGGATCTCACAAGAGCCCTCAGTATCCGTCTGGCATCCAGATGCGGATATCAGGATTACCTGAAGGCCCACTACTCCCTTGAGGAGGTCGGCGCGGTCTACGGAAAGACATTCCAGGATTATTCCGAGATCTGGATCCCGGAGAGAAAGCGCCCGGAGGCGAAGCTGTTTTTGAGTTCTATGACAGCTTTTTAAATAAGCTCCTCTCCGAGAGTCAGGAAGTGTTCCCAGGACTATCCATGGAGGTCCGGTCCGACGGGGATCCGATCTACCAGCTGGACGGAAGCTATACCTACTATTCCCACTCTGCCACGTATCCGTGTGCCGATGCAGAGTACGCCGCTCTTATGTACAGTGTGTCCCTCGGACAGCAGAACATGGGAGACCATATTTCCGCGGAAAAAGCGCTGGCATCCATGCAGAACAGCATGAACGGTCTGGTGGAAAAGAGCGGAAAGAAGTATTTTATGGAGCAGTTCCTCTATGCGGATTCCACAGAGGCGTTCTCCTACAATACCCAGATCGAGGAGTCCCAGGTAGCGGATTATGTGAAGAATGCCGCTCCGATCTTAAAGGATACTACCTGCGGCTACGGACTCTGGGTATACCGGAATTATGTAAACGATTGTGTATACAATGGTCAGTTCGCTCTGGGGCTCACAGGCTGGGATACCACCGGAAATGTTGAGAAAACAGAACATGACGGATCAAAGGCAGTCACTCTGGAAAAGACAGTGTGCTCAGCCAGAATGTCCATGGACGTCTTGGACAGAGGGACAAAATCCATGTAAAGTTCTGGGCGGCGCCGAAGAACGGTGCAGCGAAGGTCACCTTCCAGATCGGTGACGCTAAAAAGCTGGTTCAGGTGACGAAAGCGGGAAATTATGAGTGTTCCATCCCGTGGCAGGAAAACTACAATCTCTCGATCACGACAGATCGCAGTGTGACACTGGACAATATTAAAATGTATACCCACGAGCAGTATGGCAGGATCTATGACACTGACGGCAACGAGCAGGATCTCGCGGCGGCGTTCCGGGAGTTAAATGCGGCACTGGATCAGACACAGACTTCGGAGGCTGTTCCGGCAGCCGATTCCAGTAAATAAAATTTCTGTAAAAAAACATAAAGAAATTTAAAATTCCTACTTGCGGAATTGCTCAGACTACGATATAATCTCCGGGATAGTTTGACAGGGATTGAGAAAAACCTGTCAGTGTCCCGGAGATTTTTATGCGGGTAATGAGTCATAGCTTGTATCCGCATATCAGGAATGTTTTGGAGAGCCGCCCCAAAACTTATGTTTCCGGGTGTGTTGCGCGGTAAAAAAAAAGGAGGATTACATGGAGAAAAAGAAAAGTTCACTCGCTGTCAGAATGAGTATTTCCCTCGTCTGCGGTCTGGTAGCAGGTCTTCTGTTAATGTTCTTAAGAGAAAACCTCAACAGCACAGGTAAGGAAGCCGTATGGGCAACGATTAACAGCATCCTGTTCCAGGACATCACAGTGGCAGGCGCTGAAAAGGCACTCGGTATCTTCTATATTATCGGTCAGTTGTTTATCCGTTCTTTACAGCTTGTCATCGTACCGATGGTATTCACATCCATCACACTTGCGATCGGACAGATTTCCGATACAAGAACTCTCGGCAGAATTTCCGTAAAAACGATCGCAGGTTTCCTGATCTGTTCTTTCTTCGCATTACTTATGGCATGCGTAGTCGGAATCATGATCTACAATGCAGGTGTATTCAATATTCAGGTGGAGGGTCTTGAAGGTTCTGCCGGATCTACCGGTTCCAACCCGTTAAATGTGATCCTTAACATTGTTCCGTCCAATATCACAGCGGTATTCAGCACAAACACTTCCGTTCTCGCGATCGTGTTCTTAGCGGTTTCCCTCGGTCTCTGCATGAAGGCAGTCGGCGACGAGAAGAGCGCAACATTAAAGAAGCTCATCACAGAAGTAAACGATATCGTTGTTGTATTCTTAAACTACGTTGTTACAAAGTTCGGTCCGTTCGCGATTTTCGTTCTCCTTGCAAGAACATTCGCGACATACGGAATCAACCACTTAAAACCGGCTCTGGCATACGTTGTCGTAACCGTTATCCTGCTTCTCTTATTCCTCTTCGTAGGATACCCGATCTTTGTAGCAGCTACAACAAAGCAGAATCCGGTGAAGTTCGCAAAGAAGATCTTCCGTGTAGCAGTATTCGGATTCTCCACTTCCTCCAGTGCGGCTGCTCTTCCGCTTAACGTGAAGACGACCACAGAGGAGCTTGGTGTTGATGAGAAGATCGCTTCCTTTGTACTTCCGCTCGGTATGACCATCAATATGAACGGTACCGCGATCATGCAGGTCGTTGCGACGCTGTTCATCGCAGGCTGCGCAGGCTACGATGTAACCCTGTCCCAGCTCATTGTGATCGCTCTCTTAGCCCTGATCGCATCCGCCGGTACACCGGCAGCTCCGGGCGCAGGCGCGATCATCCTGTTCACGATCCTTTCCGGTCTTGGCTACATCAACGACGGTGCACTCTTAGCATACAGCCTGATTCTTGCGATCAACCGCCCGATCGAGATGTTAGTAACGGCGCTTAACGTTGTCGGTGACTCCGCAACCGCGATCTACGTTGCGAAATCCGAGGAATGTTAAACGAGGATATCTATAATTCATAAGGAAAATACCGGCCTGGTTTACGGTCGGTGTGCAAAGCTCCGGAAGACCTGAGGGGAAGAAGCCCAGGTCTTCCGGAGTTTTTTTATGTAACAGGAAATCCCGGGGAATTCCCTGTTACATAAAAAAAAGGCACTGACGTGCCAAAGATGCGCACTCGCGCGAAGATGTAGACTGTTGCAAGCGACCGCGCTTCACATTTTCTGAACAAATAAACAGAAAAAATGTGATATGATAAAAATATGTGAAAGAGGCAGACAAGAACAACCAGTCTGCGGGGACAGGGGGAGCTTTTATGACAGGAACCATGTTTTTCAACATGCTTTTAAATATCGGACTGCTGGTGCTTCTGGCAACGCTGCTCACCAATATGGCATCGGTGCGGAAGCTGTTCCGGGAGAGAGCAGCACGATCATCCAGAAGATGGCGCTGGCAGTGATCTTCGGTGCCATCAGCATCGTGTCGACCTACACAGGGACAAAGACCGGCGGGGCCATCGTCAATACCCGCGTCATCGGCGTTCTGACAGCAGGGATCATGGGAGGACCGCTTGTCGGAATGATGACGGCACTCATCGCCGGAGCCCACCGGTTTCTGTTTGATATCGGCGGCTTTTACAGCAGCCTCCTGCGCGGTCTCGACGCTGGTGGAAGGCGTGCTGGGAAGTCTGGTCTATAAAAAGTACAAGGCAGGAGAGATGGACAGCATCGATCTGTTTTTCCTGACTGCAGAGGCGGAGATCCTGCAGATGGTGATCATTCTGATGATCTCGAAGCCTCTCAGCGCGGCCATGGAGCTTGTGGGAAAGATTGCCGTCCCGATGATCGTCATGAATTCTGTGGGAATGGTGCTCTTTTCAAGACCTTTGATATGGTATATATGCGCGAGGACAGTCTGTTTGCGGAGCGGATGCGTCTTTCCATGGGAATCGCGGACAAGAGTCTCGTCTATCTGAGAAAAGGTTTCGGAAAGCGGGAAAATATGGAAGCTGTGACTGATATCATTTTTGGTGAGATCCCATGTCAGGCGGTGATCATCACGGATGAAAAGGAAGTTCTGGCGGTGAGTTCCCTGATCGATGACAGCCGTTTCCGCCGGGAAAAGTTTCTGGAACATCTGACAGGACCGGCAAAAGGAATGAAAGCAGAATGTATCTGGGAGGAAGATCTCGATGAGGAGATACGGCCGCTGTTTCACTCCCTCGTGACGGTGACAGTTCCGGTCATGACCGGAGATGAGAAGATCGGAAGTCTGTCCATTGTCGTGAAAAAGAGACGCCGTGTGGAACGGAGCATCGGGGATTTTCTGGAGGAACTTGCGAAGATGTTTTCCACACAGTTAGGAGTCTACAATGTTGAATATCAGAAGAAATTGCGGAAAAAAGCGGAGTTTAAGGCGCTGCAGTCCCCAGGTAAACCCGCATTTTCTCTACAACGCGCTGAATACGATCTCATGCATCTGTGATGAGGACGCGGGAAAGGCCAGTGACCTGATCTTAACGTTAGCGTCCTACTACCGTCAGACTCTGGAGAACGACCAGTACATGCTGGATATCGATACGGCGATCAACCATGTCCGGACGTATCTGGAGATCGAGAAGGCGAGATTTGAGGAGAAGCTCCGGGTGGAGATCAACGTGGAAGACGGTCTCTCCTGTCAGGTTCCGTCTTTTATCCTGCAGCCCATCGTGGAGAATGCTGTCCGGTATGGAAACAGCGCAGACGGGGTGCGCAGAGTGGAGATCTCGGCAAAACGGGTGCAGAGCGGAACCGGGGAGGATCTGGTGCGGATCGGGGTCAGGGATCATGGAAAAGGTTTTGAACCGGAAGAGGCAGAGAGGATCCTGACCGGAAACAAGACCGGCAGCGTTGGATTAAAAAATGTGAATGAACGTTTGAAGAGTACATACGGAAAGCGTTATGGGCTGGAGATCCGGAATACGGATGACGGGGCGGATGTTTCGTTCTGTATTCCGTATCAGGCAGAGCTGACAGGAAAATACTGTGACCGGACGTAACTATTCAGTACCTTCATAGTTACGTGCAAAAATCCATTCCAGATCAGCTTCGCTGATGGGATTTTTGCCTTCCAGGCTATGTTTTCTTACGGTCAGCGCAGCAAGTGCGCAGACCTACTGAACAGTTACGACCGGACTATTTTTTATACATTGGGGAAACTATGAGAGACAGGGGGAGATGTTTTGAAGATCGCAGTGATCGATGATGAGAGACCGGCAAGAAAAATGCTGATCCGCAGGGTGAAGGAAGTGCGTCCGGACTGTGAGATCACGGAAGCAGAGAGCGGATCGGACGCCTTAAAAGATGTTTAATGAGGCGGATTCGTTTGATCTGATCTTTGTGGATATGGACCTCGGGGACATGGAGGGGACGACGCTGGCGGCCACGGCAAAAAGACTGTTTCCCGGGGCGAAGATCGTCTTTGCCACCGCCTATTCCCAGTATGCCGCGAAAGCATACGAGATGGAGATCGATGATTATATTTTAAAACCGTTCGGTCCGGAGCGGGTGCACCATGTTGTGAAAAAAATGCATTGGGGAAGGAAAATGTGATTCCGCGGGAAAAATGGAGGAGCAGGAGAAAAAACGGAACCGGCAGCAGCAGAAAACAGGAGGCAGAGCAGGGAAACGCAGGTGTGGAAGAGAGGCGCGAAGCAATGGTATTCGGCAAGATCCCTGTGACGGCCAGCCGCGGAATCCTGTTTCTGGAGATCGCCCAGATCGTGTATGCGGAGACCGACGGACACGGGTGTGTGGTCCATACCACATCGAGATCCTATGAGGTCAACCAGCTTTGGGAGAACTTGAGAAAAAGCTGGCGGACTTCGGATTCTTCCGGATCCATAAGAGCTATCTTATAAATCTGTCATTTATTTCGGAACTTTTCGCAGGCAGCGGAAACGGACTTTCCGTACATATGAAGGGGTATGAGAGCCGGGAACTCCCGGTGGGAAGAGAAAAACTGAAAACATTAAAACAGCTGTTGAAGATCAGCTGACAGAAAGAAGCTGCGGCACTCCGTTCATGACGAAAGGAGTGCCGTTTGTGCAGATAACCATGCTGTTCATGCAGACCACCTTTAAATATTGTGCAAAATATACTATAATACATTTGCTTGAAGAAAAAGAAATAAGCATAATGTATATTCAAGGAGGGATTTGTATGATTAGTTTTCTCGTCTGTCTGGCACTTTTGATCGGAGGTTACTTTGTCTACGGCAACCTCGTAAATAACATTTTCAACCCGGATGACAGAGAGACACCGGCAGTCAGAATCAACGATGGTGTCGACTACGTAGTCATGCCCCAATGGAAACTCTTTCTGATCCAGCTTCTGAATATCGCTGGTCTGGGCCCGATCTTCGAGCCATGCAGGGTGCATTGTGGGGACCAATCGTATTTCTCTGGATCACGTTTGGTACAATTTTTGCCGGCGGTGTTCATGACTTCTTCTCCGGCATGATGTCCGAGAGAAATGATGGTGCTTCGATCTCAGAGGTATGCGGAATCTACCTCGGCGGCCTGATGCAGAACGTGATGCGTGTATTCAGTGTTGTACTTCTTGTCATGGTCGGTACTGTTTTCGCAGTTGGTCCGGCTGGTCTGATCGTAACTCTGTTCAGCAACGGCGGAGCACAGGGCCTGGTCGTAAACAAAGAGATGTGGCTCTGGATCATTCTGGCTTACTACTTTATCGCAACCTTTATTTCTATCGACAAGATCATCGGTAAGATCTATCCGATCTTTGGTATCTGCCTGATCATCATGGCACTCGGTGTTACTTTTGGTATCTTCACAAAACCGGAATATGTGATCCCGGAGATCTGGAGCAATTTCAGAAACATGCATCCGAGCGGAACGCCGGTATGGAGCTTCATGTTCATCACCGTTGCCTGCGGCGCGATCTCCGGTTTCCACGCAACACAGTCACCTCTTATGGCGCGTTGTATGAAATCTGAGAAACAGGGTCATTTCGTATTCTACGGCGCAATGGTATGTGAAGGTATTATCGCCCTGATCTGGGCAGCAGCAGGATGCTCTCTCTACGAAGTGACAGGTGGTTTAAACACAGGTCTCGCAGAGATCATGAAGAACGGTCAGTCCGCGGCCATCTATGATGTCTGCCAGAAGACCATGGGCGGTGTCGGCATTGCTCTTGCTATGTTAGGTGTTATCGCCTGCCCGATCACTTCCGGTGATACAGCATTCAGAAGCGCACGTTTAACACTTGCTGACTGGTTCAAGGTTGACCAGAAGAACTGGAAGAACCGTCTGCTTCTCTGCGTACCGTTACTTGGAATCGGCGCTATCGTTGGACATATGGACTACAGCATCGTATGGAGATACTTCAGCTGGACAAACCAGACACTGGCTATGATCGTTCTCTGACAGCAAGCATGTACCTCTACAAGGCAAAGAAGAACTACTGGCTCACAGCAGTTCCGGCAACCTTCATGAGCGCTGTTTCCATGACATATTTCTTCTGTGCAAAAGAGTGCTTAAACCTCGGTACTGCAATTGCGTACCCGGTAGGTATCGTACTTGCGGTCGTATTCCTTGGAATCTTCATCCGCGCAACGAAGAAACAGACAGCATAATGTAAGATTATAATGACACGAAAGACAGGCTGCAAAGCTGGGAGTGTCTGACTGCAGATGATGCAGAAAGTATAAGCTGCCCCGGTGACAGGCTGAGGGGCAACATACTGGTTATTCAGTATTTGGGAGGCGAGAGTTATGTTCTTAAAACCGGCAAAACTTGGAGAAAAAGAGATTCCGGAGAGTATTCTTTCAGAGGATAAAAAGCACTGTAAGAAGATCGGTCCCTGCGGAATCGGAAAAAGAGGCTCTGTACCTCAACAGCTTTATCTGGAGCGGCGCTTCTACATCCCGGTATCTTCCGTCTCCCGTGTCTTTAAGCGCGTGGCGATGAGCAAAGGCGGATTTACCGGAAAAGGCCTGTTTGCCACCATGCCGTATCTGGTGGTTGTCTACGGGGATGGGAAGGAAAAACAGTGCAACTTTAAATATGAGGATCAGGTGGACGCTTTCGTGGCATCCGTGAAGGAACGTTCCGCAGATAAAGACCGTGAGTGAAGCGGCAGAAAAAGCGCCTTGCGGAAGCTGAGAAAAAGCAGGCGGAGAAACGTCTCATTCCTCTCTCAGAGCAGGCGAAGGAGACGGTAAATGTTCTGGAGCAGGCAAAAGCAGCCCTCACGAAGCGTCTGTCCCTGTTCACAGAGCTCACCAATGCGGCAAAGAAAAAAAGAACGTATGAGAAGACAAAGCCGTTTTACAAATGGCTCGCTTTATTCATGGTAGTCATGGGGGCGGCGGCGCTTGCATATGGCGTATTCTCCTTTATGAATCGCGATGCGTTTGCTGTATACTTTGTCCTCTTTGGAATGGCGGCGATCTTTCTGTTCTCCGGAGCGAATGTCATGCCGACGAGTACGAATAACCGGAAAGCTATCGAAAAACGTCTTGCGGCGGCGGAAGAAGCCGTTACGGGTTATGTGGACAACCTCCATCTCGGACTTCCGGTTCCGGCCTGTTACCTTCATCCGGTGACTGTAGAGCGGATGCAGCGTGCTGTCCGTGAGGGGCGCGCTGAGTCTGTGGAGGACGCGTTTGACGTTGTAAAAATGATCTGAAAAGACCAACGCGGATGTATCCGTCACCCAGGAGGAATTCGACGAGATCATGGCGATCAAGCCGGTGTTCTTAGTCAGAGATTACGCATAGATGAAAACAAGGATTCATGGTATTATGAAAACCGGGATGCTGCGCAGATAGGCGGCATCCCGGTTTTCTTCATGCGATTTTGATAGATTTCTGCTATTTTCCTGCAGCCATCTGATAGATCTTAAGCATATCTTCCGCTTCCAGCTTCTTCGCGGATCCCTTCGCAGGCCGCCTGCAGCGATTCTCGCGTTTTTCGCCATAGTCTCAAGCTGTTCTTTTGTCGGGTCGATCCCGAGTTCCTTTAAGTTTGTCGGCATACTGATGGCACGGTAGAAGTCTTCCATGGCCTCGATGCCCTTTAAACCCGTCTCCATGTCATCTTTTCCAGGTTCAACACCCATGACATTCACTGCGAATTTCGCAAAACGCGGAGTGCAGCTGTCGATCACATATCTTGCCCAGTTGCCCCAGATCGCCGCAAGGCCCGCACCGTGGGCAACGTCGAACATTCCGCCGATCTCATGCTCTAAGAGGTGGGAGGCGAAGTCTCCGCCGTCGTTTCCGCAGCCGGTGAGGCCGTTGTGGGAGAGACTTCCGGACCACATCACCTCGGCTCTCGCGTCATAGTTGTCTGGATCGTCCACAAGGATCTTCGCGTTCGTGATCACGGTGCGCATAAGACCTTCCGCAATGGCGTCGGTGATCTCCATATTTCCGCCGTTTGTGAAATAGCGCTCCATGGTATGCATCAGAATATCGGTGCAGCCGCAGGCTGTCTGGTACGGCGGGAGAGTCATTGTGATCTCCGGGTTCATGACAGCGAATACAGGGCGGGAGATATCATTGTTGTAGCCGCGTTTTTCCAGTGTTTCATCGTTTGTGATAACAGAGCTGTTGCTCATCTCACTTCCGGAAGCCGCGATAGTCAGAACAACGCCGATCGGAAGGCATGCGGATGCCTGACGGGTGTGTTCATAGAAATCCCAGACATCACCGTCGTTCGCGAGACCGTAACCGATGGCTTTCGCGGAGTCGATGACACTGCCGCCGCCGACAGCGAGAAGAAAATCAACACCCTCCTTTCTGCAGAGCTCGATCCCTCACGGACTAAGGAAAGACGTGGGTTTGGGACAACATCGCCAAGCTCCACATAGGTGACTCCGGACGCGTCCAGGGACTCTTTGATCCGTCCGAGAAGACCGGAGCGGATTACGCTGCCGCTTCCGTAGTGGAGCAGGACTTTTTACAGTTGACATTTTTTACAAGCTTTCCGATCCGGTATTCGGTTTCTTTTTCCGAATACGACGCGGGTCGGGGTATAGAAATTAAAGTTGAACATCGAATTTCCTCCTTATGCTGCGAAAATAGACAGTGCTTAATATATCAAGTATACTAGGAAATCAGGTACCATGCAAGAATTTTGAGCAAAGGGATCCTCTGTGAAAATTCCTATCGAAAATACTTTACAAATACAGAGAACGGGAGTATATTGTAAATAACCGCTGATGAAAATGACGGTCAGCGATAGGACAATTCAATAATAAGTCTTCAGGGCAGGGGTGCAAGTCCTACCGGCGGTAAAGCCCGCGAGCCGAAAGGCATGATCCGGTGAGATTCCGGGGCCGACAGTATAGTCTGGATGAAAGAAGAATTTCAGGTTTGTTTGTGATATGCGGAAGCGATCCGGTGCTCGAAAAGAGGATGGGATCGAGGAATTCCGGATCACGGAAGATCGGATCAGTAGCTCTGGAATAGGAAACTGTTTCAGGGCTTTTTGTGTAACAGGAGATTGATCCGGGAAAGCTGTGAATTGCAGAAAAAGTTATATTTCCGAATGAAACAACGGACCGAATATGGAAAACCCTGTAGGCATCTACTTTACAGGTTTTTAACAGAAAATTCCTATGGAACTTTCTGATTGCGCCTGTAAGGCAGGTTTGCAGAAAGAGGAGTGAAAAGATGACGGACCGGGATTATATGCTGCGGGCCATTGAGCTTGCAAGGGGGGACTTGGCTGGACGAGCCCGAATCCCTCGTGGGAGCTGTGATCGTGAAAAACGGAAGGATCATAGGGGAAGGTTATCATGAGCGGTGCGGAGAACTCCACGCGGGCGAAACGCCATTGCGTCGCTCACGGAGAGCGCGGAGGGGCGCGACACTCTATGTGACGTTAGAGCCGTGCTGTCATTACGGAAAGACACCGCCTTGCACGGAGGCGATCCTCGAGCAGAAGATCGCAAGAGTTGTGATCGGTTCAAGAGATCCGAATCCCCTGGTAGCAGGAAAAGGAGCGGCGATCTTAAGAGCAGCGGAGTCCGGTGGAAGAGGACTTTATGCGTGAGGAATGCGATGCGTTAAATCCGGTATTTTTCATTACATCACAAAGAAAACGCCCTATGTGGTCATGAAATACGCCATGACGGCGGACGGAAAGATCGCTGCGCGGACCGGCGACTCAAGTGGATCACAGGTGAGAGCGCAAGGAAAAGGTGCAGGAGCTGCGCCACCAGTATATGGGGATCATGGCGGGAATCGGCACGGTCCTGGCAGACGATCCGATGTTAAACGTCCGGATCCCCGGGCTGAAGAGTCCGGTGCGGATCATCTGCGACAGTGGACTCAGGATCCCGATGGATTCACAGATCGTGAAGACGGCAAAGGCGTACAGGACCATCGTAGCGTATGCGGGGAGCATTCCGGGGAAGGCTGTAAAAACGGAAAAGAAAGAGGAACAGCTTCACGCGGCCGGCGTGGAGACCGTGTCGGTCCCGGACGCAGACGGGCGTGTGGATCTTAGAAAGCTCATGGAATATCTCGGAAAACAGGGCATCGACAGCGTGCTTTTAGAGGGCGGCGGTACCTTAAATGACGCGGCGCTGTCAGCCGGGATCGTAAACGAGATCTGTGCATTTATCGCCCCGAAGATCTTCGGCGGTGCCGGTGCGAAGACTCCGGTTTCCGGGATCGGTGTGGCGCATCCGGCGGAAGCCGTGATGCTGACGTTGAGACAGATGGAGACGATCGGGGATGATCTGATGCTCAGATATTCGGTAGATTGAAAATGGGAAAGGAAATGGGAGCATGTTTACAGGGATCGTAGAAGAACTCGGACAGGTGAAGGCACTTTCCCTGCGCGGAAATTCCGGTACACTGACGGTAAAAGCGAAAAAAAGTCCTGGAAGGAACAAAGATCGGTGACAGCATCGCGGTCAATGGTGTCTGCCTTACGGTCACGAATATGAAAAATAATGAGTTTTCCGCCGACGTGATGGCGGAGACAGTGAGGAGAAGCAGCCTCGGAGCACTGCGGGATGGAAGTTATGTAAACCTGGAGCGGGCCATGGCGGCAGACGGACGGTTCGGCGGTCATATCGTATCCGGCCACATCGACGGCACCGGTCAGATCGAATCGATGAGACGGGAAGAGAATGCAGTCTGGGTCACGATCGCATGTACAGATAAGATCCTGGATCTGATCGTGGAAAAAAGGTTCAATCTGCATCGACGGGATCAGCCTCACGGTGGCGGCGGTGACAAAGCGGAACTTTTCAGTGTCGGTGATCCCGCATACCGGCGAGGAGACAACGCTTTGAAGAAAAAAGCAGGAGAGCCGGTCAATCTGGAAAACGACATTGTGGGGAAATATATTCAGAAATTTGTGGATATCGGAAGAAATTCCGGTGCGGACCGGGGAAAAATGCCTGACGGTGAAAATGCCGCGGGAAACGCAAAGGGAAACTCAGGGGCTCAGCATGGAGTTTCTTCAGACATATGGATTTTAAAAACATAGGCTGGAAGGCAAAATCCCATCAGCGATGCTGATCGGGAATGGATTTTTGCGTGTAACTATGAAGGTACTGAATAGTTACGAAAAACTTTTAATAAAGGACTCTGGAAAGGCAGGAAAATATGAACGAGCAATACAACACAATCGAAGAAGCGATCGAAGATCTGCGGGCGGGAAAGATCATTCTCGTGACAGATGACCCGGACCGGGAGAATGAGGGAGATATGATCTGCGCGGCAGAGTTCGCGACACAGGCAAATATCAATTTCATGGCAAGCCACGCAAAGGGACTGATCTGTACGCCGATGAGCGCGGCAGTGGCAGAGCGGTTGGGACTTCCGCAGATGGTATCCGAGAACACGGATAACCACTGCACGGCGTTCACGGTCTCCATTGACCATGTGGACACGACAACAGGAATTTCCGCGGCGGAGCGCTCTTACACGATGATGAAATGCGTGGACCCGGCGACAAAGCCCCGGATCTCAGAAGACCGGGACACGTATTCCCGCTTGTAGCAAGACGGGGCGGAGTGCTCGTGAGAAACGGCCATACTGAGGCAACTGTGGACCTCATGCGTCTGGCGGGACTTTCCGAGTGCGGCGTGTGCTGTGAGATCATGGAGGAAGACGGAACCATGATGCGGACCACGAATCTGTGGAAGCTGGCGAAGGAGTACGGACTGAAATTTATCACGATCAAGGAACTGCAGGATTACTGCCGTGTCCATGAAAAACATGTGGTGCAGGAAGCCTGCGCGACATGCCGACCCAGTACGGACACTTTAAGATCTACGGCTATGTGAACGATATTACCGGCGAGCACCATGTGGCTCTTGTGAAAGGTGATATCGGGGACGGCGAGGATGTGCTCTGCCGCGTGCATTCCGAGTGCCTGACCGGAGATGTGTTCGGTTCCATGCGCTGTGACTGCGGAAAACAGCTCCAGACCGCGATGCGCCAGGTGGAGGCGGAAGGCCGTGGCATCATCCTCTACATGCGCCAGGAGGGCCGCGGCATCGGTCTGATCAACAAATTGAAGACGTATGTACTTCAGGAGCAGGGCTTTGACACGGTGGAGGCCAATATCAAGCTTGGTTTTGCTCCGGATCTCAGGGAATACTGGATCGGGGCACAGATCTTAAGGGATCTCGGCGTGAAGTCCTTAAGACTTCTCATGAACAATCCGGAAAAGATCTACGGACTTTCCGGCTTCGGACTTGAGATCCATGAGCGCGTGCCGATCGAGATCGATCCGCAGCAGTACGACAGCTTCTATCTGAAGACGAAGCAGGACAAGATGGGACATATCTTTACAAAAATTAAAGTGTGATAGGATGGAACGTCCATTGCTGAAACTCCTGTACACCGGCGGCATGCATTCCGCACGGACGGAAGTGATGAGATGATTACAGCCGCGCAGGCGGCACAGATCTACGGGCATGCATCCCGCACGGATGGAAGTGATGGGCAATTGGAAATAGAATTTTGCATGTAATTATGAAGACTTCTGAATAGCAGTAAGCATAAGAAAAGGAGAAACATCATGAAAGAGATCAAAGTATTAGAAGGAAAAGTTGTAGCACCGGAAGGCATGAAAGTGGGGATCGTAGCTTCCCGTTTCAACGAGATCATCGTAAATAAGCTTTTAGGCGGAGCAGTTGACGGACTTGTCCGCCACGGTGTGGAGGAAGAAAATATCACGGCAGCCTGGGTTCCGGGAGCGTTCGAGATCCCGGTTGCGGCATCTGCCATGGCAAAGTCCGGCAAGTATGACGCGATCATCTGTGTCGGCGCTGTGATCCGCGGTGATACCACACACTACGATTATGTGTGCAGTGAAGTTTCCAAGGGAATCGCTCAGGTGGGACTGGCAGAGAAGATGCCGGTACTCTTCGGCGTGCTGACAACCGAGAACATCGAGCAGGCAATCGCCCGTGCCGGAAGCAAAGGCGGAAATAAGGGATATGACTGTGCACTTTCCGCGATCGAGATGGTAAATCTTATGAGACAGTTCTAATTTCAGATCATATAGACGTAAAAGATCAGCGCCTGAAAACATTTTTCAGAGGCGCTGATTTTTGCGTAATGGGAAATTCTGTTTTATCAGAGCTTATAAGGCTTTCGTCTCCTCCGTGAATTTAGCCGCGAAATCCCGGTTCAGTTTCATGAAGAGCTGCTGCTCCTCGGCAGACCAGCTCTCGAAAATCGCATTTTCAATGGCGATCAGGCGATGGGCGGTATTTTTCATGAGTTCCTCTCCTTTTTCCGTGAGAAAAACGCAGGTATTCCGCCCTGTTCCGGGTTTCAGGTACAGATAACCGGCCTGTTCCATCTTGCGTACCGCGGAGTTGATCGTGGATTTTGTGGTGCCGGTCTCTTTGTAAAAGATACTTTGATTGCAGCCGGAACCGTGTTCATTGAGGGAGTAGAGAATATCAAGCTCGCTGTCCGTGAGACCGAGCTTTAATGCAGCGTCATGGTAGACACTGTTGAGCTGGCTGAGCAGGTTGTAAAATTCTTTAAATGCAGAGTACATGGCAGATCTCCTGAAAATATAAGTGTATGGGGTCAGTGCAGGTCTTTGCATCCGCCTGCCCGGACTGTCAGTTTACGCGTATCCGTACTTCTTCGCCTTCCGGATCAGGAAGAAGAGCGACAGGCATACCGCCATAAATTCCGCCGCGATGATGGAGTACCAGATCCTGGAAACACCGAGGAAAAACGGCAGGATGATGACAGCCCCGTTTCAAAGATCATGGTACGGCAGAAGGAGATTACAGCGGAGACGAACCCGTCGTTGAGTCCCGTAAAGAAGGACGATGCGTAGATGCTGAAGCCCATGAACAGGAAAGATATCGAGTATGAGCGGAATGCATGGACCGTCATGTCTAAGAGGTTCGTGTTATAGCGGACGAAAATTCCCGCAAGAAACGGGGCACCGCTTCTGCCACGATCGTCAGGATGATCTGGAAGGTCAGGATCAGCCGGAAGCTTTTTCCGAGCAGATTCTTTAACTCGCTCTTATTTCCTGCACCGCAGTGATAGCCCACGATCGGGGCACTTCCCATAGAGTAGCCGATAAAGAGCGCCGCGAAGATAAAGCTCACATACATGATGACGCCGTATACGGCAACACCGTCGGAACCGGAAAGGCGCATGAGCTGCCAGTTGTAGAGCATGTTTACGATGGACATGGAGATGTTCGTCATAAACTCGGAAGCGCCGTTTGTACAGGACTTCAACAGGGCACTAAAGTCCATATGGGTCCTTCCGAGGCGGAGGCGGCTCTTGTTCGGAAAGATAAAGTAGAGCAGGGGAATCAGTCCGCCGATGGACTGGCTGAGCGCCGTTGCGGCTGCAGCGCCCACGACGCCGAGACGCAGAACGGCGATAAAATAAGCATCGAGGATCATATTTGTGAGTCCTGACGCGATGGTGATCAGGAGTCCGAGCTGTGGGCGTTCCGCAACAACGAGAAAGCTCTGGAATACATTCTGCAGCATGAAGGGAATCAGAGCCAGCAGGATGATCCGGCCGTAACGGACGGTAGGGAGGAGTATCTCATCAGCGCCTAAGAGTTTTGCCATCAGGGGCTAAAAAGGATCTCGCCGCCTACCGTAAAGAGGAAGCCCACCGCGATCAGAACGTAGACGAGGAGGGAAAAGATCTCCTTTGCCTTTTTTCATTCCCGGTTCCAAAGGTCAGAGCCACCAGGGCACTGCCGCCGCTGCCGGTCATAAAGCCGATGGCACCGAGGATCATGAGAAACGGCATAATGATATTGATGGAGGCGAAGGCCTGAACCCACAAAGTTCGAGACGAAAACACCGTCCACAACACCGTAGATGGACGTTAAAATCATCATGACGATAGACGGAAACGTGAACCGCAGGAGTTTTTATAGGTAAAGTGGTCGGAAAGTGAAATATTCATTGTGTACCCTTTCAGTTTTTTACTGTGTCTGCCCGAGGGAAAATTCATGTGTTTCCCTATCGACAGTTTTGCTAACTGTTGATGTACGAAATCGTACGTAGAATCATAGTACGATTTCGTACATATGTCAAGAAGAACTTTGCAGTTGCTGTTCGCGCCTTTGCACAAACAGTAACTGATTTTGCCGATGCTTCGCATTCCAAATCAGCAAAATCCACTACTACCACTGTATTGTACGGGATTTTCAGTTTAGAAAATTCCTACCGTGTACAGCAACACTTTACACAGATTTTACATTCTTTACCGGAGCGTGATTGTTCCTTTCTTTTTCTGCTATATGATATAGAAGTGAAAATGAGAGAAAAGAAAAGAGCAGTCACGAGCTGGGTCGACTGCGGCAGAGGAAAAAAAGAATATGACATATAAGGAAATCAAGAAAAACGAGGAAGTTTTAGCTTACCTGAAAAAGGAAACGACAATCTGGGGACTATGGGATTTACAGATCATTCGGACGCGCACTGCGCGATGGTTGCGGAGCGGGCAGCAATGATCTTAAAGAAATTCGGTTACTCAGATCACGATATCGAGCTGGTGAAGATCGCCGGTTTCATGCATGATATGGGAAATGCGATCAACCGACATGCCCATGCGGAGTATGGTGCCCTTCTGGCATCCCAGATCCTGGAAAAGACGGATCTTCCGATCACAGACCGCGCGATCATCGTCTCCGCAATCGGAAACCATGATGAGTCAACGGGCGGAGCCGTAGATCCGATCTCCGCGGAGCTTATCATCGCCGACAAGACGGATGTACGCAGAAACCGCGTCCGCCAGAAGGAAATGGCCTTTTGATATCCACGACCGCGTAAACTATGCGGTTACAGAGGACCCCGAAACCTGAAGATTGACGAAAACATCTGCTCCATGCTGGAGTACTTCGAGATTTCTTAGCGCATGCTCATGTGCCGTCGTGTGAAATGCTCGGAGCGAAATTCAAGATGACGGCGAACGAAGTAAGATCGTATAAAATAAAATATGGAATATGCATCAGAGACACCTTGGAACAGACCGTAATCGGCCTGTACTGAGAGTGCTTTTTTTTGTAACAGGAAATTCCGGCAGAATACGAGTGAGTGAAATGATTCAACTTGCATGTGCAAATGCCAGATGGTAAATGAAGAAAACAGCACAGGGAAAAGGAGGAGATACATATGACAGAGCTTTTGAAACTTCCGGTAGGAATCGAAAATTTCGAAGAAATAAGAAGAGATAATTTCTATTATGTAGATAAAACAAAATTGATCGAACAGCTTTTGAGCCAGTGGGGAAAGGCTAATCCATTTACACGCCCGCGGCGTTTCGGAAAGTCACTGAATATGAGTATGCT
>VOFH01001192.1_pt1 | contig 62001 bp, 79 predicted proteins | sample 5384091 | NCBI WGS metagenome assembly VOFH01 (sample SAMN12384727, study PRJNA508395) | human gut metagenome | isolation source: healthy gut G | host: Homo sapiens | reverse complement strand
CTTCTTCCGTTATCGTTTTGGGTAGAAATTCAGCATATACTTTTTTTGTGGTCAATACGGAGGAGTGCCCGAGCAATTTACTTATCATGAAGCGACAAATTATTATTGAGTGCCAAGACTGCGAATGTGTGTCGCGCAACGTGCATCGTAAGATTGAACGGCAGGTTCATCTTACGCCCGATTGCCACCAATGACATCTGCAATGTACGATTCTTAGACTTGCGTTTCTCGTCAGTGAAGCAGCATCGTCCAGATCGAATATCGACGGCAAAAGATTGAATACAAACCGGTCATTGTATTTCTTTCTTTTCCATCGTTTCAGAATTTCAATAGCAGGTTCAGTAAGAGGAATAGTGTGGTTCAACACGTTGCCCTTATAGAGGTTTTTAGAAAGTTCCTTTTTATCCAGATCGACATGCTTCCACTCCAGCGTGATTATATCCGAAACACGGAGCCCGCAGGCGTGAAAAGCAAATAAGAACATATCCATGATCTCTCTTGTACGATCATGGGTTACCTGGTCGTATAGGGAAATGAATTGTTCGAGTTGTTTTTCGTCCAGATAATGAATTTCGGCATCTTCGACCTCGGTTTGTACCTTCGATCTTTCAGATCCATGTATGAAGTCGTGATTGCCGTTGCAGTTTGCACTGATATAAGCTCATTATCTTTTGCATATTGGATCGCTTTGAATAATGGCGTCAGCATTTTATTGATGCCTTCTTTCGTATTTCCTTTTTTCAGGCGATAGGCTTTGTATTTTTTCAATGATATCGACCGATATTTTGGAGATGCTTATGAAGGCTTCGCCTGTCGTTTCGGTTACAAAACGTTGGAATTGATCGATATACTTATCTGCATTGTAAAATGTACTGTACGATATTTTCTGAACATCATATCGTTGTTGATTGTAGCTTTTCGCATATTCGATAAAGTCAATTCTTGAGGGTGCGTTACTTGTATTCTCACACTCTCCTGATAGGATCTTTTTTACGACATCTGCCGTAATGGGACCACCATCGTAGGTTTGGATTTGTGCGTCGACTTTATCCTTTAATTTCTTCATTAAATTGGTTAAACGAGCGGCGTCTCGGTTCTTTGCGCGTACCATTTGCTTCTTTTCGTCCCAATCTGAAGGTAATATTTTGATTCCTGTAGTCTTTGCAACAGTTATAGAATCAACGTTATATACTAAATATATAGACACTTCACCTTTCTTGTTAGGTGCTGTCCTGATTGTGAAGTTTCCAATAGGAAATCTTGGCTTAATTCTACCCATAATTACTTAAATATCAAAAGGATGAATGTAAATAATTTGTGAGGTTTTTGTGAGGTTTTGTCAGGGGCATTAATATGCCGTCTTTAGCAAAGGTACAAAGGAAATTTGCGGTTTCAAATTTTCCATAACTATCTGAATATTAACAGGATGAATGAATGGTTTTTTGTGAGGTTTATGTGAGGTTTATTTTCAGATAGCGTGATATAAAACGAAAAAAAGCGCGATTTCAAAATCGCGCTTTTTAGCTATAAGAGTGTCATTTTAAGTCATTTAAGACCTATTTTACACATCAATACTCTTCTTCGTTGAAGAAAAAGTCGTCTTTGCTCGGGTAATCGGGCCAGATATCTTCGATGCTTTTCGTAGATCTCGCCTTCGTCCTCGATCTCTTCGAGATTTTCGATGACTTCCAGCGGGCACCCGAACGCGTAGCGTAATCGATCAATTCGTCTTTAGTGGCAGGCCACGGGCATCTTCCAGTTTCGACGCCAATTCTAATGTCCAGTACATGATCGTATGAGTTTTTGGTTATATATTCGGATTTTAGTTTGCAAAATTAAAAAAAAATTCATTTATCGTACACCCAGAGTATTTCTTTTACGTTAAAATCTTCGGTGAGCCTGCGGCCGAGGACGTAAAAGTAGTCCGATAAACGATTGATATACTGTCTAATGTATTCGTTCACAGTGTATTGTTCAGACAGGGTCAGGACGATCCGTTCCGTTCGGCGGCAAATCGTGCGGCAAATGTGGCACAGCGATACGGCCGGGTGTCCGCCGGGCAGCGTGAATTTCGCGATCGCCGGCAGCGTAGACTGCATGGCGTCGATCCGGTTTTCGAGAAACAGCGCTTTTCGGGGCCGAATTCCGGCAGGTATTTAGGCGCTTCGCCTTCGGTCGCCAGGTGAGAGGCAGCCCGCATCAGATGGTCGAGCACCGCCAGCAGGTCGTCCCGGTAAGGCGATAGGCGGGGCGTGTCGTCCAGATTGTCGCGCAGGTAGGCGGTAAAGGACATCAGTTCGTCCACGGTGCCGTATGCCTCGAGGCGGGGGTGGTTTTTGGGAACCCGTTGGCCTCCGACCAGGGGAAGTGGTTCCTTTGTCTCCTTTTTTCGTGTACACTTTCATCGTTCGGAATGTTTAATAGGTTATATGCGGTAGTGTTGGGGGGAAGTTTGGGGTTGAAAAAGTAAATCGTCATGACGCGCCGGTCTACGTGACGCACGGGTAATTGCCAAATCTGTTGCGCGAAGCGCCAGTGGCGCGCGCTCCGGTGCGGAGACAGGATGATCATGCAACCTTTGTCTTCCGAGACCCGGTGCGCCGTCGCCGCGATGGTTTCCAACGTCACGTCCGGAAGCAGTATGCAAAGGTTGCGCCCGGATGCCGGTTTCGGAGGGCCTACGTTCGGGATCAGCGTAAAACTGTCCAGCCGGCAATGCGTGTAAAGGTTCTGGATTATCACCGCGTGCCGGTGCCCTACCCGCTTGCTGCGCAGCGCGTCGTAAAGCGTCGTATCGCAACCGGTAATCCGGTCTTTCATAAATACGTTCCGGACAATGCCGTACATGAACGGCGAATGGATGCCGTGTCCTCGCCAATGGCGGACATGGATGTGCGCCCTGACCCGGAAGTAGCCTCTGAAAAGGCGTTGTTTTATCTTTTTAATACCGTTCATAGCCTTTATTTATTTCCGAGCATCTGTCCGGCCAGATGTCCGGTCGAATAGGCGATCTGCAGGTTGTATCCGCCCGTATCGGCGTCGATGTCGAGTAATTCGCCCGCGAAATAGAGCCCTTTTACCAGACGCGATTGCATCGTTTGCGGATCGACCTCTGCGGTCGAGACGCCGCCGGCGGTGACAATGGCCTCCTCGAACGGGCGATAGTCGCTGATCGGCAGCCGGAAAAGTTTCAGCTGCCCGACGATTTTATCGAGTTCCGGAGCTTTTACGGCATTTAGCGGCAGCCGTTCGGGTATTTGCAGACTGGCTGCGAACGGACGGATCAATTGTGCGGGAAGCAATTTGCGCAACAGACTGCTCAGCAGCGCCCTGCGGGCCGAGTGTTTCGGTTTCCCGGGCGATCCGTTCTCTCAACTGGGTCGGGTTCAGCGCCGGTTTCAGATCGAGGTCGACGGCGACTCGCTGTCCGTCGATTAGCGCGTCCACGGCCTGACGGCTCATCCGCAAGGGTCACAGGGCCGCTGACGAAAGGGGTGAATTCGAGTTCGCCGAATTCTGTTGAACGTAGCGGTCGTCGATTGCCAGGCGGGCGGATATGTTTTTCAGGCGCAAACCTTTCAGACTCTCCGCAAACGGGAGCGACGTTTCGAGCGGAGTCAGCGACGGCCGGATTTCGACGATGGCGTGGCCGAGCCGGTGCGCCAGCAGGTAGCCGTCGCCCGTGGAGCCGGTAGCCGGATAAGAAGCGCCTCCCGTGGCGAGCAATACGCAGGAGGCCGTCACCCGTTCCGAGTCGTTTCGGGCCGTGCTTAGCGTAACTCCCGAAACCCGGCCTCCCGCGGTGTGCACTTCGGTCACCCGGGTATGGCATACGATCTGCGCTCCCTGTTCCCTGCTCCACCGCACATGGGCGTCGGCAATGTCCCAGGCGCGTCCGCTGGCGGGGAAAACTCGTTCTCCGCGTTCGATGGTCAGCGGAACGCCGATCCGTTCGAAAAAAGAGACCGTTTCCCGGTTGCCGAACCGTGCCAGCGCAGGGGCGAAAAAGTCGGAAGAGCTGCGGACTTTTTGCAGGAATTCCTCCGGCCGCCGCATGTTGGTCAGGTTGCAGCGGCCTTTGCCGGTGATCCGGACTTTTCGCTGCGGCTTTTCCATCTTTTCGCAGACCAGGACGCTGAATCCGGCCTGTGCGGCTATCCCCGCAGCCATGATCCCGGCGGCCCCTCCGCCCGCTATGATAAGGTCGAAATTCCTCAATTCCGTAAAATTTTCCACAAAGATAAAAATTTCGGAGTGTTTCTTTCCGGTTCCCGAAAAAATCCGTAGATTTGCGATCCCCAATAGCTCTAAGGAAGATGTTAAGCAGAAGATTATTAAGGATTAAGATTGTCAAAGCTCTTTATTCGCATTTTAAGTCGGAGTCGGACTCCCTGATCGTTTCGGAAAAAAATCTGCTGTTCAGCATCGATAAGACCTACGAGCTTTACCATCAGTTGCTGTGGCTCGTCGTAGACGTGGCGAATTACGCCGAAAACCGGATCGAACTCGGGCGCCGCAAAAAACTGCCTACCCCGAAGAATTGAATCCGAATACCCGATTCGTCGATAACCGCGTGATCGCGGCGATCCGGGACAGCGAAAAGCTGACCGATTACCTGCAACGTAAAAAGCTGGGATGGGTGCAGTATCCCGAACTGATCAAGAAGGCTCTATATACTGTTGATCGACAGCGATTTCTACCGACAGTACATGAACGGTTCGACGGGGTCTTTCAAAGGAGACGCCGCTCTGGTCGAAAAAGTTTTATACCCGGATCGTTTGCGAGTGCGAGGCGCTGGAAGAGGTGATCGAGGAGCAATCTATTTTCTGGACGGACGATGTCGATTTTGCGACGATCATGGTGCTGCGCACGTTGTCGGACATGCGGGAGGGCCGGCAGGAACTGCCGTTGCTACCCCAGTATAAGAGCGACGACGACAGGGAGTACGTCCGGGAGCTTTTCCGACATGCGCTGGTGCACTTCAGGGAATACGCCGAATACATCGGCCGTTATACCAGCAATTGGGAAGTGGAGCGGATCGCATTCATGGACAACGTGATCATGGTGGCCGCGATGTCCGAGCTGATCGCTTTCCCGTCGATTCCCGTAAAGGTTACCCTGGACGAATTCATCGAAATAGCCAAATATTACAGTACGCCGGGCAGCAGTACGTTCATCAACGGCGTGCTGGACAAGGTGGTCGAAGCGCTTACGGCCGAAAAGCGCATCCAAAAGACGGGACGCGGATTGCTGGACAAATAGCCGTGAATGGCACTCATATTGCTTCCGTTCTCATGCGAAACCGATCGTCGTGGAAAAACAGTTTTTGATCATAGGTTTGTTATGCTTCGCCTGTTCCTGCGGAACGGGCGGCAAGAAGGTCGTCCCGGACAAAGCCGGTGCGACTGTGATCGCGTTGACCGATTCCGTAAGAACGGATACGGTCGATTTGGGGCGGATTCACGCCGGAGAAGTTATCCGCAGGGATTTGTCGCTGCGTAACGGGAGCGATCGTCCGATGATCATTCTGTCGGCGGCGACCAACTGCGGATGCACGACGGTTGATTTCGAACGGGAACCGGTGCAGCCCGGCGCGGAGGCGGGATTCGTTTTCGAATTCGACAGCAAAGGCTTCTCCGGATACCAGGCTCAAACACATCACCCTGCGTACCACGCTGTCCAAACAGCCTTTTACGCTGGTCGTCATCGGGGAAGTCGAATGATTTTCCGGATAAATAAAGCTTGAATTTGTTCCGGAATAAGGTTGCGAAATTCCGAGAATCCGTTAACTTTGCAGAAAACTTTTTAATATTGATTATTATGAATTTGACAACAATTATGCTCCAGGCTCCGGCTGCCGGAGGATCGGGCGCGTCTCTGCTGATTATGATGGTGCTGATTTTTGCGGTGATGTATTTTTTCATGATACGTCCGCAGCAGAAACGGCAGAAAGAGCTGGTGAAATTCCGTAACGCACTCGAAAAAGGACAAAAAATCATCACCGCCGGCGGAATCTACGGTACGGTCAAGGAGGTGAAAGACGTATATGTGTTGGTCGAAGTCGACAACAACGTGACGATCCGCGTCGACAAAATATGGTGATGCGCGATCCGCCGATCTGGCTCAGCAGGGCAAATAAGCGGGTTTTCCGTATAAAATACAAAAAAGCAGGGGATTTCCCTGCTTTTTTTGTAAAGAGCGATGACGGAATCGTGATTCTTGCGAAGGGGCGTTTCATGCGATCGCCTGCCGTTGTCCAGCCAATAAAAAAACAGGGAGGCAACCGTTCGTTGCCTCCCTGAAAAGCAGATTTCGAAATCCTATTCCATTTCGATCATCAGCGCGTGATTCGGAATATTGTCTCCTTCCTTCACGTCGATCTTTTTCACTTTGCCGGCGAAAGTGGCTTTGATGTTGTTGTTCATTTTCATTGCTTTGAAAACGATCAGCAGATCGCCGACTTTCACTGCCTGTCCCTCGGCTACGCATACCTTCACGACCGTTCCCGGGATGGAGGATTTGATGTGCTTCGGGTTCTCCGGCTCCCACGGCTTACGTGCCAGATGCTTTTTGGTAAGCGTCGTCTGGAACGTTCCGTGCATGGTTTCCAACGTATCGTAATGATTTTTTTCCATACTTACCGGGGTTTAGAACGGAGGATTGCCGTGCTTTTTGTTGGGCTGCGAACGGTTCTTATGAGCCGATACCTTCAACGCGTGTTCGATGAACATGCGGGTTTCGGCCGGGGCGATCACTGAGTCGATGTAGCCCTTCGCCGCCGCAACGTACGGATTGGCGAATTTCTCCTTATATTCCTGAATTTTCAGTTTACGCATTTCGGCCGGATTTTCGGCGCCGACGATGTCTTTCTTGAAGATGATGTTGGCGGCGCCTTCGGGACCCATCACGGCGATTTCGGCCAGCGGCCATGCGAATACGAAGTCGGCGCGCAGGTGGCGCGACCCCATGGCGATATAACCGCCGCCGTAGGCTTTACGCAGCACGACGGTGATCGACGGAACGGTCGCCTCGCTGTACGCGTACAGCATCTTGGCGCCGTGGCGGATTACGCCGGCATGCTCCTGGTCCACACCCGGCAGGTAGCCCGGCAGGTCTTCGAGCGTTACGATCGGAATATTGAAGCAGTCGCAGAAACGGATAAAGCGGGCAGCCTTGTCCGAAGAGTCGCAGTCGAGCACGCCGGCCATCACCAGCGGCTGGTTTGCGATGAAACCGACCGTTTCGCCGGCGACGCGTCCGAAACCGACCACGATGTTGGCTGCGAACAGTTCCATCACTTCGAGGAATTCGCTCTCGTCGACCAACGCCTTGATTACGTCGCGCACGTCGTACGGTACGGTCGGGTCGTTCGAACGATCGACGTGATGTCGTACTGCGGCAGCGGAGCCGCCGGAGCGATCTTTTCGGCTTTGGTCGTGTTGTTCATCGGGATCATTGAGATCAGCTTGCGGATCTGGACGAAGCACTCTTCCTCGCTCGTGGCGAAAAAATGAGCGTTGCCGGTCATTTCGCTGTGTACGCGCGCACCGCCGAGTTCCTCCATCGAGATCTCTTCGCCGAGCACGGTTTTGATTACTTCGGGGCCGGTGATAAACATTTTCGAAATGTTTTCGACCACGAATACGAAGTCGGTCAGCGCGGGCGAATAAACGGCGCCGCCGGCGCAGGGACCCAGGATCACCGAAATCTGCGGGATCACGCCGCTGGACAGCGTATTGCGGAAGAAAATCTCCCCGTAGCCGGCCAGCGCGTTGACCCCTTCCTGAATACGCGCTCCGCCGGAGTCGTTGATTCCGATCAACGGAATGCGCATGTTCAGGGCATAGTCCATGATTTTGGTGATCTTACGTGCATGCATGAAGCCGAGCGAACCGCCGGCAACCGTAAAGTCTTGTGCGAATATGGCGATCGGTTGGCCGCAGATCATTCCGGTGCCGATAATCACGCCGTCACCCGGAAGCGATTTGTCCTGCATACCGAAATCCCGGCCGTCGTGTTCCACGAAAATGTCGTATTCATGGAACGATCCCTCGTCCAGCAATGCGATGATACGCTCACGCGCGGTGAGTTTTCCCATCGCCTTTTGCTTTTCTATGGCTTTGGCTCCGCCGCCATAAAAAATTTTCTCTTTCCGATGCTGGAGTTCGAGAACTTTTTCATCCTCTACTGACATAGAATAATTGATTAGGTTAATACTGTAAAGTCTCTTTCAAAATAAACCAATTCGTATGTTTGGGCGTGGCAAGTTTACGAATTTTTTTTCCCAAATCGAAAACTTATCCCCCGCTTTTCGCATTCGCTCAGATCATATCTTCCTGATATACAAACATTCCTTCGAATGCCGGCAGATCCGGCATCCGCTCTTCGAAAATTCCGTAGACGGCAGATCCCGAACCGGACATGGAAGCATAAAGAGCCCCCGCCCGATAGAGTTCTTCTTTGATCGCCGCGATCGTCGGATGAATGCGGAAAACGGATGTCTCGAAGTCGTTGACGATGCGTCCTTTCCATTGCCGGAGCGGCAGCCCGAACAGATCGCCGAGCCGGCTTTCGGGCCGTGCGGGCGCGACGCCTGCGTAGGCTTCGGCCGTACTGACCGATTCGTCCGGTTTGACGATGACCAGCCTGTGTCCGATCGGCGAACCCGTTACGGGAGCGAGGATTTCTCCCCGGCCGATAGCGAGCGTCGGCCGGCCGTCGATAAAGAATGGAACGTCGCTTCCCACCTGCGCCGCCAAACGGATCATCTGTTCGGCCGTCAGCGGAACGCCGAACAGTTCGGCCAGCCCTTTGATCGTAAAAGCGGCGTCGGCCGAACCTCCGCCGAGACCCGCTCCCATCGGGATCGTCTTGTGTAGGTGCATTCGCACGCCGCCGATCGGACAGGCTTCGCGGAATGCCCGGTAAGCCCGGACGCAGATATTGCGTTCGGGATCGACGCCCGTTTCCAGTCCCGACGAAGTGAACGAAATGTCGTCCGTCGCATCCGACAGTATTTCGAGGGCGTCGCACAGTCCTCGCACCGGGTACATGACGGTTTCGATATCGTGATAGCCGTCGGTCCCGTTTCGCAACGACGCGCAGGCCTATGTTGATCTTACAGTTCGGGAAAAGCAGCATATCCAGGATATTTTGGGGTAAAAATAGGAAAAGTATCCGGAAACAGGCATTCCGTCCGCCGTTTTTCCTGCAGAATTTTCCTATCTTTGTAACACGATTGTCGTACTATGCAGTTTCGTACACCTATAAATATAGCGCCGTGCGGTTTCCGGATCGGGTATTCACAGCGGGGATTGTTGCTCGGCTCCTGTTTTGCGGAAAATATCGGGATGCGGATGAAACGTTATAAGTTGCCCGTCGTCTTCAATCCGTTCGGAATCCTGTTCAATCCGGCTTCCGTGGCCCGGACGTTGGCTCGTCTCGATTCGGGAAAGCTTTACGAAGCGGACGACTTGACCCGAAGCGGCGATCTGTGGGTCAGTTTCGATCATCACGGTTCGCTGGCTTCGGTCGACCGGGACGAGGCGCTGAAAACGATCAATCAGGCGGTACGGTACGGCGCCCGGGCGCTGCGCGAGGCGGGATATTTGATCCTGACGCTGGGTACGGCATGGGTTTACCAGCTCCGGGAGACCGGAGAAATCGTCTGCAACTGTCACAAACGGCCTGCCGGCGAATTTTTACGGCGGCGATTGTCGGTCGACGAAGTAGTCGGGGTTTTCGCTCCGTTGCTGGAAGGTCCGCTGAAAGACAAGCCGATAATCTGGACGGTCAGTCCGGTGCGTCACCTGGGAGACGGCCTGCCCGAAAACGCGCTGAGCAAGTCGACGTTAATCGTGGCCGTTCACCGGTTGATCGAACGCTATCCGCAGTGTTGTTATTTTCCTGCTTTCGAGATTATGACGGACGATCTGCGAGATTATCGTTTTTATGAAAAGGACATGGCCCACCCTTCGGAAGTAGCAGTCGATTATATCTGGGAACAGTTCTGCGACGCGGCGCTCGATCCGTCCTGTACGGGGATGTTTCGGAAAATCGACGCGCTGAATCGGGCGCTCGCACACCGTCCCTTGAATCCGGAAAGCCCGGCCTATCGAGCCTTCCGGCTTCGGCAGGCCTCGGAGGTCCGCTCGTTGCAGCAAGCGTATCCGGATCTCGATTTTTCCCGCGAATTAAACTTTTTCGAGTCATGAAACGCAGCCTGAAATGTCCGCAGTGCGGTGCCCGGGTGCGTATACCCTGGTTCTGGACAATCGGGATCGAAGGGATCTTCCGTTGCCGGCAGTGCCGGCTTCCGTTCAAGACCGGTTACAAGACGGGCGCTGTTCTGTCGGCTGTTTCGCTGAGTCTGAGCATGGCGATCGTACAACTGCTGGTATACGTATTCAGCATCTATTCGATGATCCTTTTCGCGTTGCTGCTGATCCCGCTGTGGATCTTTATCGCATTTCACCTGCGCCGCGCGTATATGATCCGCAAAATAAAAAGGAGGATTAAATCGGTTGAAAAACAAGGTATTGACTCTTCTGAAGCGTCCGGCTCCGAATAAACGCCGCATTCGTACGTAAGACAGCGTATCCGATTCGGAAACTTTTTATACTTTTGTGAGTCTAAACGATTTTTCGGAGATGAAATTAAACCGATTTTTTATTCCCGCCTGCCTGATCCTGCTGGTTCATACCGGCGCTGGCGCCCAGAGCGTTGGAAAGCCCAAATTAGTGATCAATATCGTTATCAGCCAGATGCGGTACGAATACCTGGAACGTTTCCGGGATAATTTCTCGGAAAACGGCTTCCGTACTTACCTCGACAGCGGAGTCAACTTTACCAACGCCCGTTGCAATTACATGCAGACCAATACGGTTGCCGGACTCGCCACGCTTTCGACCGGCACCAATCCGGCCGGGCACGGAGTCGCGTCGGAAAGTTGGTACAACTATACGACCAACGACAGTATCAACCTGATTGCGGACGACAAAGTGAAGGGACTGGATTGCGAAGAGGGCGAAAACTGTTTTTCTCCGTTGAACCTGACTGCCGCCACGTTGGGAGACCGTCTGCACGAAAGCGATCCGAAATCGAAAGTCGTGGCTGTTGCCGAAGATCCTTATTCGGCCGTAATTAGCGGCGGTTCGACCGGGAGCGCTTTCTGGCTCGATCCGGGAAAGGGACAGTGGGTGTCGAGCAGCTATTATTTCGAGAACCTGCCTTTCTGGGTCAAGAAATACAACGAAAAACGTTTCGCGTCGAGTCTGCTCGAACGGGAGTGGGTGCCCGACAAATCGTTTGCCGCGTATAAGAATACCGATACGACCGTGCTCAATTTCAGCGCCCAGCCGTCCGGTTTCAAAAATTTCTTCCGCAGCATTCTGAATATATTCAAAAAAGAGCCCGAAAAGTACGATTTGGCCTCGCTGCTCTATACGCCGTTCGGCAATATGTTGGTGACCGATTTTGCACGCGAAACGATTATTTTGGAAGAGTTGGGAAAGGACGACCATACCGATCTGCTGACCGTTTGCTACGATTCGCCCCGGTTGATATGCGAGCATTTCGGGCCGCAGTCCGTCGAGGTGGAAGATATGTATTACGCTCGACCGGGAAATCGGCGAACTGACGGGCTTCGTACAAGCGCAGTTCAAGCCGGGAGAGGTCGTGCTGGTGCTTACTTCCGACCACGGGAGCAGCAATACCTACCGAGAGCAGAGCCGGATTCCGGGGGACTGTTCAAGGTCGATCAGTTCAAGCTGATCATGAACGGTTTTCTCAGCGCTCAGTACGAACCGGGCAACTGGATTCTCGGATACAGCAGCAGGCAGTTGTACCTGAATCGAGAAATGATCTATAAGTACGGATTCAATCTGGCGGAAGTCCAGGCGCGCGCGGCAGCGTTCGCCCTGCAGTTCCGCGGCGTATCCGGCGCGTTGACCTCGACCGATCTGCAGAGCGGCGCGTTCGGAAAAAGGATACGGCGAAAAAAATTCAGAACAGTTTCTACCCGAAGCGGTCGGGCGACGTTGTGATCAACTTGATGCCGGGCTGGATCGAACAGCGCGAGCACGCCGTATCGTTGTCCGGATCGCTTTATGAATACGATACGCACATTCCGTTGCTGTTTCTGGGTAGCGGCGTTCCGGCGGCGGCTGTGGAACGGGATGTGGAGTTGTCCGACGTCGCACCTACCCTGGCACGCATCATGCAAATTCCGCTTCCGGACGCCGTAACGGGAAAAGTGCTCGAAGAAGTTGTTAAATAGTTTGAAGAGATGACGATTAACGAAATGCAGGACGAGATCGTTGAAGAGTTTTCCGTATTCGACGAGTGGCTCGACAAATACGAGTACCTGATCGAACTGAGTCGGGAGCTGCCGGCGATCGACGAGAAGCACCGGGTCGAACAGTATCTGATAAAAGGATGTCAATCCAGGGTGTGGGTCGACGCCGAGTTGAAGGACGACGGACGGATCTATTTCACCGCCGACAGCGACGCGATTATTACCAAAGGGATCATCGCGCTGCTGATCCGGGTGATGAACGGCCGGACGCCGGATGAGATCATCGACGCGGATCTTTATTTCATCGACCGGATCGGGTTGCGCGAGAACCTGTCCCCTACCCGGGCGAACGGGTTGCTGGCGATGATAAAGCAGATGAAACTGTACGCGCTGGCGTACAAAAGCAAAATGTAAGTCAACCGTTATGACGACACCTCAGGATATCATGCGGATGGAACAGGATATCGTTCTGACGCTGAAAAATATTTACGATCCGGAAATCCCGGTCAACATTTACGACTTGGGGCTGGTTTACGAAATCGACGTCGAGCCGGACGGAACGGCTAATATCCGAATGACGCTGACGGCTCCGAACTGTCCGATGGCGGATCAGTTGCTCGAAGAGGTCAATGAAAATGTCGCCAAAGTGGAAGGAATCACTTCCGTCAACGTCATTCTGACGTTCGATCCGCCTTGGGATCGCAGCATGATGTCGGAAGAAACCCTGCTCGATCTGGGCTTAATGTAAACCGGCGTTATGGCATCGTCCGCAGGCAAAATCGAAGAACTGATCCGATTGGTCTGGTGCAGGCAGGCTCTACACACCGGCGTCGGGGGCCTGCGTTCGGCGTCATCGGGCACGGCAGGGCCAATCCCGGCGAAGGGATGGAGTTGATGGACGTTCGGTTCGAATTGGACGGAACGGTTTATCGTGGTCCCGCAGCGATCCATGAATACGCTTCGGACTGGTATAAGCATGCCCATCACGAAGACCCCGGTTACGATCACTGCGTGTTGAACCTGGTCGTTCACGACGACGCAGTTATCTGTCGCGCCGACGGTTCGGTGATTCCCAACGCGGCGATCGTTTTCCCGCGGGAACTGGCCGAACGCTACGAACGGTTGCTTGGCGAAAGCGGTTCATACAGGTGCGGCGCCTTGTTGGCCGGAATGCCGGAGGTAAAGCGGTACAACCTGCTTACGGAATTGACCTGCGAGCGTCTCGAGCGTAAATACGACGAGTTTCTGCAACGTTACCGGCAGGCGGATAACAACTGGAACGAAGCGTTTACGTTTCGCTGTTCAGGGCGGTCGGGGCCGGGTCCAACCGCGAATCCTATGAGCGACTGGCGCGAACGGTATCTTTTACGCAAATCTGTCGGGTGCGGGAGTCCGTCGCGTCGGCCGAAGCCCCTGTTGTTGGGTGCGGCCGGATTGCTGGAGGCGGAGCCTTCGGACGACTATTCCGATAAACTGCGATACGAATTCAAACATCTGAGCCGGCGTTTCGGGATCGTTCCGATGCACCGCAACGCATGGAATCTCCGCTCGGGACGTCCCGATCAGAAACCGGTGTTGCGTATTGCCGAACTGGCCGCGCTGCTGGTTTCCGGCGAGTTTTTTTCTCCCGTTTGGTAAATTGCAAAACGCAGCGCGACATCCGGCAGGTCTTTTTCGGCCTCCGCTTCGGAATACTGGACGACTCATTACTGTTTCGGGCAGCCTTCGGGACGCAGTGTGAAACGGTTCGGCGATATGATGCTGGATAACCTCGGCATCAATCTGGTCGTCCCGATGATTTTCGCATACGGCAAAATCACCGGAAACGAAGAGCCTGAAAGAGGGGCGATCGGGATTCTGGAGGAGATCCGCGCAGAAAACCATATCCGGATCGTCAGGGAGTGGAAAACGCACGGCGTCGCCGCCGACAACGCTTTTTTCTCGCAGGGGTTGCTCGAACTGACCCGGGAATATTGCGAGAAAAAACGTTGCGCGTACTGTAATATCGGGAGAATCGTGCTGTGTTCTCAATAAAAAACATTAAATTTACGCGTTATTTTTCAACGTCTTAATCAATAAGAAAGGAATATGAGTGTAGTAACCGGATTAATTAAATTGTTTTTCGGAACGAAGAGCGAGAAAGACCGCAAGGCGATTCAACCCTATGTAGACAAGATCAAAGCGATATATCCGTCCATCGAACAACTTACCGTCGATGAATTGCGAGCGAGAAGCGCCGGCCTGAAAGCCGCCATCGCCGAATATATCAGCGCAGAGGAACAGCAGATCGCCGAACTGAAAGTGCAGGCGAGAACCTGGACACCTCTTTGGACGACAAGGAGCGCATCTCGAAGCAGATCGATACGCTGACCGAAGAGATCGACCGCAAGATCGAGGAGAAACTCGACGAAATCATGCCGGAGGCTTTCTCCATCATGAAGGAGACCGCCCGCCGGTTCAAAGAGAACGAGGAGATCGTCGTGACGGCGACCGATTTCGACCGGGAGCTGGCCGCCGCCGGCAAGGATTTCATCCGGATCGACGGCGACAAGGCCGTTTACAGCAATTCGTGGGTAGCCGGAGGAACAAGATCGTGTGGGATATGGTGCATTACGATTGCCAGCTTTTCGGCGGCGTCGTGCTGCATAAAGGAAATATCGCCGAAATGGCGACCGGCGAAGGTAAGACGCTGGTGGCGACGCTGCCCGTGTTCTTGAACGCGCTGGCCGGGAAGGGCGTGCACGTGGTGACCGTCAACGAATACCTGGCCGGCCGCGACTCCGAATGGATGGGGCCGCTGTATCAGTTCCACGGATTGTCGGTGGATTGCATCGACCGACATCAGCCCAATTCGAAAGCGCGCCGCAAGGCTTATATGTCCGATATTACGTTCGGGACGAACAACGAGTTCGGTTTCGACTACCTGCGCGACAACATGGCGTTCTCGCCGGACGACCTGGTACAGCGCAAGCACCACTATGCGATCGTCGATGAGGTCGACTCGGTGTTGATCGACGATGCGCGGACGCCGCTGATCATTTCTGGGCCGGTTCCCAAAGGAGACGACCAGATGTTCGAGCAATACCGCGGGGCGGTCGAGAACCTGTTCAATCTGCAACGGAATCAGGTGACTCAGCTCGTCGCCGATGCGAAGAAGCTGATTGCGGAGGGTAAAACCGAAGAAGGGGGCATTCTGCTTTACCGGGCCCATAAAGCGCTGCCGAAGTACAAGCCGCTGATCAAATACCTCAGCGAACACGGTATCAAGGCGCTGATGCAGAAGACTGAAAATATTTACATGCAGGATAATAACCGGCGTATGCCGGAAATCGTCGACGACCTGTTTTTCGTGATCGACGAAAAACTCAATTCGGTCGAGCCTGCAGGATAAGGGGCAGGAAGTGCTGTCGAAAAGCGTCAACGAGGAGAAATTTTTCGTGCTGCCCGATATGGGTTCCATCGTCGCCGACATCGAGAAAAGCGATATGAGCCCCGAAGAAAAGGCGGCGAAAAAGGACGAGGTGCTGAACGACTATGCGATCCGTTCGGAACGTCTTCATACGGTCAGTCAGTTGTTGAAGGCTTACAGCATGTTCGAAAAGGATGTCGAATACGTGGTGATCGACAACAAGGTGAAGATCGTCGACGAACAGACGGGGCGTATCATGGAAGGCCGCCGTTATTCGGACGGCTGCACCAAGCTATCGAAGCGAAAGAGCGCGTGAAGGTCGAAGCTGCCACGCAGACGTTCGCGACCGTTACGTTGCAGAATTATTTCCGTATGTACCACAAGTTGGCCGGTATGACCGGTACGGCCGAAACCGAAGCCAGCGAACTCTGGAATATCTACAAGCTTTGGATGTCATCGTCATTCCGACCAACCGTCCGGTGATCCGCGACGACAAGGACGACGTAATCTATAAAACCAAGCGGGAGAAATATGCCGCCGTTATCGAAGAGATAGCCAAATTGGTCGAGGCCGGACGTCCGGTGCTGGTAGGCACTACTTCGGTCGAGATTTCCGAGTTGCTGAGCCGTATGCTGAAACTGCGCGGGATCAAGCACAATGTTCTAAATGCCAAGCAGCACCAGGCGAGGCGCAGGTTGTGGCCGAAGCCGGACGCAAAGACAGGTGACCATCGCCACCAACATGGCCGGTCGCGGTACCGACATCAAGCTGACCGACGAAGTGAAGGCCGCCGGCGGTCTGGCAATCATCGGTACCGAACGGCACGAGTCACGCCGGGTCGACCGTCAGTTGCGCGGACGTGCCGGACGTCAGGGAGACCCCGGTTCGTCGCTGTTCTTCGTATCGCTGGAAGATAACCTGATGCGGCTGTTCGGTTCGGAACGGATCGCCGGACTGATGGACAGAATGGGATTGAAGGAAGGCGAAGTGATCCAAGCCGGTATGATGTCGCGGGCGATCGAACGCGCGCAACGTAAGGTAGAGGAGAACAACTTCGGTATCCGTAAGCACCTGCTCGAATACGACGATGTGATGAACGCCCAGCGCGAAGTGATTTATACCCGCCGCCGCCATGCCGTTTACGGCGAGCGGATCGAGGTCGATCTGAACAACATCATGGTCGATTTCGCCGAAAGTTTCGTCGAGACGTACGGCGACGGCGAATACGAGGACTTCAAGTTCGAGATGATCCGCCAGGTGGCCGTGCAGCCTTCGTTCAACGAGAACGAGTTCGAAGAGGCCAAGAAAAAGCGCGAGGTGTTGGCCGGTATGGTCGTTAAGGATTTCCAGGACGCCTATGCCCGTCGCATGGCGAGCATTGCGGCGACTACCTATCCGGTTATCAAGAACGTGTACGAAAAGAACGCCGCTCAGTACGAGAATATCTACGTTCCGGTGTCCGACGGACGTCGTGTGTTCAATGTGCCGGTAGACCTTAAAAAAGCTTTTATGACAGCGAAGGCAAGGAGGTATTCAAGCATTTCAGCAAGGTGATCATGCTGGTCATCATCGACGAAGACTGGAAAGAGCACCTACGCGAAATGGACGATCTGCGCCAGAGCGTCCGGAATGCTTCGTACGAGCAGAAAGACCCGTTGTTGATCTACAAATTCGAGTCTTACAACTTGTTCAGCAAGATGCTGGAAAAAGGGAATCGCGAAATTCTTTCGACGTTGTTCAAAGCTTTCGTTCCCGTCAAGGAAAATCCGGACGTGACCAAGCAGCAAATGCCGCAGCCCAAAACGGATCTGTCTCAGTTGCAGACCTCGCGGAACGAGGCGGCCGCAGCCGCCGGTTCCAGGGAGAAAAGCAAGCCTGCTCCCGTGCATGTCGAGAAGAAGGTGGGACGAAACGATCCGTGCCCCTGCGGCAGCGGGAAGAAATACAAACACTGCCACGGCAAGATGGAAGCCTAAGCGCGCTTCCTTATTACGAACAGAGACGATCCCCTTTGGGGTCGTCTCTGCTTTTTATATGGCCGAATCGGGAAGTTTTCCCGCAAAACGGGCGGCACTTTACAAAAGGGGCCGCCCGTTTTCGAAGTATGTTTCGTTATTGCCTGTCCGATAAAAAATCGTTTGAACGTATCGAAGTCGGACGGAAGTCTTACCGATAGTTTCTGCCCTTTCATGAATTCGGCCAGCCGCTGCGGAACGGCAACAGGCTGCCCGATGATCGGCTCTACCGTATCTTTGAATTTGGCCGGATGCGCCGTTTCGAGGAAGACGCCCGTTTCGCCCGCTTGCAGTCCCTCTTTCAATGCCTGATAACCGCAGGCTCCGTGCGGGTCGAGCAGGTATCCGGTTCGTTTCAGCGTGTCGGCCAGGATCGAACGGATCCGGTCGTCGCTGTACCGTGCGCCGCTGATGTCGGCCCGGATCGCGTCGATCGACTGGCCGTACAGATCCAGCACGCGCACGAAATTACTCGGATCGCCCACGTCCATCGCATTGGCCAGCGTAGCGACCGACGGCCGCGGCGTGTAAACGCCCGTAATCAGGTATTGCAGGAAAATGTCGTTGCTGTTGTTGGCCGCGATGAAACGTTTTACCGGCAACCCCATCCGTTTGGCGAACAGGCCGGCCGTGATGTTGCCGAAATTACCGCTCGGAACGCTGACTACGATCTCCCCGTTCTCCCCCTGCCCTGCGCATCTGCGCGTAAGCGTTGAAGTAGTAGAATGCCTGCGGCAGGAAGCGGGCTACGTTGATCGAATTGGCCGAAGTCAGCCGGAAACGTTCGTTCAGTTCCCGATCGAGGAAAGCGCTTTTGACCAGCCGTTGGCAGTCGTCGAACGTGCCGTCGATCTCAAGGGCCGTAATGTTCCGGCCGAGCGTCGTAAACTGTTTTCCTGGGTCTCGCTGACCTTGCCTTTCGGGTAGAGCACCACGACGTCGATGCCCTCCACGCCGAGGAAACCGTTGGCCACGGCGCTGCCGGTATCGCCCGACGTGGCGACCAGCACGCTCACCCGACCGTTGTCGCGACCGATAAAGTGGGACAGCATTCGGGCCATGAAACGGGCTCCGACGTCTTTGAATGCCAGAGTCGGCCCGTGAAACAGTTCGAGCGAATAAATTCCAGGTTCGACCAGGACGACCGGCGTTTCGAAACTCAACGTATCGCAGACGATCTTTCGCAGCGTTTCATGCTCGATGTCGTCTCCGAAAAACGCCTCCGCTACACGGCAGGCGATCTCGTGGAACGACATGGATGCGATTCCATCGTAAAACGAACGGGGCAGTTTTTCAATTTGTTCGGGCATGTAGAGTCCCTTGTCGGGAGCCAGGCCTCGGACGACCGCTTCGCCGAGCGTAACTTCCGGCGCCGTATGGTTCGTGCTGTAATATTTCATTGTTTTTTTGCTTTTACCGACGGCCCGCTGGCCGCTTTTCGTACTATTTTCTTAAAATGAATCGTTCCATGAACTGATCGCCCGAAAGGTCGCCATAGCTGCCTTTCCGGGCTGCGAATTCGTCGAACGCCTGCACCTCGTCGCCCGGTTCGTTCGTCCGGTAGATCGTGAACGGGATCGGTTTCGACGTGTGGGTGCGGAGCGCGCACGGAGTCGGGTGATCCGGCAGGATGGCGATCGAAACCGGCTCGTCCCAGGTCGAAACGGCGTCGAGGATCGGTTTGACGATGCGCCGGTCGAGGTATTCGATCGTTTTCATCTTCAGCGCGACATCGCCCTCGTGCCCCGCTTCGTCGCTGGCTTCGATGTGCAAAAATACGAAATCGTGCGTGCGGAGCGCTTCGATGGCAGCTTGCGCTTTCCCCTCGTAATTCGTATTGTAAAGCCCCGTAGCGCCTTCGACATCGATCGATTCGAGGCCGGCATAGACGCCGATTCCTTTAATCAGGTCTACCGCCGAAATCACTACGCCGCTGCCGATTCCGTAACGCTGCATCAGCGTCTGCATCTGCGGGCGATAGCCCGGCGACCATGGCCAGATGCTGTTCGCCGGATCTTTTCCGGCCGCTTTGCGGGCCAGGTTGACCGGATGGTTTTCCAGCAATGTCATCGAACGTTCGATCAGTTCGTTCAACTGCCGAGCGGTCGGCTCTCCGTCGGTGTCGGCGGCCCTGACCAAAACGTCTTTGTAAGGAGTGCCCGGCACGTCGTGCGGAGGCGTCGTAACGATGCGTTTGCTTCCTCCCTTGATTTTCAGCAGGTGCCGATATGAAACTCCCGGAAAGAAGTTGACGTCCTCGCCGCCGAGTTCTTTTTGCAGGAAGGCGATCAGTTCGGCGGCTTCCGCATTCGAGATGTGTCCGGCCGAATGGTTTTGATTTTTCCGTCCTCGATCGTAATCAGGTTGCAGCGCATGGCCATCTCCCCGTCTTCGATCTTGACTCCCATACTGGCGGCTTCCAGCGAGCCGCGTCCCTCGAAAACTTTCGGAACGTCGTAGCCGAGTACCGACAAATTGGCGATTTCGCTGCCCGGAGCGAATCCGGCAGGAACCGTAGCGAGCATTCCGCTGCGACCGTGCGCCGCCACCCAATCGATGGCCGGTTTGGAAACCGCTTGCAGCGGAGTTTTGTTTTCAGGGCTTCGATCGGCTCGTCGGCCATGCCGTCGCCCAAGACAATGATGTATTTCATATGTCGTATTTTAAAATTTCAAATCATTCGGGGCTAATGAACTCCGTCGAAACGGACATCAACCGGACGTCTTTCAGCGTTACGAATCCGAACCGGAACCCTTCCTGCGGCAGCGGTGCCGTGAAAGTTCCCTTTTCGCGGTTCAACGTCCCCCCGACCGTGTGCCATACCCGGTGCGCGTTGTCCGACAGCGTATCGTTCGTATAGTAAAACTCGGCCGAATAGGGAAATATGCCTGTGCGGAACGAAACCCGCAGACTGTCGTCCAGGCTTACGTCCGTTATCCGGATCGGCGGATATCCATCGCCGACCGCGCTTTCGAAAAAACACCGGATTTCGGCCGGTTCCCACCCTTCGTAATGTCCGTGCCGCATACCGGGACGGATGCAAACTTCGCGGAAACGCTGCGGAATCAGGCGGCAGCTTTTCTGGTACTGGGGCACATCGAAAGCGGTATCGGTGTTTCCGTTGACCATCAGCATCGGGATGCCGACGTACGGGAGATACACGGACGGGTCCCAGATCGCGCATCCACCGTGCTTTTCCGTCGGCCGACAGGCTTGCCCATGCCGTAGTCGAAGAATTTCAGTTCGTCCATGTATCCGCATCCGTACACCGGCGCCGCGGCTTTGAAGCGGTTATCGAGCGCGGCGACGATACAGGTCAGGTAACCGCCCCAACTGATGCCCGTCAGGCACGTCTTGTCCGCGTCCACCTGTTTCATGGAAAGTAGCAGCGAGTGCGCCAGAATTGCGGACGAGACGGCGTGATAAGTCCACGAACGTTTCATGTCTCCGTTTTCTGCCTGCATGAATACGGCTTCGTCGTCGCCGAGATTCGGCCCTCCGTCGGGCAGCGGCCAGATCTCCGGCCCGTTGCCGCACAGATCGATCGCAATGGCGGCATACCCTTCGGCCGCCCATTTTTCGACCCATTGTCGGAAAGCCCATCCGGCGCCTCCGTGAAGCAGTACGACGCCCGCATACTTTTTTCCCGTGCGGGCGGTTCGCTAGTAAATCGGGGTCGGAGTAATAAGCGAAAACCCGGGTCGGTTTGCCCTGATAATCGACGCTGCGCAACAGCAACGAACGCACCGCGTCGCCGGGCGCAGCGTCCAGCCACTCGACTTGCGGAACCCGACTCAACAGGGCGAGTCCCACAGCCGGTTAACCTCGCCCACCGGTTCGTTGTCGATAACAGGAACCGTTTTCCCCCCAAGGCCCGTGCTCAAGCACCCCAGCAGCAATATGGTAAAAAACGCTTTCATGTCGGCTCGTCGTTTTCGTGATCGTTTTAATCCCGGCGTATCATTAACGCCGACGTATCGGCATCGATGCAATCGGGGGCGGAGTTACATGGAAATTGGCGGCGATCCGGCGCACCACATCTGTAGACGGCGCGCAGCGCATACCGCCGGCGGCCATTGCCTTCAGGTAGATACCCGCCGCCTTGTCGGCCATGTGGATCAGGCCGAACGCCGCGTCCAGGTTGCGTCCCCGGGCGAATACCCCGTGATGCTGCCACATGGCCATCGACCGTTTGCGGAAGGCTGCGGCCGTAGCGTCGGCGATTTCGTCGCCGCCGGCCATCATCCACGGGATGAATTCGATGCCCTGCGGAAATCCGACGACGCACTCCACATGCGACTGCCAAAGCAGTTTGCTGAGCAGCGGGGTCGTCAGCTCATGCAGGTAAGTGAGCGCGATCAGGTTCGGCGTGTGAGTATGGATCACGACGTGATCCGCTCCCTCCGAGACCTCTTTGGCTACGCTGTGCGATTTCAAGTGGGCTGGCAGTTCGCTGGTGGGCCGTCCTTCCGGTTCGAATCCCACAGTACCCGGTAGTTCTCCCCTTGGAATCCATTTCGATCACGCCCAGGTTTTTTTCGGGAGCGATGCTGATATTCCTCAAAAAACGGGTAGTCCCCGAAAACATGAATTTTTCGCCGGCCAGGTTCGGCAGCGAAACGCGCGCCCGGGGTCCAGTCCGATTTGACCGCGAGCGGTAGGCCCGCCATCTTGTCGGGTTCCAGACGCTGACTGATATTGCCGCCGTTGGCTTCGCACCAGCCCAGAAACCACATGTCGGAACTGGTTTTTATCACTTCCTTTATGAATATCGGATCATTCGTCGTCTTCATATCATTCTTCGTATTTCTATTTATTCAGTACTGCGGAAACCGGTTTGCCCGTTTCGTCGAACTTCGGTATTTTCCAGTATCCGTATCCGATGTGCCGGGGCGTATGCCCGATCGAATTTCCTTTGATGGCGTCGTAAACCAGCAGTAAGGTTTCGTCGTCGACCCTGAGCACCGAAGGGAAACCGATCGCTCCGGTCGCCCATCCGTCTTTGGTGCACTTTGCATCCACGACTACGGCACTGTTGCGGTCGTCCCAGTGATCGACGTCTTTCGTCCAGTACACGACGTTGCAATCGGTCGCGTTGTACTGCTGGTTGAATTGGTTGGTGAACAGGAAATGGTAACCCGAAACGGGGTCGAAATAGTAATTCGCATTCTCCGGAGCCGTCTTGTTCTGACGGTCGTTGGGAATCCTTTCCCAGCTCGCCGGCACGCCGGCGAATCCGCCCGGGATCTCGATCAGGGGTCCCAGTATCGGCTTGTCGACCCGCCATCCTTGCGGATTCGGATCGCCGTCCCAATCCTGCACCGCTTCGAGGTCGTTCGAACGGACAATCGCGATATTCGCCCCGCAGGTCGCGAACATCATGTATTTCAGGTTGACCGTATCTTTTTTGCCCTGCCATTTCGGGTTTACGATCACGGGGCCCGGAACGGTGATCCCCTGCGGGAAAGTGCCGTTAGTGCCTTTGTAAAAAAGGACCGACTTTTCTTTCCCCGGTTCCCGGTTGATTTGTTTCCATTCGCCTTCGATTCCTTTCGGGCCTTTGGTTTCGGCTTTCGCCAGACAACTCGAATAATAGACGGCCGGCGTCCCTACGTCGTCCCCGATCGGGGCGGCTCCGTCCGCCCCCAGGTAGTAGGCGTACCAATACTTCGTGTCCCGGTCGTAATAGAGCCATGCGCTCGATGCGCTCCAAAGTCCTTGTAGCCCTTTTCGGCGCCTTGCGGATCGTCGTCGACGCCGCATTTGAGTTTCGGCCCCAGCCGTTCCCAGTTTTCAGATCCTTGCTTTTGGCCAGGTGGGTACGCCACAGGTGATTTTCCGCATCCGTATCGCCCGGCCGGTGTCCTTCGTGCGTAGCGGCTCCGTCGTAAAACAGGTAATACGTATCCCCTACCTTGTAGATATTGGGTTCGCGCATACCCCGACCGTCCGATTCGTAATACCGCTCGCCGGGTTCGCTCGGCGAAATAAGGATTCCCCGGTCGTCGATAGGCATCCGGTAAGTGGCCACCGCGTGCTGTCAAACAGAAGCCGGGGCATCAGTCCGAATACGAACGAAAGAAAAAGGAAGCTACGCATCGGTTTCGTGTTTTTTTCTGTTACGTTACCGGATATTCGCGATACTGATGATATCGGCGAACACTCCGGCTGCCGTTACGCCGGCTCCGGCTCCGTATCCTTTGATCTGCATCGGATACTCTTTGTAACGCTCGGTCGTCAGCAGGATTACGTTGTTGCTGCCGGCCAGGTGGTAGAACGGGCTTTCGCTGTCTACCTCGCGCAATCCCACTTCGGTCTTGCCGTTTTCCATCGTGGCGATGAAACGCCAGCGCTTACCGCTCGCTTCGAGCGCGGCGCTGTTCGAATTCGGCGTCGATCTCGGGAATTTTACGCCAGAAATCCTCGACCGATCCTTCGAAATATTTTTCGGGGATGAACAGGTGCTTTTTCACGTCGGCTTGTTCGACTCGGTACCCGGCTTCGCGGGAGAGAATCACCAGTTTGCGGATTACGTCCATGCCGCTCAGGTCGATCCGCGGGTCGGGTTCGGCATAACCGGCTTCCTGTGCCATTTTGATCGCTTTGCTCATCGGCACGGTCGCGCTCATCTCGTTGAAAATATAATTTAGCGTTCCGGAAACCACCGCTTCGATTTTCAGGATGCGGTCGCCGCTGTTGATCAGATCGCTGATCGTATTGATGATCGGCAGGCCCGCTCCGACATTCGTTTCGAATAGGAACTTGACTCCCCGTTTACGGGCAATCGATTTGAGTTCGTGATAACGGTCGTATTCGGACGACGCTGCGGTCTTGTTGGCGGCCACGACCGAAACGTTGTGCTCCAGCAGATCCTTTTGTAGATATCCGCAACCTCGGCGCTGGCCGTGCAGTCCACGAAAACGGAGTTGAAAATATTCATCGACAGGATCGCATCCCGGAATGCCGCCGGCGTCGAGACGTTTTCCGAACGCCGGAGTTCGTCGCGATAGGTCTTCAGGTCGAGACCGTCGCGGTCGACGATATACCGTTTGGAGTTGGTCGCGCCGACCACCCGGATCTGCAAGGAATTTTCCTTCATCAGCTTGGCCTGCTGCAGGCGGATCTGTTCCAGCAAGTTGCTTCCGATCAGCCCCACTCCGGCGATAAAGATATTCAACACCTGGTAATCGGACAGGAAGAACGAATCGTGAAGCACGTTCAACGTCTTGCGCAGGCTGTCGAGCGACACCACGAACGAAATGTTGGTTTCCGAAGCCCCTGCGCGCAGGCGATCACATTGATCCCGCTGCGGCCGAGCGTGCCGAACAATTTTCCGGCGATACCCGGCGTGTGTTTCATATTTTCGCCGACGATCGCGATCGTGGCGAGATTCGGTTCTTTTTGATCTTATTGATTTCCCCCAGCGCGATTTCCTGCGCGAACTCTTCTGTCAGCACTTCCATCGCGAGATCCGCGTCGTCGTTGCGCACGCCGATCGAGGTCGTATTTTCGGACGCCGCCTGCGACGAGGAATACGCTGATTCCCCGATTTGGCGAGCGTTTTGAAAATCCGGTAGTTGACGCCGATAACGCCGACCATGCCCAAGCCCTGGATCGTGATCAGGCAGGTGTCGTTGATCGACGAGATCCCTTTGATCGCCCCGCTGGCATCCCCCGACGACTCCCGAGAAATGGCCGTGCCTTTCGAATCCAGGTTGAACGTATTGCGGATCACGATCGGAATATTTTTGTGGTAAGCCGGGAAGATCGTCGGCGGATAGATCACCTTCGCTCCGAAATTGCATAGCTCCATCGCTTCGACGTAACTCAGGTGCTCGATCACGTACGCATCGTTGATAACCTTCGGGTCGGCGGTCATAAAGCCGTCCACGTCCGTCCATATCTCCAGCGCGGACGCTTTCAGCGTCGATGCGAGGATGGCCGCCGTATAGTCCGATCCGCCTCGGCCGAGATTCGTCGCGTCGCCGTTGGCCAGGTCGGTTGCGATGAAACCGGGGACGATCGCCCCGTGAGGCATCTTTTCGAAACGGCGTTCGATCAATTTTTCGGTGGATGCGAAATCGACCCACATGGCGGTTGAACAGCGGTTTGGTTTTGATGAATTCCCGCGCGTCGTACCGAACCGAACCGGCAACCGCGCCGCATACGATCTCCGACGAAAGCCGTTCTCCGTAGCTGAGGATCATGTCGGTCGTTTTCGGGGAGAGATCCCGGATCAGGTAAACCCTTTGAAAATATTGCTCAGTTCGTCCAGCAGTTCATCCAGCCGGTTTTGAACTCCCGGCCGGTTTCGGGCAGCACGATCTTTTCGACGAGTTCGTTGTGGCGGGCGATCATGGCCGTACACTGGGGCATATAAGCTTCGTCGCCGGCAGCAGCCAGACGAGCCGTAAGCAACAGTTGATCCGTTATGCCTCCCAAGGCCGATACCACTACGATCACATCCTCGGAACAGGATTCCACGATTTTCTTTTACTTGCGATAGCCCTTTTTCGAACCGACCGAAGTCCCGCCAAATTTCACTACTTTCATCGGTTTATTTTTCATAAATTACGTTTAGTCTTTCGGCACCAACCGGACGATCCGCCTTTTTGCCGTTCGGCGAGCCTTCCGGCGCGGAAAATTTCTCCGCGCTTTTCAACCTGCAATAATAGGGAAAAACCGCAAAAACCTAATTTCGACACCGATCCGGGGGCATTTTATCGGTTTGTTTCGTGTGCCGAAGGCTCGTTTACTGGGGCTCCGGTTTGCAGCGACGAGCCCGCAACGAAACGGCGTTCCCCGGGAAAGCCTCGGGAGCCGTCGCTGCGAACCGGTATGCAAATTATAGCGAGCGGATGTTACCGGAATATTTAATTTGTGCGACATTTCCGAAAAGCAATGCATTTTCGGTGTTTTATTGTACTTTTTGGAACCGCAAACCAAAAACAAGTTTTATGAAGTTGAAAGATGTTCTGGCCATCTCGGGTCAGGGAGGATTGTTCAAGTTCGTGGCGCAGAGCCGCAACGGCATCATCGTCGAATCGCTGGCCGACGGAACGCGCACCTGCGCACCGGCGACCGCAAGGGTCAGGCTCGCTCGGAGAGATCGCTATTTTCACCGACGGGGAAGACATGCCGTTGGCCGAGGTTTTCCAAAAGATTTATGAGAAATGCGAAGGTAAGCAGACGATCGATCCCAAGTCTCCCGCCGAAGCGCTGAAAAATATTTTGCCGAAGTGCTGCCCGAATACGATCGCAGCCGGGTTCATGTTTCCGACATGAAAAAAATGGCGACGTGGTATAACCTGCTGGTCGCTTCGGGAATGACCGAATTCAAAACCGGGAACGAAGAGTCTCAAGAAGAATCCGGCGAAAACGGCCAACAATCGTAACGCGGCACACCCGGATGTTATAAAACGAAAACGGATCTCGTCGAGATCCGTTTTCGTTTTTTGTCGAGTGTTCACTTCCCCGTTTCTCGGGCATATTTTTCGTTGTATTCCCGGATCAGGCCGAATAGGTACTGTCCCCGAGGCTCCGTCGCCGTGAAACTATGTTCGACATCTCCTCTCAACGCGAAATTCCACAGCAGGGTGAGTTGTACTCCCGCGTCCAGGAAAGCGTCGTAATACTTGCGGTAAGCCTCTTCGGACTGCAACACGCCTGCGAATTCGCCGACCACATATGCTTTGTTGAGCGTTCGTGCGGCATACATCGCTTCCCGGAGCTGCCGGTCGAGCGACACCTTTCCGCAGTCGGAAAATTTTCGGCCGGTTTCGTAAACGTGTTCGGTTACGGTATTGATCGGATACGGATTGAACAGGTTCGTAATCGCACGGTACTGTCCGGTATCGTCCGTATCCCAGGAGTTTTCGACGTACTGATGGTACTGGGAAGGCCTGAGGGTCGCGTTGCCCGACAGGATCATCCGCGAGTCGGGATCCTTCGCCCGGACGATATCGGCGAAAGTACGGAATGCGAAATGAATGTCGTCCCCTTTCGTCCAATTGGCGGGATCTTCCGTATCGAACCGCTCCTGCCAGTTCGGCAGGTCGGCCTGCAAATTCAGTTCGTTGCCGAATTCCCAACCGAAAATACTCTTGTATTCCCGCAGAGCCGTTACGACGTCCTCGGTGTACCGCATGAGGAAACCGACTGTCCGGCTACCTGCTTTTCCCCAGCAGCGGTAAGGTTCGCCGTAGTAGAGCGAAACGGCCGAGTAGTTCCAGAAAAAGCTCGGGATCAGGCCGATTTCGCACTGCTGGGCATAAGCGGCGACTTTGCGAAGCGCAGCCAGGTAGTCGTCCCGGTGATCCGTATAGGCGGGGAGTTCCTCGCTGTAAAAGACACCGCAATTGAAACGGACGACGCCGACGCCCTGTTCTTTCAGTATATCCAGCGAAGCGTAGGCGTCGGTAAGGTCGATTCCGCCGTCTTTCAGGCAATACGAAAAAGGCCGTAGCAGTTCACTCCGGTAGCATGGTATTCCCGGCCGGCCAGGCAAATGACCGCTTCCGAAACGGCATTTACGCCCGTTGCGGGCACATTTTTTACATAGAGTCCTTTGCGGACGCTTTCGTTGTTCCAGTAACGGGTTTGCAGGTCGGAAATACCGGCTCCCTTGTCGGACGGACGATTGCAGCCTGCGGTCGACAGTACGGACAGCAGCAGTAGGGCGGATCGAAAAATCGTTTCATAAATTCGGGTTTGGATTGCACCGGCAAAAGTAATATCCCGGTCGGAAAATAAAAAATTTAACCCGTATTTTACCGGTAAAGGCCGGCGGTTCGCACCGTCGGCCTTTACGTTTTGTCCGGAATGATCCCGGTCGGTTACCGGATGTCGACGACCAGCGGAGCGGCGAGTCTGGCGGATTCGTTTTTCACCTCTTCGAACCACGCTTTCGCATCTTCCGTACCGGCTTTGCTCCAGCCTGCGCCGGTGTAATAGGTGAACGGTTCGTTCGCTTTTACGGACGTAAGCGCCAGCAAGTGACCGCAGTTCTCGACGCTCTGCGCGATGCCCTCGGGAAATACTACGCCGATGCCGGTATTTCCGTCGTTACCGGCCGCCGGTTCCCAATAGGCGATGCAATGTCCGTCCTGCATCCGTTCGCCTCCGTCCCGCAGTACGATGCCCGCTGCCGCTTCCATCGACCGGTCGTAGATCTCGGTCACCCGGTTGAAGCGGGTGTTGGCATCCAGCGAGATGATCGGCTTTTCGGTTACCGGCCGGTCGCCGACCCGGTACGGAGCGTAGGTCGTTCGAACGTGATCCGGATCGGGCCGTTGTCCAGAATCCTGGATTCGACGAAATTGTTTCCGAGCCAGACCGTATCGTTCAGGTAAGGAGCCATCGCTCCGGCGCCGAGCGTCCGGCCTACTTTGTAGCAGTCGAGCCCTTCTCCGTGGTCGGTGTGGTAATCGCCGTTTTTATACCATTTATCCACGACCAGGTCGCGCGTGCGTTTTTGCCAGATGTCGATCCCGTTGCTGATCTCGCCGGTTGCCTGCAGGGCCGACCGTACATACGGAAACCGATCAGGTTGTTTTCCCAGGCGAAATCGTCCATTCGTTCAGGCACCAGTCGCCCGAATACCTGCGGTGTCGGCGGAGCCGGACGACCTTTGCGGATCTGGTATTTTTCCGAAGCGTCGCCGATCAGAGATATCTGGAAAATCAGGCTCTGCGGCGTTTCTTCGCCGAGCGTCACGGCCTGGCACGGCAGCGTATCCCCGTCGGGCGTCAGTACCACGACTTCCTGCGGCGCGACGCCCGGCAGCGCGGATTCGACTTTTTGCCCAGGGAATTTCCACCGTTTCGTAAATTCGTTCCAGACCGGTCGGATTCGTTACCTCGACGACCAATTCCCGCGTGCACGACGCCCATGTCAGCGCGCACGATGCGACAGCCAATAAAATCAGTTTCATATGCGATATCATTTTAGTTTTCATTGGCGGCCCGCCCCAGCGAAGCCAGGATACCGCCGTCGACATACAGAATGTGTCCATTTACAAAATCCGACGCCCGCGATGCGAGGAACACGGCCGCTCCGGCCAGGTCCTCCGGATCGCCCCAGCGCGATGCCGGGGTGCGGCTGACGATGAATTCGTTGAACGGATTACCGTTCACGCGGATCGGCGCCGTCTGTTCGGTCGCGAAATAGCCGGGGCCGATGCCGTTGACCTGATGTTGTGTTTCGCCCATTCGGTTGCCAGATTTTTCGTCAGCATTTTCAATCCTCCTTTGGCCGCGGCGTAAGCCGTTACGCTGCTGCGCCCGACCTCGCTCATCATCGAACACATGTTGACGATCTTGCCGTGTCCGCGGCGGATCATTCCGGCGGCGACCGCCCGCGACATCAGAAAAGGCGACGTCAGGTCGGTCGCAATTACCTCGTTCCACTCCGGCAACGTCATTTCCAGCGCCGGAATCCGCTTGATAATCCCCGCATTGTTGACCAGGATATCGATCGGGCCCGCTTCCCGTTCGATCCGGGCGACACCTTCGGCGACGGCCTGCTCGTCGGTCACGTCGAACAAATAGCCTTTTTGCGTCGATTCCTTTGTTCTCATATGTTTTCAGCGCCTTGTCGAGCCGGTCGGCCGAATGTCCGTTGACCGCCAGCGTAGCCCCGGCTCCTGCCAGCGCCGTCGCCACTGCCATGCCAAGACCGTGTGTGGCTCCGGTTACCAGCGCCACACGTCCTTCCAGGGAGAAAAGTTTTCGTATATCCATCGCTTCGTTATTTTAGATCGGTTACGGCGCAGGTGTCCATATCCCCGTAATCGAGGTTTTCGCCGGCCATGCCCCAAATGAACGTATAGTTATGGGTCGCGCAGGCCGAATGGATCGACCAGGCCGGGAGATCACCGCCTGGTGCTTCCGCATCCAGATGTGGCGGGTCTGTTGCGGCTGCCCCATAAAATGGCATACGGCCGCGTCCGCCGGAAGTTCGAAATAAAAATAGGCTTCCATGCGCCGGTTGTGCGTATGGGCCGGCATCGTGTTCCACACGCTGCCCGGTTCGAGTTCGGTCATTCCCATTTGCAACTGACAGGTCGGAAGCACCTGTTTGACAATCAGTTTATTGATCGTGCGCGTTCGAATCTTCGAGCGAGCCCATTTTGGCGACGACCGCGTCGGACTTGGTTACTTTCCGATCGGGATAGTTCCGGTGGGCCGGTGCGGAATTGATGTAGAACAGGGCCGGTGCGGAAGCGTCCGCAGAACGAAACGTTACCGTCCGGTCGCCGCTGCCGAGGTAGAGAGCCTCCTTGTAATCCAGTTCGAACGTGTTGTCGCCGGCTTGTACCGTGCCTTTTCCGCCGACGTTGATGATCCCGAGTTCACGGCGATGCAGGAAAAAGGAGCTTTCAGCGGGTCGATCGGCGTCAGTTCGAGCGGTTGGCCGACCGGCATGACCCTCCGACGATCAGTCGGTCGTAAGCCGAATAGACGAGCCGGATATCGTCCGGTTCGAACAGTTTTTCGATCAGGAATTCCCTGCGGAGCCTGTCGGTGTCGTACCCCTTCGCATCGTCCGGGTGTGCGGCATAGCGTTCTTCGTATTGCATATCGTTTTTCAACTAATAAATTTATTATTCGGTTCTTTTCCGTGGCGAGGATTCGCGGACGATCAGTTTCGGGGAATCACGATGTCCATGTAAGGGCCCTCCGTCGAGTTTATCCAGCAGCATCTGCGCGGCGGCGCTTCCCATCCGGTAACCGAATTGTTCGACCGAAGTGAAACTGGGGGTGATCAGTTCGCAGAACGGTTCGTTGGCAAATCCGGCCAGCGCCATGTCGTCCGGGACGCGGAGTCCATGTTCGCACAGCGACCGGTAGGCCCCGAGAGCCGCATAATCGCCGGCGAAGAAGACGGCTTCGGGCAGCGTCTCCCCGGCGGCAAACAGTCGTTCCATCGCTTTATAGCCTCCTTCTTCGGTCGTCGCACCTTCGGCGATCCAGTCGGAGAGCGGTTCGATTCCGTGACGGCGCAGCGCGTCCGTAACCCGTCCTCCGGTTTTTCCAAATGCTGACGCGTTGCGATCCGGCATAGTGATAAATCCGGCGGTATCCCTGTCCGATCAAGTGCTCGACCGTATCGAAGGCCCCTTTGTAATCGTCCAGCAAAACGGTGCCCGCGTCCAGTCCGGGAGCGTAACGGTCGAAAAGCACCAGCGGCATACCGTAACGGGACAATGCCCGGTAATGCGTATAATCCCCGGCGCCCGATGCCAACGAGGCGATCACGCCGTCCACCTTGCCGTGCAGAAAACTGTTCAGTATCCGCACTTCCCGTTCCGGATCGTTCCGGGACTGGTAGATCATCACGTCGTATCCCCGCTGCGAAGCGGCTTCCTCGATGCCGTCGATCGCCACGGAGAAAAAATTTCGGCTGACCATCGGCACCACGATCCCGATCGTTCGGGTGCTGCCCCCCGTTGCAAGTTGACGGCGAATACATTGGGTTTGTAGCCCATTTCTTCGGCCGTTTTCCGGATCCGGTCGCGCATTTCGACGCTGATCGCGGGGTTATCCTGCAGCGCCCTCGATACCGTGGAAGTCGAAACCCCCAGCTTTCCGCGCGATGTCGTAAATCGATATTTTTTCGTCTTCATAAACGGTTTCTTCGCTTCTTTCGTGCAACCGATTGCAAATATAATCATTCCTTTTTACAGATCGTATCTTTCCCCGAATTTATTTGCGCTACACGCTTTGTTGTTACTATGCTTTCCCGATATTTCCCACCGGAACGGTTTGCTTTTTCCGGAAAAAACGCTTTACATTTGTGCAAACGGTTGCATTGGCGGCCGAACAGTTGTAAAACCGAAAATCTGACCTGAAACTATGAAAAAGAACAAATGGGTGCCGCTGCTCGGCATCGCGGCTCTGCTGTCGGTGAATGACGCATACTGCAAAAAAAGCAAATCGCCGCGAATCGATGTGAAAAAATATACGGAATCGGCGGCGCGGCAAACGGCCGGACTGTATGACAAACTGATGGCTACCGGCGAACGCAAATCCCCGCAAAATTTCCAGAACGGGGTGAACCGTTACTGCGCTTACGAAGGGTGGATCAGCGGTTTCTTCCCCGGTTCGCTGTGGTTTCTGTACGAGCCTGACCGGTGATCCGCAGTGGAAAACGCGCGCGTCGGAACAGACCGAACGACTCGAACGGATCAAAAACCTGACTTCGGATCACGACATCGGATTCCGAATGGGATGCAGTTACGGCAACGGTTACCGAATCACCAGCGATCCGGCATACCGGGACGTGCTGATTCAGTCGGCGCGTTCGCTGGCGACGCGGTTTCAACCCGAGGCCGGCGTGATTATGTCGTGGAACCCGAACAAACGCTGGAAATGCCCGGTTATCATCGATAACATGATGAATCTCGAACTGATGTTCAACGCTGCGATTTACAGCGGCGATTCGAGTTTCTATAAAATTGCGGTGTCGCATGCCGATAAAACGCTCGAAAACCACTACCGTGCCGACCACAGCTCTTTTCACGTCGTCGACTACGATCCGCAGACGGGAGCCGTGCGGATGAAAAATACGGCGCAGGGCTATGCCGACGATTCGGCGTGGGCGCGCGGACAGGCATGGGGACTGTACGGATTCGTGACCTGCTACCGGTTCACCGGAGACGAACGTTATTTACAGCAGGCAGAAGCGATTGCCGACTTTATTCTGAATCATCCGCGCCTGCCGGAAGACATGATCCCCTATTGGGATTTCGACGCTCCGAACATTCCGGACGAACCGCGCGACGCTTCGGCCGGAGCCATCGCCGCTTCGGCTCTGTACGAACTCGCTTTGTACAGCGACCCGAAGTATGCCGACGCGGCCGACCGGATGCTGGCTTCGCTCTCATCGGACAGTTATACGGCCCCTGTCGGGGAAAAACGGAAATTTTATCCTGATGCATTCGGTGGGTAGCAAACCGGCAAATTCGGAGGTAGATGTTCCAATCGTTTATGCTGATTATTATTATCTTGAAGCGATTTACCGACACCGGCAGTTCAAGAAGTTGAAAAAAGCATTTATGGGACGGGCGCCTACCTGCTTTGGGGAAATAATTGACATTTGTAAATGTTTAGGGACAGGTTTTCCGCCTACGGAAGATTCGGTTCCGGTACACAAACAACAGGAATTAATGAATAAAAAATCTCGATAGCTGGCGTGGTTCGTCGCGATCGCAGCGACCGCCGGCCTGTGATCGGATACCATGAAATACGACGGTAACAATTAACTTTTTATTGCCCGGTTCGAAGGCGGCGTTTGGAAACGGATGCGACTGATCCGCTGGAATTGCCGTTGGCACATTCAGGGCTGGGATTCCAGGCCGACCGACTGGGCATCGGTACCCCGAAGGTTGCCGAAGACAGAAAATCGCTTTCGGATACGATCATATCCGGGAAAGGAAAAGCCGGGTGCTGATCGACGGGAAAAGCCTGCAGCCGGTCGGAACCCGGGAGGTTTCGGATCGGGTTTCGGCGCAACTTCGTGCCGTCGCGTCTTCGTTCCCGGGTATGCGGGTGCATACGCTTCTGCGCGACAATCACCTATTGCGCTGGGAGACGCCGCCGACAAACAACGACCGCAAGCCTGCGGCGATTCCGCCGCCTTCGGAGTTGGTGCTCTATAAAAATTCGTTAAAATTCAAAATCGTCCAAAATGAATGCGAAAGGTATCGTACTTGTAGTCGTAATTTCTTTCTTTGCAACGTTATCCGGCGCCGATAATAAAGTTTCGATAGATATCGGGAAACTTCCTCCGCATCCGCGCATTCTGTTATGCAAAGGGGCCGAGAAAGCTTTGAAAAAACAAGCGAAACTGCCGGTATGGAACGGGTTGTACGAATCCATTTTGCAGGTATGCGATACGATGCTCGGGCTTCCCGTCAACGAACGGGTCGTCGGGACGGCGTTTGCTGGCAACCTCCGTGAAAACCTGCGGCGCATCCTTTTCCTCGGATTTGCCTACCGATGACCGGTGAAAAGAGGTATTCCGACCGGGCCGAGGCCGAAATGCTGAAAGCGGCTTCATTCTCGGACTGGAATCCGTCCCACTTTCTGGATGTGGCCGAAATGACCGCTGCCCTGGCGATCGGTTACGACTGGCTCTATCCGAAACTGTCCGAAACATCGCGGCGAACGATCCGTACCGCAATTCTCGAAAAGGGACTGAAACCTTCGTTCGGGAAAGAGCATGACGCGATCCTGAACACGCCGACCAATTGAATCAGGTGTGCCATTGCGGCATGGCTTACGGGGCGCTGGCGGTCGCCGAGACGGAACCCGACCTGGCCCGGCGGACGATCGAACGCGCTGTCGAAAAAGTACGTATCCCGATGCGCCATTACGCGCCGGACGGGGTTTATCCGGAAGGATACGCTTACTGGGAATACGGAACTTCTTTCAATGTATTGCTCATCAGCGCTATTGAGACTGCTTTCGGGACGGACTTCGGGTTGTGCGATGCTCCCGGTTTTCTGGAATCCGGGAAATTCATGCTGCACATGGTCACTCCGCAGTTGCGCTCGTTCTGTTATTCCGATTGCAGCGCCGACGCAGGATTGCTCCCGGCTCTGTTTTGGTTTTACCGAAAAACGGGAGACGCATCGATTCTTTGCAATCAGGGCCGGTTATTACAGGCGGACAGCCGCAAAAATCACCTGCAGGATCGGCTACCCCGTTGCTGTTCGTCTGGGGCAGGGAGCGTCGCTCGACAAACCGACCGTGCCGGAAACCCTATATTGGAAAGGCGGCGGCGATAATCCCGTTTTTTTAATGCGTTCCGGCTGGAACGATCCGGACGCTCTGTATGTGGGGGTTAAAAAATGGGAACGCCGGGGAGCCAGTCATGCCCACATGGATGTCGGCAGTTTTATTTTCGAGGCCGACGGGGTGCGCTGGGCGATCGATATGGGCGGAGAGGATTACGACCGGCTCGAAAACGCGGGGTGGATCTGTGGAACGGAGCGCAAGGGTCGCAGCGATGGGAAGTTTTTAGATATAATAATAAAGCGCATAATACGCTTACGTTTAATGATAAACCGCAGTCGATTAAAGGAAAAGTGCAGATAAAGGATTGGCGCGATTCGACCCGGCTCCGTTACGTTGCGATGGATCTGACCCCGGTTTACGAAGGCCAGGTGCGGTATGCGGAGCGGGCCGTAGCGATGGTGGACGACTCTTATGCGGTTATCGAAGACCGAGTGGAGCCGGGACTCTATTATACCCGGATGCGCTGGACGCTCGTCACGGAAGCCACGCCCCGGATTTTGTCGGACAGCGTTCTGTTGCTGGAAAAGGGGGGGAAGCGGTGCTACGTGCGGATCGCTTCGCAGACGCCCGTCCGGTGGATAATCCGCCCGGCCGTTTCGGAAAATACTTACGATTCTCCGAATCCGGGTGTTACGATCGTCGCATTCGATACGGATCTGACATTGCGGCAAGCACAGCGGATATGCGTGTTTCTGATGCCTGGCGAAATGAAGGAGACGGCATATACTTCTGTCTTATAGTTTGCTGAAAATAAGCATTGTATTCAATCCGAACGAATCCGATACGTTAGGCGACGCAACTACATTCCGGAATGCGGCAATTCCAGATGCAGGATCGGATAGGGTCTGCCGGAACCGTCGGTTTCGCTACGGGAAACGTATCGGAATCCCAGGCGGGCGTAAAAACCCGCCGCCTGTTCGTTCTGCTCGTTGACGTCCACACGGGTAACGTGCAGGCGGTCGATTGCATATTCTACCAAATGCCGACCCAGGCCCATCTCCCGGAAGGCGGGATCGACGAACAGCATTTCGATTTTACGTTCGGATACCCCCATGAAAGCCACGATCGCGCCGTCGTTCCCGCGCAAGCCGTACAGTTCGACGCTTTTCAGGTATTCGTTCCGGATCAGCGGTTTCAGGTAGCGGATATACGCCTCGTCCAAAAAGTGATGCGTAGCGCGCACCGATGCTTCCCAGAGTGCTGTCAAGGCGTCGAAATCGGTGGCGGCGGGACGAAAAAATGTCGGATCCATCGAAAGATGCGGTTTGGATTATTCGACTGAAATGCCGATCATTACGGTCGTTTGATCGGTATGATTCCAGACGGCGTGCGCAATGCAGCCCGGTACCCGACACGATTCGGTTGGATTCAGAATTCGTTCGAATCGCCCAATCGGATGCGGACTTGACCGCTGGTTACGATAAACAGATGGTCGTGCCGATGAGTATGCATTTCAACGGGGCCTCCGCCGCCCGGTTCGAGGTAAGCGATCGCGGCGTCGATTATTTTCCCTTCCCCTGCCGAATAGTTTTTTCGCCCGGAAAAGAAGGTGGTCGGCAGGAGTGATAAAATCTTTTAAATCATTGAAATCCATCAGTTCGATTCATTTAACGATTCATTCTGGTCAGCACGAGGGCCGACCGGCACAGGTTGTAGATGCGGATGTATGGCCGCGTACTGCCGTCGCTGTCGGTCTGCGAAAAACTGAACGCTTTCACAGCCGGGTCGATCCGGCCGTGACCGCCGAATTCGGGAGCGTCTGAAGTCAGTACGATCCGGTAACGGCCCGGTTCCGGAACCGGGATCGCATAGTCGGGAATACTGTTCCGAGGGTGCCAGTTGAATACGAAAACCGTTGTCCCGTGACTGAATGCGAGTGTTTGGTTCGCCGTATCCATTAGGTGGTTATAAGCGTACCCGCTGCCGAGAATGTCGTATTTCCGCACCAGTTTCAGCATGGCCCGGTCGAAAGCGCCCAAGTAACTGTAACGCAAAAATCCGTTCTCGGCAAGACTCCACAGACGCCGCGCGTGAGCATAGCTCCAGCCGTTCCCTTCACGCGGGAAATCGATCCATTCGGGATGTCCGAATTCGTTGCCCATAAAATTCAAATAGGCTTGTCCGCCAGCGAGATCGTAAAAAGCCGGATCATCTTGTGCAGCGCCATGCCGCGGTCGATCACGACGTTCTGTGCGGCGCGGTTCATATCGGTGTACATCTGCTTGTTCATCAGCCGGAACGCAATGGTCTGGTCGCCGACCAACGCCTGGTCGTGCGACTCGCAGTAGGCCACCGTTTTGACATAAGGCAGCCGGTCGGTCATCATGTTCCACATCTGCCAGATGTCCCACTGTTCGTCAGGCACTTCTTTCAGCAGTTTGATCCAGAAGTCGGGCACGGCCATGCCGAGCCGGTAGTTGAACCCTACCCGCCCTCTTCGGCCGCGGCACATGCCGGGCATACCGCTGACGTCCTCGGCAATCGTGACGGCGTGCGGATACAGGTCGTGGATCAACCGGTTGGCCAGCGTCAGGTAACATAGCGCCTCTTCGTTGACCTCCGGGCTGAAATATTTCGCGGCTGTCGAACTCCGTATAACCGTGGTGATAATAGATCATCGACGTGACCCCGTCGAAACGGAACCCGTCGAAATGAAACCCGTCAGCCAGTATTTGATGTTGAGAGCAGGAAATGACGCACTTGCTCCTTGCCGTAATCGAACGAAGCTTCGAATCCCAGTACGGATGATCGCCGGCTTTGCCGGCCGGCGAATAGAGGTGATCCGTGCCGTCGGCTCGTTTAGCCCTTCGTTGATATTTTTTTCACGTAATGCGAATGTACCAGATCCATAATCACCGCCAACCCCATCGTATGCGCCTTGCGCACCAGGGCTTTCAGTTCTTCCGGAGTGCCGAAGCGCGACGACGGGGCGAAAAAATTGCTGACATGGTATCCGAAACTGCCGTAATAGGGGTGTTCGGCGACCGCCATCAATTGAATCGTGTTGTAGCCCGCTTTTTGATATGCGGCAGGATCGTTTTGATAAATTCGCAGTATGTGCCGACTCCTTCCTTTTCCTGGGCCATCCCGACATGGCACTCTCCAAATCAGCAGACTGCCTACGGAGGCGATATCGAACGAATCGCCGCGCCAGTCGAACGGCTCGGCGGGAGCCCATAATTGCCCCGTGTAATCTTTGGTATGTTCGTCCTGCACGACCCGCCGGATGTACGACGGAATGCGTTCGAGCCAGCCGTTGTCGCCATGCACCAGCATTTTGACCTTCGAACCGTGTACCAGGCGTTCCCATAGGTCTCGTCCGGCAAAAGACGCTCCCACACGCCGCAGCCGTCCTTTTTCAGCGGTAACTGCGTGCGCTGCCAGCCGTTGAAGTCGCCGAACAGGTACACATCCTTCGCGCCGGGCAGCCATTCGCGGAACCACCAGCCCCGCAGCGCGTCGTCATACTGAAATCCGAAATAAAAATAGCCGTTGGCATACTCGGTCAGCGAACCGCATTCCTTCCCGATGGCGGACAGCCGCTCCCGGTAACGGTCGTAACGCCGCAGCATATCCTCCGCATTGGGCTCAAGCCACGGATCCTTTTTCACGATCGGTAATTGCGCTATGGTTTCAGTCTTCATAATTACGGTCTGTTTCACGTTAAAGTTAATCAAAATCCGACGAAGGGCAAATCAAACGAAAAATTTGCCCCTATCTTTGCGTATCCGGACATACGGCTCCGGAGACCGGCAGGGGCTGCCGGCGCCAACCTAAACCACTGATGTATTATGTTTAAAAAACCACCCTAAGGGATTGCTTCCCGCTGCGCTGGCCAACATGGGCGAGCGCTTTTTTATACCATGATGGCGATCCTCACGCTGTTTTTGATGTCCAAATTCGGACTCGACAAAACCAATGCCGGACTGATCTACTCGGTATGCTATTTTTCGATCTACATTCTCGCCTTCGTCGGCGGGGTGATCGCCGATAAGACCCGGAATTACAAAGGGAACCATTCTGGTCGGGCTGATCGTTATGGCGCTGGGATACCTGCTGATCGCCGTCCCTACGCCGACTCCGGTCCGGAACGTACCGTTGTTCCTGACCGTCACCTGCATCGGCCTGTTTACGATCGCCTTCGGCAACGGTCTGTTCAAAGGCAACTTACAGGCTCTGGTAGGACAGATGTACGATAACGAGAAATACGAAAAATGCGGGATTCGGGGTTTCGCTGTTCTACATGTTTATCAACGTCGGAGCTATTTTCGCGCCGCTCGCCGCCGTGGGCATGAGAAACGGCTGGTTGTCCTCGCAGGGATTCCTGTACGACCCGGATCTGCCGGAGTTGTGCCACGGTTTCCTGAGAAACTCGCTTTCGCCGGAAGCTACGGCGCGGTTTCAGGAGCTCGCCGCAACGGTCAGCAAAAACGGCGCTCCGACCGACATGACCGCATTTGCCGACGGGTATCTGGGCGCTTTCGCCACCGGATTCCATTTTGCTTTCGGGATCGCTATTTTCGCCATGTTGATTTCGCTGGTCATTTACCTGGCCAACAAACGGAAGCTGCCCGACCCCGCAAATTGACCGCTTCCGAGCGACTTCCGACCCGCATACGGTGCGTATGGCCGCCGCCGAAGTGAAAAAACGGATATGGGCTTTGATCGCCGTTTATGCGGTCGTTATTTTCTTCTGGTTCTCTTTTTTCACCAGAACGGGCTGACGCTTACTTTTTTCGCAAAAGATTACACGCTGCTGAAAATCGGTTCGCCTCGATCTTTCCGCAGAGATATTTCAGTCGATGAATCCGTTTTTCGTCGTATTTCTGACGCCTGCGGTGCTGGCGTTTTTCGGATGGATGCGGGCCAACGGCCGGGAACCGTCCACGCCGGCTAAGATCGCCATCGGGATGGGGGAATCGCCGCAACGGCCTACCTGGTCATGATGCTCGGCTCGCTGAATCTTCCGTCGGCGGCCGAGGTCGAAGCGATGGGAGGACTGCCCGATTCGGAAAGCGTCACCCCGTTTCTGCTGATCGGCACTTACCTGATACTGACGATCGCCGAACTATTCATCAGTCCGCTCGGCATATCGTTCGTGTCGAAGGTGGCTCCGCCGCAATACCAGGGATTGATGCAGGGCGGTGGCTCGGTGCCACGGCCATAGGCAATCAACTGCTGTTTATCGGGGCCGTTCTTTACCAGACGATCCCGATCTGGCTCACCTGGGGAATGTTCGTGGTCGTTTGCCTGATCTCGATGATCGTGATGTTCTCGATGCTGAAATGGCTGAACCGGATCACCAAACAATAGAGTTTAAACTTCCGAATAACCATAAAGCTACGAACTCATGAAAATGACAAAGTATTTGTCGCTGCTGCTCGGCATTCTGCTGACAGCGCCGCTTTGCGCGCAATGGGAACTGAACGAGGCGGACGGTTACCGGCTGATTGTTGTCACCGACCGCCCGGATGCCTTGTATGCCCGGGGATGAGATCCGTTTCATCGTCACGCTCGAAAGGACGGCGCTCCCGTTAGCGGCGACCGGGTGGCGTGGTGCGTTACCAAAGACACCTGGGATCCGAAACGAGGGACAAGTGGCGATGCGGGACGGAAAGCGGTGCTGGGCGGCAACGTATTGCATGAACCCGGTTTTCCAGTGCATGGCGCGTTACGCGACACCCTCAGGGAACCGAACTGCATGCGATGGCCGGCGCGGCCGTCGGCCGCGCCCAGTATGCCGGAGCCTAAGGATTTTTATGAGCTATTGGAAACGCGAGATAAAGCAAGCCAAAATACCGATGAACATCCGGGTGACGATTGCCGTATCCGGATCCGTCCCAAATATTTCGACATTCAGGCCGACTGCCAGGCCGGAAACTTTTCCGCCTGCCTTACCGAACAGGGCGCGGACGTCGCGGCTGTAGCTGGGCGGCCCTACTGGGCTAAAAGGACGGGTTGTGCGTCCTCGACTTTAACGTGCACGGGCTGCCGAACGGTCGGCCGGACTCCTATTACCGCCAATTGGAAGACGGCGAATTGCATAACTATTTTTTTGTTCGGACGCGACGACCGCAATACGATGTTTTTCCACGAAATGATCATGCGTCTGCTGCGAGCCATCGACGTAATCACCGTCCAACCGCAGTGGGACGGCGAGAACCTGATCGTGCAGGGTTGCAGCCAGGGCGGAGCGCAGGCGATCATCGCCGGAGCCCTCGATCCCCGGGTAGACCTGGTTTGTTCTGAAATTCCGGGGATGTGCGACCATACCGGTATGCTGGTCGGCCGGGTCAGTTGCTGGCCGAAGCTGGTTACGAATACTCCGAACGGGAAACCCGATCCGAAACGACTGGAAGCGGCGCGCTATTACGACCTTGTCAAACTTCGCTCGTCACGTAAAGGTTCCCACGTACGTGACGGTAGGCATGATCGATTCGGTGTGTCCGCCGACGACGGTTTATGCGATGTTCAACCAACTGCCGTGCGACAGGCATATTCAGCAGTTGCCTCTGGGACACGTTCAATCCGGAGAGGGCGAGAACAATTCGCGCAGGGCGATGCAGGAATTCCTCCGCAGGAAGCGCGAATAAGGATGCGGTCACTGTAAACCGATCGGAAAGGCACGGAAATTCTCCGCGCCTTTTTCCGTTTTGCCGGCCGCCCGTTCGACGGGGATAATTTTTGCTATCTTTGAAGTTAAATTTGCGAGACGATTTATGATCAGACTTACTTTTTTAGGAACGGGGACTTCTCAGGGCGTGCCGGTTATTTCGTGCGGCTGCTGGGTCTGCCGTTCCGACGACAGCCGCGACAAACGGTTGAGAACATCGGCCCTCGTGGAAACCGGCCGGACTACCCTGCTAATCGATGCTGGGCCGGATTTCCGGCAGCAGATGCTCCGCGAATCGGTCGGTAAGAGAACCGACGGCATCCTGCTGACACACGAACACAAAGATCATATAGCCGGGCTGGACGACGTGCGCGCTTTCAATTACGTTACCGGCAAGCCAGTCGATATTTATGCCGAAGAGCGGGTGCAACGGCGGGTGAAACAGGATTTCGACTATGCGTTTTCCGAAAATCCCTACCCGGGGGTTCCCGAGATCCGGCTGCATACGATTCTGCCGGACGCTCCGTTTCGATCGGCGACGCCGAAATCGTTCCGATCCGCGGCATACATTATAAGTTGCCCGTTTTCGGATTCCGGATCGGCCGGCTCGCCTACCTGACCGACATGAACCGCATCGACGACCGCGAGCTCAAAAGATCGAAGGAGTGGATACGCTGGTTATCAACGCCCTGCGAAAAGAACATCACCTGTCGCATTTCACGCTGGACGAAGCGTTGCATATCTGTTATCGGGTGTCGCCCCGTGCCGCCTACCTGACCCATATTTCCCACCAAATGGGCTGTCATGCGACCGAGGAAAGGGCATTGCCGGAAGGGGTGCATTTCGCCTACGACGGACTGACGGTCGAGATACCCGATTAACCGCATGGAAAGACTGTTATTGATTACGCCGCCGTTTACCCAGGTCAACTGTCCCTATCCGGCAACGGCTTACCTGAAAGGATACCTGAACGGAAGGTTTCCCGGTCGATCAGTTCGACCTGTCGATCGAACTGATCGGCGCGATCTTCACGAAAGAATTCCTGCAACGGCTTTTCGATCGTTATCCCGGCAGCGAGGACGAAAATATTCGGCTGATTTACCGGATGCGGGAGCGCTACACGGCGACCGTGGACGCCGTAACGGATTTTCTGCGGGGGAAAGGACGGCACGCTGGCCACCCGGATCTGTACCGGAGAGTATCTGCCGCAAGCCGCCCGGTTTGGGGCCGTCGAGACCTCGGCGATTATTTCGGAACGCTCGGCACGACCGAATGCGCCCGGTTTCTTTGTACGCTTTACATGCAGGATATCAGCGACTTCATCCGCGCGACGGTTACCGGAAATTTTGAGATCGTCCGTTACGGCGAACGGATTTCGCTGGCAATCGAATCGTTCGCGCAATTGGAGGCCGAACTGGCGCTTCCGCCGAATCCGATCGAAGAACGGATGAACGAATTATTAGGCGAGAGGATCGAAGTCCTGCGACCGTCTTTCGTCGGATTCACGGTGCCGTTTCCAGGTTGCCTGCTCGCCACGTTGCGCTGCGCCCAATTTATCCGCAACCGCTATCCCGGGATCCGGATTATCGTCGGCGGAGGATATCCGACGACCGAACTGCGCAGTATGAGCGACAAAAGATTTTCGACTACGTCGATTATGTGATTCTGGACGACGGGGAAGCGGCGCTCGAAAGAATCCTCGTTTCCGGAGAGGCTGTTGCATACTTATACGAGAGAAGGGTATCACGACGGAGACGAAACGATTACGCACCTGCAACGCGGTTGTCCCGATTTTGCCGACCTGCCGCACGACCGTTACCTGTCGCTGTTGGAGGTGACCAATCCGATGCATCGTCTGTGGAGCGACGGCCGCTGGAACAAAATGATGATCGCGCACGGTTGTTATTGGGGAAATGTGCGTTCTGCGATACTTCGCTCGATTATATCCGCCGGTACGACAGCGTTCCGGCCGAATGTTTCGTGGACTGGATGGAGCAGGTAATCGCTCAGACGGGCAGTCGCGGTTTCCATTTCGTCGACGAAGCCGCCCCGCCCCGGTTGCTGAAAGAGATTTCGATCGAAATCCTGCGCAGGCGGCTGAACGTCGTCTGGTGGACGAACGTGCGCTTCGAGAAGAGTTTTACCGGCGATCTGTGCCAACTGATGGCCGCAACGGGTTGCATCGCGGTGTCGGGCGGCCTGGAGGTCGCTTCGAACCGTTTGCTGAAGATGATGAACAAAGGCGTCGATATCGAACAGGCGACCCTTGCCATGCGGAATTTATGCGACGCAGGAATCCTGGTGCATACTTATCTGATGTATGGCTTCCCGACCGAGACACTGCAGGAAAGCGTCGATTCGCTGGAAGTCGTGCGGCAGTTGTTTCGCGCCGAACTGGTGCATTCGGCATTTTGGCACCGTTATGCGATGACCGTCCACAGCCCGAGCGGGCGGAATCCCGAAAAGTACGGAGTCAAACGGCGCAACGCCCATGTGCATCTGTTTGCCAATAACGAAGTGGCGTTCGTCGAAAACCGGGGATACAACATCCGCCAGGTAGGAGAAGCGCTGAACGAAGCGTTGGCGAATTACATGTACGGCAGCGGCATCGACCGGCCGGTGCACAAAATGGTTCGCCGGGAAAGTGCCTCCCGCGACGGTGGACGCGACCCTGGTCGCCGACCAACTGATTAAACCCGACGCCGCCAGACTATACAACGAAAAAGCGCGGATAATCTGGATCGGCCTGCCGCCGGAACGCAGCGAAGAAGGGATTGCGCTGTACGGAGCCTCCGGTGCCAAAGTCGTCCGGTTCAAACCGCACGAGACCGCTTTTCTGTTGCGAATCATGTCGCTTGCTGCAGATCTGTCGCAGACCGTTACGTTCGGACAGGCCTCCCGAACTTTCGGTACGTATAGCGACGAATCGTTCGTCGCATTCTACCTGTCGAAAAAGTGGGATATATTGCGCTCGTTCGGACTGCTTCAGGTGTAGATTGCAAACGGCATTTTTTTATATAAAGAATTTGTTTATGTAAAATAGATTAATACGATGAATTTTAAAGATAAAGTAGTAATTATTACCGGGGCGTCGTCCGGAATCGGATATGCGCTGGTTTATGAATTCGCTTCGCACGGCGCAAAAATCGCGCTCGGGCGAGATCGGAAGGGAAGTTGGCCCGGATCGCCGAAGATTTGGAGACGCGCGAACGGAAGCCGTTTATGAGGCGACCGACGTGACCCGGGAAGCGGATTGCAGACGGCTGATCGAACGGACGGTCGAACGATTCGGCCGGATCGACATTTTGATCTGTAATGCGGGGATCTCGATGCGCGCGTTGTTCGACGACGTCGACCTGGATGTACTTCGTCATCTGATGGACGTCAATTTTTGGGGAGCCGTTTACTGCACCAAATATGCCCTACCCTATCTGCAAGCCTCGAAGGGATCGATCGTAGGCGTATCGTCGGTGGCCGGTATCCACGGCCTGCCGGGACGCACGGGCTATTCGGCTTCGAAATACGCGATGACGGGATTTATGGAGACCATCCGTATTGAAAATCTGAAAAAAGGCGTGCACGTAATGATCGCGGCCCCCGGCTTCACGGCGTCGAATGTCCGCTTCTCGGCATTGACGGCCGACGGATCGGCTCAGGGCGAATCTCCGCGCGAGGAAGAGAAGATGATGAGCGCGGCCGAAGTCGCGCACCGGATCGCCCGGGGGAATCAGCCGTCGCAAACGCACCCTGTTGATGGAATTCAACGGAAGGGCTACGATGTTGATTAAAAAAATTTGCGCCCGGATTGCTGGATAAGACTCTATTACCACCACATGGCCAAAGAGCCGGACTCTCCGTTCAAATGACGGACGGTAGTTATCGACAGGTTGTAAACATTCTGTCGACCGATTTCGATAAAACTACAAACAACAAAAGAGCGCTTATAAACATAAAGCGCTCTTTTGTTTATAGTTTGTCAACTTGTTTTCAACAATGAGAATAGGATCGCGGACAGCCGCGAATCGCATTGTCCGCAACAGCGACAGAAGGTTAACGTTTCAATAACGGTTTCAGGAATTGTCCCGTATAGCTTTTCTTAACGGAGGCGACCTGTTCCGGCGTTCCGGTTGCGATCAGGCGCCCGCCTCCGGAACCGCCCTCCTGGCCGATGTCGATCAGGTAGTCCGAGACCTTGACCACATCCAGGTTATGTTCGATCACAATCACGGTGTTCCCTTTGTCTACCAGCTTGTTCAGTACGTCCAGCAATACGCGCACATCTTCGAAATGAAGCCCGGTAGTCGGCTCGTCCAGAATGTAGAGCGTCCGGCCGGTATCGCGTTTGGCCAGTTCGGTCGACAGCGATCCGCTGGCTTTCGCCGCCGGACAGCGTCGTACAGGGCTGGCCGAGCCGCAGGTATCCGAGGCCCACGTCCTGGATTGCTTTCAGTTTCATGTGAATCGACGGGATCGCTTCGAAAAATGCGGCCGCCTGGTTGATCGTCATATTCAGCACGTCGTCGATGTTCTTCCCTTTATATTTTACTTCGAGCGTCTCGCGGTTATAGCGGTGTCCGCCGCAGACGTTGCACTTGACGTAGACGTCGGGCAGAAAAATTCATCTCGATCGTTTGTACGCCGGCTCCTCGGCAGGCTTCGCAACGCCCCCCTTTCACGTTGAACGAGAAACGTCCGGCTTTGAATCCGCGGATCTGGGCGTCGGGAGTCGATTCGAACAACTTGCGGATATCGCCGAAGACGTTCGAATAGGTCGCCGGATTGCTGCGCGGCGTCCGCCCGATCGGCGATTGGTCGACGACGATCAGTTTGTCGATGTGCTCAATACCCTCGATCCGGTCGTGTTCGAGAGGCTGTTCATAGGAGTTGTAGAGTTCACGGGCAATGGCATACCGCAGCGTGGCGTTTACCAGCGAGGATTTGCCGCTGCCGCTGACCCCGTCACGCAGATCATTTCGCCGAGCGGAAAATCGACGGTTATATTTTTCAGGTTATTTCCCCTCGCCCCGTGCACCACGATGTGTTTTCCATTCCCCGTACGGCGTTTTCGGGCAGTTCGATCCGCCGGCGGCCGGTCAGGTAATCGGCCGTGATTCCGCCGGACTCCATAACCTGTCGCAACGTTCCGGATACCACGACCTCTCCGCCGCGGACACCGGCTCGCGGCCCTACGTCCACGACCCAGTCGGCATTGCGGATCATGTCTTCGTCGTGTTCCACGACAATTACCGAAGTCCCGCGTCGCGCAATGCCTTCAGACTGTTGATCAGTTTGATATTGTCGCGCTGATGCAATCCGATGCTCGGTTCGTCGAGGATATAAAGCACGTTGACCAGTTTCGACCCGATCTGAGTCGCCAGCCGGATCCGCTGGCTCTCCCCGCCGGACAGCGAACGCGAGCTGCGGTTCAGCGACAGGTAGCCCAGTCCGACGTCCAGCAGAAAACGAAGTCGTTCGCGGATCTCCTTCAGGATTTCGTGTGCGATCTGCTCCTGTTTTTTCGAAAGGCGTTTTTCGATGCCTTCCATCCAGAGGGCGAATTCCTCGATACTGAGCGCCGACAATTCGGCGATGTTTTTTCCGTCGATTTTGAAATAGAGCGCTTCCTTGCGTAGCCGGCTGCCTCCGCAGACGCTGCATACGCGCCGGACGACGAATTGTTCCTTCCATTTGTCCCCTTTGCTGGAGGCAGAATCGTCGCGCTGCTTCTCTATATAATCCGCTACGCCTTCCCACGAAACCATGTAATTGCCCGTACCGCCCAATTCGCGCGCATCGATTCGCAACGGTTCGCTGTCTCCGTACAACACGGCATTCAACGCCTCCTCGTTCAGCGATTCGATCGGATCGTCGATCGTAAAGTCGTATTTCCGTCCCAGGGCTTCCAATTCGGCGAAAAGCAGGTTGTTGCGGTAGCGCCCCAACGGTTCGACCCGCCGTCGCGGATCGATTTGCCGCCGTCGGGAACGATCCGCTCCATATCGAACACGGCCTCTTCGCCCAGCCCGTTGCAGTGCGGGCAGGCCCCTTGAGGCGAATTGAACGAAAAAGAGTGCGGAGCCGGCTCGTTGAACGCGATTCCGCTGGTGGGGCACATCAGGTGCCGGCTGTAAAACCGGACGTTGTCGTCGTCGTAATCGTACACCATCATCGTGCCCTTCCCTTGCCGCATCGCCTCCTGCAAGCTTTTCAGCAAACGGCTGCGGACGTCCGGTTTCACGACGAGCCGGTCGACGACCAGTTCGACGTAGTGGATCTTATAACGATCGAGTCGCAACCCCGCGAAAATTTCTCGATTTCGCCGTCGACCCGGGCATACAGATAGCCTTTTTTAGCCAATCCTTCGAACAATTCCCGGTAATGTCCTTTGCGACCGCGCACCAGCGGAGTCAACAAGGCGATTTTCCGACCGTCGAAGTTCCGAAGGATCAGATCGGCGATCTGATCGTCGGTATGGTGTACCATCTTTTCGCCCGTTACCGGAGAATAGGCATCCGACGCGCGGGCGAACAGCAGTCGTAGGAAGTCGTTGATTTCGGTTACCGTTCCGACCGTCGAACGCGGATTTTTGTTCGTAGTCTTTTGCTCGATGGAGATCACGGGACTCAGCCCGGTGATCTTGTCCACATCGGGACGTTCCATCGTTCCGACGAACTGCCGCGCATAGGTCGACAGCGTTTCCAGATAGCGGCGCTGTCCTTCGGCATAGATCGTATCGAAAGCCAGCGACGATTTCCCTGAGCCCGAAAGCCCCGTTATGACGGTCAGCGAATCGCGGGGAATCTCCACATCCACGTTTTCAGGTTGTGTACCCGCGCTCCGTATATTTTTATCGTATTGTTCTCAGACATTGTATTCTCTTCACGCCCCGCGTCCGGATTAATCGTCGGTACGGAATCCTCCGTTGGGCACCTTGATAACGAAACTGTGGCGCGCTTTATTATCGTAATCGTAATCGCGTATCCAGTGGTTCAGTTCCCGCAACATCTTGTAGGTCGTCCCGTTGCTGCGCGCTACGGCGGACCAGTCGATGGCCGCATTGTCCACGGTGACCTCGTGGTAATCGGTCAACGGCTGATAATAGTCCTCGCGTGCGATCCGGTATCCGTAGGTTTCCGGATCGGAAGCGATTAGTTTGAAAGCGAGTACCCGGAAAACATACCGCATGGTCTCGTCGGGCAGAAACAGGTCGTAATAGGAATTCACGCCCTGTTTTTCGAGACGCCTGGAGACGCCGGCTATCCCCGCGTTGAACGATGCCGCCGCCAGCGTCCAACTGCCGAGACGGGCTTTCGCATCCGCCAAATACTTGCAGGCGGCTTCGGTCGCCCGTTCGATATGGTAACGTTCGTCGACGCCGCCGGACATGAACAGTCCGGCCGATTTGGCATAAGGAGGCATCAATTGCCACAGTCCGGCGGCCCCGGCTCCGGAACGGACATCCGGATCCAGTCCGCTTTCGGCCATGCAGAGGTATTTGAAATCGTCCGGGATACCGTATTTTTTCAGGATCGGTTCGATCACCGGAAAGTAGCGCGTCGTCGCCAGCAGCGTTTGCGTCGTCCGCGAGTGCAGGTACATCGTCGTCAGCACTTCGCGCAGCAGGCTCTCACGGGTATCGTAATTTCCGAGCGGCACCGGCTCGCCGGCAAAATTCAATTCGCGGGGAAGCGACGGAACGACGACCGGAGCGCACGGATCGGTCGTCGCAGGCATCAGCGGAGGTTGGGCGCAAGCCGCGACGGAAACCGTCAGCAGGAGCGTACAGATAACGTATTTCATAGGTGTTCGATTTCTGATTAACGTACAAAGATACGAAAATATTCGCTACCGGAAGCCCCGGCGAAGCCGCAATCCCGATTTAACGGCAACGCCGGCAAGTTTATTGAGCTAAAAAGATGATATGTGCCGGAAATAACTTATTTTTACGAAAAATAATTTCCATTATGTTGGTAGCAGGCCATTATTATACGCTCAAAGTCAATCGGATTTCGGACTACGGACTCTATCTCGCGGACGAAGACGGGAACGAAGTGCTGTTGCCGAATCGTTACGTATCCGTCGATTACAAACCCGGGATTTCGCTGGAAGTTTTCGTTTACCACGATTCGGAAGACCGGTTGGTGGCTACGACCGAACGCCCGCTGGCGACGGTCGGCCAGACGGCCTGCCTGAAAGTGGTCGATAAAACGGTTCACGGAGCATTTCTGGACTGGGGGCTCCCGGCCAAAGACCTGTTCCTGCCCAACCGGAATCAGTCGTCGCGCCTGGATATCGGGAAAAAGTATCCGGTCTACCTCTATACGGATAACATTACCGGACGCGTCGTTGCGACGACTTACCTGAAAGGATTTATCAACAACGTCGAGTGACGGTATCCCCGCGCGAGGAAGTCGATATCCTGATAGCCACCGAGACTCCGATCGGATTCCGCGTCGTGATCAACGACCGGCATTGGGGTATGATCTACCGCAACCAGATTTTCCAGCCCGTAGCGGTCGGCGATCGAATGAAAACATCGTTCGCATTACCGACGACAATCGGGTTGACCTCGCCTTGCAGGGCCAGGGGTACGACGAAGTTAAAAATCGGCCGAGCGGCTGTTGGAGATCCTGCGTAAAAACGGAAATGCGCTGCCGGTGAATGACGACAGTAAACCCGAAAAGATCCGGCAACTTACTCAGATGAGCAAAAAAAACGTTCAAGCGCAGCGCCGGTTACCTGATGAAACAGGGAAGATCGCCATGGCCGGACACCAGATCCGTCTGACCGAATCCGACTGACGGGCGGGTTTACAATAAATCTATTTTAAAAATCGTTAATTATAACGGTATTTTTAGTCCATTTGGATAATTCGGAATTGTCGGAGGCATGACAAATGAACTGGGTCTCGATGCTGTTGCACGCCTTGTTGAATTTGCACACCATAACAGGCTTTTTTCCGTCGTTTCCGGGATTCGGCTTAGACTGCAGCAGTACGTTGTACTTCAGCGTGCGATCGTCATCCCGGACTATAACGGCGCTCGCCATGTCATTACCGGACGGCAAATGATAAATTTCCAAAATGACATATCTTTCCATAACCGCAAAACCGATTTACAACCGGCGCCCCTCCGGTTTTTTGCAACAAAAGAAAAGCGTGGGCCTGTAGACTTATTCAAAGGCGATAAGGTTCTGGCAAACCTGCGAATGTTAAATAAGCAACAGCCCACGCTATACTTAACAGTATAGGACGTGAGAGAATTTTGCTTATTCTCCATTCTTTTGAATTTACCAGATTCTATCAACGAGAATAAAGCCTAACACTTTCCGTGTTCAAACAAAACTCGTCGCCCGAAAGCAACGAGACAAAATTAACATTTTTTCAAACACTCCGTGCAAAATTCCTTTTTTGGGCTGTTGCTATAATAAAAATAGCACAATCTTTCGAAAAAATCCGCTATTTTATATTTATAAGATCATTGTAAATTAAATAAATATTGTCCGATATTTTGTTAAACTGAATCCTCGATTTTCCCGAAACGGCTCTTCCCGCCAGTCAACGGCCTCATTGTATTATTTGTCAGCCGGTTGCCCGGGCGATACCGGATGCTTCCTTTCCGTCGAAAACGAATACGGAAAATCTTCCGGGGCGCTTCCCCGCTTTTTATTCGGAACGCGATCCACCTTCACCTGCAATTTACCTCCCCGCAGCAGATTGCCGTGGGTAAGGTAATTTTCGTATATTTTTCTCCGTTCAGCGACGCGGAGCGGATGTAACGGTTCCCGGGGCCGTTCTCCGGCGCCTCGATCGTGAACAACTTCCCGTTTTCGAATCGGAGCACCGCCTTGCGGAACAACGGCGCTCCCATTACATACTGGTCGGTACCCGGACAGACCGGATAAAAAACCGAGGGCGGAAAAAGACATACCAAGCCGAAGTTTGCCCGTTATCCTCGTCTCCGCAGTAGCCGTCCGCCCGGCTGTTGTACAAACGGTTCATCACCTCGCGGAGCCAGTACTGCGCCTTCCACGGCTGGCCGGCATAATCGTACAGGTAGATCATGTGCTGCACCGGCTGATTGCCGTGAGCGTAGTTTCCCATATTCATCACCTGCATCTCCCGGATCTCGTGGATAATTCCGCCGTAATAGCTGTCGTCGAACAGCGGCGGAACGTTGAATACCGAATCCAGCATCTGCACGAAACCGTCCGGACCGCCCATCAGATCGACCAACCCCTGCGGGTCGTGAAAAACGCTCCAGGTATAGTGCCAACTGTTCCCTTCCGTGAAAGCGTCGCCCCACTTCAGCGGCGAGAACGGGCTCATAAACGCCCCGTTGCGGTTGCGGCCGCGCATCAGACGGGTCTCCGGATCGAACAGGTTCCGGTAATTCATCGCCCGCTTCTCGTACAACTCGACTTCTGACCGGGGCTTTCCCAATGCTGCGGCCAGTCGCGAAATGCACCAGTCGTCGTAAGCATATTCAAGCGTGCGCGCGGCGCTTTCATTGATTTTGACATCGTAGGGAACGTATCCCAGGCGGTTGTAATATTCGTATCCGAGGCGTCCGGTAGAAGACACTTTCGGATGAACGGCCTGCGTGCCATGCACCAACCCTTCGTACAGCATTTCCGCATCCCCGACCTTCACGCCTTTGAGGTAAGCGTCCGTTAGTACGGAAGCCGAATTGTTCCCCACCATGCAGCCGCGGTGACCGGGACTCGCCCACTCCGGGAAAAACCGCTCTCGCGGTAGGTGTTCAGCAATCCTTCCTGCATCTCCCGGCTCTGCGACGGATACATCAGGTTCAGCAGCGGAAACAGGCTGCGGAACGTATCCCAAAAACCGGTATCCGTGTACAGGTAGCCGGGCAACACCTTCCCGTTGTACGGACTGTAATGAACGACCGTTCCCCGCGCGTCGATCTCGTAAAATTTCCGCGGAAACAGCAGCGACCGGTACAGGCAGGAATAGAACGTGCTCAGTTGGTCGTCGCTGCCGCCCTCTACGTATATGCGGCTCATCGCTTCGTTCCAGGCCGATTTCCCCTGCGCGACGATCCGGTCGAACGAGTTACGGCCGAGTTCCTGCAGGTTCAGCTTTCTTGCGCTTGCTCGAAACTGATAAAAGAAGAGGCTACCCGCGCATGCACGACCTCTCCGCGCCGGGTGCCGAATCCGATGACGGCTCCCGTATGATCACCGGTTTGCTCCGAAGCATCGGTCATCGAACCGTTGACGACCGTTTTTGCAGAACGTGAAAGGCTTGTCGAAAACGATAACAAAGTAGTTCTTGAAATTTTTCGGAACGCCGCCGCTGTTGCGGGTCGTATAGCCGATGATCTTGTTCTCCTCGGGAATGACGCGCACGAAGGAACCCCGGTCGAAAGCATCGACGACTACGTACGAGTCCCCTTTCGGAAACGTAAACGGAACATGGCGGCCCGGTCGGTCGGGGTGATTTCCGTCGTTACGTCGTAATCCGCCAGATAAACGCTATAATAGTACGGCTTGGCTTCTTTCGGCTTTGTGCGAAAACCAGCTTGCCCGTTTGTTCTCATCGAATTCGGGGCGGCCGGTCAGGGGCATCAGCGAGAACTGTCCGTAATCGTTGATCCACGGACTGGGCTGGTGCGTCTGTTTGAATCCCCGGATCTTATCGGCCGTGTAAACATAAATCCAGCCGTTTCCCATTTTGCCGGTCTGGGGCGTCCAGAAGTTCATGCCCCACGGCCTGGCGATCGCCGGATAGGTATTGCCGGTCGACAGTTCGTAAAGTAGACTGCGTTCCGATCAGCGGATTGGCGTATTCTACCGGATCGAAAGCGCGCTCCTCGCCACGGGTGTGCATCGTAACAAGCACGGCCGTCGCCGTGAGGCACAATATCTTCGTTATCTTCATATCGTTATTACTTTTTTGTCCGGCACGGAAAACGTCGCCGTGGCGCAGTCCGTCCGGCTCATCAATCTCGTCTTTGAATACGCCGTCGGCATTCGCTTCGCGCACGATAGTTTCTTTTTCGTACCGGGCGCTACGTACTCCGGTCTGCTGCCGGTATCAAATATAGGATATTTTTCCGAAATAACACAATCGAACACGGCCGACTGTCGTTCGAAATCTTTCTGCCTTTTTACGGAACGGCTCGTTTTACGCCCTTTAAAAACGAAAACGGATCGCGGATTCGGCCGGTACGGAACATAATTTGCACAGGCGTACCGAAAACGACTCGATGCAAAAAGGAAGACAGGAAGCGTTTAGCGGCGGGGTGCTGTTTGCGAGCGCCGTTGCCTTCCGGATGCGGGAACGCGCCCTGATCCGGTCGCCGTGACGCTGAACAACGGCAGGAAAAAGCGCTCTACCAACTCAGTATCGCGGCGATCTTCGTCCATATCGCGGTCTCGATCGGCTGCTACGTCGTCGTAGCGACCGCCTGGGCGGTTCCGGCGAAAAAACTGGAACGGTCGATTGAAAAATAATGTTACCGAATCGCCCTTTCGCAAACGAAGCGAATCTAAAAGCGTCCTTTTATGACCGTGAGCTTTTACGAGACTTGAACTCGTGACCTCTTCCTTACCAAGGAAGTGCTCTACCACTGAGCTAAAACAGCAATATTTCATATCGAAACCTCGGGTGCGGCACCTTTGGTTTTGCGGGGACAAAAGTAATATTTATTTTTAAAATACCAAAACTTAGCCCGAATTATGTACGAAGAAATTCGATTACCGCCGACATTGCCGTTCTTTCCGGAGCGGAACGCTGAGCCCGAAGTACAGATTGGCCGCGGAAGCTTTGATCGGAATGAACTGCGGATTCACCTTGGTAAACATATAATCGCTGCCGACAAAGAAGTTGATCCACGACGGGCTGAAGTTAAGCGCGAAACCGAACGTCTTGAAAGCGCTGTGAACGAACGAATAGCTGACCGTCGCGGCGAACCAGTCGATCGGACGATAATTGACCGAAGCGGTCAGTTCGGTATAGATTTTCGGCTTGTAGATGCGGGTGCTGGAAAGCAGGCCGAAGCCGACCCGGTTCTGCGCTACGGAATACTCGGCGCCCACGTTGATCGTACTGCGCAGCAATGTAGTGCGACTCCGCGAAGGGGTCTCCGAAAAATGAAACAGGTTTTGCAGGTTGCCGGTCAGGTCGTCCATCTGGTCGCTCATCGAGTTGTCCGGCTGATCGTCTCCGATCGGCAGGTCGAAACCGTCGAAATCGAAATCGCCCTTTGCCGCGCCGTTGACCGTCGAGCGTTTGCTCCACGTAATGAATCCGAAATCGATCACCGCCCGGAAACCGTAAAATTGTCCAGCACTTTAAAGGTCGCTCCGAAATCGATGGCGCTTCCGTAACCGGCCGCTCCGGGCGAATGATAGTCGAACCCGTCGATGTATTCCCGGTCGTTTTTGTCGGTGCTGAATTTCGGGCGCAACCCCTGTACCGAAGCGGACATATACCCTTCCGAAGTAATCCGCCATGCGTCCCCGTTCATAACGGCGTGCAAATTATTGAAATAGACGTCCGCATTGCCGGCTCCGACCAGGAATTTATACTTTCCGCCGATCGTCCAGCGTGCGTTCAGCGGGTGCGAGTATCCGACCGACACGTCTACGTAAGAGTCGGCATATACGTGCAGTTTCTTGATATCGTAAGTCGTTCCTTCCGGTTCCCGAACCGCATTTCATGAATTCGAACAGCGATTTGGGAACGTTGCCGCTGACGGTTCCCTTGACTCCGATACCGATCGTCCAGAAACCGTGCCCGGAAAACCAGCCGGCCGAAACGATCTCGGTCGCTATGTCGGCATTCAACTGATTGTTCGTCTTAAGTCTGCGCAGGAAAGATTCAGCAGGAACCGACGGGTCCATAAAGTCACCAGGCGCCCGTCAGTCCGGTAAAACAGATCGCCCAGAGCCATGCCGTTCGAGGCGTACATCGCCGAAACGGAACCCGCGGCCGGGATGGCAACGAATCCCCGGGCCGGACGGAAGGCCGGGTTCATCGAGGTTCTGAGCGTAGCCTTGTCCATAAAATATGCGGTGCGCAGTTGCTGTGCCGCAGCCGTCAGAAAAACCGCACGACAAGCAGGCGAGCAATAGGAATTTCTTCATAATCGGGTCGGGGAGTTTATAACCTCTTTCGGTTGTCTTATTCGTTGGTGGTGATATTGATTCCTCCGCTCTTGCGAAGTTTCAGCGTCAGACGGCCTGCTGATCCGGTCGCAGGTGCCGTCCGGCCAGCGCGTCGTCGCAATAAGCTTCGAGCCGGATGCGGAGGTTACGGGCATTTTTCATTTTAGGCATGTCCGCTTCTGTAATGACGAACGATACATCGCTGACTTCGCCGTCGGTTCCCCAGACCGCCGCCCTTGACCTTTGCGGCTCGAAATCGATTCCGACCGGAACGTCCGCCGCATCCGTAACGATCAGGTTCATATCGAAATTCAGCGGCAGGGAGTTGGTCACACGACCGTAAATTTCGGCCGAGCCGCCGGAAAACAGGTAATCGATCAGATCCGCGTCGAATACTTCGTCGACCGTCTGATCGGTCTGTCCGCGGAAATCGGCGGCGGGAGCGAGCGGAATCTCGGCCGTAGGCGATCCGGGCGAAAGCGTCTTTCGGATAGAAGCAGGCGCGCGAATCGGTCAAGTCGGTATCCGTGCGTACCTCCCGTACGAATCGCTATATCGTCCGGAGAGATCCGGATCAGATCGTTGACCGGACATGCCGCAAACGTATATTCCGCCGGAACGTCACGGTCGGAAGCGCCGAGCCAGATATTGCTGACGGCGGTTTGTCCGTAAGCGCCGGGGCATTCATCGTGATGCGGTCGACCGTAACCGACTCCGTAGCGCCGGAGCGATCGTTGACCGAAGTCATCGCGAACGATGCCCGTAGCGGGATCCCGATGTTGCTCTGCGCCGTCAGCCGGATGCGCGGATCGGCAAAGCTCAGCACGTTGTCGTCGCCGTCGAACAGGTCGTCGAGTCCTTCGGTCGCGATATCAACCTGTCCCGCCGTAAAATTATCGTCGATCAATCCGTAAATCACCCGGAAGTCGGGCGACGAGATCCCCCTGAAATTCGGAGCCCGGACTCCCGAAACGGACAGCGAAGAACCCTTTTTGATCCGGAGCGAAGCGTTATACGCGATCCGGTCGTCCGCGCCGACGACCGCTTTTTGCAACAGGAGGCGTACCGTTTTTCTGGCTGCCGGCCAGTTCCCGCATCGGGATCGTACAAGTATATTCGGAACCGGTGAAACTGCCATCCTGCCCGGTTTCGGCAGCCAGACGGTATCCTTCCGGGAAAGATGCGCGGAACACCATTTCGGCATCTCCGCCGTCGAGCCGAAGGTTGTCGACGGAAAGTTCCAGTCCGAGGCGCGACGCCCCGTTGCGGTTATCGAACAGAACGGAATCGAGCCGGGCGATATCGTCCGTCGTCAGGTTGAGTTCGACGGCGGATTCGCCGAGTTCGATCTCGGCATCCTCCGGATAATCGTGGGGATGTTCTCCCGGGACGAGCGGAATGTCGAGCCGGGATTCCGGAAATTCGGAATCCCCGAAACCCACCCGCCGGGCATATCCACGTCGATCCCACCGGAATACCGCGCCACGTAATTTCCGGCGTCGTCGATCGTGATCTCGTCGTTATCCCCGACGTTGATAATATCTCCCGCAGAAATAACTCCCGTCCCGAGCGGCAGGGTCAGGTCGTTTCCGATCGTAATATCGTCCGTATCCAGATCGGACAGATCGTATTGCTTGTCGATACACGAATACTGCCCCGCGAAAATTGCAAGAACAGCAATTCTGCAGGCTCCTCGTAGTATATTTACCATGTCGTTCGGGATTAGCGTATGTAACAGGATACAAAAAACCGCTCTATGAGCGGCCCTGTGAAATCAGAGCGGAAGACGAGATTCGAACCCGCGACCCTTAGCTTGGAAGGCTAATGCTCTACCGACTGAGCTACTTCCGCAAAATCATGCCGGTATACACCGGATTACGTGTGGGCGGAGATGGATTCGAACCACCGAAGTCGAAAGACAGCAGATTTACAGTCTGCCCCATTTGGCCACTCTGGTATCCGCCCGTTTTATAAGAACCGTTTCGAAAAACCGCCGCCGTTTTCCCAGCCCGGCGGGCACAAAAAAGTAAAAACGATTTTTGAATTCTGCAACGACCATACGCTGTTTATCGAACTTTTATACGTATTTTATCGTTTCGCAGCACGTTTCGCCGCATCTATAAATCTTGCAATAAGCCATTTAGGCACCTAATCGCATTCCGGACAAAATGAAATCCGGAAATCCGCTTCGGCGCGGATTTCCGGATTCCGGAGGTCGTGTCGATAAATGCGTTATATTTGTACCTGTCAAAAATCGCAGACATGATTTATCGAAGCAAGGCTCCGCTACGAATCGGCTTCGCCGGCGGAGGAACGGATGTCAGTCCCTATTCGGATATTTACGGCGGAGCCGTCCTGAACGCGACGATCTCCCTCTATGCTCGCGCCAGCATCGAACCGCTGTCCGAACGGAAAATCGTCTTGCAGACGCTCGATCAGGGACTCGCCTCCGAATACGGCCTGCACGGGGATCTGCCGATCGACGGAAATATGGATCTGCTGAAAGCCGTCTGCAATCATTTCCGCAGCCGTCACCGGATCGACGGGGGATTCCGCTTGTGCACCTATGTGGACGCTCCGGCCGGATCGGGACTCGGATCGTCGTCGACGCTGGCGGTAGCCATTGCCGGTGCATTCGTAGAGTGGCTCAGGCTGCCGTTGGGCAGTTACGATATCGCCAGTCTGGCCTACCGGATCGAACGGGGCGAACTGGGGATGGCCGGCGGAAAGCAGGATCAGTACGCCGCCACGTTCGGAGGCTTCAATTACATGGAATTTTTCAAGGACGATAAAGTGATCGTCAATCCGCTCCGGGTGGACAAGGCTTGCACGAACGAACTGGAGAACAATCTGTTACTTTTTACATCGCAAAGCAGGATCTCCGCCAGAATCATCGAAGAGCAGCAGCGCAACGTGACGAACAACGACAGGGACTCCGTCGGGCGATGCATGTCATCAAAGAGCAGGCGACCGAAATGAAGGAGCGCTGCTGACCGGACGGATCGACCGGATCGGGGAGTTGCTGCACGAAGGGTTCGTCTACAAAAAAAAGATGGCCTCTTCGATATCGAACCCGCTGATCGACCGGATCTACGAAACGGCGCTCGAAGCCGGCGCGCTGGGCGGCAAGGTACTCCGGAGCCGGCGGCGGCGGGTTCATGGTCTTCTATTGCCCGGATTTCAAGCGCTACCAGGTCATGCAGTCGCTCGCCCCGTTCAACGGGATTTTCAAAACTTATCAATTCGTAAACGACGGTTTATTTACATGGAGTATATGAGTATGGAACAACGCGAAGGAATCGTACTGGCGGGAGGCCTCGGAACGCGCCTGCGCAGCGTGGTCAGCGACCTGCCCAAATGCATGGCGCCCGTGGCGGGACGTCCGTTTTGTACTATTTGTTAAAATATATGGAAGTCCGGCGCTTTACGCGCGTGGTACTCGCCCTCGGCTACATGCACGAATCGGTACAACGGTGGCTCGCCGGCGAAAAATGGGATTTTGAGATACGCTGCTCGCTGGAGGAAACTCCTTTGGGAACGGGCGGAGCCGTCCGGCAGGCGCTGAGCCGGACGGACGGAGACGAAGTCTATATCCTGAACGGGGACACGTTCTTCGACGTCGATACGGACGAAATGGCCCGCGTACACCGGGCAAGCGGAGCCGCCGCGACGATCGCGCTGAAACCGATGACCGATTTCTCGCGTTACGGCGTAGTCGAAACCGCTTCGCAAGGGAGGATCGTCGCGTTCCGCGAAAAAAAATACTGCCCGCGCGGACAGATCAACGGCGGCGTCTACCTGGTCGACAAAAAATCGGGACTGCTGGACTTCCCGTCCGAACGGTTCTCGTTCGAAACGGATATTTTGCAGCAACGGGTGCGGGATTGTCTGCTCACCGGATATGCGAGCGACGGTTATTTCATCGACATCGGCATTCCTGAAGATTACGAAAAAGCCGATACGGATTTCAAAACGCTGTTTCCGCGATGACCGTGCAAACCGCTTTCGACACGCTGTTTCTGGATAGGGACGGGGTCATCAACGTACTGCGTCCGCACGATTACGTCAAATCGTGGGACGAATTCGAATTTACCGATGGAGCGATCGAAGCGCTGAGGATGCTGAGTCCGCTTTTCCGGCATATCGTCGTCGTCACCAATCAGCGCGGCGTCGGGAAAGGAGTGATGACCGAAGAGGCCCTGCGGACGATCCACCGGAGAATGATCGAAGCGGTCGCCGCCGGCGGAGGCCGGATCGACGCCGTTTACTACTGTGCCGACCGGAACGAAGACAGCCCGAACCGGAAGCCGAATACCGGTATGGCCTTGCAAGCCCGCAGGGACTTTCCGGACATCGATTTTTCGAAGACCATACTGGTCGGCGACAGCGGCAGCGACATGGAGTTCGGCCGGAGAATCGGAGCCCGAACGGTGCTGATACATCCGGACGATCCCTCCGCGGCGTTCGGATCCTTGTACGATTTTTCGCTGCGGTACTGCGAAGAACACGGTTCTGGAGCCTTAAAAAACGCGAAACCGCTCGGATCATACCGCAGCCGAATCTCTCCTGCGGTCGAATTACGGAGAAGCAGATATTCCGAACGAGCAAAAACATTGTCGATCCGGATCTTATGCGTACATTTGTTCCGTAAACGAATCCGATCCATAACAGACCCTTTGCATGAAACCGATCCTGAAGACTCTTTTGATCCTGTTCGCGTTATCGCTGCCGACGCAGCGGCTCGACGCTCAGATCTACGCGAAACTGAACGGCCTTTACGCCCTGGTGGGCGTTATCAATCCGGCCGTGGAATTCACCGTTTCTCCGAAATCGACTTTCCAGACCGAAATCGTTTTTCTCCCTGGAAATACGTCAACGACCACGGCGTCGACAAGCCGATGAAATTCGGAATTCTCATGACCGAATACCGCCGCTATTTCAAGCAACACAACCGGGGCTGGTATCTCGGCGCCAACATGGGTATGATGGGATTCAAAATGTCGAAACCGCAGTTTTCGGACGGCTGGTTCCTCGAAAACCGGTACAGCAAAGGGTACGGGATGATGATCGGTATCTGCGGCGGCTTCGAATACCAGTTCGCCGACTTTTTCGTTAGTGCAATTAACATTAAAATATAGAACGACAATGAAAACTTATCATGTAAACAAAGAAGGTTATTATGGCGAATTTGGAGGGGCGTATATTCCCGAAATCCTTCACCGCTGTGTGGAAGAATTGCAGAATGCCTATTCCAAAGTATTGGAAAGTGAAGGATTCAAAAAAGAATTCCACCAGTTACTACGCGACTATGTGGGACGCCCTTCACCTCTTTACCTAGCAAACCGGCTAAGCAAGAAATATGGCTGTAAGATCTACCTGAAACGTGAAGATTTAAACCACACCGGAGCACATAAAATCAACAATGCCATCGGCCAGGTGTTACTGGCAAAACGTATGGGGAAAAAACGTATCATTGCAGAAACCGGAGCTGGACAGCATGGTGTGGCCACCGCCACGGTATGCGCTTTGATGAACATGCAATGCATTGTTTACATGGGCAAGACCGATGTAGAACGCCAGCATATCAATGTAGAAAAGATGAAAATGCTGGGAGCCGAAGTCCGCCCGGTCACTTCCGGCAACATGACACTGAAAGATGCTACAAACGAAGCCATCCGCGATTGGTGTTGCCACCCTGCAGATACTTACTATGTCATCGGCTCTACCGTAGGCCC
>VOFH01002674.1_pt1 | contig 62025 bp, 97 predicted proteins | sample 5384091 | NCBI WGS metagenome assembly VOFH01 (sample SAMN12384727, study PRJNA508395) | human gut metagenome | isolation source: healthy gut G | host: Homo sapiens | reverse complement strand
AGATTTGCGGAGGAAGCCGTTGAAAGCTTGCTTTCATAAGGCTGGAAAATGACATGAATAAAACAGGTTTTATGAATGAGTCGCTAAGTTGTGGAATAAAATAAGTTGTGGTTGATATTCGGTAGTTCAATATGTGGTTTTGAAGGTATGTATAGATTTAAGGGAACCGTCGGTTAGTATCTGATGGTTCCTTTTTGTCTATAAACATACTAGTATATCGTTTTCGAAATGACTATACCATTCGCTTGTCTGCGAACCTGATTGTACAGTCCTAAAAGCCTCAGCGTAGCCCGCTATGCCTGCGTTTTAGAACCGCACACTCAAATCCGCATTCTCAGCGGTTAGTACAGTTATTTACGAAACGATGTACTAAAAGGTATATAGATCACTAATTGGTTGTATACTGGAAATACTATTCCCTGTTATGTTACAGGGAAGGGGAGTTTCAAAGAGAAAAATACCTGGAGTACATTCTCCTGTGCCTAGGTAGGATTGGAGGAAATAATGGAGAAGAAAAGTTTCAGATGCCTCATACTTATATCATCATTTTGGGGTTATCCTGGTAGCCGCATTGCTGACCTGTTTCATTCCGTTAGGAAAGTATGATACAAAAAAGAGATCACCTATACGGTTAATGGATCAGAAAAAACAAGAACCGTTGTAGATCCGGACAGTTTCCAGTATATTCTGGATGAGGACGGCAATAAAGTGACACAGGCGGCACCGATTTTGGTACTGAAGATTTTGGCGGCCGCGGCGGTATCGTCAACTATGTATTTGAAGGTATGACTGCAGGAAGCAGGGCGGCGGAGCCGTAGCCATTATCGCATTTACCCTGGTAGTTGGCGGTGCTTTTGGTATTGTTCTCAGAACCGGTGCTGTTGAAAGGTGGTATCATGCGTGTTATCAGCCTGACAAATGGTAAAGAGATCATCCTGATCCCGATCCTGATCACACTGTTCTCACTTAGGCGGTGCTGTATTTGGAATGGGAGAAGAGGCGATTCCATTTGTTATGATCCTGGTTCCTATGTTCATTGCTATGGGATATGACGCAGTTGTAGGCATCATGTGTAGTTATGTGGCAACACAGATCGGTTTCGGTAGCTCCTGGCAGAACCCATTTGGTCTGGCAGTTGCACAGGGCGTTGCAGGTATCCCTGTTATGTCAGGTGCATGGTTTCGTATTCCGTTATGGATCTTCTTTACTGTTTTAACCATTGTATTTACCATGCGCTATGCAGTAAAGGTTAAAAAGAATCCGACCATGTCTGTTGCATATGAATCTGACCGTGAATACAGAGAAGATTTTAAAAATAATGAAAACGAAGAAAAACCATTTACTTTAGGTCACAAACTGGTTCTTTTAGATATCCTTGTATGTATGATCTGGACTGTTTGGGGCGTTGTAAAAATGGATACTATATTCCTGAGATTGCTTCCCAGTTCTTCGTAATGGGTCTGGTTGCCGGTGTGATCGGACTGATCTTCCGTCTGAATGATATGCACTTAAATGATATCCCGGCAGCATTCAATCAGGGTGCAGCTGATCTGTTAGGTGCAGCAATGTGCGTAGGTATGGCACAGGGTATCATCATTATCTTAGGTGGAACCGATGCTTCCTCCGGAACTGTATTAAACACCATTCTCCACAGCCTATCAGTGGTGCAATGCAGAACTTCCCTCCAGTTGTTTCCGCATGGCTTATGTATGTATTCCAGTCCGTATTTAACTTCTTCGTTGTATCCGGTTCCGGACAGGCAGCACTTACCATGCCGATCATGGCACCTTTGGCGGATCTGGTAGGCGTAGAACGTCAGATAGCAGTTCTTGCGTTCCAGCTGGGTGATGCATTTACAAACTTTATCGTACCTACTTCCGGCTGTCTGTTAGGCGCACTGGCTGCAGCAAAACTGGAGTGGGGGAGTTGGGCAAAGTTCCAGATCAAGTTCCAGGCAGTCCTGGTTGTATTTGCTTCCCTGGCAGTGGTCCTTGGCGTTGTCATCGGACTGTCATAATGTTACAGTTCAACTGTAACGTCATAATTGCCATAACAAAAGCTTAACTTGCTTATCCATTTTACTGAGATTATAATATTCCTTAAACGTCCGCAAAAACGGGGTGTGAAAGGAGTGCAGCAAAATGGAGTTGATGATCATTATTGTTCAGGAACAGGATTATCCAAAGCTTTCAAGTACTTTTATCCACAATCGTGTGATGGCAACGAAGTTTAGTACAGAGGACTGTATCTGAATAAGAAAAATATCACATTGATGGTATGCATTGAAAAAGAGCGGGAGGAGGAGGTCCTGGATTATTTCCGCCAGAGCTGTACAGAACGAATGGAAGAACGTCAGGTTTGTGAATATAATGGAATGACTATGGTAGACATTACCAAAGGCGTAAAAGGTAGGCGGCGCCATTGTATTTTTTCTGGATGTTGACCGGATGATGAAGTTTTAAATTATAAATAGATAGAAGAAATCCATTTTGCGAGGCTGTTGCAGGGTGGATTTTTTTGCGATGTTTGCTGCCGTTTGCTTCATTCGCCCCACTTTTGTTTTTATCTCCCCTGCACTCATTATATAATGTTACCAAAAGGTTGTAAAAACAACGAAAAAAAGCGAAAGACACTGCGAGGAAAAGACACATGGAAGAAGCATTAAGTTGTATTGGGAAGATGCCTATATTTAGTGGGATCAGGAAGAAGAGCTGTATACACTGATCAAATGCTGTGACGGACAGATGGCAGTATTTGAAAAAGACCAGTGGATCTTTCAGGCAGGAGAAGAACTGGGATATATCATGGTTGTTTTAAAGGGACGCCTGGCGATCATTCAGGAAGATTTCTGGCATCAGCAAAAAGAGACGATCCATATTATGCCGGGAGAGATATTTGGTGAAAATTACGCCAGCGCAGGCAGTAAAATATTGCCTGTAAGCATCAAAGCAGCAGAAAAAAGTGAGGTACTGTTTTTAGATTATGAACGTTCCCTTACTTTCTGTACGATGGCATGTCCGTTTCACAGCATGATGGTCCATAACCTGATCAGTATCATGAGTGCAAACAAAGGCCGCGCAGAGGAAAAATTAGAACATATATCCCAGAAAACAACCAGGGATAAACTGCGTTCCTATTTATCCTGTAGAGCTTTACAGGAAGGCAGCTACAGCTTTGATATATTCCATATAACCGTCAGGAACTGGCTGACTATTTAGGCGTAGACCGCAGCGCCATGTCCAGTGAACTGGGAAAAATGAAAGCAGAAGGGATCCTGGAATTTAAGAAAAATCATTTTATATTAAATAAATTAAAATAAGATCGATGCATAAAATACCCCGGAGCGATTGGATCATTCAGATCTCGCTCCGGGGTTTTTTTCATATTCAGATCAATTCAGACCAACTGTATGGCATTTGCCTGACAGTAAAATTACTTCTGGTTATTCTCTTTCTTCATTTCAGCTAACTTCATAGCACGAACCTTTAATGGAAGTCCGAACAGAGTGATGAAACCGTCTGCATCATGGTGGTCGTAAAGGTCACCGGTTGTAAAGGATGCTAAGGACTCGCTGTATAAGGAGTATGGAGAAGTGGTTCCGGCTTTGATGATGTTGCCCTTGTACAGTTTGAATCTTAACTTCACCGGTTACATATTCCTGAGTGGACTCTACGAATGCCTTTACAGCGTCGCAAAGAGGAGTAAACCATTTTCCTTCGTAAACGATCTGAGCCAGCTTATTGCCCATATCCTTCTTAACTTCCATAGTAGCACGGTCAAGAACCAGTTCTTCCAGCTGTTTGTGGGCAGCCATTAAGATGGTTCCGCCTGGAGTTTCATAAACGCCACGGGATTTCATACCTACTACACGGTTCTCAACGATGTCTACAATACCGATACCATGTTTTCCACCCAGCTCATTTCACTTGCGGATAATATCAGAAACTTTCATCTTAACGCCGTTTACGCTGGTAGGAACACCTTTTTCAAAGGTCATAGTAACATATTCATCTTCATCTGGTGCCTGCTCCGGGGTAACACCCATAACCAGCATGTTGGAGAAGTTGGGCTCTAAGGAAGGATCTTCCAGTTCCAGACCTTCGTGGCTTACATGCCAGATGTTGCTGTCACGGCTGTAGCTGTGGCTGTGGTCAAATGGAAGGTCAATGCCGTGCTGCTTGCAGTATTCAATCTCGTCCTCGCGGGACTGCATGGTCCATACATCGGTCATGCGCCAGGGAGCGATGATCTTGATATCCGGAGCCAGAGCTTTAATAGACAGCTCAAAACGGATCTGGTCATTTCCCTTACCGGTAGCACCGTGGCAGATGGCAACAGCGCCTTCTTTACGTGCGAGGTCAACCAGTCTTTTGGCAATAGCCGGACGAGCCATGGAAGTACCTAATAAGTATTCATTTTCATATACTGCATTGGCCTTTACGCAGGGCATAATGTAGTTGTCGCAGAAATCATCCACTAAATCTTCTATGTATAATTTGGATGCTCCTGACAGCTTTGCTCTCTCTTCCAGTCCCTCTAACTCTTTTCCCTGTCCACAGTCGATACAGCAGCAAACAACATCATAGTTGAAATGCTCCTTTAACCACGGAATGATAGCGGTGGTATCCAGACCGCCTGAATATGCTAAAACTACTTTCTCTTTCATCAGTACATCCTCCTGAAAATTGCTTTGATATTTGTTTTTGATTATGTTTTGCTCATAAAGCTTTCATAAATATACAACACAATACAGAAAAATGCAAGCCTAAAAATAGAAAATTTCAAAAGAGTATTGCATATTATGCATTGCAGATGTATAATTATGAAATCTTATACAGAGAAAAAATAAAAAACCTTATGAAAACACACTTTTCAATTAAGGAAAAAGTAACTATAATAAGGTCGCAGGCTTTACATACTGTAGTCTGCTGCAGTTTATAAAAATAATTAAATAATGGAAATATATACAGAGGAGAGTAAAGATATGATAAAAGCAGGTATTATCGGATCTACAGGTTATGCAGGCGGGGAACTGGCAAGGCTGCTGCTGCAGAGAGATGACGTAGAGATCAAATGGTATGGTTCCAGAAGTTATATCGATCAGAAATATGCTTCCATTTACCAGAACATGTTCAAGATTGTAGATGATAAATGTATGGATGATAATATGAAGGAACTGGCTGGGCAGGTGGATGTGATCTTTACTGCAACTCCCCAGGGCCTTTGCTCCACATTAGTAAACGAAGAGATTCTTTCTAAAGTAAAGATCATCGACTTAAGCGCTGACTTTCCGTATTAAAGATGTAGCAGTTTATGAAAAATGGTACAAGCTGACTCACGGATCACCAGAAATATATTAAGGAAGCTGTATACGGACTTCCGGAAGTAAACAGAGATAAGATCAAGAATGCAAGGATCATTGCAAATCCGGGATGTTTCCCCACCTGTTCCTTCTTATCTACATATCCTTTAGTGAAAAGAAGGTCTCATTGATCCAAACACCATTATCATTGATGCAAAATCCGGTACCTCCGGCGCAGGCAGAAGCGCGAAAGTAGACAGCCTTTTCTGCGAGGTCAATGAAAATATCAAGGCATATGGCGTAGCTTCCCACAGACATACACCGGAGATCGAAGAGCAGCTGTCCTATGCAGCAGGAAAGCCGGTTGTGATCAGCTTCACCCTCATCTGGTTCCAATGAACAGAGGCATCCTGGTAACTGCTTATGCTTCCCTTACAAAAAGAAGTGACCTGGGAAGAGGTAAGAGCTGCTTACGATAAATATTATAAAGATGAATATTTTGTACGTGTTCTGGACAAGGACGTAGTTCCTCAGACACGCTGGGTAGAAGGAAGCAACTTTGCAGATGTAAACTTCAAGATCGACCCAAGAACCAACCGCATCGTTATGATGGGCGCAATTGACAATATGGTAAAAGGTGCTGCAGGACAGGCCATCCAGAACATGAACTTACTGTTCGGTCTTCCAGAGAATACAGGATTAAAGCAGATCCCGATGTTCCCATAATAATAGATAAGCAGCCGGAAAGGAATAAAATGGCAGGGACAATGGATATCCTGGTTCGGGAAATGACCATGGAAGATTACGATCAGGTATATAAATTATGGACGAAGATATCAGGCTTCCGTATCCGGAGCATTGATGATTCAAGAGAAGGGGTGGAACGCTTCTTAAAGCGAAATCCGACCACCAGCGTAGTGGCAGTCCAGAACGGGCATATCGTTGGAAATATCCTCTGCGGACATGACGGACGTACCGGCTGTTTCTATCATGTATGTGTGGAAGACGGCTACCGTCATCATGGAATTGGCTACAAAATGGTACGTGCAGCCATCAAGGCCATGCAGAAAGAGGGAGTGAGCAAGATCTCCCTGGTGGCCTTTAAAGACAACCACATTGGAAATGCGTTCTGGCAGGGCATCGGCTGGACAGAGCGTGAAGATTTTAACAGTTATGAGTTTATTTTAAATGAAGAAAATATTATCGGTTTGTAAAGAAAGAGCGCAAAAAAACAAGCGGCGCGAAGCAGAGAAAAACGAAAACAGTTTGCGATAGCAGAAAGAGAGGCGACAGCGCGGGTGTGCGAGTTTGAAAAGAAAGGAATTAAATCATGAACGAAAAGATAAAAGTGATCGAAGGCAGCGTTACCGCAGCCAAGGGCTTTATGGCAGCATCTACAGCAGCAGGCATTAAATACAAAAACCGTCAGGACATGGCGATGATCTACAGTAAAGAACCTTGTAAAAGTGCAGGAACCTTTACCACCAACCTGGTAAAAGCAGCTCCTGTAAAATGGGACAAGAACCAGGTAACAAGCGGCGCTGACGCACAGGCAGTGATCATTAACGCAGGTATTGCAAATGCATGTACCGGTGAAGAAGGAATGGGCTACTGCGCACAGACGGCAAAGGCTGCAGCAGAAACCTTAGGCGTGGCAGCAGACGGCGTTTTAGTTGCTTCTACCGGTGTTATTGGTATGCAGCTTCCTAGTGACAAGATCGCAGCAGGGGTAAAGACTATGGCCCCCCTTCTCGGTGACAGCCTGGAGAAAGGTACAGAAGCATCTAAGGCTATTATGACTACCGATACAAAGAACAAGCAGGTAGCAGTACAGATCGACATGAACGGAACCACCGGTTACTATTGGCGGTATGTGCAAAGGCTCTGGAATGATCCATCCCAAATATGTGTACCATGTTAAGCTTTGTTACTACGGACGCAGCCATCAGCAAAGGAACTGCTTCAGGAAGCATTAAGCGAGGACATTAAAGATACTTACAACATGATCTCTGTAGATGGTGATACTTCTACCAACGATACCGTTCTCCTTCTGGCAAATGGCCTTGCAGGAAACAAGGAAATTACAGAGAAAAATGAAGATTACGCATTATTCTGCGAAGCATTAAACTACATCAACGAAACTCTGGCTAAGAAAATGGCCGGTGACGGAGAAGGCTGCACCGCATTTATTTGAAGTAAAGATCGTAGGCGCACAAACGAAGGATCAGGCGAAAGTTTTAGCAAAGTCTGTTATCACATCCAGCCTGACAAAGGCAGCTATTTTCGGACATGACGCAAACTGGGGCCGTATCCTTTGCGCAATGGGCTACTCAGGGGCACAGTTTGATCCGGAAAAGGTAGATCTGTTCTTTGAAAGTGCAGCTGGCCATATGCAGATCATCAAAGACGGCGTTGCAGTAGATTACAGCGAAGAAGAGGCAACCAGGATCCTTTCTGAGCCGGAAGTTACTGCCATTGCAGACATTAAAATGGGTGATGCCCAGGCAACTGCATGGGGCTGCGACCTGACCTTTGATTATGTAAAGATCAATGCAGATTACCGTTCATAAACAGTTTTGATATAAAAAACACAATAAAAAAGCATCCCGAAATGCTACCCCATGAACATTTGGACGTAAAATCAGGCGCAGAAAAACATTAAATATATCAGGAGGAACCAGACATGAACCTTGAACCAATGCAAAAAGCAGCAGTGCTCATTGAGGCACTGCCATATATTCAGCGTTTTAACCGTAAGATCGTTGTTATAAAATACGGCGGCAGCGCCATGGTAGACGAAGAATTAAAGAAAAAAGTCATCCAGGACGTAGTATTGTTAAATTAGTAGGATTTAAGCCAATTATCGTCCACGGCGGCGGCAAGGAAATCAGCAAATGGGTCGGAAAAGTGGGCATGGAGCCACATTTTATCAATGGCTTGCGTGTAACTGACGAGCCGACCATGGACATAGCAGAGATGGTATTAAATAAAGTAAATAAGAGCCTGGTACAGCTGGTAAATGAGCTGGGCATCAAGGCAGTAGGCATCAGCGGCAAAGACGGCATGATGTTAAAATGCCACAAGAAGCTTTCCAAGGGAGGAGATATCGGCTTTGTAGGGGAAGTAGATGAGGTAGATCCTCAGGTCATTTATGATCTGTTAGAGAAAGATTTTTTCCGATCATCTGTCCCATTGGATATGATGAGAATTTCTTAAGCTATAACATCAACGCAGATGACGCAGCCTGTGCCATTGCAAGAGCTGTAAAAGCAGAAAAGCTGGCTTTTTTAACAGATGTAGAAGGCGTATACAAGGATTTTGAGGATAAGAGTTCCCTTATTTCTGAAATGACCGTAGAAGAGGCCCAGGCCTTTGTAGACAGCGGAAGCTTAGGCGGCGGTATGCTTCCAAAGCTGCAGAACTGTATTGATGCCATTGAAAATGGTGTTTCCAGAGTACATATCTTAGACGGACGTATTCCACACTGCCTGCTTCTGGAGATCTTTACAGATAAAGGTATTGGTACTGCTATTTATAATTCAAAGGAAGATGAGAGGTATTATCATGGCTGATGAGAAAATGATCGATCGGGCAGAACATGTCCTGTATAAAACATATAACCGGTTTCCCTGTAGTATTTGACCATGGAAAAGGTGTAACCTTTGGGATACAGAAGGAAATGAATACCTGGATTTTGGTGCAGGTATTGCAGTTATGGGACTTGGGATACTGTGACGAAGAGTATACAAATGCAGTGAAAGGCCCAGATGGACAAGCTGACCCATATTTCCAATCTGTTTTATAATCCAGCCGTCTATTGAGTGCTGGTCGAAAAGCTGTTGAAGGTATCTGGAATGGATAAAGTATTTTTCACTAACAGCGGTACTGAGGCTATTGAAGGCGCATTAAAGATCGCAAAGAGATATCATTATAATAAACTTCATGAGACCATGGGAGACGGCTGTGATGGCTGTGAGGAAAAAAGAAGTGGATATGACCGGCGAGATTATTGCCATGAACCATTCTTTCCACGGAAGAAGTTAGGTGCTTTGTCTGTAACTGGAAATGCACATTACAGAACTCCGTTTAATCCACTGCTTCCAGGTGTACGTTTTGCCAATTTAATGATCTTGAAAGCGTAAAAGCACAGATTACCGACAAGACCTGCGCTATCATTATGGAGACTATCCAGGGAGAAGGCGGCATTTATCCTGCAACAGAGGAATTTTTAAAGGGTGTCCGTGCACTTTGCGATGAGCACGATCTGCTGCTTATCTTAGATGAGATCCAGTGTGGTATGGGACGTACCGGAAACATGTTTGCATGGCAGAAATACGGCGTAAAACCAGACGTGATGACGGTTGCAAAAGCTTTGGGAAATGGTGTACCTATCGGTGCATTCTTAGCCTGCGGTAATAGCAGCTACTGCTATGGTGCCTGGTGATCACGGAACTACCTATGGCGGAAATCCACTGGTAACAGCTGCAGCAGACGCAGTTTTAGATATCTTTGAAAAACGCCACATTGCAGACCATGTAAAGGAAGTTGGCGCTTATCTGTATGAAAAGCTGGAAGGCTTAAAGGATAAGTATGATGTGGTAAAGACCACCGTGGTGTTGGCCTGATCCAGGGTCTGGAATTTACAGTTCCTGGTAGGTCCGATCGTGTCCAAGGCATTATTAGAGCAGAAGCTGGTGCTCATCAGTGCAGGCGCCAATATTATCCGTTTCGTTCCGCCGCTGATCATTGAAAAGAGCGATGTAGACGAAATGGTTAAGAGACTGGAAGCTGTGATCAAAGAAATGTAGTGAAAAAGTTCTCATTGGTCCAACCAAACATTCCGGTTTGAGATAAAAAATCGCAACAAAATATGGCAAAAATGCACGAATAATGAACTACATAGTTCAGAAAAATACGACAAAATAACAAAAAATACAGTTTTTTCCCCTCCTGATTTCTGGTAGACTTAAGTCAACAGAAAAGACAGGAGGGTTTTTATTATGAAGAAAAAACTTGCATTGTTACTGGCTTGTACCATGGCGTTAAGCCTGACAGCATGTGGCGGTTCCAAACCTGCTGCAACAACAGCAGCTCCGGAGACAACTGCAGCAGCAACCGAAGCAGCCGCAGAAAGCAGCGAAGAGAGCAAAGCTGATGAGAAGACAGAAGCAGCCGGCGGGGATATGGATGCTCTGATCGAAGCAGCTAAGGCTGAAGGCGAATTAACTGTATATGGTTCCTGCGAAGAGGAATACTTATCAGCAGCCTGCCAGAACTTTGAAAAACTCTACGGAATTAAGACAAAATACCAGAGACTTTCTACTTCAGAAGTTTACACCAAGGTTTCTGAAGAAGCAGGAAAGCCTTCAGCAGATGTATGGTTCGGCGGAACAACTGGATCCTTATAATGAGGCAGTTGCAGCTGGTCTGTTGGAACCATATGATGCCATGAATGCAGTAAACCTGATCAGTGATGATTATAAGGATCCTACTAATTGCTGGTACGGAATCTACAAGGGTATTCTGGGCTTCATGGTGAATACAGAAGAGCTGGAGCGTTTAGGTCTGGAAGCGCCCAAGACCTGGGATGATCTGACCAAGGAAGAGTACAAGGGCTGATCATGATGTCCAACCCGAATACCGCTGGTACTGCTAAACTGATCATCAACACCATGATCCAGATGAAGGGCCACGACGAGGCGATGGAATACTTCAAGGCTCTGGACAAGAATATTTCACAGTATACCAAGTCTGGTTCCGGCCCGTCCAAGATGGTTGGCCCTGGCGAGTGTGTAATCGCTATTGGTTTCTTACATGATGGTATTTATCAGATCCTTCAGGGATATGACAACATCCAGCTGATCGTTCCAGAAGACGGAACATCCTTCGAAGTTGGTGCAACCGCTATCTTTAAAGGGCGCTTCTCATCCAAATGCAGCAAAACTGTGGATCGAGTATGCATTATCTCCTGACTGTGTAGACCATGCAAAAGAGAATGGTTCTTATCAGTTCCTGGTATTAAAGAACGCAACTCAGCCAGAAGAAGCTGAAAAGTTCGGTCTGGATATGACCAATACCATTGACTATGACTTTGAAGATGCAAAAGAGAACAGTGCTAAGTATGTAGAAGACTTCTTCGAAGCATTAGGAAGCACATCTGAAGGCGCTGACTCCAGCCGTTTCTTAACTGAGTAATCAAATAATAGAGGACTGCAAAAGTCATTCTTAAAAAGAAAGTAAAGCTTATATAAAGTAAGCTAAGCAGAAAATGCTGCGTAATGGAATAAACATTGCGCAGCATTTTCAAATCAAAGGTATACTAAAAATTCATAGTTTATAAAAGGGGGTCTCGCAATGGCCGGAAAACAAAGTGCACAGCTGGAACGGAAGAAATTTTTTGCTGACCCGATCATGGTCTCAATGATTGTTGTCCTTCTGGTTTTTTTGGCGCTGTTTATTCTGTATCCGCTGTTAATGCTGTTAGTAGACAGCTTTTATGCAGAGGGAACCATTACACTGGATGTATTTAAGCGTGTTTTAAATCTGGAACGTTTCCGCAATGCGTTTAAAAACACACTGACACTTGGATTTATCGTAGGTTTTGCTTCTACAGCCATTGGTTTATTATTTGCTTATGTAGAAGTATATGTTAAATTGAAAACAAAGATACTGGAAAAGTTATTTGGTCTGGTATCTATGCTTCCTGTTGTATCTCCGCCATTCGTACTGTCTCTGTCCATGATCATGCTGTTCGGACGAAGCGGTATCATTACCCGTTCCCTTTTAGGTATCTACGACTCTAATATTTACGGACTGTTAGGGCATCTCCGTTGTCAGACACTTACATTTTTCCCTGTATGTTATCTGATGTTAAAGGGACTGTTAAAGAACATTGACCCGTCACTGGAAGAAGCGACCAGAGATATGGGAGCTACCCGTTGGAAAGTATTCACAAGCGTAACTTTCCCACTTCTGCTTCCAGGTCTTGGAAATGCATTCCTGGTAACCTTTATTGAGTCTGTAGCAGACTTTGCAAACCCAATGCTGATCGGTGGTTCCTACGATACTCTGGCAACTACCATTTATCTGCAGGTAACAGGTGCTTACGACTCCACAGGTGCAGCAGCCATGTCTGTGGTCCTGCTTTCACTGACTGTTATTCTGTTCCTGATCCAGAAATATTACCTGGAGAAGAAAACAGCAGCTACTCTTACTGGTAAAGCTTCCCGTATGAGAATGCTTATCGAAGATAAGAGCGTAACCGTTCCGCTGACTATTTTCTGCGGCGTGGTAGCAGCTTTCGTACTTTTAATGTACATCATGGTTCCTTTCGGCGCACTGTTCACCCTTTGGGGAAGAGTTTACAGCTTAAGCCTTAAATGGTTCCAGTACATGTTTAAGACCAGCGGACTGAAGGCATTTAAAGACTCCTTCGTACTGTCCCTGATCGCAGCTCCTCTTACTGCGTTCTTATCCATGGTCATTTCCTACCTGGTTGTTAAGAAGCGCTTTAAAGGAAGAAACTTCATTGAATTCGTATCTATGTTAGCAATGGCAGTACCTGGTACTGTTCTTGGTATCGGATATATCCGTGGTTATGCAAATGGTCTGTTCCGAAGCGGCTTTATGAGCGGCCTTTATGGAACCGGTGCTATCCTGATCATTGTGTTCATCGTGCGAAGCCTTCCCACCGGCACGAGAAGCGGAATCTCCGCCCTGCGCCAGATCGATAAATCCATCGAGGAGTCTGCCTACGACATGGGTGCAAATTCAGCAAGAGTATTTATGACCGTTACATTACCCCTTATCAAGGATTCCTTCTTCAGCGGCCTGGTAACTGCGTTTGTCCGCAGTATTACCGCTATTTCAGCCATCATCCTGTTAGTAACTCCTGACTTCCTGCTGATCACCTGTCAGATCAACGAGCAGGCGGAGAAAGGAAACTACGGCGTGGCCTGCGCTTACGCTACGGTACTGATTATCATCACCTACGGTGCGGTATTGATTATGAACACGCTGATGAAATTCTTCGGGCGTCAGCAGAAAAATCAAAACGGAGGAATAGGTTATGGAAAAGCAGAAAAAAGGTGTTCGTCTGGAACATATTTCTAAAATATATAATGATCCTAAAACAGGAAAGGAGTTCTATGCAGTCCAGGATACCACCCTGGATATTGAACCAGGTACATTTGTTACCTTACTGGGACCTTCCGGCTGCGGAAAAACGACTACACTGCGTATGATCGCAGGTTTTGAAAGCCCCGATGAAGGCGAGATCTACTTAGGTGATGAGGCCATCAACAGCCTGACACCAAATAAACGTGACACAGCAATGGTATTCCAGAGCTATGCCCTGCTGCCACATTATAATGTATTTGATAACGTAGCTTACGGCTTAAAGATCCGCAAGGTGCCTAAGGAAGAGATCAAAGAGAGAGTTTTAAACATCCTGAAGCTGGTAGAAATGGATGGAATGGAATCACGTATGACCAACCAGCTTTCCGGTGGACAGCAGCAGCGAGTTGCTCTGGCCCGGGCTCTGGTCATTGAACCAAGTGTTTTGCTTTTTGATGAGCCTTTAAGTAACCTGGATGCAAAGCTGCGTGTGACCATGCGTACTGAGATCCGTAAGATCCAGCAGAAGGTGGGAATTACTGCTATCTACGTAACCCATGACCAGTCAGAGGCAATGAGTATTTCTGATAAGATCATTATTATGAGCAAGGGTAAAGTAGAGCAGATTGGTACTCCAAGAGAGATCTACTATCATCCAAAGAGCCGTTTCGTAGCAGACTTTATTGGTGAAGCCAACTTCTTAAAGGCAAAAGTTAAGTCTGCTGAATGGAGAAAAGGCTGTGATCGATGTAATCGGTGAAGAGATCGAAGTCAACAACTATGGTGAGAAGGCTGCCGGTGAGGAAGCAAGCCTGGTTCTCCGTCCGGAAGCAGTTGTTCTTTCTGAAAAAGGACTTCTGGAAGGAACTGTTACACTGTCAACCTTCATGGGTTCCTATCAGTATTATCAGGTAATGGTAGGTGATATGGAGATCCAGATCACAGACTACAATCCTGTAAACCGCCGGATCTATGAAGTAGGTGAAAAGGCATATCTGGACTTTGATCCTCATGGTGTTTATATCCTGTAAGAGCAGTTGTTTTGTAAAGAGTATACAAGTGACTTGTAAAAGCGTATCCAGAAAAGAAAAAAGCTTTGGATACGCTTTTTTACGGTTATACGCATTTGCGTGCAGGCACGAAGACCCTATAGCCGCCTGACAATGCTTTTATAGTAAAAAATGATAAATCTGATAAATATTAAAACAGATGGTTTTTCTGTATAATAAGAACTATCAAAGAAATATAAAGGCACAGTTAAATTTTTATAAAGAAACAGCGAGAAAGACTCGAGAGGACATAAATCTGAAAAGGAGAAAAGTATGTATTACGTTGATGAATATAAGGCAGACAGAAACCGATATGAGACTATGCAGTACAATCGCTGCGGAAAAAAGCGGCCTGAAACTTCCTGTAGTGTCTTTGGGATTGTGGCACAATTTCGGTTCTAAAGATAATTATGACATGATGAAGACCCTTTGCTTTACCGCTTTTGATAACGGCATCACTCATTTTGATCTGGCAAATAACTATGGCCCGATCTACGGATCTGCAGAGGAAAACTTTGGACGGATCATGCGTGATTTTTTACGTCCATACAGAAATGAACTGATCATTAGTACTAAAGCCGGATATGACATGTGGGATGGCCCTTACGGAAACTGGGGTTCCAGAAAATATCTCATTGCCAGTCTGGATGAGTCTTTAAAGAGAATGCAGTTAGACTATGTGGATATTTTCTACCATCACAGAATGGATCCGGAAACACCATTAGAGGAAACGATCCTGGCTTTAGATCAGATCGTCCGCTCCGGAAAAGCACTTGTATGCAGGAATTTCCAATTATGACGGGGAACATGCAAAGAAGGCATTAGAGATCGCAAAGAGATCCACTTACCGCTGATCATCAATCAGAACCGTTACAACATCTTTTGATCGTACAGTGGAGAAAAATGGCTTAAAAGATTATGCACGTGAGTCAGGAATGGGTCTGATCTGTTTTAGCCTCTGGCGCAGGGAATGTTATCAGAAAAAATACATTAACGGTATCCCAGCTGACAGCCGTGTGGCAAGAGACGGAAGATTTCTCCATGCATCAGACATTACTCCGGAAAAGATGGTTGTATACAGCCCCAAAACAGCGATGTTACATTTTGGATTTTATTAACCCAGATCGTATCTGAATTTGAGTCCCAGACAGGAATTCCAATAATGTACAGGTGCGTACCGGGGGAACCATACAAGGAGAACTTTTAAAGATGGGCGAAAGAAGGGGACGAGCCGGTATGTGATGTGTGCTAGGGGCGGTTCTCTATATACAGCAGGGTAGCAGGAAAAGACATATTTGAGCCTTATATCAGTGAAAATGAAGAGTATGTCCGGGAAGAATTTAAAAATAAAGAGGAAATATGACCCGGTTTACAGATATTCCCAGTGTGCTTATGGTCAATACTAATCTTCTTGGTGGTATGAAGATCCAGGGATATGAAGATCTGCTGGATGAACGGTTAAAGGGAAAGATCGCCATGTGCGACCCGTCCACTTCTTCATCTGCCAGTGAGCATCTGATCAACATGCTTTATGCTATGGGAGATGGTGATCCGGAAAAAGGCTGGGATTATGTGGAAAAATTTTGTAAAAATCTGGATGGCATGCTTTTAAAAAAGCTCATCAGAGGTATACCAGGGAGTAGCAGAGGGGCGATACAGCAGGGCTTACCTTTGAAGAAGGCGGTGCCGGTTATGTGTCAAAGGGCGCCTGTAAAGCTGGTTTACATGAAAGAGGGAGTTATTTCTACTCCGGATGTGGTATGTATCGTAAAAGGAAGCAAACATAAAAAAGAGGCAGAGGAATATGTGGATTTTGTGACAGGAAAAGCAGCCCAGACTGTGATCGCTGACAGTTTAGACCGCCGGTCTGTGCGGAAGGATGTGGAAGCAGCGGCTTATCTGCCAGATAAAGAGGAGATTCATATGATCACAGCGGATGAAGCACTGGTCAATGAAAAGAAGGAAGCAGTGGCAGAACAGGTTTGTAGATATTTTCAGGGAGGTGTCCGGGAAATGAAACGGGAACGTTATTTTCAGGATGAGTTATGGCGGATGTTTGCCATTTATGCCATCCTTCCAGCAGTGCTGTTTACATTTTTCTGCGGGATTCTTTTTTATGGCAGTTCTGCTTCATGGGAAGAACGGGCCAACAGGGACTATCTGGCTTATGTGACTGGACGGGTAAAACAGACAGTGGAAAGCTGTGAACAGGGAATTGAAACTCTGGCAGAACTTCCACAGGCAGTATCAGGCCCAGGTTATGTGTTGGAGCGAAACCGCATTTTCCAGATCTTTTATGGGATCTCTGAACAGGCGGGATATGAACCGGAACTGTATTTAGTAGACCAGGAGGAAGGCTGCTTTTATCGAATAAAGAGAAACTGCCCTCTTATCTTAACAAGAGACAGGAAGTAGAGTGGGGATTTATGCAGCTATGGATGCCAGACCGGGACAAACGGCCTTCCGGCTGATGAATGGCTGGGACAGCGGGGCAAGTACAGCTGTTTTCGGGCGCTGGGTAGGTTCAGAAGATGGAAACGGACGTTATATCATTCTTGCAGTTCCGGGCAAGCGGGCTTTTAAGGACCCTTGCCCGGTCAGGAGAACAGGTGGCAGTGACAGACCGCTATGGCTGGGCGTATTTTTGCAATAATGGCCTGTTCCTTACAGACAGCAATCAGGTACGGCCGGCAGTAAAAGAAGCAGGAGCTTATATGCGTCTTGGATCAGAAGATTTATTTTACATCGAAAAACAGCTTGGAAAATGGCTATTTCTCTATATATGTTATGTCTGATGTGCAAAATGTGCTTACATCCCTGATATTTGCCGGTATACTGGTAGCAGTGGCTCTGCTTATTATGACTGCCTGGGTATTGTTCCAGTCCAGCAGGTGACAGAGCGAAAAAACAGAAGATCTATATAAGCTGTTAGATGGAATGGAGCTTGCCAGACAGGGAAATCTGGAGCATACGGGAACTATTGACCGTGACAATGAGTTTAAGATGATTGCAGATGCTTATAACGAAACCATTACCAGTCTGAAAGAGCAGATGGAAAATAACCGGAAAATGACGGAGCTTCTGGCTCTGGCCCAGACCAAGCAGCTGGAATCCCAGTTTAACCCACATTTTCTCTATAATACACTGGAAAATATCAGGTATATGTGCAGGCTGGAGCCGGAAACTGCTGAGAACGAATGGTATTTTCACTGTCAAAACTGCTGCGATACAGTCTGGACGGCAGCAGAGAGCAGGTAACTCTGGAAGAGGATCTGGGACATTTAAACAATTACCTTTCAATCCTGGAAATGCGGTTTGGAAGCAGGTTTGAATATAAGATCAATGTTGCGCCGGAGTGTATGCAATGTCTGATCCCAAAGCTGGTGTTGCAGCCTATGATCGAAAATTCTGTAAAATATGGCTTTGGCAATCAGTTAAATCTTCATGTAGAGTTAAAGGCATACATCCATGAGGAAAAACTGATGATGATCTGCCGGGATGACGGAGTGGGAATGAGTGCCACAATGGTTGAAAAACTGTGCTCTTATGGACAGGAAAGAAGCACCAGGCAAACATTCCGGACTTTACAATATACACCGCAGGATCCAGCTTCTCTATGGATATCCTTATGGTGTGGAAATACGCAGCCTGGAAGGCCATGGAACCACTTTGGTAGTCACACTTCCGGCAGTAGATGTGCATTCAGTACAGGGGGATAATAACGATGCTTCGGGTAATGATAGTGGAAGATGAGGACATGATACGAAAGGGTCTTGTATTTACCATAGACTGGCTTTACATGGACTGCGTGGTAGTAGCAGAAGGCTTCCAATGGACAGGAAGGCTATGAACGTATCCTGGAGTACAAGCCGGATGTGGTGATCGCTGATATCTGTATGCCTTTTATGGATGGCATTGAAATGATACAGAAGGCATCGGAAAAAGTAAAGTTTAAAAGCATTCTTCTTACCAGCTATGCAGAGTTTGACTATGCCAGAAGAGCTATTGAGGCCAGAGTCTGTGAGTATCTGTTAAAGCCGGTAGATGAAGAAAAGCTGGCCCAGATCATGAAAAAACTGGGAGAAGAGATCACCAGCGTGCGTCAGGTAGAATATGCCATGGAACAGGCAGGAGTTAGAAGTCGGCAACCTGAACCTGGAATACTATATGAAGCTGGACCGCTCGGAAAATGGGTATGTTTCAAAGCTGATAGAAGCTATTAAGACCCGGTATGGGGAGAAGCTGAGCATTGAGTCTATTTCCGAGGAAATGGGAGTCAGCGCCAGCTATTTAAGCCGTAAGTTTAAAGAGATCACAGGACAGACCTTCCTTGATTTCCTGAACAAATACCGGGTACAGCAGGCGATCACCCTGTTAAACACCAAAGAATACCGGATCAGTGAGATCTCAGAAGCAGTGGGATTTTCCGATTATAAACATTTCTGCTCTGTATTTAAGAAATATACCTTAAAATCACCTACAAAATTTGTAAAGGGAGGCTGACGTATTCATCAGTCTCCCTGTTTTTATCTTATCTTTGTCTTTATTTTTCTTTTTTGCTCTTCTTTTTATTCTTTTTATCGCTTTTTTCCGTTTTGTCACTTTTATCCGGCTTTTCACTTTTGGTGACTTTTTTAAAAGGAACCGGGATGGTCTGATCCGGCTCTGGGTCAGGCAAATTCTGTTCTTCTCCGCCATCGGGGATATAGGTTACAATATCTTCAATGCGGCAGGAGAGCAGGCGGCACAGAGTATCCAGTGTCTGTGTAGAAACAGTCATATTATTTTTCAGCCGTCCGATCTGTCCGGCACTGAATTTCTCACGTTTGATCAGATGATACTGGGTAATGCCCCGCTTTTCATTGTTTCCCATAAACGTTGGTAAGTGATCATGGTAAGCCTCCTATTCTTTTTCCTGCTCCTATTCCTTTGTTACAGCAGCTTCCAACAGTTCCTGCGCCTCTTCGGTTGCATTGGAACTTCCCAGTTCTTCTAATTTAAACTTTCAAGTTCTTCTTCCACTGCTGTCCGGATCTCGTCTTCCTGTTCCGGATCCATATTTGGAAGATCGCTTAAGGTACCAATGCCGAAGCGGCGCATAAATTCTTCCGTAGTGGCGAAGAGCGCCGGACGTCCCGGTGCATCCAAACGGCCTGCCTCATAAACCAGGTTGTATTCCACCAGACGGTTGACTGCGTGGTCCGATTTGACGCCGCGGATCTTCTCAATCTCCAGCTTGGTCACAGGCTGACGGTAGGCAATGATGGAAAGTGTCTCTAAAACAATATCAGAAAGCACCTGCTTTTTAGGGGCAGAGGCAATACGGATCAGGTTGGAGTAGTATTTTGACTGGGTACACATCTGGTAGCTGTCTTCTAACTGTAAGATTTCCATGCCATGTTTGCCGGTCTGATAGCGTTTCATCAGCCGTTCCACCGCTGCTTTTGCTGTTTCTTTATCCTGTCCGATGGCAGTAGCCAGCTGTTTTAATTCTACGGCGCTGCCCATGGTAAACAGGACGGCTTCAATAACGGCTTCCTGGTCTTTTCGTTGGTTACAGGTGTATTGTCTATGGTTAATTCTTCCAATTTATGTCCTCCTGGGGCAGATATCTGTTGTGTGGCAGCCGGGGATTGCGGCGCTACACAAGGTCGCTTACCTGCTCTAAGTTTAAGTCTTCTTCCGGACCTTCCGGTTCTAAGGTTTCAATATCCATTTCACCAAAGTTTCTTCCTGGTTTAGATGGATCTTTCCAATCTTCATTAATTCAAGGACCGCTAAAAATGTGAACGACTACTTCCAGTTTATCCGTCTGTTTCTCAAGAAGCTGGCGGAAACTGAAACGGCGGGCTTTTCTTGCATAATCCATAACAGAGGTGATCTTCTGTTCCAGACTGACCGGTTCCCGGTGAATGGTGCCGAATTTGCTTCGTATGGGATCGGCTTTTGTATTCCTTGCGCTTCATTACCTGCTCAAAGATACGCTGTAATTTTGCAAGGGTAAGACCATCAAGAGTTCATCTAAATCTGTAGGCGGCCGGTATTTAGCTACTTCCGGCGGAAGAGAGGAGATGCCTTTGTAAAAATGACCGGCAGCGTTTTCCTCACGGTCTGCCAGTTCTTCTGCCAGTATCTTATAGCGTTTATATTCTCACAGGCGGGCTAGCAGCTCTGCACGGGGATCCACTTCTTCTCCTTCTTCATCCACCTCTTTTGGAAGGAGCATTTTTGCTTTAATATCTAACAGTGTGGCTGCCATAACAAGGAATTCGCTGACGAGGTTTAAGTCTTCCCGTTCCATGTTACGCACATATTCCAGATACTGGGCGGTGATCTCTACAATGGGAATATCGTAGATATCCACTTTATTTTTCTCAATCAAATGAAGGAGCAGATCCAGAGGACCTTCAAAATGCTCCAGTTTATAGGTAATGGTTTCCATTTTATAATATCCTTTTAGGGTGGGCTTTTTTCAACAGCTTCCCTCTTTTGGGTGACAGATGCGGATCACTAAAAGCTGTGGCCGGTTGTTTAAACGTATGTTGATGGAATGGGTCCCCAGACCGCGGCTTACAGCCATATAATGTCCCTGGTCTTCAAAAATTCCGGCACACCAGGGGAGAAAAAACTGATACTGGGGAGTCATTACACCACCAAGTCCTGGAAGGCGGATGGTTCCTCCGTGAAAATGGCCTGACAGGGTAAGATCAGCGCCCCATTTTGCACAGGCATCGAAATATAAAGGAGAGTGGGCTAACAGGATCTGGAAATGATCCGGGTCCGGGTTTTCCACTTTTTTTCTATATAATCAGAAGGCATGGAAGGAAGAGGATGGAACAATGCTTTTCTATAAAATGGATGATCCAGATCCAGTCCTGTTATTTCTATCTCATGGTCAAATAAGGCAGACTGGTCTTTCAGGCAGATAGCCCCTGCTTTTTTTAATTCCTTCCGGTATTGGCTTCCGGATACACCATAAGTTTCCGGCTCCCAGTCGATCCGGTTTTCATGATTTCCTTCCCCACAGTAAACAGGATAGCGGGTGGCAAGTTCTTTTATAAGGGAAAGGGCATGCCTGGTCTTTGCATGTTTTCCTTTGTGACAATAAGATCGCCGCCGTTTAAGATAGCATCCGGCCGTATTTTATCAATAGCCCGGATCAGTTTTTCATTTTCCGGTCCAAATGTGTTTTCATGGAGATCGGACAGAAAAATAAAGGTACGGTCTTTGGATACTTTGTCACTATAAAGGTTCATTTCCTCCACAGACAGAGCCTTTTTTCATATTCTGATCTGCCAAGGCATATGGCAGCAGCTGCTGCAGGCGGTAGCAGTCAGATGAGGTGATCAGCATGTTGTCTCCTTACTCGTTTTTTGTTTTGCTCAGTAAACTCACAAACCCCGCGCTATCGCGCTCCACTGTCTGCTATCGCAGACGGTTTGCTCATTACATTATATCTTTTATAGTTATTATTTTCAAGAAAATAGTGAAAACGTGGGTCTTGACGGACGGAAACAGGCATGATACGATAACATACGCGAGAAAAGATATATAGTATATAAAAGATAAATGAAACACAATATATAGTATACAAGCAAAAAAACAGACAGGAAAGGTGAAAGAATGGACTGCAGTAAGATAAAGGTTGTAAAAAAGACGGTACCAGGGAAGATTTTAATGTGCAGAAGGTGCTTTCTGCTATCAGCAAGTCAGCAGAGAGAGCCATGATCACATTTTCAAGGGCAGAGCGGAATTTTATCTGTGAATTTGTGGAAGAAAAGGCAGAGGAGATGGACCAGGAACTGATCCCCATCGCTCAGATGCACAACATTGTGGAAGGAGCGCTGGATAAGGTCAATCCTCTGGTTGCCAAAAGTTACCGGGACTACCGCAATTATAAGCAGGATTTTGTGCGGATGCTGGATGATGTATACAAGAAAAAGCCAGTCCATTATGTACATTGGAGATAAGGAAAACAGCAATACAGACAGTGCTCTGGTTTCCACCAAGCGCAGCCTGATCTTTAATGAGCTGAATAAATCTCTTTACCAGAAGTTTTTATGACAGTAGAAGAGTTGCAGGCATGCAGAGAAGGTTATATTTACATTCATGATATGTCTGCAAGAAGAGATACTATGAACTGCTGTCTCTTTGATGTAAAATCTGTGCTTACCGGCGGTTTTGAAATGGGAAATCTGTGGTACAATGAGCCGAAAACACTGGATGTAGCCTTTGACGTGATCGGTGATATTGTTTTAAGTGCAGCCAGCCAGCAGTATGGCGGTTTTACAGTGCCAAGTGTGGAGAATATCCTGGCGCCTTATGCAGAAAAGTCTTATGCAAAATATCTTGAAAAGATACAGAAAATTGGGATTGCCGGAAGAAAAAGTAGAAGAAGTTGCCTGGGCAGATGTACAAAGAGATATGGAACAGGGATTTCAGGCATGGGAATACAAGTTTAACTCCGTTTCTTCCAGCCGCGGTGACTATCCGTTTATCACAATGACTGCAGGTACAGGAACCAGCCGTTTTGCAAAAATGGCGACCATGACCATGTTAAAAGTGCGAAAAGGCGGACAGGGAAAAGCATGCCACAAAAAAACCGGTACTGTTCCCGAAGATCGTATTTCTTTATGATGAAAACTGCATGGACCAGGCGGTGAGTTAGAGGATGTATTTGAGGCAGGCATTGACTGCTCCAGCAAGACCATGTATCGGACTGGCTTTCCCTTACAGGAGAAGGCTATATTGCCAGCATGTACAAAAAAATACGGAAAGATCATCTCTCCAATGGGCTGTCGTGCGTTCCTGTCACCGTGGTATGAAAGAGGGGGCATGCATCCGGCAGATGAAAAGACGAGCCCGTATTTGAAGGACGTTTCAATATCGGTGCAGTCAGCCTTCATCTTCCAATGATCCTGGCAAAGCAAGACAGGAAAACCGTGATTTTTATGAGGTTTTAGATTACTATCTGGAACTGATCAGAAGGATCCATATCCGTACCTATGCATATCTTAGGTGAGATGAAAGCTTCTACCAATCCGCTGGCATACTGTGAAGGCGGATTTTACGGCGGCCATTTAGGTCTTCACGACAAAATAAAACCATTATTAAAAACTGCTACTGCTTCCTTTGGTATTACAGCGTTTAATGAGCTGCAGCAATTATATAATAAGAAATCCCTAGGTAGAGGATGGTCAGTTTGCACTGGAGGTTCTTGGAGCATATCAATAAAAAATCGATGAGTTTAAAGGAAGAAGACGGCAATCTCTATGCCATCTATGCAACACCGGCAGAGAACCTTTGCGGCCTGCAGGTAAAGCAGTTCCGTAAAAAATACGGCATTATTGAAAATGTATCTGACAGAGAGTATGTAAGCAACGGCTTCCACTGCCACGTAACCGAAGATATCACCCCGATTGAAAAACAGGATCTGGAATACCGTTTCTGGGAATTAAGCAACGGCGGTAAGATCCAGTATGTAAAATACCCCATAAGCTACAATAAAGAAGCCATCCGCACATTAGTGCGCAGAGCCATGAGAATGGGATTTTACGAAGGCGTAAACCTGTCACTGGCTTACTGTGATGACTGCGGCCACGAAGAACTGGAAATGGATGTCTGCCCGGCCTGCGGCAGCAAAAACCTGACGAAGATCGACAGAATGAATGGATATTTAAGTTATTCAAGGGTAAAAGGCGATACAAGACTAAATGAATCCAAGATGGCCGAGATAGCAGAGAGAGTAAGCATGTGATGAACGCAGAAGAAAAAACAAGCGCCGCCGAAAAGCGGCATTTGTTTTTCCTTTGCGTTTAACGAACGCAAACGTCTGCGATAGCAGACAGTGGAGCGCGTCAGCGTGGGAATCTGTGAGTGGACGGAATTTATTCCGTTTGCGATGGACAGTTTCCATCAGTGTCTTTATACATCAGACCGTACACGAACAAAAGTACAAAAAAAAGACATTCAAAAATTTCGGCTTCTTTTTTCTTTTTCTTCCTTTTCTTTCTGTAAGACCCATCCACCAGACCTTCCAGATAAGATTCTGCCCGGATCTTATTAGACGGACCAAGCTGGTTATAAAGGTTCAAGTACATATTTCTGTTGTTTGTTTAAAATCGCCTGACTGCCCTCTGTGCTGTAAAATTCGCTCATGGAGATACCAAAACCTGGCATATATGACGGATAGTAGGAATACTGGGCACAGTGGTTCGGCGGAAAAGATTTCCTATGCTGTTTGGGGAAATATCCATTTCCTTTGCAAGGCGGTAGTGGCTCCATCCACGATCATTACACAGCTCCTCTATGCGATCCAGTTCAAAACTCATAATCCATATCTCCTTCTGTCAAAAAGTACGATTATATTATTATTTTATCCCAGTAACACAAAAAAACATTAGCTTGAAAAAGAGTGTATAAATTATGAATTAAATAATTCATAAGAGACTAGAAAAAGAGAATGGAAAAATATGATTTCTGGTATTGGCAAAAATCAAGTGGAAAATTCCCTAGATTATGATAAACTGATACAAGCAGTATACATTGAAAAGCGTGCAAAGCAAGTAAAGCCTGCAAATGAAAAATGGAGGCGGGACAGATGAAAAAGTTTTTAGAAGATTTTAAAAAGTTTGCCTTAAAGGGCAACATGATCGACCTGGCTGTAGGTATGATCATTGGCAGTGCATTTACATCTATAGTCAGTTCACTGGTCAATGATATTTTTATGCCGGTATTAAGTATTTTCACTGGAAAATCGATTTTTCAAACATGTTTATTGCCTTAGACGGCAACAAATATCCTACACTGGCAGCAGCCAATGAAGTGACAGCAACTATTAATTACGGTGCATTTATCACGCAGACGATCAACTTTTACTGATGGCTTTTGTTGTATTTATGGTTATCAAAGGGATCAACAAACTGGAAAAAATGAAAAGCTCCGGAAGCACCAAAGGCACCTACAGAGAAAAGAATGCCCATATTGCAAGAGCATGATTCCTATTAAGGCAGTTCGGTGTCCACACTGTACATCTGAACTGGAGAAATAAAATATGCGTTACCACAACATAACGAAAGACGATATGCTTAACGGAGAGGGGCTGCGGACTGTGCTTTGGGTGGCAGGCTGCAGCCACAACTGTCCTCAGTGCCATAATCCTGTTACCTGGGATATTAATGGCGGACTGGTTTTTTGATGAGCAGGCAAAGAAGAATTATTTGAAGAACTGAAAAAGACTATGTTTCCGGTGTGACTTTCAGCGGCGGCGATCCCTTTCATCTGGAAAAAACAGGGAAGAGATCGGGGCACTTGCAAAAGAGATCCGGGAAAAATTTCCAAATAAGACAATCTGGCTGTATACCGGTTATGAATGGGAAGAGATCTGCCATCTGTCATTTCTTTCCAATATAGATGTGATCGTAGACGGAAATTTAAGATAGAAGAAAAAGACAACAGCCTTCACTGGAAAGGCAGCGCAAACCAGCGTGTGATCGATGTAAAAGCATCCCTTCGCGCAGGAGAGGTCCGTCTTTACCAGGAGTAATGAAAAAGAAGACTAAAGCAAAGCATAGAAAGACAGGAGTAAACACACACATGGAAAGAATTGCAAAATTTCATAAAGTAAGTTATGAACAGTTTGAAGGTGACTGGAAAGATACCTTCGGTCCCATTGAAACAGAAGAGATCAAAAGAATTTATGAAGGGATCCGTCTGCCTGCAAGGGCAACTGCAGGATCCGCAGGTTATGATTTTTATACACCGGTAGCTGTGACCATCCGTCCGGGTGAGATCGTTAAGATCCCTACAGGCATCCGTGCAGAGATGAATGAGGGCTGGGTACTTGCTGTATTTCCCAAGAAGCAGCCTGGGATTTAAGTACCGTCTACAGTTAAATAATACAGTTGGCATCATTGACAGTGACTATTTCTTCTCTGACAATGAAGGTCACATTTTCGTAAAGCTGACCAATGATACAAAGGAAGACAAGACTGTAGAACTGGCAGAAGGTGCAGGTTTTGCACAGGGGATCTTCCTGCCATTTGGCATTACAGAAGATGATGACTGCACAGAAGCAAGAAATGGCGGTTTCGGCAGTACAGACAGCAGGAAAAAAAGATATCATGGCAGGTTAGTGAGGAATAAAAGAAGCAGGAGAAATTATGGGAAACAGACCTGTAAACAGAAGAAGGAGAACGTACCGGAGGAAGATATTACAGAGGAAGCAGCAGGTCAGACACCTTAAGAAGGCGCAGAAGGAAACAGGCGCCTGAAAAATGTTTTTCTTGGACTTTGTCTGTATTGTTTTAGTGGTCCTTAGTTATTTTTGGAGCTGTAAAGCTGGTGGGAAAGATTTGCCGGTCCCGGAAAGACAAGCTGAGAAAAGAGGGAATTGAAAAGTTAAATTCCGGGGATCCGGAAGGGGCTATAGTGGCAGATCTGGATGCTGCTTTGGAAAAGGCTGGAAATAAGTCAAATAAGCCCTCGGGATTTAATGCAGATGTGCTGTGGTACCGTGCAGAGGCGGAAATGCTTCTGGCAGACTATGAGGCAGCTTCCCACACCTATGACCTGGTAGCAGAGCAGGGCGGAGATAAGATCTCCAGCCTGTATATGAAGGCGGTCTGCGCAGGAAAGTTAGAGGACAAGGATCAGGCAGTTTCTTATTACAGAGAAGCACTGGGAATGGAAAAAGAAGGCGTCCGTTCACGGGATATGAAGAGGCACTGATCGCTGCAGGTTCTGCCTGCGTAAAGGCACAGGACTCTGAAACAGCAAAAAGTCTTTATGAAGAGGCATTAAACAGTGGAAAAACGGGAGAAAAACTGGAAAGCAGGATTTATAATCAGCTGGGTCTATGCCAGATGGCTGAAGAGGATTATGAAACAGCTGCTGATACGTTTGACAAGGGATATAATGCCCTGATCACCGGATATAAAGCAGGAACCGGGGCAGAACTGGATCAGGCAGCTGCTGCGATCCCGGAAAGAAGATATCCAGGGACTTACACTTTTAAAAGAACTGGCTTATAACAAGGCAGTCTGCCTGGAATACAGACAGACAGTACCGTCAGGCACAGGCAGAATTTGAGACTTATATCAAGGTATTTGGGGATGATGAAGACGCCCAGCATGAGATCGACTTTTTAAAGACCAGACAGGAGGAATCATAAACCGGTGATTGATTTAAGTAAACTGGAAGAACGGGTCATACTGGCAGCGGTAAGCACCAGTGAGACAGATCAGGCAGAAAGCTCTCTGGATGAGTTAAAAGAACTGGCAGATACTGCCGGGGCAAAGACTGTAGGCCGTGTGATCCAGAACCGGGAAAGCGTTCATCCGGGAACCTATCTGGGAAAAGGAAAACTGCAGGAACTGCGGAGATGCTTTACGAAACAGGGGCTACAGGCGTGATCTGTGACGATGAACTTTCCCCTGCACAGCTCAAAAATCTGGAAGATATACTGGATACAAAGGTGATGGACCGTACCATGGTCATCCTGGATATCTTTGCAGCCAGAGCCAATACAAGGGAAAAGATCCAGGTAGAACTGGCCCAGCTGAAATACCGGGCCATTCGTCTGGTAGGAATGCGTTCCTCGCTTTCAAGACTGGGTGGTGGTATCGGTACAAGAGGACCAGGTGAGAAAAAGCTGGAGACAGACCGCCGCCTGATCCACCAGCGCATTGGACAGTTAAAGAAAGAACTGGAAGATGTGAAACGCCACCGTGAGGTTACAAGACAGCAACGTGGAAAAGACTATGCGTTGACTGCTGCGATTGTAGGCTATACCAATGCAGGAAAGTCCACGTTGTTAAATCGTCTTACTGGAGCGGGGATCCTGGCAGAGGATAAACTTTTTGCTACGCTGGACCCAACGACCCGCAGTTTTACACTGGCAGACGGACAGCAGATTTTACTTACAGATACCGTTGGTTTTATCAACAAACTGCCCCACCATCTGGTAGAAGCATTTAAAAGTACCCTGGAAGAGGCACGCTACAGCGATATCGTCCTTCATGTAGTGGACTGTTCCAATCCCCAGATGGATATGCATATGCATGTTGTAAAAGAAACTTTGCGGGAATTGGGGATCACAGATAAGACCATCGTTACTGTGTTTAATAAAACAGACCGTTTAGAAGAAAGCGGCCTGCCGATTCCAAGGGATTTTTCTCCGCAGATTACCAGGTGCGTATTTCAGCTAAATGACGGGGATGGCTTACATGAATTAGAGGAGATACTGGGTAATATCATCCGCAGTAGGAGAGTTTATCTGGAAAAGACCTATTCTTATTCCCAGGCAGGAAAGCTGCAGACCATCCGCAAATATGGACAGCTGCTTTCAGAAGAATATACAGAAGAGGGGATCAAAGTAACGGCCTATGTGCCGGCAGAACTGTTTGCAGGACTGTATGGGGATGGATCGGAAGAAATAAGGAATGATGAGAAAAAAAGGCTGCCGCAAGAGGAAGAAGATCTTTGCGGCGGCCTTTTTGTAGATTTTGGATAGGTTTGTGCCGGTTTTCTTATTCCCATCTGGCTTTTCAAGGGCATTGTCTACTGCTTTTAAAAGTGTCATACAGGTATAACGGGAAGACTCAGGGAACGTAAGGTCTTTGGTAGACTGGGTGTTTAAGATCTGGGGCGCCAAGTTCATTCATAGATGGCTGCATTAAAGGGTACATGGTTGAAACTGCTTCGTTTAAATGGACCAGGCTTACATCCAGGATCTGGTCAGCGTCAACAGTGACTTCCACATTTACCTGCTCATTTCCAAGGGTAAGGCTGGCACTGTATTTGCCGGGTATGTACGTGCTGGCAGAAGGAACGGCCTTTTTTCAGGACGGAACATAATAAAGCACAGGATGAGAAGAAGGATGGCCAGACCTACAAAATGGCAGTATAGATCACTTCTTTCATCCGCAGCACTACGATTTTTGTCTTGGAGCTCATGATCAGGACCTCTGGGGGAATTTGTTACATCATATGAAAGGAAAGGTGAAAATATGTCATTGCAGTTTATTGCAGGGGGCAGCGGCTCCGGAAAAACAAGGTATCTTTACGAAAAGGTGATAAAAGAGTCCAGGAGAACATCCGGAAATACAGTATCTTTTTATTGTACCGGAACAATATACCATGCAGACCCAGAAGGAGCTGGTGCGCCTGCATCCCAGACACGGCCTTCTTAATATTGATGTTTTAAGCTTTAAACGTCTTGGCATACAGGGTTTTTGAAGATCTGGGAGTGCACAGCTGGTCCAGGTTTTTACGATGATGGGGGAAAATCCATGGTCATCCGAAAAGTAGCTGGAAAACTGAAAAAAGAACTGAAACTGTACGGAGGCCATCTTAGAACAGCCAGGCTTTATCAACCAGTTAAAATCCCAGATCTCAGAACTTTGTCAGTACGGGGTAAGCGTAGAAGACCTGGCAATGGTAGAGGAAGAAACAGACCGTGTACTGTTAAAAGATAAACTGGGGGATCTGAAAGACGGTTTATGGGGGATTTAAAGATTATATTGAGTCTCATTATATTACGGCAGAAGAGATCCTGGATATTCTGTGCAGAAAACTGCCACAGTGGGAACCTTTAAAAAACAGCGTGATCCTTTTGGATGGTTATACCGGTTTTACGCCGGTGCAGTACCGTCTTGCAGAACTGTTTATGATCCACAGCAGGGAGGTGTCTGCTGTGTTACTGCAGATCCAAGGGAAATGCTTTATAAAGAATGTACCATGCAGCATTTATTTTACATGGGACGGCATACTGTATGCAGGTTGAGAAAAAATGGCAGAGGAACATCATATTCCTGTTTTAAAAAGAAGTATGGTGTGATAACCGGCCGGCCTGGCGTTTTAAGGACAGCCCGGAGCTGGATTTTTGGAGCAGAATTTATACCGTTATAATGGGAAAATATGGAAAAAATGATCCTCAGGACATTCAGATCTTCCGGGGAAAAAAAATCCGGCAGAAGAGACGGCATTTGTGTGCAGCTGTATTAATGAAACAGTGCAGAAGGAAGGCATGCGCTACCGGGATGTGGCGGTAGTTACAGGAGATCTGGCTTCCTATGGAAAAGAGATCGCCCACCGGTTTGATGAGGCGGGTATTCCTTATTTTTTAGATGATAAGAAAAGCATTCTGGAAAATCCTTTTATCGAGCTTATAAGGGCTGCGTTAGATGGTGTAAAAGATGCTTCTTACGAAAGCATTTTCCGTTATCTGAAAACAGGTTTTGTCTATGATGAAACCTATTCCCAGGGAGGAAGGCACAGGTTCTTACAGACCGGATGGAAAACTATGCAAGAGCCCTTGGGGATCAAAGGCTGGAAAAACTGGGATATGACCTGGGAGAAGCCATGCAGAGGCGGCGAGAGGCTGAATCTAGAAGAACTGAACCAGTACCGTCAGTGGATGTTAGAACCTTTAAAGGTCCTGCGCCAGGCTTTTAAAGAGGAAAATGCCACCATTTCTTCTGTTACCACGGTTTTGCGCCAGGTCCTTGAAAGCATGAAGCTGGAAGAAAAGCTGGAAAGTTTCAGCAACTATTTTCTGGAGCGGAAAGAACCGGGAGACGAGAACAGGGCAAGAGAATACAGTCATGTCTATGAACGGGTCATGGAACTGTTAGAACGGTTAGAGGGTCTTTTAGGGGAAGAAAAGGCAGATATGAAAAATTATATCCAGATCCTGGATGCTGGTTTTGAAGAAATAAAGATCGGTGTGCTTCCTGCAACTGCGGATCAGGTGATGATCGGTGATATTACCCGAAGCCGTCTGGAATCTGTAAAGGTATTGTTTTTTACAGGTGTCAATGAAGGCATTGTACCACAGAGAAAGGCAGGGAGGAAGCCTGTTAAATGACGGGGACAGAGAAGTGTTTAAGAGCCTTCATATGGAACTTGCACCTACTGCAAGGGAAGAGGGCTGTATCCAGAAATTCTACCTGTATCTTATGCTTTCCAAGCCCTCAGATCAATTGGTGATCACTTATGCGGCTATGAACGGTCAGGGCCAAAAAGCTGCCATCCGTCCAGTCTGATCGGGGAGATCCGCAGACTGTTCCCGGAAATGGTGCCAAGGGAAAAGCGGGCAAGAAATGGCCGGTATGGACAGCGGAAGATGGTTTAAAAAGCTGATGGCAGGACTGCGGGAAGCAGGGGATAAAAATCTGGATCAGTTAAGGGAAGTCCAGGGAACCTTTTCTGGAATTATTCCGTCATTTTTATGGAAAAGAAGAGTACAGGAAACTGGTAGAAAAGCTGACAGATGCAGCCTTTTTTTGTTTATGAAGATAAGGAATCGGACCGTGCGGCAGCCAGAGCCCTTTACGGACAGAAACTTCAGGGAAGCGTTACAAGGCTGGAGCAGTTTGCAGCCTGCGCTTATGCCCATTTCTTAAAATACGGTCTTGAATTAATGGAACGTCAGGAATACCAGTTAGAGGCAGTAGATATGGGAAATCTGTTCCACCAGTCCTTGGACCAGTGCTTTGAGGTGATACATGAAAATGGTATGGACTGGAGCAATATTACAGAGGAAGAGCGGAAGAAACTGGTAAAAAAATGTGTAGATCAGGTAACGGCTCAGTATGGAAATACCATTATGTCCAGTTCTGCCAGAAATACTTATCTGGCAAAGCGTGTGGAGCGGATTACCGACCGTACCATCTGGGCGCTGGCAGAGCAGGTAAAAAAAGGAGATTTTGTGCCTCCGGTTTTGAGGTGTCTTTTTCTGCTGTTGATAATTTAAAGGCAATGAAGATACGTCTGTCAGAGGACGAGGAACTGCTGCTAAAAGGCCGGATCGACCGTTTGGATCTGTGAAGATGAGAAGCATGTATATGTAAAGATCATTGATTATAAGTCAGGAAATACCTCCTTTGATCTGGCAGCACTGTACTATGGCCTGCAGCTTCAGCTGGTGGTATATATGGATGCGGCCCTGGAAATGGAAGAACGGAAAAATCCGGAAAAAACCGCAGTTCCGGCAGGAATTTTCTATTACAATATCAAAGACCCCATGATCAAAAAAGAAGGGGAAATGACACCGGAGGAGATCGAAAAACAGATCTTAAAGCAGCTTCGTATGAACGGACTGGTAAACAGCGATCTGGAGGTGATCCATCACCTGGATCGTGAGATCCAGAAGGAGTCAGACGTAATACCCGTTGCTGTAAAAGACGGTTATGTACAGGAAGCAAAATCCAGTGTGGCAGGAGAAGCACGTTTCCAGGCTCTTCGCCGATTTGTGGGAAAACGGTTAAAACAGTCCGGACAGGCTATTTTAAAAGGTGAAAATGGACTGGCACCTTATAAAGACGGAGACAGAACGGCCTGTGATTACTGCCCGTACCATGCAGTCTGCGGTTTTGATACGAAAACGGCGGGATATGGTTTTAGGCGGCTTCACTCTATGAAGCCGGAGGAAGTATGGCAGGAAATCGAGGAAAAGGGTGGCATGAAGGAAGATAAAAATAAGGGGAAGGGATGAATAAAAGATGAAATGGACAGAAAAACAGCAGCAGGTTATAGACAGCAGAAACAGAAACCTGCTGGTATCTGCAGCAGCAGGAAGCGGAAAAACAGCGGTGCTGGTTGAAAGGATCATTTCCATGATCAGTGAAGGAACCCATCCTTTAAATATTGATCAGCTTCTGGTTATGACTTTTACCAATGCGGCAGCTTCTGAAATGCGGGAGCGTATTGGGGCGGCAGTGGAAAAAAAGTTAAAGGAAGATCCGGGAAATGAACACCTGTGGCTTCAGGCAGCCCTGATCCCACAGGCCCAGATCATGACCATTGACAGTTTCTGCCTGGATCTGATCCGGAATCATTATAATGCACTGGATATTGACCCGGCTTTCCGCATTGGGGACGAAGGAGAACTGACTCTTTTAAAAGGGGATGTAATGGAGCAGGTATTAGAAAAATGTTACGAAACTGCAGATGACGGCTTTTTACAGTTTTCGGAGCAGTTTGGCAGTGGAAAGTCTGATAAGGCAATGGAAGATGTGATCTTTCAGGCATGGACCTTTTCCCAGAGCCATCCCTGGCCGGACCAGTGGTTATCAGTGCAGACAGCAGATGGAAAAAAGAAGCAGGGGGATCTGGACTCCAGTGAGTGGATGAGATTTCTTTTAAAAGGGATATCAGCCTTCAGATGGGAGAACTGGCTGCCCAGGCAGAAGAAGCCCTGGAGGTGGCAAGGGAAGAAAATGGTCCTTTTGTCTATGAACCGATGCTGATGAATGATGTGAGCCGATTAAAAAGATCAGGAAGCAGCAGCTTCCGGCTCTTTTGAGGCTTTTTATCATGCAAATCAGAACTGACCTTTGACCGTCTGGCAGCAGCCAGAAGCAAAGAGATCGATCCGGAGAAAAAGGCCTATGTAAGTGATCTGCGCATCAGGGTGAAAAAGCAGCGGAAAAATGCAGGGATACTTATGGAAGTCAGTCACCGGAAGCAGCAATAGAGGGGATCAGAAATACCAGAATTGTGATCCAGGTTCTTTTTAGATATGGTAAAGCGTTTTGACGCAGCCTACACAGAAGCAAAAACGAGAGCGGAATGTGCTGGATTTTAATGATCTGGAGCATCTTACGCTGCAGGTGCTTACAGTAGAAGAGGAAGATGGGACCCGGATTCCTTCAAAAATCAGGCAGCCGGGGAGTTAAGTGGACAGTATGAAGAGATACTGGTAGATGAATACCAGGACAGTAACCTTGTACAGGAAACATTGATCCAGAGTATTTCAGGGAACGGCTGGGCCAGCCAAATGTATTTATGGTCGGTGATGTAAAACAGAGCATTTACCGTTTCCGTCTGGCAAGACCAGAGCTGTTTATGGAAAAATATGATACGTATAGCCGGGAAGAAAGCAGTTACCAGATGATCGAACTGCAGCAGAACTTCCGCAGCCGTGCCAGTGTACTTACCTGTATCAATGATATTTTCTATCAGATCATGACGAAAAATCTGGGAGGCATCCGTTATACAGAAGAAACGGCCCTTTATCCGGGAGCTGCGTTTGAAGAGACAGAGAAAAAGCGGGGATCCCGGTCCAGTTTTTGTGGCAGATACGGGAACAGAAGCTTTTAAGCAGCTAGACGAAGAGGCGGCAGATTATACAGCCAGGGAACTGGAAGCAAAAATGATCGCAGAGCAGATCAAAAGTTTTACAGATGAAAAAACGGGCTGTATGTGTGGGATAAAGATCAGCAGGCTTACAGGAAAGCCTGCTATAAAGATATGGTGATCCTGCTGCGCAGTATGAGTGGCTGGTCTGAGGTCTTTGTAAATGTTCTGATGAATGAAGGAATACCGGCAACTGCCCAGACAAGGACCGGATATTTTGCAACAGCGGAAGTGGAAACCGTACTCGGCCTTCTGTCTGTGATCGATAATCCTATGCAGGACATTCCTATGGCAGCAGTTTTGCGTTCCCCGATGATTGGGATGAATGATAATGAAATGGCATGGATGATCGCTGCCTATAAACGGTATCTCCAGAAAAAACAGGACCGTGGGGTATATGGTGCCTGGAAATTGTGGGAGGAGATCTATCCACAGGCTGTTTCTGATGAAAATCCGGATGAAGATGAAAAGAAAGATCCGGAAACAGAGCAGATCCGGATCGGCCAGGTAGAGATCCCGAAAGCAACCGCTAAATCTATCTGGAAAAAACTGGAATATTTTGCAGCTTTTACAGAAGAACTGCGCCAGGACAGCCGGTATCTGCCTGTCCATGAGCTTCTTTATCAGATCTACCGGAAAACAGGCTATTATGATTATGTTTCCTCTATGCCGGCTGGTGAGACCCGCAGGGCGAATCTGGACATGCTGGCAGAGAAGGCGGCAGCCTATGCTTCCACCAGCTACAGAGGCTTATTTCATTTTGTAAGATACATTGAAAAGCTGAAAAAATATGATACAGACTTTGGAGAAGCCTCTTTAGGAGATGAAGGAAATTCAGTGCGTATTATGAGCATCCATAAAAGCAAAGGTCTGGAATTTCCAGTTGTATTTTTAGCCGGAATGGGAAAGAAATTTAACAAGCAGGATGCCTATGGCCAGCTGCTTTTAGATGCAGATCTGGGGGCAGCTGCAGATGAAATGGATCTGAACCTGCGCACCAAGGCGCCTACTCTTAAAAAAACTGGCCATCAGACGGCGGATGGAACTGGAGTCTATGGGAGAAGAGTTGAGAGTTCTCTATGTTGCCATGACCCGTGCAAAGGAAGTGCTGGTCATGACAGGAACAGACCGTTCCCTGGAAAATAAACTGGAAAAATGGGATCAGCTCTCCTTAACAGATGGACAGATCCCCTATACAGTCCTGTCCGGGGCAAATTCATTTTTAGACTGGGTGCTTATGGCAAAAGCAGCAGTTCCCGCTGGACATATGGAAGTAAAACAGGTGCAGCTTACCCATCTGATCGGCAGAGAACTGCAGCGGCAGCTGGAAAAGAAAAATGTAAAAGAAGAGTTGTTAAAACTGGATACAAAACAGGTTTACGATGAACAGATGAAAGAGCAGCTGGATCAGGCGCTAAGTTATGAGTATCCTTATCTGGAAGATACAGGCCTGTATACACAGATGTCCGTGTCGGAACTGAAAAAACAGAGTCAGATCGGGCGTGAAGAAGAAAATATCGGAACAGAACGAAAGGACCTGTCCGAAGTCAGACTGGACCACGAACATGAAATGGAACCGGAAAGCAGTGAAGCAGAAGATGGCAAAAACAGACAGAAACTGGAAAGAAAGGTGCATTCAGAGGAACGGCTTATCACCGTGCCTTAGAATGTCTGGATCTGCTTGCTGTTACAGACCAGAGAAAACTGGAAGGGGATCTGTTAGACCTGTTTCAGCAAGGCTTTCTTACAGAAGAAGCCTATGAGTCCATCTTTCCATGGGATATATGGAAATTTCTGGAAAGTCCTCTGGGTAAGCGGATGAAACAGGCTGAAAAGGAAGGAAAACTTTACAGGGAGCGCCAGTTTATGGTAGGGTATCCCTGCCAGTGAAATGGGAAAAGGGCTGCAGTCTGAGGAACTGGTGCTGATCCAGGGAGTGATCGACGCTTATATAGAAGAAGCCGATGGATTTATCCTCATTGACTACAAAACAGATTATGTACCCAAAGAAGATACACAAAAAGGAGAAGAACTGTTAAAAGAACGGTATCAGGTACAGTTAGATTATTATGGAAGAGCCCTGACCCAGCTCACAGGAAAGAAAGTAAAAGAAAAATGGATCTATTCCTTTGGATTAAGAAAAGCAATCCAGTTGGGATAGTAAGATGTAATGGTTAAACAGTAACGATAATAGAAAACCAGAAAACCGCCCTGTCATCTGAATGTAAAAGATGGCAGGGCGGTTTTAGACTGTAAGCCTAACGGCGTATGTTTAAATTGCTGATCAGATCGCTACAGGAACTTTATGATCAAACGGATGATACTGGTAATTTTCCAGCTTGAAGCTGTCTGTTGTAAACTGGTAGACATCTTTTACCTCCGGATCGACCCATAAAGTTGGTCCCGGCAAAGGCTCTTTTTTCAGAAGTTCTTCTACCATAGGAATGTGGCGGTCATAAATATGGGCGTCTGCGATCACATGGACCAGTTCTCCTACTTTTTAAGCCGCTTGCCTGAGCGAACATGTGCATCAGGACTGCGTACTGGCATACATTCCAGCTGTTTGCAGTAAGCATATCCTGGGAACGCTGGTTTAAGATACCGTTTAAGGTATCGCCGGATACATTAAAGGTCATGCTGTAGGCACATGGATACAGGTGCATTTCGCTTAAATCATGGTGATTGTAGATATTGGACATAATGCGGCGGCTTAAAGGATTGTGCTTTAAATCATAAAGGATACGGTCTACCTGGTCGAAATCCCCTTCTTTATAATGATGCTTCACGCCCAGCTGGTATCCGTAGGCTTTTCCGATACTGCCGGTCTCATCAGCCCAGGAGTCCCAGATATGGCTCTTTAAGTCATGTACATTGTTGGACTTTTTTCTGCCAGATCCACAGCAGCTCATCCACTGCGGATTTAAAATAAGTGCGGCGCAGTGTGATCACCGGAAACTCTTTTCTTAAGTCGTATCGGTTTACAATGCCGAATTTTTTAATGGTGTGAGCCGGAGTGCCGTCTTCCCATACAGGGCGCACTTCATGGTCAGTATCCCAGACTCCGTTTGTAAGAATGTCTTTGCAATTTTGTATAAAAAGCTGATCTGCATAACTCATGTGGACTTGTGTCTCCTTTTGCCATAGTATAAACTCATGGACACGCGCGGGCGCGCTTGCTGTCTGCTTACGCAGACGGTCCATTACATAGTATAGCAAATCTCAGACATGCAGTACAGCAAAACTGTAACAAATTTCAGTAAAAGGTATCTAAAAGGTATTGGTATCTTCCAATTTTAAAAACTACGTGTTATAATTCTTCTGGTAGTTAAAATATAAAACAAGGGGTTTGGACATGAATTTGATCGCAGCAGCAGATGAAAACTGGGGAATTGGAAAAAATGGCGGACTTTTAGCCCATATTTCCGGTGACATGAAATATTTCCGTGAGACTACAAAAAGGAAAAATAGTAGTCATGGGACGAAAGACTCTGGAAAGTTTTCCAGGGGAAAGCCATTAAAGAACCGTGTGAACATTGTCCTTACCGGAAATAAGGATTTTGTGCCGGAAGGTGTGGTCATCTGCCACAGCGTAGAAGAGACACTTGAAAAATTAAAGGAATATCCCAAAGAAGATGTTTTCATCATTGGCGGTGGCATGATCTACAAAAGCCTTCCTGCCATGGTGTGAAAAAAGCGTATATTACCCACGTTTACCATACATTTGAGGCAGATACCCATCTGCCGGATTTAGAAAAAGCAGGCAGGCTGGAAGTTAACATCTGTCAGTGACAGATATACCAATGAACCAGAAGGCGAACAGCCTGCAATGGACTATGAATTCAGGATCTACGAAAGGCAGAATGGATGAAATTTCTTGTAACAGCTGATAACAATGGGGCTATTGGCAGAGGAGAACAGCCCTTAGTGACGATCCCGGCTATGCAGCAGAGTTTCTTAAAAGAGACTCAGGGCAAAGTAGTGGTCATGGGACGAAAGACTCTGGAAGGACTTCCCGGTGGACAGCCTCTTGGAAACCGCGTCAATGTGGTACTTTCAGAAAATCCGGCCTATAAGATAAAAGGCGCTGTTGTATGTCACAATATTGATGAAGCACTGGAATATTTAAAACAGTTTTCTTCTGAGGATATATATGTGATCGGCGGAGAAAGCATTTTCCGACAGTTCCTGCCTTATTGCAATACCGTTTATCTGACTCATATTGATTATGAATATGATGCAGATGTAAAGTTTCCTGTAAATTTATGGAAATCCCAGGAATGGGAGATGGTGGAAGAAGGAGAAGAACAGACTTATTTCAGTCTGTGTTATACACCGGAAATTTTTTTGTAAGAAAGCAGGTCTGATGTAAAAATTTGATATTGGGGGAGAAAAACATGAAAAGTGACGGCAGCGTGTTTACACTGGAAAACGAAGAACTTCTGATCATGGTTGAGCGTCATGGTTCTCAGCTTTCCAGGATCTATGATAAAAAAGCAGACAGGGAGATCCTGTGGAGCGCAGACCCGGCAGTATGGAACCGTCATTCACCTATCCTTTTCCATTTATTGCCAAATCTGTAAATGGAAAATACCGCTATGAGGGAAAGGAATACAATATTTCTTCTCATGGATTTGCAAGAGATATGGACTTTGAGCCGGTCCTTTGCGATATGGATGAGTGTACATACGTATTAAAAGACACGCCGGAGACAATGGAAAAATATCCGTTCCATTTTGAACTGGAGATCACACACCGTTTAAAAGGACGTACCATTGAAACGTCCTGGAAAGTGACCAACTTAAATGGAAAAGAAATGCTGTTTATGATCGGTGGTCATCCGGCATTTCAGGTTCCGGAAGGAAAGAACATTTACGATTATACCCTTGTATTTAACAAAGAAGGGGGTAAAAGCAGGGGAACATCAGGACAGTCTTCATTATCAGGCTCCCAATGCAGAGGGATATGAGGAAAGTATTCTGCAGGGAGATTTAAAACTGACAGATGGAAAAGTTCCTGTAACACCAGGATTTTTCGATACAGCACTGACCTATATGTTCGATCATGAGCAGATCAGCAGTGTAGGACTTTTGACAGATGGAAAGCCATATGTTACAGTATTATGCGACGGATTTCCTTTTTGTAGGAGTCTGGACCATAGAAAAGACACACCCCTTTGTATGTCTTGAACCATGGTATGGAGTATGTGACTCAAAGAATTTTACCGGAGAGTTAAAAGAAAGACAGGGCATCCAGAGCTTAAAAGCCTGGGAGACCTGGGAAAAAGGTTACAGCATCAGGATAGAGTGATCTGCCTGGTCTATAATAGAAAAAATAATGTCCACTGGACATAAAACATTTTAGGAGGGAAAACATGTACAAGATTGTAAATGCAGAATGTCTGGCAGACAAGATCTGGTCATGATGGTTGAAAATTCGTTACCATCCCAATTACCAAGAAGCTTGATGAAATTCCACCAAGAGATTCCAACCGTTGTCATCCATGAACCCGATCATGGTAGATGGAACTGGTATGTGCGGAGCATGCCGTGTTTCGTAGGCGGTGAAGTAAAGTTTGCATGTGTAGACGGACCGGAGTTTGACGGACATCTCGTAGACTTCGACCAGGCTATGAAACGTCAGCAGCAGTATAAGACAGAAGAAGGCAGAGCAAAGCTCCTGCAATGAAGAAGGGCGCTACCCATCACGGTGGATGCGGCCATTGCGGAGGTGACAAGTAATGGAAGGATTAGTCAGAGTACCGGTTCGTGAGCAGGAACCAAAGGTTCGTGCTACGAATTTTGAGGAAGTATGTTTGGATACAACGAGGAAGAGGCAGTTGCAGAGGCTTCCCGTTGCTTAAACTGTAAAAACGCACAGTGTATGAAGGGATGTCCGGTTTCTATCAATATTCCGGCATTTATCGCACAGGTCAAGGAGCGCAATTTTGAGGAGGCTTATCATATTATCTCCAGTCTTCCGCACTTCCCGCTGTCTGCGGACGTGTCTGCCCGCAGGAAAGCCAGTGTGAAGGTAAATGTATCCGTGGTTTTAAGGGTGATCCGGTTGCCATCGGTAAATTAGAGCGTTTCGTTGCAGACTGGGCACGCGAGCACGGTATCAAGCCAAAGAAAGCCAGAGAAGTTAAACGGACACAAAGGTAGCAGTGATCGGTTCCGGCCCTGCAGGTCTGACCTGTGCCGGAGATCTGGCAAAGCTTGGCTACGAAGTGACCATTTTTGAAGCACTGCATCGTGCCGGTGGTGTGCTTAAGCTTACGGTATTCCTGGAGTTCCGTCTTCCAAAGACAAGGTTGTAGCAGCCGAGGTAGAAAACGTTAAAAGCACTCGGTGTGGATATCGAGACCAACGTTGTCATCGGTAAATCCGTAAAGATCGATGAGCTGATGGAAAAGGAAGGCTTTGAGGCTGTATTTATCGGTTCCGGAGCAGGACTTCCACGTTTCATGGGAATCCCTGGTGAGCAGGCAAACGGAGTATTCTCTGCAAACGAATCCTGACAAGAAACAACCTCATGAAAGCATTTGAGGAAGGATATGAAACCCCGATTTCCCATGGAAAGAAAGTTGTCGTTGTCGGTGGTGGTAATGTAGCAATGGATGCTGCAAGAACCGCACTCCGTCTGGGTGCAGAAGTACATGTTGTATATAGAAGAAGTGAAGCAGAGCTTCCAGCCCGTGCTGAGGAAGTTCACCATGCAAAAGAAGAAGGCGTTATCTTCGACCTTCTGACCAACCAGTAGAAATCTTAACGATGAAAATGACTGGGTAACCGGTATGGTAGTACGTAAGATGGAACTGGGTGAGCCGGATGCATCCGGACGCCGCAAGAAGTCCGGTGGAGATTCCTGGTTCTGAGTATGACCATCGACGTAGATACCGTTATCATGTCCCTTGGTACCAACGGCAAGACCACCAAAGAAAGGCGTATACGCCGGCGGTGACGCTGTAACAGGTGCAGCAACCGTTATCCTTGCTATGGGCTTATTCCATTATGGGCGGCTTGTGGAGTGTTACACTGACTGACTTTGTGCAGGTATTCCTGATCGTCATCGGTATGATCATTGCAATTCCTTTCGCATTAAATTACGCAGGTGGCTGGAGCAGCGTAACTGAAAACATTGAGCCGGGAACATTGAGCATGTTTAAGGGCTATGATGTATTTGGCATTATTTCCCTGGTTGTTATGTATACAGCAACCTTCTCTGTTGGACAGGAGGCAGTTTCCCGTTTCTACGCAGCAAAGGATGAGAAAGCAGCAAAAGGGCGGCGCATGGCTGGCAGCTCTTGTAAACTTTATTTACGCATTTGTTCCTACTATTTTAGGTATCATTACACTGGCACTGATCAACATGGGCAAGTTCAGCGCAGATAAATTTGCTTCTGTAGGCGCCCGTTACGCCCTTCCGGTACTGGCTATGAACACCATGCCGGCACTGATCTGCGGTCTGCTGTTTGCAGGCATCATTTCCGCAACCATGTCCAGTTCCGACTCTGACCTGTTAGGTGCCGGATCTATTTTCGCAAATGATATTTACAAAGCAGTATTAAAACCGGATGCTTCCAGCCAGTCTGTTATGAACGTAACAAAGATCGTTATGTGTCTGGTAGGCGTTGCATCTATGTTTATTGCACTGTTTAATACCCAGAGCATTGTTTCTATCCTGATGTTCTGCTTTACCTTACGTGCAGCCGGTTCCTTCTTCCCATATGTTATGGGACATTACTGGAAGAAAGCTTCCAAGGCAGGAACCATTGCATCCCTGCTTGCAGGAACAATCGTTGTTGTTTATCTGGAGCATATTTCCGGAGGCGTGCTCTTTGGCATTAAGTTCAGCCAGCCGATCATTCCTGGCCTGGTAGCAGCTTTCATCGGATTTATCGTATTTTCTAAGATCATGCCTCCTGAGCATGAGACAACGGAATTAGCACCGGAAGAGGATGACTAAGGTATAAAAATATCCCCCGCCAGACTAACAGGTGGGGAAAATATAAGAGATTTGTTTGAAACCGCCGTTGGGCGGTTTTTGTATTTTGGGAAGATTTATCCCCACCAAGATAGGAAAGGAAAACGCATTCTTATTTCGCAGCTTTTACAGCGATCTGGATCGCTTCTGCCGATTACTTCAGCAGCCAGAGTTCCAGTCATATTTACATCTGCAGTCACTCTTGGGCCGCAGGAAGCAGCGTAGATAGAGTCGCCGTCTGCCATGGTTCCTACCGGGTTGATACAGCGTGAATAGGCGCTGCGGGTCATGGAAGCGATCTTATTTAATTCAGCCTTGGAGAAATCACCATTTGTGATAATAGCACCAATGGTAGTATTGGAATTTTAGCACGGAACAGATCGGTCTGCTGGCTCAGTTTGTAAAGTGCTTCTCTGGAGTCTGCAAAGCCGTCCATACCAGGAAGTTTTGGTCCTGCGATCTTTTCGCCGGTAGATGGATCATAAATATCACCCAGGGCATTTAAAACAACGACAGCGGCAACTTTCAGGCTTCCTGCGCTGACAGCATAAATTCCAAGACCTGTTTTTGTGGCATATTCCCGTCCACAGATCTTTCCAACACTGGCGCCTGTTCCTGCGCCGGTGATACCGCTTTCCGGATGGTTCTTTTCCGCATCTTCACATGCCGCATATCCCATGGCAGCATCCGGCCGCACATCTGCCCGGCCGATCCCCAGGTCATAAATACAGGACTGGCATACTAAGGGTACTTTTGCAAAGCCGGTATCATAGCCAATTCCATGTTCCTCCAGATAACGCATAACACCGTCACTGGCAGCCAGTCCAAAAGCAGAGCCGCCGGATAATACAATGGCATTAATGGGATTATCAGCAGTAACAGGAGAAGTAAGAGGTGTTTCCCTGGAAGCCGGACCACCGCCGCTGATATCGCAGCCGGCCTTGGCTCCTCATCAAAACGAAGCACAGTGACACCAGTCATGGCATTTAAGTCCTGGGCATTTCCTATGCGGAGCCCTTCAATTTCGGTAATAGAAATCTCTTTCAAAGGCGGAAATAATTTCATAATAAACAAATCTCCTTATACATCTTTATAATATTTTTCCCGGACAAAACTGCCCGGGAAATCGTATTTTCATGTTAAATTAAGTTATTTCTTTAAAGCAGCTGTCAGTGCTCTGGAAACAGCACTTCCAAGAATGGTGCATACAACAGCTTCAATAGCACCCTGAATACCTACAAACAGGACAACAAAGAACAGTGGATTGGAAGTTCCAAGTCCGGAAGCAATGTTCTGGATGTATTCTGTATGGAAGAAGAACAGTACCAGGGAACTCATAAACAGCAGGGTGTTTAACAGCGGGCAGGAAAGGCTTGCAATAACGAAAGCTCCGTTTTTGGAAACTTTCTTAAGAGCAGCGAAGATCAGGCCGCACAGCCATCCCTCCAGGATACGGGGAACTAATAAAGTAAATAAAAGACCAAATGGGTTGATCTGTAATAAAGCTGCGCTGAAAGCAGAACCACCGGTAAGAGCCATAATGGCACTGGTCAGACCAAAAGCGCCGCCGCAGATGGCGCCGGCTGTTGACCAAGGATAATGGCGCCTACAGCAACAGGCACAGTTAAAAAGGTAATGGTAAGTCCCGGGTACGCAGATAACCAAGAGGTGAAAATGCCATGACAAAGATAATGGCAACCATAAGAGCTAACTTCACCATAAAAGTGGTCCGTGAACGGGACATCTCAGAAGTTACGGGATTTGCAGTTGTTGTTTTCATTGTGTTCTCCTTTTCGCTGATAAAACGGCACTGGTTCTATCTGCATATCTGCAGTTTCACAGCTCCCCCTGTTTTTCAGCCTTTATTTAGTTTGTTTTGGGGATACAATGAACGGAAACTTAAGAGTAAAAAGCTCAGTTCCAGACCATAAGATCATAGAAAATCAAGTAGAATAAAGTTGTATACATGATACAGGTAAAAAGCATCTGGTTACAGCCATAAAAGGTCTGCACGGGCAAATTCCTGCAAAGTATATAATTTATAAAAAGGTCTGATCATGATACATTTTCCTAAGAATAACGTTCAAATTTAATATAGCATAAATATGGAAAACAGCAAGTTTTTTATGCAGGTACAAAGGAAAAAAAGCATAAAGCTGGCAGTACATTTGACAGAAAATCCAGTAGCATTTCAGGGTAAATGTGGTTATAATGTAATGGGTGCCGAAAAAACAAGCGCCGCGAAAGCGGCATTTGTTTTTTCAAGCCCATTAACGAACAACCCGTCTGCGAAGCAGACAGTAGAGCGCGTAGAAAGGACACACCATGTATCAAATAGATTTCACCACCCCAATCCACATCCATTTCATCGGCATCGGCGGTATCAGTATGAGCGGTCTTGCTGAGATCCTCTTAGAAGAAGGCTTCACTATTACCGGTTCCGACTCAAAAGAGTCCCCTTTAACCCGTCACCTGGAAGAAAAGGGCGCCAGAATTTACTACGGCCAGAAAGCCTCTAACATTGAAGCCGAGCCAGGCATCCAGGTTGTAGTCTATACTGCAGCTATCCACCCGGACAATCCGGAATTCAAGGCAGCAAAAGACAAGAACATCCCAATGCTCACCAGAGCAGAACTCTTAGGCGAATTAATGCGCAACTACAAAGAGTCTGTTGCAGTTTCCGGAACCCATGGAAAGACAACTACCACATCCATGATCACAGACATCCTGTTAGCAGCTGATACAGACCCTACCATTTCCGTAGGCGGTATTTTAAAAAGACATCGGCGGCAACATCCGTGTAGGCGGACCGGACCTGTTTGTAACAGAAGCCTGCGAGTACACCAACAGCTTCTTATCCTTCTATCCAACCATAGAAGTGATCTTGAACATTGAAGAAGACCACTTGGACTTCTTCAAAGACATTAACGACATCCGTCATTCCTTCCGCTTATTTGCAGAAAAACTTCCAAAAGGCGGACTTTTTAGTCATCAACAGCAGTATCGAAAACATAAACGAAATCACATCCGGCTTACCATGCCGTATCGTAACCTTCGGAAAAGACCTTTCCAGCATGTATACAGCCCAGAATATCACCTATGATGAATTTGCAAGACCTTCCTACGACCTGGTTGTCCAGGGTGAGATCATCAACCGCATTACCTTAGGTGTAACAGGCGAGCACAATGTATACAATTCCCTGGCAGCCATTGCAGTAGCTATGGAACTGGGCATTGGCTTTGACGCTATTATGTCCGGTCTTAAAAACTTTAAGGAACAGACCGCAGATTTGAGAAAAAGGTGAGATCGGCGGCGTGACCATTATCGATGATTACGCACACCATCCACAGGAGATCGCGGCTACACTGTCAGCGGCTAAAATTATCCGCACAAGAAACTGTGGTGTGTATTCCAGCCACATACCTATACCCGTACAAAGGCATTTTTAGACGAATTTGCCCAGGCGCTTTCCGCAGCAGATGAAGTGATCCTGGCAGACATTTATGCAGCCAGAGAGACAGATACCCTAGGTGTAAGCTCTGCTGACATTGCTTCCCGGATCGAAAAACTGGGAACACCAGCTCACTATATCCCATCTTTTTGATGAAATTGAGACATTTATCCTTGAACATTGTATGCAGGGTGATGTGTTGATAACTATGGGGCCGGAGATATCGTAAGAGTGGGAGAAAAGCTCCTTGGAGAGTGATGTACTCTCGATTTGTCCACAATATCCACAGCGTTTTCAACATTTTTCAGAACGAAAAAAAATGTGGATTTCCAGATTAACATAATAAAATGTCGCACGATTTAAAAACATAAGGTTTTATGCGGAGAAGACAGGTGTATGTCAGTGTGGCAGCAGGAAAAACGGAAACCGCTGTCCACATTATCCACAATATCCACATTTGTGGATGTGTAAAAAATGCACCTGTTTTCTTTTTTATGTGGATGTGTTATGATGAAAACAATGAGGAGTGGTAAGGATGAGCAGGATTTTTAAGGACCGGTTAAGTACAGGTGTGACCCCTGTAGCCGATGCATTTATTGATAATTATATGGCAGCTGCCAACGGGGGAGTATGTAAAAGTTTATCTTTACATTCTTCGCCATCAAAACCAGGAAGATCTGACGTTAGAACAGATCGCAGATGCCCTAAACCATACAGAAGCAGATGTAAAAAGAGCCATTAATTACTGGCAAAAGGCCGGGGTCTTAGAAAATGTAGAGGATAATACCTTGGAAGCTATATCAGCAGCACAAAATCGTACTAGCTGGTCTATAGATATAGAAGTACCCCTGGCGGCATCAAAGGAAACAGCTGCATCCCAGGCACCTGTTTCAGCTCCTGCCTATTCTGCCAGAACAGGTAAGCCGTTTAAATAAGGATGAGGAATTTTCACAGCTTTTATACATTGCACAGAAGTTTTTTTTAAACAAAGCGTTTACGCCCAGGGATTGTCAGGTATTTGCCTATCTTTATGACACTCTCGGTATGAATATCGGCTTGTTAGAGTATCTGGCAGAATACTGTGCCCAGAATGGCCATACATCGGTGCGCTATCTGGAAACAGTAGCCTTAAAACTGGCATGAAAAAGGAATACGCACAGCCGAAGAAGCCCAGGAATACAGTACTGCGTATACAAAAAGACGCTTTTGCGGTCATGAAAGCTTTTGGTTTAAACAGCCGCAAACCGGCAGTCCCAGAGCAGAAGATCATGGAAAAATGGTTTAAGGATTATGGCTTTGACCGTGAACTGGTCTTAGAAGCATGCAGTCGTACCATTAATGCGATCCATACCCCAAGTTTTCAGTATGCAGACTCCATTCTTACAGACTGGAAGAAAGCGGGCGTGAAAACCTTAGCAGATGTAAAGGAATGGATGCCCGCAGGGCGGAACGTGCCCAAAATGGTGCTGTTAAGCGGCTTCAGAGTTATGGAAACGGGGCAGCAGCACAAAATAACAGAAAAACTTCCCAAAATCAGTTTCACAATTTTAAACAGAGGGATACAGATTATGACGCCCTGATGCTTCAGAATGTGAAAGAATGGATGGACAGTCCGGAATAATAAGGAGACAGACTTATGGCATTGAGCAATTCTCAGGATGACGCCATTATGAGAGAATATGGAAAACAGCAGATGGAAAACCAGCACAGTCAGGAAGCGCGGAAAAAAGAGATCTATCAAAAAGTTCCGGCTGTAAAGGAATTAGAGGCAGAGATCGCGGGCGGTCCGTTGCCTGTGCCAGAAAACTTTTAGAGGGAAATCAGGAAGCAATCTACGAACTTCGGGAAAAGCTGGCAGATCTGGAAGGAACAGAAGGCCCTTCTTATCAAGGCAGCTGGTTATTCGGATGATTATTTAGAACTCCATTACCGCTGTAAAGACTGCAGGGATACCGGCTGGGTGGATGGCCACAAGTGCCATTGCTTTTTGCGGGCCCAGATGAAACTGCTTTATGCCCAGTCTAATCTGGGACGTGTGCTGGAACAGGAAAATTTTGATCATCTTACATTTCAGTATTATGATAACAGCCAGATCATTCCGGAGATTGGTATGACCAATGCAGATTATATGCGCCGGGTGGTAAAAAGCTGTATGGAATTTGCACAGAATTTTGACAGTCACCAGGACAACCTGCTTTTTACAGGAAGCACAGGAGTGGGAAAAACATTTCTCACCAACTGCATTGCCAGAAAGCTGATGGATACCTATCATTCCGTGATCTATTTTTCTGCCAGTGATCTCTTTGAAGTGTTTTCAAGAAACAAATTTGATTATGATCAGGCAGAAGAGATGAAGGACACTTACCGGTATATCCTGGATTGTGACCTTCTGATCATTGATGATCTGGGAACCGAATTAAACAACAGTTTTACTTCCTCCCAGTTATTTTACTGCATCAATGAGAGAATGAATATGAACCGTTCCACTATCATTTCCACCAATCTTTCCTGACCCAGCTGCGTGACTCCTATACGGACCGTGTGACTTCCCGTATCATGCGTTACCGTATTATCCCTCTTTACGGCAGGGATATCCGTCTGTTAAAAAGATAACCCTTAAGATATCTTGACGGATACAAACGAAAAATGGTATAAAGATATATGCTGGCATTCGTATGAGATAACAAGGCAATGCCGGTTAAAACAGGAGGATAAATATCATGTTATATGAGGAAAAAATCATTGAAACAATTCCGGTAGGTCCCTTAGGCCTTATTCCTTTAAAGAGCTGCACAGGTCTTGGAAAAAGGTGGACGATTATCTGGTAGAGTGGAGAAGAGAGAGAGAAAGCGAACATAAGTCAACTATCGCATTTTCCGGATATCAGAGAGATTCTATATTCTGGAAGCAAACACACCAAGGTTTGGTTCCGGTGAAGGAAAAGGAACAATTGAAGAATCTGTCAGAGGTGATGACCTCTATATTATGGTAGATGTATGTAATTACAGTCTGACCTATTCACTGTTTGGAATGACAAATCATATGTCTCCAGATGATCATTTCCAGGATCTGAAGAGAATTATCGCTGCAGCAGCAGGCAAGGCACGCAGAATTAACGTTATCATGCCATTCCTGTATGAAAGCCGTCAGCATAAGCGTTCCGGAAGAGAGTCCTTAGACTGTGCAATGGCTCTTCAGGAACTTGTAAATATGGGTGTTGAAAACATCATTACTTTCGATGCACATGACCCAAGAGTACAGAATTCAATTCCGTTAAAGGGATTTGAGACTGTACAGCCGATCTATCAGTTCTTAAAGCATCTGTTAAAGAATGAGCCGGATCTGCAGATCGACAGCGACCACATGATGGTCATCAGCCCGGATGAAGGCGGTACCAGCCGTGCCATCTACTTCGCAAATATGCTGGGACTGGATATGGGTATGTTCTATAAGCGCCGTGATTACACCAAGATCGTAAACGGCAGAAACCCGATCGTTGCTCATGAGTTCTTAGGTTCCAGCGTAGAAGGAAAAGACGTACTGATCATTGATGATATGATCTCCTCCGGCGAGAGCATGCTGGATGTTGCAAAGGAGTTAAAGCGCAGAAAAGCAAGAAAGGTATTTATCTGCGCAACCTTCGGTCTGTTCACCGGCGGACTTGCAAAGTTTGACCAGTATTATCAGGATGGTCTCATTGACCGGATCCTGACTACCAATGTGGTATACCAGACTCCGGAGCTGTTATCCAGACCGTACTACATTGATGTAGATATGAGCAAGTACATTGCCCTTATCATTGATAACCTGAACCATGACGCATCCTTAAGCGATCTGCTGACACCTACCAAGAGGATCAACAAGCTTCTTGAAAGATATAAAGAGCAGCAGGCAGCTAAAACAGCGAAAATAATGCTTAACCAGGAGCGCTGATCCAGTTATATAACATATAAGTTTACAGGGGCTGTGACAAAATAGCGGGAAACAAGCTGTTTTGCATGGCCCTTTTGGCAGAAAGTTGGAAAAAAGATATGAGGGAAAAATGGTTTCGGGAACATATCTGGTGGATGAGTTTTATCCTCAGCCTGATGGTGGTATGGGTCCATTCAGAAAATGTTGATCTGTTTTTAGGTGAAATAGGAAGGGAAAGCCTGGTTTACAGGCTGGAGTTCTTTTTCGCTCAGACCTTAGGACAGATCGCAGTTCCCGGCTTTTTTCATGATCTCTGCCTATCTTTTTACAGAAATTTCCAGTTTTCAAAAAACAGTTTCCAAATGGAAGAGCCGGTGCAAAAGCCTTCTTCTTCCTTATGTTTTGTGGAATATTCTTTATTATCTGGGTTACGTTGTAGTCACAAGGCTTTCTTTTGTGAAAAGATCATTGGAAAAGAGCCGGTTGCTTTTGGTTTAAAAAGAACTGTTTCAGGCGGTAGCATATTATAAATATAATCCCGTGTTCTGGTATCTGTTCCAGCTGCTGCTTTTAGTGGTTCTGGCGCCTTTTCTGTACTGGATCATCTGCCGGAAATGGAGCGGTCTGTTATGGTTGCTCTTCTTATAACTGCTCTGTGGAAAAAATGTAAGTTTACCCATCTTAAATCTGGATGCTCTGTTCTACTACAGTGCAGCCGGGTATGCTGTGCTTTTTTCTGAAAAGGTGGAAGGAGAAAATACATCTTCCGGGAAAAAATCTGGTTTGCCATTCTTATTCTTTTGCTGGCTTACCCTATGGTTTCTTGGAAGACCTGGAGCAACTTTACATTTTACACCGGTCCATACTGTTCTGACCCGTTTACTGGGAGTGCTTATTTTCTACAGTATTTTAAAAGAAATACCCTTCAGACCAGCCCCTTCTACAGTAAAAAACAGCTTTTTCCTTTATGCCATCCATTTTCCATGGGCCCGTTTCTTTAACAAAGCCGGAGCTGTACTTTTTAAAGGAAATCAGGGGGCTGCAGCAGTATTTTTCCTGACTATGCCTTTTCTGATCCTTGGTATAAGCAAGGTCCTGGGAGAGCTGTTAAAACATACAGTTCCCGGAATTTATGAAATTCTTTCCGGCGGCCGCGGACAGTAAAATGCCTGATATTGTGCATTGATGATAAATTTTTATATAAGAAAGATGAAAGGTTGTACTTTTTTTATGAATATGTTAAAATCAGTATAAGATGTATTATAACAACTATGTTCTTGTTACAAGGACAGAAATGAGGGAATGATATGGCTATTAATAAAGAATATTCTACTCCATTGTATCAGCAGCTTGTGGATTCAGTAAAAGCACAGATTAGAGATGGCATTTTAAAAGAAGATGACCGTTTAGGCTCAGAGCAGGATATCAGCAGAGAATATAATGTCAGCCGTATCACGGTGCGTAAAGCATTCGAGATCTTGGCAGACGAAGGCTATGTAACAAAACGTCAGGGAATCGGAACTTTCGTTTCAGCCAGGAAATTAAATAATTTTAACGAAGGGCAGATGAGAGGATTTACAGAAATGTGTATTAAGGATGGTAAGGTACCGTCTTCAAATTGATATCTGCAGGATGGGTCAGTAATTTGCCGTCTATCAGCCATCACCTTCATGTCCCAGAGGAAGAACCGATTTTAAGAGTGCTTCGTGTACGCAAATGTGATGGGGTACCTGTGATGGTGGAAGATGGTTATTTTCCGAAACGTTTTCTTATTTGATGAGCGAAGATCTTTGTGGTTCTACGTTTGAAATATTCCGTCGACACGGGACGGAAACCAAGCCATTTTTAGTAAAATTATGGATATTTGCTATGCTACAAAGTTCGAGGCACAAAAGCTGGAAGTGCGTGAACGTCAGGCATTGATTTTACAAAAAGATATGGCATTTGATCAAAATGGGGATGCGATTCATTATACAAAGTTGGTAATCAATCCGGAACGGTATAAATTAACAATTATAATGTGATCTTTATAAAATAAAAATAAAGGTGAATTTAGTAAAGTAAAAAGGAATAGATATCGTAAGTTACAAAATTGATAACTTTACGGTATCTTTTTTATACCTTGACACTGCAAAATGCACAAAAATAATAATTAAATACCACAAAAATCACAAAAATGTAAAAACGTTATTGCCAAACATTATATAACGTTATATAATGACATCAAGCTGATACGAGATGTATCTAGAACAGAAACAAGATGTTATAAAAAGAAAGTGAGGGTAATATGGTAAAATTTGCAGCAGCAGGTTATGTATGCGTTGATTATTATCCGGATTTTAACAATCGTTATTACATAACGGGTAATGGGGTAGATGTGCTATTCAATCTGCTGGACATAAAAAAAGGAAAAGATATGGAAGCATCCATTATTTCCGCTGTATCTGATGATGAATACGGAAAAGAAGCGGTAAAAATGTTCCACGAAAGAAATATCGATTGCTCTCATCTGGAAGTAATACCAGGAGGTATGACACCAAGAGTACCTTTACATTTGGTGGACAATGACCGGGTACACGGAACTCCTGTACGGGGATCATGCAGGATTATGAGTTTTCAGAAGAAACTCTGGAATATATCTGCCGCCATGATATGATGCACAGTGATTTTACGGGACGTTTAAATCACAGGTTGGGAGATATACGAAAAAGTGGTACAAAAGTATTTTTTGATCTTGGGAATAATCTGAAACATCCTGATTTGGAAGAGGTGATTCAAAATATTGACTGTGGTCTGGTATCTTTTGGGAATGACTTTGAAGAAGGAAAAAGCATTTCTTAAGTATGCACATTCAAAAGGTGTAAAACTGATGATCGCTACATTTGGAAAGCTTGGTTCTATTGCCTATGACGGTTCAACATTTTATAAAGGCGAGATCGTTCCCGTGGAACATGTTGTAAATACGGTAGGTGCAGGTGATTCTTATTTTGCAGGATTTATAAGCGGCATAATAGACGGAAAGAGTATACAGGAATGTATGAGAAGAGGCGCTGAACAATCCGCAAAAGTGATTTCTACATTTAATCCATATCTGTAAAAAATATGAAAAGGAGTATAAATTTATGATTATTGATATTCATGCCCATCCTGTTCTGCTTGATGTAATTAATGAAGATCCGGAAGATTTGAGCTTTCGTAAGCAGCAATTTGGAGTATTCAAATCAGGACGTAATCCTATTGAATTTGAGAAACTTTTAATTGATGATGCAAGGATTGATAAAGTTGTATGGCTTCCGGAAGACTATTCCACTCAGATGGGAAGACCCATTGTCAGCAATGAAGAGATGGAAAAGATCGTAGCTTCCTGTCCAGAACGTTTTATCGGATTTGCAAGTATAGATCCAAGAGATCCAAAGGCAAAAGAAAAATTAACATATGCTTTTGAAACACAGAAGCTTTCGGACTTAAGTTAAATCTTTCACGCCTTCACATGTATGCAGACGATCCGCTGCTGGCACCGCTTTATGAAGTTTGTGAGGAGCATAACAAACCAATCATGTTCCACGCTGGTTACAGTTGGGAACCGGATACTCCTTCCAAGTATTCAGAACCGATCCTTTTTGAAGATGTAGCAGTCAATTATCCTAACCTTCGCTTCTGTCTGGCTCACATGGGATGGCCATGGTGGGAAGAGACCATCATGATGTTAATGAAATATCCAAATGTATATGCGGATACTTCTATGGTCTATATGGATTCTCCAAGGAATTATTATAGTCATCTGTTTTCTGTTAATATGAATTTAAACTGGCTTCAGAACTGCTTCCAGGATAAGGTTATGTTTGGTTCCAACAATCCACGTTTCCGCCATGTAAGAAGTCTGGATGGTATCCTGAACCTGCCGCTTCGTGAAGATGTAAAAAAGCTATTCTTGGAGAAAATGCAATTCGCTTTTTAGGACTGGAGGATTAACATGGTAAAACTGTATGAAAACGAAGTTGTGACAAAACATGAATTTGATATGATCAACATCACAAATGAAGTGAAAAAAGCTGTAGCAGACAGCGGAATCAAAAACGGAATGGTTGCTGTTATCACCAAACATACAACTACCGGAATTATGATCAACGAAGCACTTCCTTGTGTAGAAAAAGATATAGAAATGCAGCTGGAACGCATTGTTCCAAAAGATTTTCCTTACGTACATACCCATATGCTTCCAACTTATGGAACCTGTTCAGGAAATGCCCCGGGTCATTTAAAGTCCATGCTGGTAGGAAATCACTGTATTTTCCCGGTGATTGACGGGAAAATGATGACGGGCGGAGAACAGAACATATATTTTGCGGAACTGGATGGTTTACAGATCCGTCATTATTTCATTGAGGTAATGGGGAATAGCATTTTTGTAAGGAGTGACCAATATGATCTTTGGACTGAATTTTACATTTTTATCAAAATATTGGTTCTATTATATGGACGGCTTAAAAGTAACGCTTCAGCTGGCATTCTGGACTTTGATCCTTTCCAGTATAGTTGGTGTGATCATGGGCATGATCCGTGTGCAGAACTATAAAATCATAAGTACGATCATTGACTGGTGGATTAATTTTATCCGCGGTGTTCCTATTATGGTACAGATATTCATTGTGTACTACGGGATCGCAACGTCGCTTCCACAGTTCTGGGCGGCAGTTGTATCTTTGACAGTTAATAGTTCTGTGTACATTGCAGAACATACAAGAGCCGGAATGCAGGCGGTAAACAAAGGCCAGATGGAAGCTGCCAGATGTATTGGAATGTCCAAACTACAGGCGAACTTTTACATCATCATTCCACAGGCAATTAAAAATGTACTCCCGTCCCTGTGTAATGAATTCATCCTTCTTATTAAAAATACGTCCATTGTATCCGTTATTGCACTTCATGAGCTGACCTATACATCAAATTCAGTACGTGCTAATACGTTCCTGGCATTTGAGCCGTTGATCGTAACTGCCTTTATTTATTTTGTGATCACCTATGTCTTAAAGAAACTGGTAGGAATACTGGAGAGGAGGCTGCGTGCACATGACTGATCAGAGAGAAGCCGTGATCCAGGTAAAAGGATTAAAGAAAAATTTTGGAAGTCTTGAAGTGTTAAAAGGCGTAGATATGAAGGTTCTGAAAGGGGAAGCAGTGGTAGTGATCGGTCCGTCCGGCTCCGGAAAATCCACATTGCTGCGCTGCTTAAACCTTTTAGAAACACCTACAGGCGGTGATATCCTGTTTCACGGACAGTCTATTTTAAGAAAAGATCTGAAGTTAGATGAGTATCGTGAAAAATTTGGAATGGTGTTCCAGCTATTTAATCTGTTTGAAAATTTAAGTGTACTGGACAATGTGACCATCGGTCTGCGAAAAGTAAAAAAATTCCCAAGGAACAAGCTGAAAAAAAGGCTATGGAGCTTTTTTAAAGCAGGTAGGCCTGGAAAGCAAGGCAGATGTGTATCCATCCAAACTTTCCGGTGGCCAGAAGCAGCGAGTAGCCATTGCAAGAACACTGGCAATGGATCCGGAAGTTATCCTTTTGATGAAGCAACTTCTGCGCTGGATCCGGAAATGGTAGGAGAAGTTTTGAAAATCATGCGCCAGCTTGCGGAAAATGGCATGACTATGGTAGTAGTGACCCATGAGATGGGATTTGCCAGAGAAGTAGGTGACCGGCTGGTATTTATGGATGGAGGATATATTGTAGAGGAAGGTAATCCTAAAGATGTGATCACAAATCCACAGCATAAAAAGGACGAAGGAATTTTTAAGCAAGATGTTATAAAGATAAAGAAAATATTATGACAAGATATTATTTAAGGAGGAAATGACTATGAGGAAAATGAAAAAATGGCGGCTCTTTGTATGGCGGGCATGATGGCACTCTCTCTTGCAGCATGTTCTGGCGGTGCCAAGGAAACGACTGCAGCTGCGCCTGCGGAAACTCAGGCAGAGACTGCTGCACAGACTACAGCAGAAGAAAAAGCCCAGGAAACCACATCAGGAGCTTCCTCAGGTTCTGTTTCTCCGGAAGAATTTGCAAAACAGGAGCATGGTCCGATCTTTGAAGATATCATCAAAAACGGAAAATTAAAAGTGGGAATCATTGGAAATAATCCTACATTCTGTTTCCACACAGTTAAAGATGGCAAAGATGAGCTGGTGGGATTTGAAGTAGAAGGAATGTATGAGATGGCAAAACGTCTCAGTGATTACCTGGGGCGTGAAGTGACAGTTGATTTTTATGAAAGTGATTTTACAGGCTGTATGTCCGCACTGCAGGCAAACCAGGTATATTTTGTAACACGTCTGTCTCCTACTGATGAGCGCAAGAAGACCTGGCTGTTTACAGATGTATATCATAAATCTGATGAATGTTATGTTGCAAAGAAGGACAATGAAAACAGTGATATGTTTACCGGAACATTAAAAGGTGTTAAGGTTGCGGGACAGATGGGATCCATTGATATTACAATGACAAAATATCTCTATCCAGATGCTGAGATCCAGGAATTAGATAATACTCCGAACATGCTTCTGGCTGTTAAGAACGGAAAAGCAGATCTGGCTTGTATGAATGCAGTTTCGGCAGCAATGTCTGTAGCTGCTAATGATGATCTGGTAGTAGTGGATAAGCTTACATGGGAACCAACGGATGAATTTGATAAAGGCTGTGGTCTGTGTATGGCGTACGGAAATGAAGATTTTGCAAACTGGTGCAATGGCTTCTTCTCTGATATTAAGGCAGAAGGCTTATGGGATCAGATGCAGTCTGACGCAGCAGCAGAACTGGATGCAAAGGCTCTGGAAGACTTTATTGCACAGTAATTTTGTTATACAATTCTTTTATTTCGCTCAGTTGTTTTTTCATATAGCCGTGGTCCGGGATCTTTTCCGGGCTGCGGCCTTTTTAAACCCTTTTTAATGCATCTTGCAAACAGAAAATAAATATGTTATTGTAAAACCAACTCCCGCAGGTATTCACACTGCAAAGACATTAAAACTCCCTTCCAGGGGCATTCGCCCGCTTTTACCAAAAGGATTTACAAAGTAACTTTACAAAGAAGAAATTACATTACAAAGAAGAAATCGAAAAGCAGGTTGACAATTTTTAATAACTGTACTATGATTATGGTACACGACAGAACACTTGTTCGCATTTATTTTCTCAGGAAGATGTATTAAGAAATATCTTGCTAACTATAGGGTAGAACCTTGTTGGGTGTAATTGAGTAATGGTTTAAAATCCACAAAAACCAAGTGATAAACAAATAAAAACTAGGAAAGGAAAAGCTATATAGATGAAACCTATATCTATCAATGAAATGAATTGATAGGTATGTACCAATGGCTTAGTTGGGAATTTACGACTGTGGAGTGTACAAGAACTTGTGAGTAGCGTGTTGCTTGCGACCGCCAAAGCATACACATTGAAGCAGTAACTACAAATCGTGAGATTGTAGCGGATCATCTAGCATATACACAGGTGTATATGTTTTTAGTAGCAGGAAAACATGGGCAAAGAAGAAAAGATGAGCGTGAATAGAGATATGAATAAAGAGGAAAAGTTAAAAGCATTAGATGCTGCTTTGACTCAGATTGAAAAAGCATATGGTAAGGGCTCCGTTATGAAGTTAGGTGAGTCCGGTGTAAATATGAATATTGAGACAGTTCCTACAGGTTCCATCAGCCTTGATATCGCATTGGGGCTGGGCGGTGTCCCAAAGGGAAGAATTATTGAAGTGTACGGTCCTGAGTCTTCCGGTAAGACTACCGTTGCCCTTCATATGGTAGCAGAGGTACAGAAAAGAGGCGGTATCGCAGGCTTTATCGATGCTGAGCATGCGTTAGATCCTGTTTATGCAAAAAATATCGGCGTAGATATTGATGATCTCTATATTTCCCAGCCGGATAACGGGGAACAGGCTTTAGAGATCACAGAGACTATGGTACGTTCCGGCGCTGTAGATATCGTGATCGTGGACTCTGTAGCAGCTCTGGTACCAAAAGCTGAGATCGATGGCGAGATGGGTGATTCCATGTAGGTCTTCAGGCACGTCTCATGTCCCAGGCATTAATAAAAACTGACTGCCATCATCAGCAAGTCCAACTGTATCGTTATCTTTATCAACCAGCTGCGTGAAAAAAGTAGGCGTTATGTTCGGAAATCCGGAAGTTACTACTGGTGGTCGTGCCCTTAAGTTCTATTCTTCCGTCCGTATGGATGTCCGCAGGATAGAGACCTTAAAGCAGGGCGGAGAGGTCACAGGAAACCGTGTCAGGGTAAAGGTAGTGAAGAATAAGATCGCTCCGCCATTTAAAGAGGCAGAATTTGATATTATGTTTGGTAGGGGCATTTCCAAGGAAGGCGATATCTTAGATCTTGCTGTAAAGGAGAATATCATTGAGAAGAGCGGCGCCTGGTTTGCCTATAACGGCTCCAAGATTGGCCAGGGACGTGAGAACGCAAAGCAGTACCTTCTTTCTCATCCTGCGATCTGTGAAGAGATCGAAGCCCAGGTACGTGTAAAGTACAATCTGCCAGGTGCTGAAGAAGCAGAGGCACAGGCAAGAGAGGCAGCTAAGAAAGAGGAAGAACTGACCGGTTCCATTCTTCCGGAAGGCACAGAAGAAGAGCTGATGGCTGGTGAGGCTGAAAGAAGAATGATCGTTAAGGCAGTTGTGCCTGTAGATAAGAAAAAATGCAAAGTCTTCCTGGAGGAGACTTTGCATTTGTTTTATATAAAAGCGAAGCAGCCCGTTTCATATAGAAGAGGAAATGATCTTCCTGCAAAAACATATGAAATGATCGAAGAAGAAATACTTCTTAAAAGAGCCAGGGACCGGGCATTATATCTTCTTCAGTCAAGGGCCGTACACAGGCGGAGATGATAAAGAAAAACCTTAAAAGATGACGGTTATTCACAGTCAGTTATCGAGCGCACCATTTCTTCAAGAATACCACTTTATTGATGACAATGCCTATACAGAAAATTATATTCATGTAAATAAAGGAAGAAAGAGCAAACGGCAGATCACCTATGAACTGCAGCAAAAGGGAGTAGACAGCGGGATCAGATCCGCCAGATGTTAGAAGAAAATCCTGTAGACGAGGAAGAAACAGTCCGTGCCCTTTTAAAAAAAAAGACCGGGGGAAGAATCCCAGAAGATAAAAAGAATACAGAAGCTGGCTGCTTTTTTAGGACGGAAAGGCTTCTCCTTTTGAGGTGATCAGTCGAGTTTTGAGGGATGTGGCAGATTATTAAAGAAGACCCGGCTGTCTTTTGTTTATGTTGTCGGTACAACGGAAAATAAGGGGAAGATACTTGACATAATTCTGAAAAAAGTATAAAATTAATATGTTGTAGTTCGTACAATGAAAATTAAATAAGGAGGTGCTCCTGTGTTGCAGATCATAATTCCTGCTATAATCGGCGCGGTGATCGCGGCTATTATTGCTGGCTATATTGCACATTCTGCAGGCCGTTCCTACGAGCGGAAACAGTATGACAGTAAGGTAGGAAGTGCGGAAGAAAAATCGAGGGAAATAATAGATGAAGCATTAAAAACCGCTGAGACAAAGAAGCGAGAAGCTCTCCTTGAAGCGAAGGAAGAGTCCTTAAAGACGAAGAATGAACTAGAGAAGGAGACAAGAGAAAGAAGAGCGGAGCTTCAACGTTATGAAAGGCGAGTACTAAGCAAGGAAGAAAACGTTGAAAAAAAGGCAGATGCCCTGGAAAAGAAGGAGGCTGACCTGGTCAGAAGGGAGAACATCCTCAGTAAGCGTACAGCTGAGGTGGAAGCCCAGTATGAACAGGGGATACAGGAACTGGAACGGATATCCGGTCTGACCTCCGAACAAGCAAAAGAATATCTTTTAAAATCTGTTGAAGATGATGTAAAACATGACACAGCTAAATTAATTAAGGAACTTGAGAACAAGGCAAGAGAAAGAAGCTGACAAGAAGGCAGGGATTTGGTTGTTACTGCCATCCAGCGCTGTGCAGCGGATCATGTGGCTGAGACGACGGTATCCGTGTACAGCTTCCCAATGACGAGATGAAGGGCCGCATCATTGGCCGCGAGGGCCGCAATATCCGTACTCTTGAGACTTTAACGGGCGTTGAGCTCATCATTGATGATACTCCTGAGGCGGTGGTATTATCCGGATTTGATCCGATTCGTAGGAAGTAGCAAGAATTGCACTGGAACGTTTGATCGTGGACGGGCGTATCCATCCGGCAAGAATCGAAGAGATGGTAGAGAAAGCACAGAAGAGAAGTGGAAGTCAACATGCGGGATAGAGGGCGAAGGCAGCCTGTCTCGAAGTTGGTATCCACGGTATCCATCCGAACTGATAAAACTGTTAGGACGGATGAAGTTCAGAACAAGCTATGGTCAGAATGCATTAAAGCATTCGATCGAAGGTAGCACAGTTATCAGGGCTTTTGGAGCTTCTGAGCTGGGTGTGGATGTACGTCTGGCAAAACGTGCCGGTTTATTCCATGATATTGGAAAAGTCTGTTGACCATGACATGGAAGTGTAAAGAATGTGAATCTTTCAAAAAATTTTATCAGATTTATTTGATCTGGAGATATTCCAGGGATTATGGTATAAATGTCTCCTTTGGCGGACTGTCTTTAGCAGAATTTGACTGGCTGACAGGTGTCCCTAAGAAAGTATATCCGGAAAAAAGCCCACAATATGGAGCTGTATTTTGAAGAAGATGATTTTGACGGCTTTATAGCTAAATTAGGCAGGCGCAATGACATTCAGTACATAGGGGACCGGTGTGAAAGAAGCAGGATGGGGACAGCGCACAGTGCGTTTTTGATTTGGACAGCCACATCATTGAGTTGGGGAGAACATGAAAATGGTTGTGAAGCAGTTTATCCATTCCAGGATGCCCATGGAGGAGACTTCCAGACGAATGGGATGTCTCTGTATCTGATTTGGAAAACTGCTGCAGAGCTGAATGAATCCCTGGGGGAGTGTATCATGCCATTAAGCGTATGCGGCCCCTGGTCCAAAAAAGACATTCACGGAAGGAGGTTCTATGAACTGGGAACCATGGACGAGCTGTTATAAAGCCAGTGACGGATGTACATATTGTTATTTTTATGGGCCTTATGCAAACGGTACGGTCAAAACATCATAGAGAAGACGACAATTTGATTGGCCTGTCAGGAGAATGCAAAGGGACAGTACAACATCAAAAGGAAACAAAATTCTCGCAACCTGCTTTGCAACTGACTTTTCCTTCCCGAGGCAGATGAATGGCGTAAAGAAGTTTGGGCCATGATCAGGGAGAGGACAGATATTGATTTTTTGATTCTGACAAAGCGGCATTGACCGTTATTATATCGCTTCCGCCAGTTGAGAACCGGCTATGATAATGTGAATATTGGCTGTACTGTTGAAAACAGAAAATGGCCGATTACAGACTTCCTCTATTCTTATCCTATCCCATAAAACGGCGTTTTATTCCCTGCGCCCCGCTTTTTGGAGGCCATCGATCGACGCCATATCTTCATGGAGTGGACCATGTTACAGTTGGCGGTGAAAGCAGGACGCGACGCCCGGGTGTGTGACTATGACTGGGTACTGGACATCCGTGAACAATGTGTAAAAAGCAAACAAAACATTTTTGGTTTAAAAATACAGGCTCATTTTTCAGATGCAATGGCGCAGGTGGAGAAAAATAAATCCGTTTTAAGAAGACCGGCCTGGCGAAAAGAACTTGGAATAGATATTTTCGGATGGAAAAAGGTTGTTTTGACAGAAACAGCCCCATAAACCAGGGCATGTTCGTTAAACTGCATTTGTATCATAAGGAGGGCAGGGGGTAACGCAGGATATTGTGCGTTATCCTCTGTTTTGCGTTCTGCCACGGAGAGATTGTACCATACTGTGTATCATGCTAAAATATAGTGGACAGAGTAGGACTGAGGTTTTGCCGGTTTGACGGATTCAAAGAGAGGATATGGTATGGGTACGAAGGATGGTGGGGCTGTACGCGGTGTTTTGGCAAGCGCCCATATG